>SXGS01222631.1_pt1 | contig 13841 bp, 9 predicted proteins | sample 3174681 | NCBI WGS metagenome assembly SXGS01 (sample SAMN11356861, study PRJNA531348) | freshwater metagenome | isolation source: freshwater sample F1-80 | place: China: Fuxian Lake, Yuxi | collected 2017-12-25
CTCGAGCGGGCGGGGCGGTTGCGGCTTGCCGGTGCGGGGTTGGATGAGATTGCCGTCGGAGGCGGCGAAGATGATGCGGTCGCCTTCGCCGTTTCCATTCTTGGTGCGGATCCGGGCGAAGAGGTTGGCGAAGCCGAAGTACTCGTCGTTGGTCCATTTCTCCATGGGGTGATTGTGGCACTTGGCGCAGTTCACCGACATCGCGAGAAATGCCTGCGTGGTGGTCTCGGCCATCGCGGAGGGATCATCGTGCAGCACGAAGAAGTTCGCGGCGCCGTTCTCCAGCGTGCTGCCGGTGGCGGTGACGATTCGACGCGCGAATTGATCCCACGGCGTGTTGGATTCAATGGCGGCGCGGATCCATGCGTAGTAGGCCCACATCGCATTTTGCGGAAGGCGCCGGCTGCTGACGAGGAGCAGATCGCTCCATTTGTAACTCCAGTAATCCACGAACTCTGGCCGCGCGAGCAGGCGTTCGATGAGCGAATCGCGTTTGCCGGGCGACGTGTCGGCGAGGAACGCACGCGTCTCTTCCGGCGTGGGCAGCACGCCGATGGTGTCGAGGAAGGCGCGGCGGATGAACTCGGCGTCCGTGCTGCGCGGGGAGGGGGGGAGATTTAACGCCTTCAATTTTTCCAGCACGAGGGCATCGATGAAGTTCCGTCGCGGCGCTTTGCTGAAGACCGTTGGGCTGAGTTTGTTCGTGAACGGCACGGAGACGCTCGCGATGGCGATGCGGCTCAAGTACCACGCGGTGATCGCGCCTTCGCCGTGGCCGATGACGCGCAGACGGCCGTCCTCGCCCACGTTCGCGACCGACTCGTTGGCCGAGGTGTATTTGACCCAGCGCGTCACATCTTCGCTGCGGCCGTTGCTGAAGTGGGCGCGGACGCGCAGGGCCTGCTCGGTGCCGGGCTTGAGCGTGGCTTCTGCGGGAGTGATTTCGAGCCGCGTGATGCGGGGATCGTCGGTCAATGGACCGGGCGTGCCCGCGGCGATCCACCCGGCGAGAATGTGGTATTCCTCCGAATCGGTGTCGAACTTCACGCCGCCCTTGTGCGGCAGCGCACCGGTGGTCTTGAGGAGCAGCAGACTGCGTGCGGGATCGGCGGAATTGATGCGCCGGCCGAGCGCGTGGCGCGTGATGGCGAGGTGATCCGCCTCGTTGTCGTAACCGCGCAGCGACAACTTGAAGCCGTTCTGGCCGGCTGCAGCACCGTGGCACGCGCCGGAACTGCAGCCGTACTTGGCGAGGATGGGTTGGACTTGGTTACGGAAACTCGGCGCCGCCGCCTCCGCAGCCGGGAGTTGGCTGGCGAGCAGAGCGGAGAACGCAAGGGCGGAAAAAAACTTCATGCGCGTCGGAAAGTTTTTTGTGAGCTACGCGAACAGCTCCTTGATTGGCTGCGTGCCGAAGTCCACGAGCGGGAACGGCCGCTGCTGCGGGCCCGGCAGGTGGGTGGTGAGATCGAGGCCGAGGCTGTGATAGATGGTCGCGACGACCTCGCTGGGGTTCGTCGGACGCTCGGTGGGATAGCCACCGATCTCGTCGCTTTTGCCGATGGCGCGGCCGCCCTTCACACCGCCGCCGGCGAAGTAGGTCGTCCAGCACTGTGGCCAGTGATCGCGGCCACCGGCGGGGTTGACCTTCGGGGTGCGGCCGAACTCGGCGAGGTTGCAGACGAGGGTGTTGTCCAGCATTCCGCGCTGGTGCAGATCTTCGATGAGCGCGCTGTAAGCTTGATCGTACATCGGCGCGACGATGTCCTTCATCCCGGCGATGGAGGTGAAGGGTTTCGAGCCGTGGATGTCCCACGTGATCTCGTTGAAGACGGTGATGAAGGTGTTGACGGTGACGAAGCGGACGCCGGCCTCGACCAACCGCCGCGCGAGCAGGCAGGACTGGCCGAAGCGGTTCAGCCCGTAACGCTCGCGGACCTTCTGCGGCTCCTTCGTGAGATCGAACGCCTCGCGGGCTTTGGCGCTGGTCATCAAGCGATAGGCAGCGGCGAAATTACTGTCCATCAGCTTCGCGCTCTCGCTGGATTCAAAACCCTTCACCGCGCCCTCCACCACCTCGCGCAATTTGCGGCGGCGGTCGAGTCGCGCTTCGCCGATGTCCTGCGGCGGCAGCAGGTCGGGCACTTTGAAATTCGGTTTCGAAGGATCGGCGTTCAGCACGAACGGGTCGTAATTTTTGCCGAGAAAACCGGCTTCCTGTCCGTGCGGCATGTTGCCGCCGGTCGCTCCCATCGGCTCGGGCAGGATGACGTGCGCGGGGAGATCGCCGCGCCGCCCTTTGAGGTATTCGAGCGCACAGCCGGCGTGCGGCGTGATGGTGCCGCCGGTGAAAAGCCGGCCGGTCTGCATCATCTGGTGGCCGGTGTCATGCACGGCAGCGGCCGTGTGGTAGCAGGAGCGGACGAGACTGAACTTGTCCGCCACCGCCGCGTGTTTCGGCAGAATCTCGCTGATCTGGAAATCGCCTTTGGTCTTGATCGGCTTGAAGGGGCCGCGGACTTCGCGCGGGGCGTCGGGCTTGGGATCGAACGTGTCGAGCTGGCTCGGCGCGCCGAGGTTGAAGATCATGATCACTGAACGATCGTCGTGGCCGCCGGCGTGTTTCGGTTGCGCGGCCTCGAGTCTGGCGAGGTCAGCCATCGTGAGTCCGAGCGCGCCGAGTGCGCCGACTTGGAGGAAGTCGCGGCGCGTGACGCCGTCGCAAGTGGTGATCGAACCTGAGCCGGTGAACTTGATCATAAACCTGTTGCTGTTGCGTAGAATCGTAGCCCGCACCGGCGGTTCGCTCAAGCGGTTTGTGGGGACTTTTGTCGGGCGCAACGCTAGTCCACGAAAGCGAACTCGTTCGCCATGAGCAGCACGTGGGCTAGTTGTTCCCATGCGCTTGGCGCGGAAGAAACCGCCACCGATCCCGTCGCATTTGTGCTGGCGGACGTTGTTGTGGTCGCAACTTGAAGAAACCGCTGTGCGTCCTTCATTTCATCCGTCGTCGGCGCGCGTTGGTAGAGCGTGGCGTAAAGCCAGCGCACCTTCGCCTCGTCGGTTCCGAGGGAGGTCAATTCCGACCGCGCGGCGAGGTGCTTCGCTTGCTGTGTGGTGAGCGTGCTGTTCATCCAGAAGAGCGCCTGCTGGGGCACGGTGGTGCTGAAACGGATCGGGCTATGAGTGTCGGGATTGGCGAAGTCGAACGTGCGAAAGAGTCCGGGCAGGTTCTGGCGGTCGATGTAGGCGTACACCGCGCGGCGCACGGGGAACGGGTCTTTCGTCAGTTCGACTGGTTTGCCGCCCATCGTCAGGTCGAGTTGGCCGGAGACGAAGAGCAGCGAATCGCGCATCGCCTCGAACTCCAATCGGGGCCGATTCTTTTTCCAGAGCAACAGGTTGTTGGAGTCCTTCAGCAAGGCGTCGGCGCGGTCATCGCTGACCTGCTGGTACGTGGCGGAAAGCATGATGGTGCGGTGCAATTTTTTGAGCGACCAACCTTCAGCCATGAAACGGTGGGCGAGATGATCGAGCAGTTCTGGATGGCTCGGCGGATCGGACCGCAGGCCGAAATCGCTCGGTGTGCGGACGAATCCCTGGCCGAAGTGGTGCAGCCAGACGCGGTTGACGATGACGCGCGCGGTGAGCGGATTGGTCGGGCTGGTGATGGCCTGCGCCATTTCGAGGCGACCACTGCCTTTGAGGAACGGCTTTCGTTCTGTCCCGGCAATCACGTCGAGAAACTGGCGCGGGACTCGCGGGCCGCGGTTGCCGGCGTTGCCGCGGATGAAGACGACCGGTTCCGTGGGCGTCGCCGCGTCGGCCAGCGAATGGGCGCGGGCCGGTGCGTCCGGGCTGTTGATCTTCCACTCTTCGACCTTTTTCTGCAGGGCAACGAGTTTGTTGCGATCATCGTGCTCGATGAGTTTCTCCAAGTCGGCGATGGGCGCATCGAGCGGGTTGGCTTTCGCGCGGAGCAATTGGCGCAGTGCTTCCTCATCCTTGTCGGCTCCCGGTCCGGCCGGCGCCGTCTTGCCGAGCAACGCGCCGTAGCGCTGCGCCGCTTCCTTAAGCGAGGCGGGCGTCGTGGCAAAGGCGCGGGCGACGAGCGGATTCACCGGCTTGGCGGGCACGGCATTGGTGAAAGGTGCGAGCGCCGCGGCGGCCTGGTTTGTGTAGTCATTGGCTCGCAGCGCGGTGAGCGCGTGCCACGGTGCGAGGATTGGATGATGTGACTTGGCTGTCTCACGCACGAACGTGCGCCAGCGCTCGATGAAATAGGGGCGCAGGTCGCGTTGCTTGGCGAAGTCGCGCCGCGCAGCATCGTCGAGATTAGCGGTATCGTGGGCGGCGAGCAGATAGTCGGCGATCTTGGCGGGCGCACGGAGGTCGCCGGTGATCTGTGAGGCGCGTTCCTCCCGGAATTTGTTCACCACGGCTTCGCGCACCTTCAATTCCTTCTCGAAGGCTTGATAGGAAGCGTTCTCGGCTGGCTTGGCGATGAGCGGCAGCTCGGTCGGCTCAATCGACGAGGCGAAGACGCCGTAGAGGGAGTAGTAGTCCTTCGTCGGGATCGGGTCGTACTTGTGGTCGTGACAGCGGGCGCAGGTGACGGTGAGGCCCATCAACCCGCGTGTCGTGACGTCGATGCGGTCGTCGATGATTTCCTGCTGGTTGTTGATGAATCGGCGACCGAGCGTGAGAAAACCCATCGCGGCGAGCGGACGTTTGTCCTCGCCGAGATCGAGTTGGTCCGCGGCGAGTTGTTCGTGGATGAATCGGTCGAAGGGCAGATCCTCGTTGAAGGCGCGGATCACGTAGTCGCGGTAGGTGTACGAGTAGGGGTAACGCCGCTCGACGCCGACGCCGATGTAGCCCTTCACATCGCCGTAGCGCGCGACGTCGAGCCAGTGCCGCGCCCAGCGCTCGCCGTAGCGTGGACTGGCGAGAAGGCGATCGATCACCTTCGCGTAGGCGTCAGGCGATTGGTCGGCGAGGAAGGCATCCGCCTCGGCGGGCGTGGGCGGCAGGCCGGTGAGATCGAATGTGGCGCGCCGGATGAGCGTGCGTTTGTCGGCGGCGGGCGAGGGGGTGAGTTTCGCGGCTTCCAGTTTTGCCAGCACGAAGGAGTCGATCGGGCTCTGTATCCAGCGCTTATCTTTCACCACGGGCAGGGCGGGGGAGCGAACTGGTTGGAAAGCCCAGTGCTTGGCGGCGGACGGCGGCGGCGTGGTGGCGGTTGCGGAAGCGGTGCGCGGATCGGGCGCGCCCATCTTCACCCACGTCTCGAGCGTAGTGAGTTGTTTCGACGAAAGCCGCTTGTTCTTCGGCGGCATCTGTAAATCGGGATTGCTGTAACGGACGGCTTTGATGAGCAGGCTCTTTTCCGGATCGCCGGGAACAATGGCCGGGCCGGTATCGCCGCCTTTGAGCAAGCCGTCGCGCGTGTCCACCCGCAAGCCGCCTTTGATGGATTTGCTTTTGGTGCTGTGGCATTCGTAGCAGTGCTCCGCGAGGAGAGGGCGGATTTCGCTTTCGAAGAACTCAGTCTGCTCGGATGTGGGCGCGGCGGCGTGAAGGGGGACGATGCTGGCAAACAACATCGCGCAGAGCGTTCGCCAAATGCGAGGGCGAGGTTGCGAGGAGTGTCGTTGCGCGGTGGTGAGTTTCATTTCCGTTGAACGCCGGAGCGTATCGGGTTTGGACGTGGCGAGCCAGTTTTTACATCAGGTTCTTGTTGTCGCGAGGAGAGAGAGGGCTTGTATGGCGCGGCGGGTTCGGGTAAAAGCAGGTTAGGCGTGGGAGACTGCGCTGGGAAAAAGGAGGGCGTTTCCCGCGCACAAGCCCTTCGAGGCCAGCGGGTTCTCGGAGCTGAAAAGGTCCGTGGGGCGTTTGACTTTGTGGGGTTCGATGAATAGAGTTCGCTAAGTCAGCGATCGGCGAGAATGAGGTGCCTGTGGCAGTTAAGGACGATTATCTAGTAGATACGCTTTGCGACATGGGGTTGCTCAACAATGAGCAACTCGAGGCCGTTCGTGCGGAAGCCGAGTCGGAGGGGGCGGGCGTCGTGGATACGTTGCTGGCGCGCAAGATGGTCAAGGCCGACGATGTAACCCGCGCGCGGGCGATGCAGTTCGGCGTCGAGGTCATCGACCTCACGAAGTTCAAGCCGAGCGATGAGGTGCTCGCCGCCGTGCCGCGCTACGTGGCCAAGCGCTACAAAGTTCTTCCGCTCAGCATCGATGACGGTAACTTGGTGGTGGCCTTGAGCGATCCGGGTGATCTCGACAAGATTGACGGTCTTCAGCGGGTGCTGACCCGCGACCAGATTTTCTACCAAGTCGCCACCGAAGCCCAGATCGAGGCGGCGCTTGAGAAATATTACGGGTACGCCGAACAGGCGCTGGACCGCATGGTGCAGGAGCTTTCCAAGACGCAGGTGGACCTCACCGCGCTGGAGAAGACCAAGGTCAAGGCTGACGATGGCCAGATGGAGGACGACGATAGCGCGCCGTTGATCCGCCTCGTCAACAACATCATCATCGACGGTTTCAAGTTGAAGTGCTCGGACATCCACATCGAGCCGATGGAGCAGCGCCTGCGCATCCGCTACCGGATTGACGGCGTGTTGCAGGAGGCGAACAGCCCGCCCAAGCGGCTGCAGGGCGCGATCATCAGCCGCATCAAGATTACGGCGGGGATGATGATCTCCGAGCGGCGTGTGCCGCAGGACGGTCGCATCCAGTTGACCATCGATGGCAAGCTCATCGACTTCCGCGTGAGCTGCATGCCCAGCTCGTTCGGCGAGACGATCGTGCTGCGTATTCTCGACAAGTCCGGCCTGCGTCTCGGCCTTTCGCAGCTCGGTTTCATGGCGGACGACCAAGCCACATTCGAGCGCTGTGCGGCGATGCCGGACGGCATTCTGCTCGTCACTGGCCCGACCGGTTCAGGTAAGACGACCACGCTTTACTCGTGCTTGAATTACATCAACCGGCCCGACAAGAAGATCATCACGGTCGAGGACCCCGTCGAGTATCAGCTCACCGGCATCAACCAGGTGCAGGTGAACGAGGCGGCCGGCCTCACCTTCGCCGCGGCGCTCCGGTCGATGCTCCGTCAGGCGCCGAACATCATCATGCTGGGGGAGATTCGCGACATGGAGACCGGCTCCATCGCCGTCAACGCCTCGCTGACCGGCCACTTCGTCTTCTCCACGCTGCACACGAACGACGCGCCGAGCGCGGTGACGCGTATGATCGACATCGGCATCAAGCCGTTCCTTGTCGCGTCGGCGGCGCGCTGCATTCTCGCGCAGCGTTTGGTGCGCAAGTTTTGCCCGCAATGCGTCGGCCCGCACACGCCTACCGAGGGCGAGCTGCAGTCGCTGCAGATCACCGAGGAGCAACTGAAGACGGCGAACTACCAACTGGGGAAGGGCTGCAAAGTCTGCAACGGCAAAGGGTACAAGGGCCGGTTCGGCATCTTCGAGGTTTTCGCGTTGGATGACCGCGCCCGCCGCATGGTGATCGACAAATGTTCGGTCGTGGAATTGCGCGAGCACGCGTGCAAGATCGGTATGAAGACGCTGCGCGAGGATGGTGTCCGCAAGGTGCTCGCGGGAATGACTTCCACCAAGGAAGTCATCACTGCCACCGCGAGCGACTCGCATCATTGATCGGAAGAACTGAAGAGGATGATTTAAATTATGGCCGCCTACGCAATGCCAGATTTGCTGAACCTGATGGTGGACACCGGCAGCGCCGACTTGCATGTGCGCGTCGGCATTCCGCCGTGCTACCGCCACAAGGGATCGCTCAAGCGTGTCAGTGGTCCGGATTGCAAGGCGGAGGATCTCGAGGATCTGGTCAAGAGCATCGCCAACGACGATCACCTGACCTCGATCCGCGCCAAGGGCGGTGCGGACTTCGGGTTCGCCTTCGGCACCAAGGCGCGTTTCCGCGTGAGCGCGTTCAAGGAACGCGGGAACCTCGCTCTCGTGCTGCGCCAGATTCCCGCCGCGTTGCTCACTATCGATCAGATCGGCCTCAGCCAGATGATCGTGGATAAGTGCATCAACGCCCCGCGCGGGATGATTCTCGTCACCGGCCCGACCGGCTCGGGCAAATCCACCACGCTCGCTTCGCTCATCAACCTCATCAACGAACACCATGATGACGCGCACATCCTCACCATCGAAGATCCGATCGAGTTCTACCATGCGCACAAGAAGGCGCTCGTGACGCAGCGTGAGGTGAATACCGATGTGCCGAGCTTCGGTGAGGCCTTGCGCCGCGCATTGCGTCAAGATCCCGAAGTGATTCTGGTCGGCGAGTTGCGCGACTTGGAGACCATCGAAATGGCCGTCTCCGCTGCCGAGACCGGTCACTTGGTGTATGGTACGCTGCACACCACCGGCGCAGCCAAGACGATTGACCGTATCGTGAACGCCTTTCCGATGAACCAGCAGGAGACCATCCGCATCCAGCTTTCGACGGTGCTGATGGTGGTGATTTCCCAGATCCTGCTCCGGCGCGCGGATGGCAAGGGACGTCTCGCTATCCATGACATCATGGTGAACACCCCCTCCATCGCCGCGCTCATCCGTGATAACAAGACCTTCCGCATCCCGTCGGACATGCAGACCGGCGCGAAGTACGGGATGAAGACACTCGATGGCACGCTCTTCGAGAAATATTCCGAGGGCATCATCACCCGTGAGGACTGCGTCAACAAGGCGTCGGACGATCGCGGGATGATGGAGAAGTTGAGCGAATACGACGCCGCGATGGCCGCCGAAGGTAAAGTGCCGGAGGGACTCAACAAACCGATCGGGCCGAAGCGCGGACATTGAGCTGAAGTTTTATGTCGACGATGCTCACACATGCACTGCTGCACCTCATCAAAGAGCGAGGGATGGCGGACGATGCTGCGTTAGAGAAGGTGCAGGAGGAGAATCTGCGTTCCGGCAAGGCGGTCACCGCCCTGTTGCACGAGATGAACGTGCTCGATACGGCTACCCAGCTCGAACTAATGGCCGAGTACATGGGCACCGAGGTGATCAGTCTCGATGACATCGATTTCACCCCCGAGCTGCTCGCCACCATTCCGGGGGCCACGGCGCAGATGTACCAGTGCCTGCCGGTTGGCATTTATGACAACGCCGTGCGTTTGGTGTTGGCTGACCCGCTCAACCCCACCCAGCTCGATGATCTCGCCTACCAGCTCGGCAAAGAGATCCAAGTTGTCATCACCGATCCGGCCAAGGTCGTTCAGTTCGTCGATAAACTTTATTCGGACGAGGATTCCTTCGATGACATCATCAAGGAGCTTGGCGGTCACGAGCTGGCAAAGGTGGCGGGGGATGATGAGGACGCTGACTCTGTGGCGACGCTCGAAGAGGTGGGCGACGCCACGCCGATCACGCGCTTCGTCAATCTCTGTCTCTATCAGGCGGTGAAATCCAAGGCGGCGGACATCCACTTCGAGCCGTTCGAGGACGATTACCGCATCCGCATGAAGGTGGACGGTTCGATGGTGGAGTTGACGCCGCCGCCGCGTGAACTGGCCCCGGCCATCGCATCGCGTATCAAGATCATGGCCAACCTGAACATCGCTGAACGGCGACTGCCGCAGGATGGTCGTATCGCCACCACGGTGGCCGGGTTGCACATCGACTTGCGTGTGTCGTGTCTGCCCACGCGTTTCGGCGAATCGGTGGTGCTCCGCGTGCTCGATCGCAACTCGAACCTGCTTTCGCTTGAGATCCTGAACATTCCGAAACACGTTTATGACGGGATCATCCACTGCATCGAACAGCCCAACGGCATCTTCGCCGTCACTGGGCCGACCGGCTCTGGCAAGACCACTACGCTCTACGCGGCCCTTCGCCGCCTCAATCAGGAGGACACCAAGATCGTCACCGCCGAGGACCCAGTCGAGTTCGACATCGAAGGGCTCATCCAGGTGCCGATGAGCGAAGCGGCGGGGATGACCTTCGCGAAGGCGCTCAAGGCGTTTCTCCGTCAAGATCCGGACATCATCATGATCGGTGAGATGCGAGATCTCGAGACCGCCTCCATCGGCATTCAGGCCTCGCTCACCGGCCACATGGTGGTGAGCACGCTGCACACGAACAACGCCACCGAGGCGGTCACCCGTCTTTTGGACATGGGTGTGGAACCGTTCCTCATCGTCTCCTCGCTCAATGGCGTGCTCGCCCAGCGCTTGAGCAAGACCATCTGCCCGAAGTGCCGCGCGGCCTTTGAGCCGACCGAGAGCCAGATCAAGATGCTCGAGCTTTCGCCGCACGATGTCGCGGGCAAGTCGTTCTACTACGGCACCGGCTGCGATGCGTGCAACAAGACGGGGTACAAAGGCCGCCGTGGCATTTACGAAATGCTGATGATGAGCGACCCCATCCGCGCCTTGATTAGCGAGCGCGCCCCCGGTATTGTGCTCCGTGAGAAATCCCGGGAATTCGGGATGCAAACACTGCGTGATAATGGTTTGAGTTTGATGTACGAAGGCACGACGACTTTTGAGGAAGTGATGCGGTGCACCTGATGACATTCGCGAATGCCCCTCTATAACTACACCGCCCTCGATTCGAAGGGCAAAGAGAAGCAGGGCACGCTGGAAGGAGCCAATCAGAATGAGGCCATCACGCGCCTCAAGGAGATGGGATTCTTCCCCACGCAGGTGATAGAGGCCAAGGCCGAAGGGGGCAAAGCCGCCCAAGGCGTGTCCACCGGCGCGAAGAAGAAAAAAAGCGCCAAGGACATCGAGATCAAGATCCCCGGTTTTGGCGGCAGTGTGGATACCAAGTCCCTCTGCACCTTCACCCGTCAGCTTGCCACGCTGGTGGATGCGGGTCTGCCGCTCTTGCGTGGCATGCAGGTGCTGGCCAAACAGGAGAAGAACCCTGCGCTGCGGGATGTCATCAGCAAGCTGACCGCCAGCATCGAGGGCGGCAGCACCTTTTCCGAGTCGCTGGCGCAGCATCCCAAGGTTTTCGACCGCCTGTTCATCAACATGGTGAAAGCCGGCGAGTTGGGTGGCGTGCTGGAAGTGACCTTGAACCGTCTCTCCGAGTTCATGGAGAAGGCGGAGAAGATCAAGAGCAAGGTCAAAGCCGCGATGTTCTATCCCGTCGCCGTGCTCGTGGTGGCGGGCGGCATCGTCGTTCTGTTGATGATCGTCGTGGTGCCAAGCTTCGAGAAGATTTTCGCTGAAATGCTCAATGGCGAGTCGATGCCCGGCTTCACGCTCTTCGTTTTGGGTATCAGCCGTGCTATTCAGAACCACTTTCTTGTGGTGGGCGGGAGTGTCGTGGCTCTCTGGATCGGCTTTAAGATGACCATCAACAAGACCAAGGCCGGCCGTTACTGGTGGGATTGGTTTCTGCTCCGGGCGCCTGCGGTGGGGTCGCTCGTCAAGAAGGTCGCCATCTCACGTTTCACCCGCACCCTCGGCACGCTCATCTCATCGGGTGTGCCCATCTTGCAGGCTCTCAACATCGTCCGCGAGACCGCCGGCAACGTTATCATCTCCAACGCCATCGTGGCGGTGTACGACAGCGTGAAGGAGGGCGAGAGCATCACCCGCCCGCTCGAGGCTTCTGGAATCTTTCCGCCGATGGTCATCAGCATGGTGGACGTCGGGGAGCAGACGGGCGCGATGCCGGAGATGCTCATCCGCATCGCGAACAATTATGACGAGGAAGTGGACAACGCCGTCGGCGCGCTCACCTCGCTGATTGAGCCGATCATGATCGTCTTTCTTGCCGTGGTGGTCGGTGGCATCGTTATCGCGATGTTCATGCCCCTCATCAAGATGATGGACAAGATGGGAGAGAATTGATGGACAAGATGGGATCAAGTGGCGGCTAGGCAAGCGCTCGGTTTCCCCCGGAATATTTTCAGAAAAATGCCGCCGCCCTCTTGCTTTTCAAAAAACTGAGCGTATTTACATTATAACGACTGGAAATGGGCTATGGCCATACGAATGCACGGTTAGGATACTATGGAATTTGAGTGGTCTGGCCAACCCATCCACGGCTCTTTGAAAGCGCAGGAGGTGGAGGAATCCTTCGAGGATCCTTTCGCCGTGCGGTTACTGCCGGATTCGCCGCGTTTTGCCGCCCAGGCCCGTTATTTCAATCTGGGCAAGACGGCGCAAGGCACCGGTGTTTTCAGCGTATATCGCACCAACGGCCGGTCGGTGCGTGTGCTGCTCGCCCGCCCATTCGTGGCGGAGGACTCTTTCTTCTACGATCGGCAGCAGACACGGACCCTCACCCAGAAGGAACTGTGAAACCCATCATCAATTGGGAGGAAGTCCCCGAGTTCGCCGGTGACGATGCCGAGTCCGCCTTTTGGCGGGAACATCGGATCGACGTGCGTCTGATGGAGTCTTCCGTGGCTGTCGGCGCCGAATCGGCCGAGTCGATCACCATCACCCTGCGGATAGACCCGCGGATGCTGGCGCGCATCAAGCGCCTCGCCCGCTCGCGCTTTCTGAATTATCAAAGCATGATCAAACAGTGGCTCAGCGAGCGGATGGAACAGGAACAGCGGAACCGCTGACAGAGCGGGGAACATTTTTGGCTTAGGATTTTTATGAAATTTTGGATAAATCAGACGAACAGCTCCAATCGGTCACTGCGCTCCGATCTTCGCACGCGTTCGGCCTTCACCTTGGTGGAAACCTTGGTGGTCATTGTGATCATCGGAGTGCTGGTGGCGCTGGGTACTCAAGGCGCGAATATCGCCGCCCGCAAGCGCGACAGCACGCGCGTGGAGGCCCAACTCGAGCGCCTGAAGTTGGTGATCGAGGATTACAAACTCCGTTTCGGCACCTATCCACCGGGCAGCAATCTTCACGATGAATTACGCGGCATGGGCGTTTTGAACAATTTGAACAAGTCCGGCCCCCAAAACCCCGCACGCCAAGCCAAGGATTTCTTGCCGAACCTCAAACCTGATGAAACTGCGGTGATCAATGGCACGACTTACCTTGCTGTTCCCGCGTTGCCGATCCCGCCGGGCAAGCTCGTCAATAACACGCTGCAGGTGCCTTCGCAGTTGGACACCGGCTCTCCGAGCGATTATTTTGTCGAGGTTTACGTCGGGCCAAACCCCAACGATCCCTACGGCCCGTTGCCAACGCGCTGGCTGCCGTTCATGGGCAAGTTTCCGGTCATTGCCCTCGCCTCTCCCCGCCCGCCTAACGCGGCGGTCGGCTCGATTTATCAGGCCAATGGACGCCAGCGGCTCAGCGATTTCATGGGGCAATGGGATCGCGATCCCGCGGCGCCCAATGTCTGGAGTTACCGCGATCCCAATTCCGCGACGAACAAGCACGCGGGCTACGATCTCTGGGCCGAGTATTCGGAGCGTGGCACGGGCAAACCGATCATCATCAGCAACGGGAAATGAAACCGCCCAAAGACAACGTCCGTTTGCTTACATCAGCCTTCACGCTCGTGGAGCTTCTAGTGGTGGTGGCCATACTCGGGTTGCTGATGTCCATCTCCATCCCCGGCTACAAGAAGCTCCAGCGCAAAGACCCGCTCTCGCTCGGCGCTCAGCAACTCATGGATGACCTCGAGTGGGCGCGCATCCACGCGATGTCGCGCGGCTCGGATGTGTGCATGGTCTTCTTCCCGCTTTGGGGCCAAGTGGGCGCCGCGTCTGCAAACCAACAGACCTACTTCCAATCCTCCCCCACAGCGAATGCGTTACTTAGAGGGCAGCTTGCATCCTACGCTTTCTTTGCCGAGGGCAGTGCGGGAGAGCAGCCCGGTCAACTTGTTGTCGAGCAGACGTTCCTCACCA
>SXGS01562015.1_pt1 | contig 13838 bp, 3 predicted proteins | sample 3174681 | NCBI WGS metagenome assembly SXGS01 (sample SAMN11356861, study PRJNA531348) | freshwater metagenome | isolation source: freshwater sample F1-80 | place: China: Fuxian Lake, Yuxi | collected 2017-12-25
CAGCAGCACCCACCACGCCACGGCCGCGGCGACCGTGACGATGACGAGCTTCTGGAAGGTGCCGGCGTAGGTCTCGACCACGTGCCACTGCTCGCCGAGGTAGTAGCCGGAGAGGACGAAGATCGTGTTCCAGATGGCGCTTCCGGCGAGCGTCAGGCCGAGGAACTGCAGGATCGGCATCCGCTCGATCCCGGCGGGCACCGAGATCAGGCTGCGGAAGATCGGCACCATCCGGCCGAAGAAGACCGCCTTGCGACCGTGGCGGGCGAACCACTCCTCGGTGCGCTCGAGGTCCGAGGTCTTGGTCAGCGGCAGCCGCTCCCAGACCCAGTACATCCGGTCGCGACCGAACAGCACGCCCAGGGCGTAGAGCAGCGAGGCGCCCACCACCGAGCCGACAGTCGTCCAGATCAGGGCCTCGGCGAGGGTGAAGGAGCCCTGGCTGGCGGTGAAGCCGGCCAGCGGCAGGATGACCTCGCTGGGCAGCGGCGGGAACAGGTTCTCCGCCGCGATGACCACCGCCGCACCGACGGGACCGAGGCGCTCCATGAGGTCGACGGCCCAGCCGGCGACGCCGTCGAGCTCAGCACCGGGTTGGGCAGCGAGGAGGCGGGACAGCACCCCGTGACCCTAGATCACGGTGCTCGACGGTCCGTCAGCGACGGGCAGACACTCGACCACCGAACGGAGGGGGAGCCGAGCGACTTCGCCATGCTCCCGGGACGCCCATTCTATGCTGTTGATCACTTGTTGCCCTGAAGAGGCAATGCCGAGGCACGACTAGGTCGCCTCGCGACGGAGTTGAAGGAAATCTGCCATGCCGGATGCTCGGATCCACTGGTCGTCGTTGGTGCGCATGGCTTCGGCCCTGCTGCTGGTGGCCGTCGGCCTCTTCGCCACCATCGTCGTCCCGGCAGACCGCGCCGACGCTGCGCTGGTCCGTCCGTTCACCCAGGTCTTCTCGGCGCAGACCAACGGCAGCCTCCAGGTCACCGGCAACACGATGCTGACCTGCGGCACGGCGCTCGCCTGCACCCAGGCCCAGAACGGGTCGGTCGCCAGCAGCAACAACAACTTCGTGATGCTCCCCCTCGACGTCGACGGTGACGCCAGCACGACGCGGTCGTCATCGGCTGACCTCACCATCCCGGCGGGCGCACGGGTCCTGTACGCCGGGCTCTTCTGGGGTGCCGCCCGCACGGCCGGGGCGAGCGGAACGGCGGCCTCCGGCACCCCGGGGACCATCAAGTTCCGCACCCCCGGACAGACCGGCTACACCTCCCTGTCCGCAGACCGTGTCGACACCAACACCCTCGCCACCAGCGACTACTCCGCCTACCGCAACGTCACCTCGCTCGTGCAGGGTGCGGGCGCGGGCACCTACTGGAGCGCCGACATGGTGGCCGCCACCGGCACCGACCGGTACGCCGGGTGGAGCCTCGTCGTGGCCCTGGAAGACCCCACCGCGCCCCTGCGCGACCTCTCCGTCTTCTCGGGCTACGCCACCGTCACCGGAACGACCGAGACGGTCGACACCTCGATCTCCGGGTTCCTGACGCCCCAGTCGGGTGCCGTCGGCGCACGCTTCGGCACGGTGACCTACGAGGGGGACGCCGGCCTGACCGGCGACTACATGCAGGTGGGCACCACGCGGCTCGCTGACGCGCAGAGCCCGTCCGCGAACTTCTTCGGCAGCCGCGTCACCTCCGGCGGAGCCAACCTCACCAACCGCAATCCGAACGGCCTCAACAACCTCGGCGTGGACGCGAAGGTCGTCGACGTCCCCGGGGTGCTCCCGAACGGTGCGACGTCCGCCAACGTCAGGTTCGCCACGGCCGGCGACTTCTACTACCCGGCCGCGATCACGACGCAGGTCGACCTGTTCGCACCCACCATCCAGGGCAGCAAGAGCGTCACCAACCTGTCCGGGAACTCGCCCGCGAAGGTGGGCGACGTCCTGGAGTACTCCCTCACCTTCAGCAACACCGGCGACGACCCGGCCATCAACTCGGTGGTGACGGACGCGCTGCCCGCCAACGTGACGTACGTGCCCGGGTCCGTCCGCTACACCGCGGGCGGCGGCCAGGGCGCCAAGACCGACGCTGCCGGTGACGACCAGGCGGAGTACGTCGCCGCCACCCGGTCCGTCGTCGCCAGGATCGGTCGCGACGCGACCGCCACGACCGGCGGCGCGCTGGTCGTGTCCAACACCTCGACCGTGGTCTTCCGGGTCCGCGTGGATGCCGCGGCCGCCGGCACGACGGTCCGCAACACCGCCTCCCTGGCCTACCGCGCCCAGACCATCGGCGGCGACTACACCTACCAGACCGCCGAGGTCGCGACGCCGGTCGCAGACGAGGCGGACGTCGCGATCACGAAGACCGCCTCCCCGGAGCCGGTCACCGCGGGCAACCAGATCACGTACACCCTCACCGTCCGCAACAACGGACCCAGCGCCGCAACGGGCGTGCAGGTCCTCGACACCCTCCCGGCCGGCGTCACCTTCGTCTCGAGCAACCCCTCGACCGGCAGCTGCGCGTTCGCGAGCCCGACGCTGACCTGCGACCTCGGCACCGTGGCCAACGGCGCGACGGCGACGGTGCCCGTGGTGGTGCGGGTGCCACCCGGCTCCGACGCGACGTCGCTGACCAACGTCGCTCGTGTCACCTCGACCGTCTCCGACCCCGACCCGGCCAACAACACCGCCTCCGCGACCTCGACCGTCGTCCGCCAGGCCGACGTCGCACTCACCAAGAGCGCGGCCCCGGCCAGCCCGGTCCCCGGCACCGACGTCACCTACACCCTCGTCGCCACCAACAACGGCGCCTCGCGGGCTGCCGACGTGACGGTGACCGACACGCTCCCGAGCGCGCTCACCGTGAGGTCGGCCACCAGCGACCGCGGCACCTGCACGATCACCGGAAGCCAGGTCGCCTGCGCCGCCGGCGGGCTCGACCCCGGCCAGTCCGCGACCGTCACGGTCGTCGCGACGGTCCCCTCCAACGCCGGCACGGCGCCCCTGACCAACGACGCCCGCGTCACGTCCGGCACGCCCGACCCGACGCCCGGCAACAACGCCGCCACGGCGACCGTCACCCCCGCGGCACCGCGGGCGGACCTGTCGGTGACCAAGCAGCCCGTCACCACGCCGATCGTCGCCGGCCGCCCGGTCCAGTACCTCGTCACCGTCACCAACAACGGTCCCTCCGACGCCGCGAACGTCACGCTGGCCGACCCGGTCCCCGCCAGCCTGTCGGGGATCACCGCCACCAGTGGCGCCGGCACCTGCACCGTCACCGGGCAGGACGTCTCGTGCGACCTCGGCGGGCTCGCGTCCGGCCAGTCCGTGCAGGTGCGGATCGGCGGGCAGCTCGCCGCCGGCGCGACCGGCACGCTCACCAACACGGCCACCGTCTCCTCCCCCACCACGGACCCGACGCCGGGCAACAACTCCGGGGCCTCCAGCGCCCCGATCGCCGCCAGCGCCGACCTCGCGCTCACCAAGACCGCCGGAGCGGTGGTCGACGGCGGCGAGGCGGTCTACACGATCGTGGTCACCAACAACGGCCCGTCGGTCGCTCGCGACGTCTCGGTCACCGACCCGGTCCCGGCGCCGCTGGCCTTCACCAGCGCCTCGTCGAGCACCGGCACCTGCACGACGTCCGGGTCGACCACCGTCACCTGCGCCGTCGGCGACCTCGCGGTCGATGCCAGCGCAACCGTCACCGTGCGTGCCCAGACCCCCGGTGACGGGAGCGCGCGGGGAGCCTCCAACACCGCGGCCGCGTCCTCGCCGACCCCCGACCCGGTAGCCGGCAACAACAGCGCCACCTACGTCCTGCCGACGATCGCGCAGGCCGACGTCGCCCTGGTCAAGACGGTGGCCCCCCGCCCGGTGGTCGCCGGCCAGACGGTCACCTGGACGCTGACCGCCCGCAACAACGGTCCCTCCCAGGCCACGGGCGTGACCATCACCGACTCCGTCCCGTCAGCCGTGACCGGGGTGTCGGCGGCCACCGCCACGCCCGGTGCCACGTGTGCGGCCCCCGGTGGCAACGTCTCCTGCACGGTCCCGACGCTGGCCAGTGGCGCGACCTTCGCCGTCACCGTCTCCGGCACCGTGGGACCTGACGCCGCGACCGGCGCCCTGAGCAACGTCGCCAACGTCACCGCGACCACCCCGGTCGACCCCTCGCCCGACAACAACTCCGCCTCCGCCACGGCCGAGGTCATCGCCCGTGCCGACGTGTCCGTGCTGAAGGACGGGCCGGCGACCGCCGTCGCGGGCGACCGGGTCGACTGGACCATGCGGGTGCGCAACGACGGGCCCTCCACCGCGACCGGCGTACGCCTGACCGACGCGCTGCCGGCCGGTGTCACCTTCGTGTCCGCCACCAGCGCGCCCGCAGGTGTGTCCTGCACCGCCGAGGACGGCCAGGTCACCTGTCCCGTCGGCACCCTGGCACCCGGCGAGGAGGTGCTCGTGACGATCCGCGGCGCGATCGGCTCCGGTGTCACCGGTGGCACGGCCCTCACGAACACGGCCGGCGTCACGTCGACCACGCCCGACCCGACGCCCGACAACAACACCGACGCGCACTCCCTCGACGTCACGGAGTCCTCCGACGTCAGGGTCACGAAGACGTCCGAGCCCGCCGCGCTCGTGCCGGGCGCGCAGTCGACGTACCTCATCGCCGTCACCAACGACGGTCCCTCCGACGCCCGCGACGTGGTCGTCACCGACACCCTCGACGCCGATCTCACGGTCCTCGAGGCGACCATCGAGGGCGGCACCTGTGTCGTCAGCGGCCAGACGGTGACCTGCACCCGGCCGCTCCTCCCCGACGACGCGACCGCCACCGCTCGCCTCCGCGTCCTCGTCGACGCCGAGCGGCAGGCCCCGCTGGCCAACACCGCCTCGGTCACCAGTGCGAGCGACGCCACGCCCGGCAACAACACCGACACGCTCACCAGCGACGTCACCCCGAGCGCCGACGTCACGATCACCAAGGCCGCCTCGAAGGACCGGGTCGCGGCAGGTGAGGGCGTGACCTACACCCTCACCGTGGTGAACAACGGGCCGTCCGTGGCCGACGCCGTCACCGTCGCGGACACCCTGCCCGCCGACGTCGTCCCCACGACCGCCGGCGCCACCGCCGGCACCTGCGCCGTCTCGGGCCAGGACGTCTCCTGCGACCTCGGCGACGTGGCTCCAGGCTCCCCGGTGACCGTGACGATCACCGCGGCCACGAGCCCCGGCGCAGCCCCCGGTCCGCGCAACAACACCGCGCAGGTCAGCTCGACCACCGACACGACCCCCGGCAACAACACCGCCACGGCCACCGTGGACGTCATCTCCGAGGCCGACCTGCGGCTGACCAAGGTGGCCACCAGCGAGAACGTCGTCCCGGGCCGTGAGGTCGGCTGGAGCATCGTCGTCAACAACCTCGGCCCGTCGACCGCGCGCTCGACCGTGGTGACCGACACCGTCCCCGACGGCGTCACCGTCACGACCGCGTTCCACGGCACCGGGTCTCCGTGCACGATCGCCGGCCAGCAGGTGACCTGCGACCTGGGCGACCGTGCACCCGGCCAGCGAGTCATCACCATCGTGGGCACCATCGCGTCCGGGTACGCCGGTTCGACGCTGACCAACACGGCGCGCGCGACCACCACGTCGCCGGACCCCACCCCCGGCAACAACGAGGCCACCGCGACCTCGGGCATCGTGCGCCAGACCGACCTCGAGATCATCAAGACCGCCTCGCCGCAGAACCCGGTCGCCGGCCAGCGGGTGACCTACACGCTGTCGGTCTACAACAACGGTCCGTCCGACGCGTTGAACCCCCAGCTGATCGACCAGCTGCCGAGCGGCCTGACCGACGTGATCATCAACCGGCCCACGCTCCAGGGCGTCCCGGCCACGGCCGAGTGCGAGCTCCGCCCGCCGACGGACCCCGGCACCGCCGACAACCCGACAGCACCGACGGTCTTCTGCAACGGCCCGGTGTTCCGTGCCGGGCTGCCGGCGCGCGTGATCGGCAGCGTCGAGGCGACGGTCGCCCCGGGCTTCACCGGGACCCTCACGAACACGGGCCGCGTCAGCTCCGACACCATCGACCTGGTCTCGGCCAACAACGAGTCGACCGTGACGTCGCAGGTCGCCGCCGGAGCTGACGTGTCGATCACCAAGACCGTCAGCCCGACCACCCCGGTGCCGGGCCAGCCCGTCACCTGGACCGTCACCGTGCGCAACGACGGCCCCTCCACGGCGCGAGACGTGACCGTCGCCGACGACGTGGACGACGCCATCACCGGGCTCACCGCCGGCACCGGGTCCACCCCGAACCCCTGCACCGTCGCAGCCGACAACGACGTCGCCTGCGCTCTCGGCGACCTCGGGCCCGACCAGACCGTCACCATCACGATCGCGGGCGACGTGCCGCCGGGCTTCACCGGTGCCCTCGACAACACCGCCACGGTCAGCTCGCCCACCGACACCACCCCGGGCAACAACTCCGCGACCGCGACCACCACCCCCACGGGACGCGCCGACGTGTCGATCACCAAGACCGTCACACCGTCCCTCCCCGTCCCCGGTCAGCCCGTGACCTACACCGTGGTCGTCACCAACAACGGCCCGTCCGTGGCGCGGAGCGTGACGGTCGAGGACCCCGTCCCCGACGCGCTCACCGGGGTCACGGTGACCACCGGGAGCACGCCGAACCCCTGCACGGTCGGCGCAGGGAACCTCGTCACCTGCGACCTGGGCGACCTCGCACCGGGCGCGACCGTCACCCTCACGATCGTCGGCGACCTGCCGGCCGGTTTCACCGGCGACCTCGTCAACACCGCGACCGTGGCCTCCCCGACCGACACGACCCCGGGCAACAACACCGCCACGGCCAGCGGCTCGACGGATCCGCAGGCGGACGTGACCGTCACCAAGTCGCTCTCGCCCGCATCCCCCGTGCCCGGCCAGGACGTGACGTACACCGTCGTCGTGACCAACAACGGCCCGTCGGTCGCACGCGGCGTGACGCTGGGTGACGACGTCGCCGACGTCCTCACCGACCTCCGGGTCTCTACCGGGCAGACGCCCGAGCCGTGCACGATCGCGGCGGGCAACGACGTGTCGTGCGCCTTCGACGACCTCGCGCCGAGCGGACCCGGCTCCAGCGTGGCGGTGACGATCACGGGCGGCCTGCCCGCCGGCTACACCGGCCTGCTCGAGAACACCGCGGTCGTCGACTCGATCACCGACAGCACGCCCGCGAACAACACGGCCACCGCCGACGGCACCGCCGATCCGCAGGCCGACGTGTCGATCACGAAGTCGCTCTCGCCCAACCCGCCCGTCCCGGGACAGCCGGTCACCTACAACGTCGTGGTGACCAACAACGGCCCGTCCGTGGCGCGCGACGTCGTCGTCCGTGACGACGTCGATGACGCCGTCACCGGCCTGACCGCCAGCGGGCCCTGCACGATCGCGGCCGGCAACGACGTCACCTGCGACCTCGGTGACGTTGCTCCGGGGGCCAGCACGACGTTGACCCTGACCGGCGGGCTGCCGGCCACGTTCACCGGGTCGCTCGCCAACGCCGCGACGGTGTCCTCACCGACCGACACCACCCCGGCCAACAACACCGCGAGCGCCGGCGGCACTGCCGACCCGCGCGCCGACGTGTCGATCTCCCAGGTGCTGGCCCCGTCCTCACCGGTACCAGGAGGTGAGGTCCGGTGGACCGTTGTCGTCTCCAACGCCGGCCCGTCCGTGGCCCGCCAGGTCGTCGTCCGCGACGACGTCGACGACGCCATCACCGCGCTGACCGTGACCGGCGGCGCCTGCACCGTCGACGCCGGGAACGACGTCACCTGCGACCTCGGCACCCTCGACGCCGGTGAGAGCAGGACGCTCGTCCTGGCCGGCGGGCTCCCCGCCGGCTTCACGGGGCAGCTGGGCAACACCGCGACGGTCGCCTCGCCGACCGACACCACCCCCGGCAACAACACCGCCTCCGTCACCGGCACCGCGGCGCCCAACGCCAACGTGGGCATCACCAAGACCGTCGCCCCGAGCAACCCTGTCCCGGGGCAGGACGTGACCTGGACGGTGGTCGTCACCAACACCGGACCCTCCGTGGCCCGCGACGTCGTCGTCCGCGACGACGTCAACGACGTGATCACCGGCCTCGCCGCGACCGGTGCCGCCTGCGCCGTCGACGCCGGGAACGACGTCACCTGCGACCTCGGCACCCTCGCCCCCGGCGACCAGGTGGTCATCACGCTCGCCGGCGGCGTCCCGCCCGACTTCACCGGCGAGCTCACCAACACCGCGACCGTCGCCTCACCGACGGACGACACCCCGGCCAACAACAGCGCGACGGCCGACCCGACGACCTCGCCCGGCGCGGACCTGTCGATCATCAAGACCGCATCGCCGGCCGTGCCCGTCCCCGGCGAGGACATCACCTGGACGGTGACGATCACCAACGCCGGCCCGTCGGTCGCCCGCGACGTCGTCATCGCCGACGACGTCCTCGACGCCCTCACGGGCGTCACGGCGAGCGGGCCCTGCACCGTCGGAGCCGGCAACGAGGTCACCTGCGACCTCGGCGACGTCGGGGTCGGCGGTGTCGACGCGAGCCGCACGATCACGATCACCGGGCGGGTCCCCTCGGACTTCACCGGCGACCTCGGCAACACCGCCACCGTCGCCTCGCCGACCGACACGACCCCGGGCAACAACTCGTCGTCCACGGACGGCACCGCGGAGCCCGCCTCGGACCTGTCGATCACCAAGACGGCAGCTCCGAGCGACCCGGTGCCCGGCCGGGACACGACGTGGACGATCACCGTCACCAACGCGGGCCCGTCCGTCGCCACCGACGTGGTGGTGCGCGACGATGTGGCCGACGCGCTGACCGGTCTGACGGTCACGAGCGACCTGACGCCCGACCCGTGCACCATCGCGGCCGGCAACGACGTGACGTGCCGGATCGGCACGGTAGCGGTCGGCACGACCGTGACGGTGACCATCACCGGCCGGGTGCCGGCGAGCTTCGTCGGCGACCTCGACAACACCGCGACCGTCACGTCGCCGACCGACACGACCCCGGGCAACGACTCGGCCAGCACCAGCGGCACCGCCGCCCCGCAGGCCGACGTCTCGATCACCAAGACCGCGACCCCGGCCGACCCCGTCCCGGGGCAGGCCGCCACCTGGACCCTCGTCGTCGCGAACGCCGGGCCCTCCGTGGCCCGCGACGTGGTCGTCGCCGACGACGTGCTCGACGCCATCACCGACCTCACGGCCACCTCGCCGTGCACCGTCGCTGCCGACAACGTCGTGTCCTGCGCGCTCGGCAACCTCGACCCCGGCGAGTCCCGCACGCTCACGCTGACCGGTGGACTCCCGGCGGGATTCACCGGCGCGGTCGACAACACCGCAACGGTGGCATCGCCCACGGACACCACCCCCGGCAACAACAGCTCCACGACCAACGGCACCGCCGACCCGCAGGCCGACGTCTCGATCACCAAGACCGCGAACCCGGCAGCCCCGGTCCCCGGCCAGGACGTCACCTGGACGATCGGGGTGACCAACGCCGGCCCGTCGGTCGCCCGGGACGTCGTGGTCACCGACGACGTGCTCGACGCCGTCACCGGCCTCACGGCCCCCGGGTGCGACATCGCAGCGGGCAACGAGATCACCTGCGAGCTCGGCGACCTCGCGCCGGGCGGGTCCCGCACGGTCACGCTGACCGGCCGTCTCCCCGCCGGGTACGAGGGTTCCGTGGGCAACACCGCGACGGTGGCCTCGCCGACCGACACCACCCCCGGCAACAACACGGCCGGCACCAGCGGCACCGCCGACCCGCAGGCCGACGTCTCGATCACCAAGGCCGCGACACCGGCGGACCCGGTCCCCGGCCAGGACGCGAGCTGGACCATCGTCGTCACCAACGCCGGGCCCTCCGTGGCCCGTGACGTCACGATGTCCGACGACGTGCTCGACGACCTCACGGACGTAACCGTCACCTCGGACGGTCCGGCCGGCCAGTGCACCGTCGCTGCCGGCAACCAGGTCGACTGCGACCTCGGCGACCTCGCCCCCGGTGCCAGCGTCACGATCACGGTGACGGGCGGGGTCCCCGGCACCTTCACCGGGCCCGTGGACAACACGGCCACGGTCTCCTCCCCGACCGACGACACCCCCGACAACAACACCGCGACGACCACGAGCGACGCCCAGCCGTCGGCCGACGTGTCGGTGACCAAGACCCTCGACCCGGCCCTGCCGGTCCCGGGCCAGCCGGTCACGTGGCGGGTCGAGGTGACCAACGCAGGACCGTCCACGGCGCGTGACGTCGTGCTCGCCGACGACGTGCCGGCCGCGGTCTCCGGTGTGTCGGCGACGTCCGGCTCGACACCCGAGGCGTGCAGCGTCGCTGACGGGCGTGCCGTCAGCTGCGACCTCGGGGACGTGGCCAGCGGCACGACGGTCGTCGTGACGATCCGCGGCACCCTCGACGAGGGCTTCACCGGCGATCTCTCCAACACCGCGCGGGTGGCCTCGCCGACCGACTCGTCGCCGGGGAACAACGCCTCGACAGCGGTTGGTCAGATCGCTCCGCTGGCGGACCTGTCGATCACCAAGACCATGGCTCCGGCCGCGCCGGTGGCCGGTGCGGACGTCACCTTCACGATGGTCGTCCGCAACGCCGGGCCGTCCACCGCGCGACAGGTGGTCGTCTCGGACACGCTCATCGATCCGCTCGGCTCGGCCAGCGCGTCGATCACGGGAGGTGGGTCGTGCCGTGTCGAGGGTCAGCAGGTGACCTGCGACGTCGCCTCGCTGGCGACCGGCGCGGAGGCGACGATCACGGTGCGGGCCACCATCGACGCGGGCTACGCCGGCGAGGTCACCAACGTCGTGACGGTCCGCTCGGCGACGGCCGATCCCGACGAGTCCGACAACACCGCCCGGGTCACCGAGTCCGGCACCGGCAGCTGTGTGCCGAACGGGCCGCGGGGCAAGGTCGTGGTGTGCCCCGAGCTCGGCATCGACAAGGATGCGTCGCCCGCGAAGGCGTCGCCCGGCGACGAGGTGACCTGGACGGTGACCGTCACCAACCGAGGTCCCTCCCTGGCCCGTGACGTCGAGGTCGTCGACGTCCTCGACCGTGGCCTGACCGTGGTGTCGGTCGACGTGGTGGAGGGTCAGGCCGCGGTGAGCACCACCGGCCGTCGGGTCACCGCCGTGTTCGACCTCCTGCGCCCGGGCGCCGACGGTGTCCTGCGGATCGTCACCCGGCTCTCGGAGGACGCCTCGGGCACGGTGCCCAACGTGGCGGTGGCCTCGACCGACAGCTCGGACGCCGGTGACGTCCGGGTGCAGGACGACGCCGATGTCGAGGTGCGGGACGAGGACGTCCCCGGGGACCCCGCCGATCCCGGCGACCCGGTCAACCCCGACGACGAGGACGACGGCGTGCTCCCGGACACCGGGCTGCCGGCAGGGGTCCTGCCGCTGACCGCGCTCAGCCTGCTGCTGCTGGCCCTCGGGCTGTGGCTCGTACGCCGATCCCGGGTCAGCGACCGCTGACGGCGTCGAGGTCCGCGCGGGTCAGCACCGCGCGGACCTCCAGGCCGATGTCGGCGAGGGGGTTCTCGCCCGCGGGCGAGCGGTCGATCGCGCACACCACGACATCGACCACCGCCCCGGCCGCCCGCAGCTCCCGGGTGGCGTCGCGCACGGCGCCGCCCGTGGTGATCACGTCCTCGACGATCGTGATCCGACGGCCCGCGACATCGGGTCCTTCGGCGAGCTTGCAGGTGCCGTACTCCTTGGCCTTCTTCCGCACGAACAGCGCGGGCAGGCCGGTCTTGGCCGAGACCATCGTGGCGATGGGGATGCCACCGAGCTCGAGGCCCCCGAGCAGCTCGGTGCCCTCGGGGAGCAGGTCGAGCATCCGGGTCGCGACCCGGTCGAGGAGCGCTGGCTGGCTCTCGAAGAGGTACTTGTCGAAGTAGGTGTCGGCGACCTGGCCGGACCGCAGGACGAACTCCCCGGTCAGGCGGCAGGCCGCGTCGATGTCGCGTGCGAGCGTCTCGTCAACCACGCGCAGCAGCCTAGGGCCTCAGCGACGGGTGGGCTCCCTGGACTCCAGACGACCGAAGGCGACCAGCCGGTCGTCGGTGTTGAAGAGCTCCGAGCACGTCGTCAGGGTCAGCAGCCGCTGTCCGGGCTCCTGGGCGGGTTGGACGCCGTCGTCCGGGTTCTCGGGCAGGTCGTCGAGCACCCAGCCCGCGGTGAAGGGAACGGTCAGGTCGTCGCCACCGGTGTCGAGGACGTAGGTGTAGGTCCACCTCCGGGTCTCGACGACCACCTCGTCACCGGGCTCGAGCTCGGGCATCGCCCGGAGCGGCTCGCCGTGGGTGATCCGGTGCGCGGCGAGCGCGAAGTTCCCCCGGCGGCCCGGCTCGGCGCCACTGGTGAACCGGCCGAAGCCCGCCTCGAGCACCTCGTCGCTGGTCCCCTCCAGCAGCGGCACCGCGTAGTCCTCACCGAAGCGCGGGATCCGCACGATCGCGGAGACCCGACCCTCGTCGGTCTCGACGGCACCGTCGTCCTCACCGTCGGCCGTACCGGCGTCCTCCTGGGCCCACGCCCGCCGGACGTCCTCGACGAGGGCGCGGTGGGTGCGCTGCGAGGCGATGTTGGTGCCCCACACCTGCCACGCGACGTACGCGCCGAGGGCGAGGCCCACGCCGACGAGCAGGAGGCCGAGCCGACCCAGCCACGGTCCGCCCGAGGTCCGTTCTGGAGTGGGCTCGGCCATGGGTGCAGTCTGCCAAACGGGCACGGCAACTAGCCTCGACCGCATGCCGCTTGCCGCCCGCCTGGCCCACATCCCGCCCACCGTCTTCAGCGAGATGTCGGCGCTCGCGCTGCGGACCGGTGCGATCAACCTGGGGCAGGGCTTCCCCGACGTCGACGGTCCGCGGTCGGTGGTGGAGGCGGCCGAGCGTGCCCTCGAGGGCGGCGCGAACCAGTACGCCCCCGGCATCGGCGTGCCGTCGCTGCGGGCCGCGATCGCGCGTCACCAGCAGCGCCACTACGGCCTCGAGGTCGACCCCGACCGCGAGGTGGTCGTGACCACCGGCTGCACCGAGGCGGTCGCTGCCGCCCTGCTCGGCCTCGTCGACCCCGGCGACGAGGTCGTCGTGCTCGAGCCCTACTACGACTCCTACGTCGCGATGCTCGACGTGTGCGGCGCCGTCAGGCGCGCGGTGACGCTGCGGTCGCCGGACTTCCGGCCCGACCCCGTCGATCTGCGGGCCGCGGTCACCGACCGCACGAAGGTCATCCTGCTCAACACCCCGCACAACCCGACCGGGACCGTGCTCACCCGCGACGAGCTGCAGGTCGTGGCCGACCTCGCCATCGCGCACGACGTGCTGGTGATCACGGACGAGGTCTACGAGCACCTCGTCTTCGACGACCTCTCCCACGTCCCGATCGCCACGCTGCCGGGGATGTGGGAGCGCACGCTGACGCTCTCGAGCGCCGGCAAGTCCTGGTCCTTCACCGGCTGGAAGGTCGGCTGGGCCACCGGACCCGCCCCGCTGGTGGGCGCCGTGCTCGCCGCCAAGCAGTGGCTGACCGTCACCTCGGGCTCGCCCCTGCAGCCCGCCGTCGCACACGCGCTCGACCACGAGCCCGACTGGCCGCTCGAGCTCGCCCGCGACCTGCAGTCGCGCCGCGATCTCCTGTGCGAGGGCCTCACCGCAGCAGGGCTCTCGCCCCGCGTGCCCGAGGGCACCTACTTCAC
>SXGS01588402.1_pt1 | contig 13838 bp, 14 predicted proteins | sample 3174681 | NCBI WGS metagenome assembly SXGS01 (sample SAMN11356861, study PRJNA531348) | freshwater metagenome | isolation source: freshwater sample F1-80 | place: China: Fuxian Lake, Yuxi | collected 2017-12-25
AGTAGGCGGCGGCGATGTAGAGGCCCACGGCCGCCGGCGTGAAGGTCGGGCGGGCACGCAGCGTGCCGAGGATGGTGAGGACCAGACCGAAGGTCGCGACCGCTTCCGAGAAGGCCTGGGCGGGGCCGTCGCGAAGGCGGCCTGAAAGCTGCAGCATCGGTTCGTCGAACATCAGGTGGGCGGTCCAGACCCCGAGCACCGCGCCGATCAGCTGGCCGGCGACGTGGATGAGGGCCACCCGGCCGCCCAATTCGCGGCGAACGACGAACACCAGGGTGACCGCGGGGTTGAAGTGCGCGCCCGACACCGGCGCGAACATGGTGATCAGCACCGTCAGGGCCGCGCCCGTGGCGATGGTGTTCGCGAGCAGGGCCACCGCCTCGTTCCCGGCGGACAGGCGCTCGCCCATGATCCCGGAGCCGACCACGGCAGCCAGCAGCAGAGCGGTGCCGAGCAGCTCTGCGACCGCCGCGCGCGCCAGACCAGGCATTTCGGAACTCAGCCGCAGCGGGCCGCACGGGCGGCGTTCAGCGCGGGCTCGCAGATCGCCGGATCGTCGGCGCAGCAGTCCTTCATCAGGAAGCCGAGCAGCTCGCTCATTCGCGCGTAGTCGGCGGTGTAGACGATGGACCGGCCTTCACGGCGCGCCCGGACCAGGCCTGCGCCGCTGAGGATGTTGAGGTTAGCTGACAGCGTGTTGGCCAGGACGCCCAGTCGCTGCGCGATCTCGCCGGCGGCGACACCGCCTTCCCCCGCCCGCACCAGCAGGCGGAAGACGTCGAGCCGCATGGGATGCGCGAGCGCGGACAGGGCGCTGATGGCGGTTCCGGTCTCCATGTCGGGCGGCCGCGGTCAGCAGCAGGCGGACGTCGTCGCGGGCCGATCGTCCGGGCCGTAGGCGGTCGACTCGCCGAAGGTGTGGAAGGTCTCCCAAGAGAGGCCGGACGGGTCCGCCACCCAGCTCTTGTCGGAGCGCGCGTAGCAGCAGGTGGCGTCGACCTGGTCGCGGGTGGCTTCGCCCGCCGCCTTCAGCCGCCCGTGGATCTGGGACAGCTCCTCGGCGGTGTCGGCCTGGATGCCGACGTGGTCGACGCCGACCTGTGCCCCGCGCGCGGAGATGGCGAGGTTCACGCGCGGGTCCTCTAGCATCCACTTGGCGTAATCGTCCTTCCGGATGCTGGGCGGAGCGCCGAACAGCGTCTCGTAGAAAAGGATCGACCGGGTAAGGTCGTCGACCGAGACATGCAGGTGCAGGCGCTTCATGAGGTCCTCGCGATTGACCTTTCTATGTTTCCAGAGTCATGGAATAGAGTCAATGAGGCTTTTGATGGGTCTTGGTCATGGCCTGTGCGGGCGGCGCCTGGACGGGCGCGGGGCTGTAGGCGCTCTCGGCTGACGTCCATCAGAACTCAGACGCGGAGCACGGAGATCTCTGCGCACTTGAGCGCCGATCCGCTCAAGCGGGTCGCCGACCGGGCCGACGCGAGCAGTTCTGAGACGATGCGGCTCTGACCCGGGAGGGTGGCGGACGAAGGGGTCACGCCGCCCGGGCCGCTCGCCGTGTCTGCGGCGTCACCTCCACCACGCTGGCCGCCCAGCGCTCGCCGTCCAGATAGCTGTGGGTGTCGGCGATGTTGGCGGCTTTGACCGCGTGCAGGGCGGCGTTCAGTCGTCTAACTGGCCAATCCGTCATCTCGGCGAGCCGGGCCGCCGCGTATTCCTCCTCACCTTCGTTCACCATGAGCGCGGCGAGCGTTCGTGCATCCTCGGCGGGACGCCAGTGGTGGACATGTGGGTCGAAGGTGACGAACAACGGACCGAGAGGCCAGCAGCCGTCTCCACCGATGACGTCGTCCTCCTCCACCAGACCGGCATCGACCAGATCGAGCACCCCCAGCTCGACATCCTCCGCCGAAAGCCCGGTGGCCTCCAGCAAAGCCTCGATACCGAGATGCGGGTCCATGACGTCGCCGGTTCGGCTGGCGAAGGCGAGGGCCTTTCCGACGGCGACAGCGGCTGCGGAGAAGTGCGCCAGTTCGTCGACGCGCTGCACATACCGGGGCTTTGGCCCGAGCTGCGGCTTGGCGCTCACCCCATGCAGCTGGCTGACGAGCATGTCGAGCGCCGGAGCGTTGCCAGGCGCGATCTCGGGCGACAGCATGCCCTTGAGCAGCGGGGGCAGCGCCGACAGAGGCAGGTCGAGGCGCAGCGGGATGAACTTGCTGCGACCTTCCACCCGCCGCACGAAACCGGCGTCGATCTCTTCGTTCACCCAGGCTTTCTTCAGCGCGACCGGGCTGAGCAGCACGACGAAGTGCGTGCATCGTCCGAGACCGTCATCCATCTTCCGGCGGAGGCTGTCGCCGGCCGCGATCTCCCACTCGTCGAACCAGACCTCCACGCCGTTGGCCACCAGATGCTCGACGATCGGTCGAGCCGCCGCAGCGTCCTCGCTCGCGTGCGCGAAGTAGACGACGGGCCGATCCTCCACCACGTCCTGAACGGTCGACCGGGCCCGGTCCAAACGTTGCTCCAGCGCCAAGGCGTAATCCTCCGATCCGGTGGTGGTGATGCGAACGCCGCCTTTGGGCGTTCGCCAAGCGAGCACGAGGGGCTGTCGACCCGTGGCGGGATCGACCAAGGAAGCGGCCGCCGCCCGTCCGCGCCGCAGGAGGGTTTCCAGCCCGACTTCCAGCGCCTTTTGCTGAAGCTCCCTGGAGAAGCTGCGAGCGTCGAACGGACGCCCTCGCCCCGTCATTCTCATGCCGATGCCGCCATCCGCCGATCAACCTCGATCGGCGGCGTCACGGGATCTCTGCCCTTGATCGAAAGAGCCCGCCGCTCCGGCAGTTGGCGCACGTCAGCCATCAGCCGTCAGCCGTCAGCCGTCAGCCGCAGGAATGTTGATGATCTGGCCCGCATAGTAGCGGTCTGGATCGATGATGGTCGTCCGGTTCGCCGCCACGATGTCCGGCAGACGTTTCGCGTGGCCGAGGTAGCGAGTCGAAATCTCCGTCAGCGTCTCCCCAGGTGCGATCACGTGACGTCGGAAGGTCCGGCCGGCGCGACGAAGATCAGGCAATTGTTCGTTGGCGTTGTCGGTGTACCCGCCCCGCGTTTCGTACATCCAGGGTTCGTAGGCGCGTGCCGCTTCCTCCATTCCCAAGCTGACCCGATCCAGCGTCCTCGGCCGGTATGGACCCTGTTCCGGGGTGAAGGCGTCCGGAGCGGCCCAGCGGACGATCGCCGCTCTGGAAACCTCATGGAGGTGCTCGGGGCCTTTCCGGGGTCTGAGCGGCGGCAGGTTCCGCATGAGGACCTCCTTCGGCGACCAGCCCGGTTCGCGCGCGTTGTCCAGCTGAGCCAGCGGGTCCGGCCGGATGCCCCAGACGCGGGAGATCGGTGCCGAGTCCAGCTTCAGGCCGGCCTCCTTGGCTCCGTCGAGCACCCATTCCAGGCTCTCGTCGGACAGACCCCGGACGTCGCCCCCGCCCCCCACGGAACCGTGCGTGCCCGGAAACCAGAGCTGCTGATAGGGGCGATCCAACGCATCGACGGCGAAGCCACGCTCCTGGTTAAGCCGGTCGACGTTGGCCCAGAGCGTCACGTTGAACTTGCCCCGCCGCTCGTCGATGGCCACGGCGTGACGGGCGGCCTGAACCGACGGGTGAAGGTCGTGATCGTGGAAGGCCGCATCGTCGGCCTCGCCGTCCCCGTCGCGGTCTCCGCTGATGAGCGTCGAACCGATCGTCTTCACGGTGTCCCAGACGCCGATGTAGCGGATGCGGACGAGGGGAATCCCCTCGGGATCGAAGCCCGGCTTGTTGGTGCGCCGCCAAGCCAGGTCGTCGTCGTTCGCACAGGTGTCGGTGACGAACTCCGCGCGAAACCTGAAGACGTCGTCTCCAGGTTCGTCACCGCCCCTGCGACGGTTCTGGTAGAGGGTCGCTGCGACGTGGATCTTGTCCGCGTAGGTGCTGTTCACGATTCCGGTGTGATGCAGCAGTCCGGCGAACGAGCGCGCGGTGTAGGCCCCCCGCGAGAAGCCGAAGATGAAGATCTCATCTTGAGGCTCGTGGTTGAAGACCAGAAACTTGTATGCCTCGACCACCTTGTCGTAGAGCCCGACGCCCAGAGCGCCGCCACGGAAAGTGTCGTTCTTGTTGGAGCCGACGCCCTCGTCATAGTAGACGATCTGCGGCATGTCGCCGGAGCTGTTTCTAACGGAAGCCGCAGTGATGGCCACGTTTGTCGGATGGGCGCGCTCAAGCGTGTTGCTCGTTCCGTCGAAACAGAAGACAAGACGCTTGCGACTGACCTGGTTCATGAGACTCCCGTTGAGTAAATGGAACGGGCGGCTTCTGCACCACCCGTTCTCAGTTGTGCGCCTTCACGCGTTGGGCGTGTCGCGGCCGTCCGGCTCCATGGCGACGCCCTTGAACTTCCCGGGCGACTGTTTGACCTCCATGAACGCTCCGGTGCGTTCGTTCCGCTTCTGATGCGTCCCGTCGCCTCGCTTGAACTGGGTGCGGCCAGTCACCGCTCCCGTCCGCGTTCCCTTTCCGGTGTTGGTCGCCATCTCGATCTCCTTGCACCTGGGTCTGCCCCCGGAATGCAGATAGGTTGGCGGCACGACAGCTTTGGTCGCCCGGCGATGCTGAGACACGACAAGACGATCCAGCTCATCGAACTCGCCCGGCGCCTCGCCTCCAGCGCGGAGGGCCTGACGCTCGACGAGATGGCTGCGTTCTCCAGCGTGGATCGGCGCACCGCTGAACGCCTGCGCGACGCCATCGCCATTGTCTTTCCGGCTCTGGAGGAGATCTGGGAAGCGCCGTACAAGCGGTATCGCATCCCCGGCGGTCTGGACGGCTTCGCCCAGACTCCGACGACCGAGGAGCTGCTGGAGCTGTCCAGCGCGGCTGTCGCTCACAAGGCGGCCGGCGCGACCACGCGGGCCGCCGCGCTGGAGCGGCTGGAAAGGAAGATCCGCTCGGCCATGCGTCGCGAAGTCCTGCGGCGGGTCGCCACCGATGTGGAAGCCCTCGCGCGCGCCGAGCTGATCGCGGTGCAAGCCGGCCCGGGGCCTCTCCACGATGACGGGCTCGTCGCGGATCTTCGGCGCGCCCTGCTCGCCATGCGGCGAGTCCGTTTCATCTACGACAGCGGCAGCAGCCCGGGCGAAGTGCGCGAAGTCATTCCCTACGGGCTCCTGTTCGGCAGGCGGGGTTATCTGGTCGGCGCCGACCCGGGCCGCGCCGCGCCCAAGAGCTTCCGTCTCGACCGCATTCGCGAGCTGGGGATTACTGAAGTGGCCGGCGCGGCTCCGCCGGACTTCGACCTCGCAGCCTACGGCGGCCGATCCTTCGGCGTCTTCCAGGGCGATCTCGAGGATGTGCGGCTGCGCTTCCGTCCCGAAGCCGCCGACGACGCCCTGAGCTGGCGATTCCATACCCAGCAGCACATCGAGCTGGAGGCGAATGGAGCGGTCGTCGTCAGCTTCACGTCCAGCGGCATGCTGGAACTCGCCTGGCACCTGATGACATGGCGCGACGCGGTGGAGGTGCTGGCCCCTCCCTCCCTGCAGGAGGCGCTGCTCGGAGAGTTGCAGCGGGGCCTCGCGCACCATGGGCGCGGAACGTCCAGACCTGTCGCCCCGCGGCCCTAAGACCGTTTGCATGGCCGTCCTGCTCTCCCCCTCCCGACTGAACAAGCATCTGGGCTGTGCCCATGCGTCGACTCTCTGGCTGGCGGGGGTTGTGCCCCCGGAGCCGTCGGATGCGATGCTGGACCTGATCCGAGCCAAGGGGTTCGAGCACGAATCGCAGGTGCTTTCCCACCTTGAGGCGGAGCTCGGCCCCGCCGTACGCATCCCCGGGGAGGGGCGCTACGACGAACGCTGCGGGGCCACGCTGGCGGCGATGCGCGAGGGCGTTCCTCTGATCTTCCAGGGGGCCTTGCTGGCCGGCGACTGGATCGGTCTGCCCGACTTCCTGCTGCGGCGGCCCGCGTTCAGCGGAGAGGGCTGGAGCTATGCGGCGGAAGACGCCAAGCTCGCCCGTCGCGCCGGGCCGTCGCACGTGCTGCAGCTCGCCGTCTACCATCGACTGCTGACTCAAGTGGCCGGTGCGGCGCACCCTCATGGTGCGATCCACGGGGCCGGCGGGGAGCCGGAGCGGTTCGATCTTCGGACGACGGAGGCGGTCGCAACGCGCCTGATGCGGCAGTTCGAGCGCGCCGTTCGGGGCGGTCCGGCCGGCACTCGCCCAGTGCGCGTCGCGACTTGCGCGCAGTGCGAGTATCGGGCCCGCTGCGAGGCGGAGTGGCGCGCCGCCGACAGTCCGATCTTCGTGGCCGGAGCACGCGGTGATCAGGTCGCCAGGCTCGAAACCTCCGGCCTGAGCACCCTGGAGGCCCTCAGCCGCCACCCGACGGGCGAGCCGCTGGCAGGCTTCGCTCAGGAAACCTTGGACAGACTGTCCGCGCAGGCGCGTCTTCAGGCGAGGGGCCGCGAAGACGGCCGCCCGATCGTCGAGGTTCTGCCTGCCGAATTGGGGCGCGGGTTCGCGCTCCTGCCGCCGCCGGCGGAGGGCGACCTCTTCTTCGACATCGAGGGCGACCCGCTCTACCCCGAGGGCTTGGAGTATCTCTTCGGGCTCTGGGGGCCGTTGCAAACTGGCCGTCCGGATCGGTTCCGCGCGATCTGGGCGCACGATCGCGCCGAGGAGAAGCAGGGCTTCCAGGCTCTGATGGAGATGTTCAGGGTCCACCTGGACCGCCACCCACAGGCCCGCATCTACCATTATTCCCAGTATGAGCCCGCGGCGCTGAAACGACTTTCCATGCGTCACGCGGTGCTCGAGCCCGAACTCGACCAGATGCTGCGCGACCAGCGCTTCGTGGACCTGTTCCGGATCGTGCGGCAGGCCCTGCGCGCCTCCGTAGAAGGATACGGCCTCAAGGCGTTGGAGCCGCTCTACCGAGCTGTCCGAACGGGCGAGGTCACCAGCGCCGCCGACAGCATCGTGGACTACGAGCTGTGGCGCACGACGGGCGACAGCGGGCGGCTCGCTGCCATCGAGGCTTACAATCGCGAGGACTGCGCGTCACTGGCCGAGATGCGCGACTGGCTTGAGCGGCTGCGACCCGAAGACGGCGCCTTTGGTCGCCCGCTGCTCGACGAGCGTCCGGTCGCGCCCGAGCGCATCGCGGAGCGGGATGCGTTCCAGGAGCGGCGGCGGCGTCTCGCGGATCGGGTGCGGGCGGCTCCGCACGGCGATGGCCGCGTCCGCGACCTCATCGCCGAGCTTCTCTGGTTTCACCAGCGAGCCGAGAAACCGCAATGGTGGGCGCTGTTCGACAAGCAGACGTGGACTGACGACGAACTGATTGAAGACGCCGAGAGCCTCGGCGGACTGATCCTGGATCCGACCCGGCCTCCTCGTCCGGAGAAAAAGTCGGTGCTCGTCAGCTATCGGTTCCCACCCCAGGACACCAAACTGAAGGAAGGCAAGACCCCCCGCATCGCCCAGACCCTCGCTGCGGCGGGAGAGATTTTCGAGCTCGACGAGACGGCCGGATCAGTGACGCTGAAGCGCGGCCCGAGTCTCGGCCGGGCGCCCGACGCCTGTTCGCTGCTCGCCTGCGATGCGGTGAGTTCCAAGAACCTGGTCGCGGCCATCGTGGCGTTCGCCGAACGGTTCGCGTCCGGCGACGTCATCGGGGATCAGGCTCTGCTCGATTTCCTCGCGCGCGGTCAGCCGCGTATCGCCGGGCGAGCGGGCGGAACGCCGATCGTCGCGGAGGCCCAGGACGTCGTCGAGGGAGCGATCGCCGCGGTGAGGGCGCTCGATCACAGCTATCTCTTCCTTCAGGGACCGCCAGGCGCGGGCAAGACGTACACCGCCGCGCAGGCCGTGCTGGCGCTGGTCGCAGACGGCCGACGCGTGGCGATCACATCGAATTCGCACAAGGCCATCCACAAGCTGCTCGCTGAGATCGAGGCGCAGGCCCGGCAAGCGGAGGTCCGCTTTCGCGGCGCGAAGAAGGGCAACCGGAGCGACGAGGACACGGCGTATCGAAGCGAGATGTTCGAGACCGTCTACGATGCGGACAGCATCACGGACGATCATAGGGTGATCGGTGCGACCGCCTACCATTTCTGCTGTGACACTGAACGGAGTCGTTACAGCCACTTGGTCGTGGACGAGGCCGGACAGGTGTCTCTCGGCAACCTGGTGGCGACCGCGGGCTGCGCCGACAACCTGGTCCTGGTCGGCGACCAGATGCAGCTCTCGCAGCCCATCCAGGGCGTCCATCCCGGCGAGACCGGTCTTTCAATTCTGGACTACCTGCTCGAACACCGTGCGACCGTTCCCCCTGAGCGCGGCGTCCTGCTGAACGAGACTCGCCGGATGCACTCCAGCCTCACCCGGTTGATCTCGTCAGCAGTCTACGAGGGCCGGCTCCGCTCGCATCCCGCCAACGATGAGCGGCGGCTTGTCCTGGGCGCCGGCGCCGGTCCGGCCGTGAAACCCTTCGGGATCAGCTTCGTCGCCGTCGACCACCAAGGCTGTACGCAGAGTTCTGCGCCGGAAGCCGCCGCGGTGGCGCGACTCCTAGACGACCTGCTGCGGCAGCAGCTGCTGATCGAAGGAGTGCAGAGGCCCCTGACGATTGACGACGTCCTTGTCGTCGCCCCCTTCAACATGCAGGTTAATCTGCTCGGGCGCAGCCTCCCTGAGGGAGCCCAGGTAGGCACGATCGACAAATTCCAGGGGCAACAAGCACCTGTGGTCATCATCTCGATGACGACGTCGACAGGCGGCGCGGCGCCTCGAGGAACGGAGTTCTTGTTCAGCCGCAACAGATTCAATGTGGCCCTCAGCCGAGCGCAGTGCCTCGCGATCGTGGTCCATGGGGAACGCCTTTTTGACGTTCCATTCCGGTCGGTCGAGGACCTTCAGCGCCTTGATCTGTTCGCCCGTGCCGAGGCGGAAGCTGCAGGCGATTAGGTCGGCCGACACTCCAAGCGACGGCCGTCCCGCCTCGGCCCGGCATTGCGAGGCGAACGGCCGCGGGGTCGCTCAGGCGACCGTACCCTGAGCCGCCGGCCAGCCGAGGTCGCCGATGCCGCTCGCCCGGACGGCGCTCTCCATGCGTTCGAGCTCCTGCGGGTCGAGGCGGGCGAAGAACTCCTCGCGCTTTCGTTCGGAGAGGCGGCCGCCGTTCTGCGCGCAGAACTGGATGAACAGCGACGACAGCCGATCGGGCAGGTCGATCACCTGCGATAGCCGACGCTTGGCGTCGTCGAAGCGGTGAAGGTACTCGAGCTCGGCGGGCAGGGCGAAACGGATGGTGCGCTCGATGCGGTCGACGAGGTATTCGGCCTGTCGCGTGGCGTCGAAGTAGCGGTAGAGGTAGGCCGTGTCGTTCGCGACGGAGACGTTCCCGCCTTCCGCCGGCTCCCATTCGATCCGAGTCAGGGTCGGCGCCGAATAGTCCTCGAGCGCGGCCCGGTAGCCGGGGAGGTCCTCAAGGATCGCCGCCGAGACCGGCAGAACCACCCCCTCGGGGTTGAAGCCCATGTCCACCAGCGCCTTCTGGAAGAGGAAGCGGTGCAGCCGCCCATTGCCGTCCTCGAACGGGTGGATGAACACGAACCCGAAGCCGATCAGGGCGGCGGTGAGCACGGAATCGTAGCGGGACCGCTTCAGGAGATCGAAGGTCTCCAGGACCGCTTCGAGCAGCGGCCTCACGTCCTCCGGCCTGGCGGAGACGTGGTCCGGCAGCGGGGTCTGGTCGCGCGGGTCGTGCCGGCCGACGAAGCTGCCGGTGGTGCGTAGCCCGTAGGTGACGAAGCCCTGCTGTTTCGGGTCGAAGAGCGTCCGGTGAAGGTCCTCGAGCGCGGGAATGGAGAGGCGAATGCCCCCCGCCTCGGCGATGAGCCGTCCCCACCGCTCCAGCCGGTTGCGGGGCGGGGTTTCGCCCTCGATGCCGAAGCTGCCCTTGCTCTCGTTCAGGAGCATGAAGCCCACGGCGCGCCGGAGCACGGCCGGGTCGGCGTCCTTCACCATGGTCCGGGCCTCGTCCGCGAGAGCGGCGATGCGGTCTTCGACCAGTCGCTCGGTTCGCCGGATCAGCGGGCAGAACCCCGGAACGCCGGTGAGGTTGTCGTCGATCTTGTGCCGGGCGGAGCGCGACGGGCGGCGCCGCCCGACGTAAAGGGTCGGGTCGAGGAGCGGGATGTACTGGACGCCCTGGACATCAGGCAGCGCCAGTCGGCGCCCCGTCATCCATTCGTAGAGGAACCAGGCCTTCCGGGTGTAGAGGCCGCCGCGATTGGCGTCGATGAAGGCGGTCAGCTCGGCCTCGACCCCGCGCGTGAAGAGACGATCCAGCACCCGGAGATCGACGCCCTCGTGCTTCAGGGCGACGCCAAGGTGTTCGATCGGGCTTGCGGGTATGCGGTAGTTGGCGGACCGCGGAAGCAGCAGCCAGTCCACGCCCTCGCGCCGCGACGTCGTCTTCTGGCCGACCGGAGCGACGGCCGTGAGGCGGCGCGGCGTCGGGCACTCGAGCCCGTACGCCTCGATCAGTGCCGAGTAGCCGAGAAGCTCCACGTCGGCCGGGCGGCCGGGTATCTCTCCGGGCATGGGCGTCCTTCCGACGAGGGCGCGCCTGAAAGGCTCCAAGTTCGCCCGGAAAAGCCAAATTGTGGGTCGACCTGCGCGCTTGTGTCAAATAACGACTGAGATTGCCCTGGTCGCCGCCTGAGCGCCTGAAAAGGTCGAGAGACGCGAGCGATTCCGGATTTCGGGAACCGATCACCCGATCTTCGCCAAACGTTCCGCTGCGAGGGCTCCCGCCGAGGACGAGCGTCGCCACGAGGCCCGACATCCAGGCGTGGCGCGATCAGCGGCGCCTCGGACGGCTTCGCCGTTGCGTGAAGCCCGACACGAGAGCAACCTTCAGTCGCGGATCGAGGAGGCCGCTCGTCATGGCTACGAAGCACGTCAATGCGAACAAGGACGCAAGCTTCCAATCGGCGAAAGGCCGAAAGGGGGGCGAGGCTCCCAAGGCGTCCGGCAGCGCCAAGGCCACGGGCGGCCGGGAGAGCAACGTCGGTCACAAGGGCGGCGAAGAGCACTCGCGGGTCGCGAAGGGAAATCGTGGGTAAGTGAGGACGTGGGGCGAGACGCCCTCAGCGGCCTTCCCAGGCGGCGACAGCCCGGTCTCGCCCACGTCGTGTTCCATCGTGCGCCAGCGCGTCGGGCGCCGTCAGAACAGGAACGCGATCTGACCTTCGCAGACGCGGCCTCCGCCGCGGCGGGAGGACGGCGTCGCCTTGGCCGCATCCTCGGGCGGTCGGGCGCACGTCGGCGGCGGCGAGGCGGTCGGTCCCTCGCATCGCGGCGCCGGCTTGCGGACGACTGCGGGGGTCGGGAGCGCGGGCAGGCTGGAGGACGACCGCGGCGCGCGCGAGGTGGTCCAGGCCCGGAGCTCGCTCTCCCACCAGCCCACTCGACCCGGGGAGATCTGCACCGCGAGGGGAAAGTCGCCGGCCTTCTGGCGGCGCCAGGTGGTCGTGCGACTGAGGCCGGTGATGTCCCGGACCTTGCGCCAGGAGAGCAGACGGTCGCCGGGACCGCCCGGCGCGGGGTTCGGGACGGCGTCCATCGGTGTCATGGAGGACTCCCCAGGAGGGTGTCGGCGCGACGGCCCAGCACCTTCGACAGCAGGTCGGCGTCGTTGGCCGCGTCGACCGGGTCGCGGTGGAGCCAGGCGTCGAGAACGAGCTTGAAATGCCGGCTCACCGAGGGATCGCCCATGAGCGTGTCGACGTCGGGCGGCTCCGGGTGATGTGCATGCCGGTCAGACGCCATCGGGCCGAACCTCCCGAGCCTCGGCCGTCGACCGCTCCGCGGGCGAGCGCATCAGGCCGGTGGTCTGCTGCGCCGCCCAGGTCCTGAGCACCTCGCGCGGGTAGCGGGGTCGGTTGCGGTGACGGACGCAGGGGGGACCGTTGCCGCCGGTCGACCAGAGCCGGGCCAGCGTCGAGGGCTTCAGACGCACGCCGAGCGTGGCCAGAAAGTCGGACGCCTCCTTCCGCGTCAGGAGTTCGGCGTCGATCCCGACCCTGGCCTCGCTCGCCGCGAGGCCGGCGTCGTGAAGGTCCGGACTCATCGGCTTCCTCCGCCGCGGACGCACTCGCGTGCATGGCGGACGTCGCGGCCGGCGGAGAGCGCGAGGTAGCAGTCGACCACGGCGGCGACGTAGGCCTCCGTCTCGGGGATGGCCGGGATTTGACCAAGGCGGGCGACCCGGCCGGGTCCGGCGTTGTAGGCCGCCAGCGCCAGGCGGAGGTCGCCGAAGCGGACCACCTGCCGCGCCAGATAGGCGGCGCCGCCCTGAAGGGAGGCCACCGGGTCCAGCCGATCCTGCACGCCGAGCTCGGCCGCCGTGCCGGGCATCAGCTGCATCAGGCCGACCGCGCCGGCTGGGGACGCCGCCCGGGGCCGGTAGGCGCTTTCCACGACCACCACCGCATGCAGAAGCTTGGGGTCGAGACCGTGCCGCTGGGCGGCCAGCCCGACCGCCTCGGCGTAGGGCTGCTCCGCCGACGGGACGCGGACCTCCAGAGGGAGCTCAACTGACGCTTCCGAGGCGGCGTCGAGCGCGTCGGCTTCGACGGATTGGGCGGTCTCGATCTCGGCGCCGGCGAACAGCGACCCCCCGGCGCGACTCCAGTCCGCCGTCTGCGCGACCACCGGCGACGTCCAGGCCAGCGCGGCCGCGACCACCATGATCCGTATCCGTCTCACCATCTCATCCCCTCCCTGTAGACGCCCGTGAGCTGCTCGGTCCGCAGCGGGCCGAAATGGCGGCTGTCGAAGCTGGTCTCGGTGTCGCCCAGCAGGAACACCTCGCCCGGATCGAGCCGGCGGCAGCCGGACCAGCGCGGCAGAGCCAGGCCGGTGCGGTCGCGGTCGCGGACCGGGACGAGCCGTGCCGGAGTCCGCAGCCGGCCGTCTCGCAGACACACCGCGTCGCCCTCGGCCGCGGCCACCCGCTTGATCAGCAGGACCTCGGGCGGCATCCCCCAGCGGCTGAGGAAGGGCCGCGCCTCCGCCGGCTGGGGGAAGGCGACCACCGACCCGCGTCGCGGCTCCGCGCCCCAGTCGCGAAGGTAGAGGCCCCGTGGCAGGCTCGGGCTTTCGTTGACCAGCGCCGGCGACGGCACGCGGTCGATGATCATGCCGACGATCACCGCGAGCTGGGCCGCGAGGCCGAGCAGCAGGGCGCGTTCGCCCAGGGTGGGGCCGAACCGACTCATGGGCGGTAGGGCTCCAGGATCAGGTCGCGGGTCAGCAGCACCCGGATGGGCGCGCCGGCGGGCACATGGATCGAAGGACGGACCTCGAGCTCCCGGTCGATCAGCCGGCCGCCGACCTGGGACGCCTCGATGGAGGCCGCGTCGCCGGCCGAACCCAGCAGCGAGCGGTCGCCGTTCCCGTCCCGGGCCAGTTCGCCGAAGGTGGTGATGGCGCCGGCGAACAGGGTGGCGATGCCGAGCTGCAGCAGGCGCCGGTCGGCCCGGCCGCGGACGCCCACCGCGCCCTGGGCGTCGACGCCAGCCTCCTCGGTCAGGATCAGGCTGTTGCCGTTGGGCAGGATCAGACGGTCCCAGACCAGGAAGGCGCGGCGGTCGCCGTAGCGGCTCTCGCCCTCGTGTCGGCCGATCAGACGCGAGCCCTGCGGGATGACCAGATGCCGCCCCGAGACGGTGTCGAAGACATGCTGGGTGACGGTCGCCACCACGGGGCCGGGTCGGGTGG
>SXGS01010661.1_pt1 | contig 13836 bp, 9 predicted proteins | sample 3174681 | NCBI WGS metagenome assembly SXGS01 (sample SAMN11356861, study PRJNA531348) | freshwater metagenome | isolation source: freshwater sample F1-80 | place: China: Fuxian Lake, Yuxi | collected 2017-12-25
CGCCGTCAACGTCAACGTCAACGCTCACGTCAACGTCAACGGGAGAGGGCGCGCGCAATTTTGGACAGCTCTTCAGCGCTGGCCCGACGTTCCGCCCGAGGCGTCCGGCGTCCCGGGCGCACCTTCGATGAGGAGGTCCGTGCCCAGCACGTTGTCGCCCTTCGTGGCGTCCCACACGTCGTCGTTCGCGCAGCGAAGCGCGTAGTCCACGCGGGTCGCGAGGCTCGGCGCCGCGTCGGGCATCCGGAGGATCACGCGCGCCTTGCCCGGCCGCGCGCCGCGAAGCTGCACCCTGGTCGTGAACGTGACGTCGGCGCCGGGCGCGACGGATCGGAGATCGATCTCCGCGTTCGTTGCCTCGTGCCGGGTCGCCCCGTCGTCCACGACGATCACGGCGCGGCGCGAGCTCATGAGGCGCGCCCACCCCTCGTTCCGTAGCTTCATCCGCACCTCGACGATGCCGTCGGGAGGGGCGAGCTCCGGCCACGCGGCCTCGACGAGCGTGAGCCGGTGGCCGAGGCGCCTCGAGATCTCCTCCCTGCAGCCCTGCTCCTGCCAGCCCGAGAGCACCTTCGGCTCGTATCGATCGTTCAGGTACGAGAAGTGGAGGCGTTCGAGCTCGGCCTTCGCGGTCGCGCAGTCCGTGCGAGGCGGCTGGTGGCTGCAGGTCTCGCCGCCCATCGGGACATGGACCGTGTCCTGTGCGAGGCGCGCCTTCCACCCGTCGATGGGGGCCGCGTACGTGCCGAAGTCCGAGTCGCTCGCCAGGAAGCAGTCGTTGTGGTGCCCGACGCGCGACGCGGGGTGCTTCGGATCCGCCGAGAGCGGGGCGAAGCCGTCGCCGAAGAGGTCCGCCTTGTAACGCGGAGCTCGAACCTGGACGCTCCGCGCGGGAGGGACCGCCGCGAGGAGAGCCTGGAGGATCCGGTTGCGCGCGTCCGGTGGCGCGGGCTCGGACAGGCCGCTCGACGATCCGTGCCACTCGCCCCAGTGGCCGATGAAGCCCGCCTGCACGACGGCGATCACGTCCTGGTTCTTCTCGAGGATCGGCGCCACCTGGGTGACGTGACCGAGGATCACCTTCTCGGGGGCGTCGTCGCCGTGCTCGCTGTCGTTGTAGACGAAGCGGAGGACGACCTTGATGCCGGCGTCACGGATCCCGGAGAAGCTCGCATCGATCGCGTCGAGGTACGCCCGGTCGATGGGCTTCGCGCGGAACTTGTCGAGCATCACCCGCGCGTAGGCGAGCGAGTGGCCGGAGGCGCGCGCGGCTGCGTAGGCGGCGGGCTGGGCGTCGGGGCCGAGCTCGAGCGGCGCGCCATCCATGAAGCCGCGCTCAGGATCGACGAAGACGGCGACGGAGGGCTTGAACGCGCGCGTTTTCAAGGGGGCCCCCGAGACGGGGACCTTCGCGGGCGTCGCGCCCGGCCCGCAGGCCGCGAGGCTCGCGGCGAGGCAAAAGAACGGGAAACCGGCAAGCACATCCGTCGATCGCACAGGTCAGCCTTTCCCTGCAGGAACTCTACAACACATCAGAACCCCTCCGCGCCCACCGCGAGCGCGAGCGCCACGTCCGTCCGGTCGAGGCCGGCGATCGGGACCATCGCTCCGAGCGTGATCTGGAGCGGATCGGTGGGATACAGACGCACCTCGACGCGGGGATCCACCGACTGGAGCGGCCGGAGGCCGGTGCCGACGGCGAGCCCGATCGCGCGAGCGGGACGGTAGATCATGTCGGCGGAGACCGCCGGGACCCACACCGGCGTCGCGCGACCCGGGAGGACCGTCACGAGGGACGTGAAGGACATCGTGCTCGCGAGCTCGAGGCGCCTGCCGAGCGGCACCAGCGCGGAGAGGCCTTGCTCGAAGCCGTAGCGCGTCGCGCGCGAGAAGATCGTCTCGGTCGGCACGAGGGCGCGCCCGTAGACCGCGAGCTCGTACGCTTCGTCGCGCGCGAACGGCACGTGCAGGCCGAGGGCGCCCGCGCCGAGCGTCGTCTTCCCCTCCGTGACCGTGGCGTTGGCCACGAAGCGGTACTCGAGGCCCGGCAGGAACGCCGTGACCCACATCCGGTTCCAGAGCTCGATCGACGCGCGGAGGCTGCCCGTCGCGAGGACGGATCCGTAGAAGTCGTCCTTCGCCACGAGCACGACCGTGCGCGTCTCGAGCCACGCTCCCGTCCGGGGGCACGCGTCCTGCGCCAGGCCGAAGTCGGCGGGGCCGAACGCCGGGACGCGGATCGGCACGCCGGTCGCAGGGCGGCCGCGCGAGCACGGCGGCTGCGCGCGTGTCGGCGTCGTGTGTAAGATACACGTAACGAGCACGGTGAGCGCCGCCCCGAGCGCGTGCGGACGCTCGATCAGCGCGCGGGCCCGGTCCATCCATCCGCTCCGAGGTCGAGGAGAAAGGGGTTGGTGAACGCCGTCGACCAGTGCCCTGGCGCGACGATCTGGGCGTGGAAGCGAGGATCCGACTCCGCGGGACGCCCCGGCTCGACGTAGCGTTTCTCCTCGTCGCGCCCGGCGCGATCGCGGTCGTCGATGACGCCGTCGCCGTCCAGATCCTTCGCGGGGAAGAGCGGCAGGCCGGCCTCGATCACGATCCAGGCGTCCTTCCCCGGGTCGAGGCCAGCGAGCAGCTCCGAGACGGGGAAACGATCCGTGTAGCGCTCCACGCCACCCTTGCCGAACGGATCCGTGGGGCGCTTCACGGCGGGGCCGCTCACGAGCCTTGCGACGCGCCCGTTGACGAGGACGCGCACCTCCTCGACCGGGATCCACGGGGCCGCGCGCACCGCGATCGTCAGGAATGCGGCCGGGTCGGGGCGGAACGGCTCGAGTGAGGGTCCGCGCCCGTCGATCGTGGCGACGACGACGGGGCCGTTCGTCCCGATCATGCGTCCCGCGCGTACGTCCGCGTTGAAGCGGTCCACGTCGAAGCCCGCGAGCGTGTGCCCGCCGAAGACGAGGTTGCGGGGGTACCCGAGCACCTCGATCGCCAGCGTGTGTGAGTCCGAGTTCGCCGTGCCGCCGCGCACGATGCCCTGGTTCAGGAACGCGTGCCACCCGAGCCGGTAGTCGTGGAAGGCGCGCGTCGATGTGCCGTTCATCACCTCCTGCACGTGGTAGTCGAGCGCCGATCGCCCTCCAGCCCGGCGCGCGAGCTGGCCGGTCGGCGCGCCGTCGGGGCCGAGCGGGATGGGCTTGCGCGCGTCGTAGCCGATCGCGGCGAGGAAGCCCTGGTCGCGGCCGAACTCCGTCCCGGCGAGCGGGTGATTGAACTGGATCACGCCCGGGCCGGTGAAGCGCGTCGAAACGCGATCGAACAGCGGGCCCGGCTCGAGGAGCTCGTCCCACGGGAGACCGTTTCGCGGGAGGGCGGGGTCGAACAAGAGGGGCCAGAAGTTGTAGTGCCCGACGACCTTGGGGATCTCGCTGCCGGGCGGGCGGTAGAAGAGGACGTGCCCCGTCGTCTCGGCGCCGGGCATCACACGCACCTCGCGCTCGATGCCGAGCTCGCGGATCGCGTCGGCGTAGGTCGTGACGACGTCGTGATCGGTCGCCGCGAGGACGTCGACGTTCGCAGCGACGAACGTGCGCGCGCGATCGCGATCGGGGAGGCTCGAGTCGAAGGACGCGCCGCCGTGCACGTGGAAGTCCGCCGACAGGGAGCCCTCCGGGAGGAGGCCCGGGATGCGATCGACCGCGAGGTTCACCGAGGCGAGGCCGCCCTTGCCGACGGTGATCTCCTGGCGCGCGATCGTCGAGAACGGGCCGCGCGTCGCGTACACGAAGTAGGTGCCGGGCGGTACCGCCAGGCTGACCTTCCCATCCTTCTCCGTCAGCGCCCGGTTGCACGCGGGCGATCCACCGTGCGGCGGCCCCAGCCAGGGCGTGCAGTGCTCCAGATCGAAGGCGCCGTGGATCGAGCCGCGGGTGGCGGCCGCGGCCTCCCCGCGCGAGGGCGTGAGGACGACCTCGGCGAGCAGGGGCTTGCCCTGCCCGTCCACGACGCGCGCCTCGAGGACCCCGACGTCGGGGACGACGAGGTCGGGCAGCTCGATGTCGGCGGCGGTCTTCAGATTCGTCTTCTCGGGGAGCGGCCTCCCGAGCACGTGGCGCTCGACGCGCAGCTCCCGATCCCTCGGGAGCCTCACGACGAAGCGGCCCTCCGCGTCGGGTACGGCCTCGTTCAGCGGCGTGCGCGCGATCGTCGCGTCCGTGCCCGTCGGTCCGGGCTCGTAGAAGAGCAGGCTCACGTTCTCCGACGCGAGCACGGGGTGCCCCTGGGGGTGCACGACGCGGCCCCGCACGAGCACGGAGCGCTCCGCGAAGATCTGCTCGCGTGCCGTGTAGGCCTCGCTCACGGCGCCGGCGACGCCTGGCCCGGGACCGACGACGACGAACCGCTCGAAGGCGAGCGCGTCGCCGGGCATCACGATGGTGCGCTTCAGGCCGACGGCCGAGATCGTGTTGCTGTGGAAGCCCGCGAGGTTCTTCTCGACGCAGGAGACGACCGCGTACGACGCCGCGCCCGTGCGCACGGGCTTCGCGGCGAAGAAGGGCTGCTCGCCGAACGCGTCGCCGAGCTTCGCGAGGTCGAGGTGCGGATGCGTGAAGCCCCGGCCCGCGATCGGCGCGAAGGGCACGCTCTCGCGGCCACCCCAGTAGAACGCGTCGGAGAGGAAGAAGGTCTCCGGGTCCTTTCCGCCGTGGAACAGCTCGGTCCGCACGCGGACTCCGGGCTCGCAGGGGCGCGCCTCGTAGCGCGTGACGACCGTGACGCGCGGGCGTCCGTCGAGCGCGCCCCGCAGGATCACGGCGACACGAGACGGCGACTGGTCGTCGACCTCGACGCGCGTATAACGCACGGCATCGCCGGGCAGGATGCCCGTCGCCTGGAAGGCGTGGTTGAGCTCGTCGTCCCCGAGCGCGGCGGCGTTCGCGCGCCGCGGGACGAGGTCGAGGAGCGCGCCGCCCGATGGCGCGATGTAGTGAGGCGCCCCGAGGCCGTCGAGGACCAGGCGGAAGCGGTCGTTCTGGATCAGGATGTCGCCGGGCGCCGCGAGGGCGTCGAGGCCCGCCGGGCGGTCCTCGATCCGCGCGATCCGGCGCACCTCCAGCTCAGGGTAGCTGCAGGCGTATGTGAGCGTCGCACAGGGCACCTTCGGCACGCACGTCCCGTCGTCCCCGGCGAGGCAGCCCTCGCGAGCCGCGCACCCTCGGAAGGCCACGAGGGCCGCGAACACGCACGCGAACGAGGCTGCGAGCGCGGCGCGTCGTCGGTCCATGATCGGCCCGACACTAACACGGGATAGACGGCGCCGATTGCCCTAAGGTAACGTCCGCGTGAGCCCACGGTCCGCGGTCACCCACAAGCCAAGGAGCACACATGACGTTCGATCCCGCCATCGCGAAGGATCGCCTCGCGAAGTTCTGGGCCCTCAACGCCGAGTTCGGCCAGGAGCACAACGCGCTGCACATCTACCTGAGCGAGATCGTGAGCGACCGCTACGTGCTCGTGAACGGGCTGCAGCTCCTCCACGACGAGCTCCAGCTTGCCGGCCTCAACGAGGTCGACAAGGACGGTGACGACGTCATCGCCTGCGGCGCGGATCTCTCGATCCCGACCGTGCTCACGACGCTCGCCCACACGAACTGCGGCGACCGCATCCACCAGGGCGAGGCGACGAGCTCGTACCAGGACGTCGTCGCCTCCCGCTTCGCGTGTATGTCCGAGATCGGCGAGTTCAAGCTCGAGGCGTTCTCGCCGACGGGCGGCGGCACGGACGACGGCAACACGCTCGCCCACGTGACCGTGGCGCACGCGCTCGACGGTCCCCTCCGCAGCCGCCTCTACGGGGGCAACGCGAGCTCGTACGTGCTGGTCAACATCGACCTGAAGACGCACGTCGGGCGCCTCGACCCGCCGAACGCGAAGATGCTGATCGGCCAGACCATGGAGTCGCGCTGGCGCGAGCCGCGCTCCGCGTGCGGGGCGATCGTGGGGACGCTGCGGGGGTACAACGCGCAGAACGCGGTGCACCGCCGCATCCGCGACGATCTGGGCGAGGCGAACTACGAGCTCCTCAGCACGAAGGGCGTCCGCTCGAAGGACGGCGTCGACGTCACGGCGGCGGTCGCCGCGGGCATCGTCGCGATCCAGGGCATGAAGAACACCGCGCTCGCCCTCACGCGAGAGCTCGACGAGCGCGGCCTCGGTCACCTCACCGCCTCGACCACGCTGAACCGCCCGCACCTCGCGGACACGATCATCTACTTCGCGCGCGCCACCGTGTTCGGGGGCGAGGTGAAGTTCCAGGGCTTCGGCACCGACGCGTCGAAGTACTCGGCGCGCGTCGTCGAGTACCACGGCGACCGGAGGCTCCTGATGACGTACGACGGCATCGACGAGAGCTCGTTCCCGATCCAGACGACCGCCCACTCCGCGAAGGGCGGGCACCACTAGGGTCGTCCAGGGCACCGCCCGCGGCATGACGCGGAACGGCCGTCCTGTCCGCCGCCGCCACGCCGTGCTACTCGGGGAACAAGCACGCACGGGTGGCGAAATGGCAGACGCAGTGGATTTAGGTTCCACCGCCGAGAGGCGTGCGGGTTCGAGTCCCGCCCCGTGCACCTACTCGAGCACCCGGATCCCGTATTGCTCGAGGGCCCCGAGTGTCACGTACGAACCATCGGGGAACCTGCACAGGCCGTCCTCGGCGCCCAGCTTGTTCTTCGCCGTGACCAGCGCGTAGGCGCCGTCTTTTCCGGACTCCTTCGCGAGGCGGATACACGCCATCGAGCCGGCGCTCATGCGGCCGTCGAGGCTGCGCTTGAGGAGTTGAACGGGGGTGCCTGCCCTGAGGAAGCGTAGCGCGTCGCAGTCGAGGGAGCCGTCGGGCTTCTTGCAACCTGCGCTCAGCTTGAGCTGCGCGCTCGAGAAGTACAGGAGCGGGAGCGGCCCACCACCCTCGAGGAGCCAGTCCTCCGGCAGCGCCGTCTTGGCGTCGCGCGTCGCGAGGCCTGTCTGCGTCGCGACGGGCGGCGGCGCGGGCGGGGGCGGCGGCTTGGTCTCGCACGCGGCGACGAAGGCGACGGACAGGATCGGGAGCAGCGCGCGACGGTTCATGGCACGGGTGATACCACGCCGGCGGCGTGGGGTGGAGCCTCACTCCTTCTTCGCCGAGAACGTGGTGCACGACGGGTGGAGGACCTTGCCCCGGAGTCGCCCCGGCGACGCGAACCTCCCCTCGAGGTCCACCGTGACGTAGCCCGGCGGCTGCACGTGCCACGCCCCACCCTCGAGGCGGACCGCGCCCGCCGCCGGATCGACCTCGCCGCGCATCTCGTAGCTGCCCTGCACACCGGTGTCGGAGTGGTTGAACTCGAAGACGAGGTCGACCTGGTAGTGCTCGGTCTTCACCACGCGGAGCACCATCTCCGTGAGGCCCTGCGCGCACATGTACGTGCCGCGCCACGCCTGTCCCGCTGCGAATGGCATGTCGTGCGCGGTCTTCGACGAAGCGTCGTCGCCGGCGCCTGCGTCGGGAACGGTCGCCACCGGCGCGAGCCCCGCGGGAGCGATCGGTGCCGGTGCGATCGGCGCCTCGATCACGGCGGATCGCGCGCACGCCCAGCCTCCCACGGACGCGAGCACGAGCCCGAGCCCGAGCCGAGGTCCCCGCCCCGCGCCCATCAGTTCGCGATGCTGCCCTCGACGTGTACCGCGTGGGCCTGCGTCTCCGCGTCGCGGCGCGCGAGATCCGCGTCCAGGACGCGGGCGACCTCCGCGCTCATCTTGCCGCGCAACATGAGGCCGTACATCTTGAAGTCGCCCATGAACGACCAGACCGGGTGCTTGAAGCTCGCCGGGCGATTCTGCTCGACGAAGAAGTGCCCCACCCAGGCGGGGCCGTAGCCGAGGATCGGCGCCGCGAGCAACAGGAGTGGTCGTCTCGTGACGACCGCCGCCGCGACGGCCCCGAGTGCCAGGGTGGTCCCCGCGAAGTGCAGGGCGCGGTTGGCCTTGCTCCGGTGCTCCTTCACGTAGAAGGGCCAGAAATCGTCGAAGCTCTCGAACTCGGGGAGGTCGCTCATGGGCATCGAGGATGGCACAAGATGCGGGTTTGTAAAGTCGTCCCGCGGGGCCTACGCGGGCGCGTCCCGCCCGTGCAGCATGGGGACGAAGACGACCGGGCCGAGATCTTCGGTGGAGACGAGCGCACCCTTGCGGCGGAGCCTGAGGAGGCGCTGGTTCCCGCCCTGCGCGCCGACGGGCGCGACGAGCACGCCGCCGTCGGCGAGCTGGTCGAGCAGCGCGGGGGGGAGCGTCGTGGGCGCCGCCGTGACGATGATCCGACCGAACGGCGCCGCGTCAGGCCAGCCGAGATAGCCGTCGCCGACGCGGACGCGCACGTTCGTGAAACCAAGCTCGTCGAGGCGGCGTCGCGCGAGCACCGCGAGCGAGGGCACGAGCTCGATCGAGAACACCTCGCGCGCCAGGCGGGCGAGCACCGCCGCCTGGTATCCCGAGCCCGTGCCGATCTCGAGCACCCGCTCGCTGCCGTCGAGATCGAGCGCTCCGGACATGACGGCCACGATCGTGGGCTGGGAGATGGTCTGGTCGTGTCCGATGGGCAACGGGTGGTCGCCATAAGCGGTGGCGAGCGGCGCGTCCACGAAGAGGTGCCTCGGCACCGCGCGCATCGCCGCGACGACGCGCGGATCGTCCACCCGGCCGGCGATCTCGTCCACGAGCGCCCGTCGGAGCCTCTCGGAGTCGGGTGAGTCTGTGAAGGGGATTGGCATCGCGTCGCCCGGGCCGCCCATCGGCAGCGCGGGCTCTGGTACACTCTGCCCCGTGGACGGGCGAAAGACCAGCCGCGATCGGCTCCGGCGCAGGCTCGCGGCCTCGACCCGAAACGCGCTGGAGCTGGTCCGGCTTGGTCGCCTGAGCGGGGAGTACGCTGCGCCCTACGAGATCGTCGATCAGGGGCCGAACCATCGCCTCAGGCGGTACGCGGTCCCGGCCGGTCGCGCCGCGCCCGTCGCTCTCCTCGTGCCGCCCCTCATGATCACGGCGGAGGTCTACGACATGGCCCCGGACGTCTCTGCGGTTGCGGCCCTCGCGGCCCGCGGGGTGGAGCCGTGGGTGGTCGACTTCGGGGCGCCCGAGCGCGAGGAGGGCGGCATGCGCCGCACCCTCGACGACCACGTGCGCGCGGTCGCCCGCTCGATCGAACGCGCCCGCGCCCTGTCCGGGAAGGACGTGCACCTGTGCGGCTATTCGCAGGGGGGGATGTTCGCGTACCAGGCGGCCGCGTACCTTCGCAGCGACGGCGTGCGCTCGGTGGTCACGTTCGGCGCGCCGGTCGACATCCACAAGAGCCTCCCCGCGGTGCGGCCGGACCTCGTGGGGGCCTTCGTGCGGCTCCTCGAGCCGGTCGTCACACGCACCCTGGAGAAGGTCGAGGGTCTCCCCGGAACGCTCACGAGCACCGGCTTCAAGCTCCTCTCGACGCAGAAGGAGATCCAGCAGCGCCTCGAGTTCGTCTCGCTCCTGCACGATCGCGCGGCCCTCGAGCGGCGCGAGGTGCGGCGCCGGTTCCTCGGCGGAGAGGGCTTCGTCGCGTGGCCGGGTCCGGCCTTCCGCGCGTTCGTCGACGAGTTCATCGTGCACAACCGCATGCTCTCGGGTGGCTTCGTCGTGGATGGGCGCACGGTGACGCTCGCCGACATCCGCTGCCCCATCCTCGCTTTCTTCGGCACGACCGACGACATGGCCCGTCCCGCGGCGGTGCGCGCGATCGTGGACGCGGCGCCCCATGCGTACGTCGAGATGCGCAGCGTGAACGCCGGTCACTTCGGCATCGTCGTGGGTTCGCGGGCGGCGAAGACGACCTGGCCCGACGTGGCCGAGTGGATCCACGCGCGTGAGGCCGACCCTCTCCCCGCGCGCCGGGCCACCGCGCCCGCCTTCGACCGGGACGATCTCGAGGGCGCCGAGTTCGACGGCGAGCTCGGCTTGCTCGTGGACGCGGCGACCGACTCGGTCCGCGCGGCGTGGCGAAGGATCGGCGATGTCACGTCGACCGCCACCGACGCGTACGACGCCATCCGTTACCAGGAGCCCCGCCTGCGCAGGCTCGCGGGCCTCGGCCCGAGGACGCGAACGAGCCCGGGTCTCGCGCTCGCCGAGCGCGCCGCGAAGTCGCCCGATGGCGTGTTCTTCCTGTGGAGGGACCGCGCGTTCACCTACAGGGACGCGGATGTGCGTGTCAGCCGCGTCGTGAAGGGGCTGTACGCCTCGGGCGTGCGCTCGACGGACATGGTGGGCGTGGTGATGCGCTCCCGCCCGAGCCTCCTTTCGGTGGTGACCGCCCTCTCTCGCCTCGGTGCCGTCGCGGTTCTGGCGCCGCCCGACGCGCCGGACGCCGAGCTTCGCGGCGCCTTCGACACCGCAGGCGTCCGTTTCGTGATCGCGGATCCCGACCTCGGCGCCCCCGTCGCGGCCGCCCTCGCGCGGGACGTCCACGTCCTCGGCGGCGGGCGGGATCGCCGCTCCCTCGGCCCGGGCCTGATCGACATGGAGGCGATCGACGTCGACGCCGTGAAGCTGCCCGACGACCTCCCCCTGGACGCGGGCGAGGCGCGCGATCTCGCGATGATCCTCCTCAGGCCTGGCGTGAAGGGCCTGCGGGCTGCTCGCGTCACCAACCACCGGTGGGCGCTGTCGGCCCTCGGCGCCGCCGGGGCGTGCACGATCAAGCCCGGGGACACGGTGTACTGCTGCATCCCCCTCCACCACCCGACGGGCATCATGGCCAGCGTGGGGGGCGCCCTCGCCGGTGGGGCGCGCCTCGCGCTGGCCGACGGCTTCGAGCCGGCGCGCTTCTTCACCGACGTTCGCAGGTGCGGCGCGACCGTCGTCTTCTACGCGGGTGACCTGCCGAGCCTCCTGCTCGCGACCCCCGCCGGGCCCGGCGATCGCACGCTCCCCGTGCGACTGTTCGCGGGCAGCGGGATGCGCCGCCACCTCGTCGAGAAGATGAAGGCCCGCTTCGGCGCGCCCATGATGGAGTTCTACGCGAGCACGACGCACAAGGTGGTGCTCGCGGAGCCGTCGGGAGACAAGCCCGGGGCGCTCGGGCGCGCCCTGCCAGGTAGTGTGCCGGTGCGGCTGGTGCGGTGCTCCATCGCGGAGCGGGGCCCCCTGCGAGGCGCGTCGGGGCTCTTGCAGCCGGCTCTTCCGGGCGAGCCGGCCTTGCTTGTCGCTCGGGCCCTCCCCGGGGACTCCGCGGAGGGGGCGATCGTGGTCCGTGACGCGTTCCAGAAGGGGGATACCTGGTTCGTGTCGAGCGACGTGCTCGAGTCGGACACGGGGGGGGCATACTGGTTCGTGGACTCGCTGTCAAGCTTCGTCGAGGTGATGGGCAGCTTCGTGTCGACCCGACGGATCGAGGACAAGCTGTACGAGCTGGCGGAGGTCGAGCTCGCGGCCGCGTGGGGCGAGGGAGGCGGGATCGACGCCCGGATCGTCGCCGCCGTGGTCGCGAAGCGGCCCATCCGGCCGGCCGCGCTCGACGCGCTGTTCGCCGGATCCCCGTTGGCCGAGCGCCCCGCGCGTGTCGCCGAGCTGGCGCACATCCCCCTCACGGATGGATTCCGCCCCCGGAAGACGGCGACGGCCGAGCTCGCGGCGCGCGCGAAGCGTGTCCTCTGGCTGTCGGAGGGGGGCGCCTACCATGACGCCGCCGCAATGGCGGGCAAGCACGCCGTGGCGGCGCGATGACACTGGAGCGAGTCGTCGCAAGCTGATACCGTTCTATCGACATGGTGGAGGACGCGGCTTCGGTCCGCCCAAACGAGATCATCGGCGGCTGCTACAAGGTCGAGCGCGTCCTACGGCAGGGCGCCATGAGTCTCGTCGTCGTGGCGCGGGACGAGCGACGCTACAAGCGCGTGGCCGTCAAGGTCCTGCTCCCCCAGAAGGTGGCGAACGCGCAGCGCCGCGCGCGCTTCACGCGCGAGGCGCACGCGGCGGCGCGCGTCAAGGGCGAGCACGTCGCGCAGATCCTCGAGGTCGCCGCGCTGCCGGACGGCTCCCCGTACATCGTGATGGAGCTCCTCGAAGGCGAGACCCTCTCCGCGCTCGTCAACCGCACGAAGAGGGTACCCACCGTCGACGCCGTACGCTACGCGCTCGAGACGTGCGAGGCCCTCGTCGAGGCCCACGCCCTCGGCGTCGTCCACGGCGACATCGAGCCGGAGAACCTCTTCCTCGCACGCAAGGGCAGCGCGCGCACCGTGAAGGTGCTCAACCTCGGCATCTCGAAGACGCCAGCCGGGGGCATCCCCAGGCTCACGCGCTTCATGGCGCCCGAGCAGATGAAGAGCGTGACCCAGGTCGACGCGCGCTCGGACATCTGGTCTCTCGGCGTGCTCCTGTACGAGCTCGTCGCGGGCGAGAGCCCGTTTGCCGGGAAGTCCCCCACCGACGTCACGCAGAAGATCATCCACGAGACGCCCGTCCTCCGCGCGGCGCCGCCAGGGCTCGAGGCCATCCTCCGTAGGTGCCTCGCGAAGGCACCCTCCGAGCGCTATCCGACCGTCGCCGAGCTCGCGAAGGCGCTCGACGCGGCGGACGTCAGCACCTCCTCCGTGGATCCCGCGACCGCCATCGTCCCCGCGGCCGCCGACGCCCCGAGCGACGAGGAGCTCTACCGCGACACCGCGACGATCGTGGGCTCCGCCAGCGCCGGTACCGATCAGGCCGACGGTGACAGCGGGCAGTGGACTTCGGTTGGCGATCACGACATCCTCCCCGATCCGGCGACCCCCACCCCCACGCCGCTCTCGGCCTCGCTCCCCATGCTCGCGAAGCGCGCGCCGAAGCTCGAGATGGCCATCCCGCCGTCCGAACCCATCACCGTGGTCGCCGCCGCGGCGATCGAGCTCTCGAGAGAGCCTCCGCGCGCTCCGCCGCGCACGGACAGCGGACCGACGCTCGCGGCGAGCGTCACGGTGAGAGAGCAGGGGCCGGGGACCCTTCGGGGCATGCCGATCGCCGCGCCGCTCCCGGCCCTCTCCGAGGTGGCCGACTCCACCCTGATCTCCACCGTACCCGTCGTGGCGCTTCCGCAGCCGAGCCCCGCCCCGAACGACACCCTGAAGTCCGCGGGGATGCTGGAGGGCGCGTCGCCCGTCCCGCGTCAGCGCCTCCCCACGGTCGACGAGGCCCTCAACGAGTCCGTCGACGACGAGGACGCGCCCGTCGACTCGAGCCCGCGCGCCACCATCGCCGACGCCCGCGCGTCGGAGCCCGCGCCGGACCCCGCGCCGATGGCGCACATCCCGGCGGGCCTCGCCGCGACGATCCAGGGTCTCGCCCCGCCTCCACCCGCGCCGGTGGTCGACGACGCGGGCTCGTACACGGCGATCGACGATGACGACATCATCGCCGCCCCCCCCATGGTCGACGCGCGCGCCGCGCTCGCCGCCGTGCCATCGGTCATCGTCGCTCCCGTCGATGCTGCCCCGCCCGGCCATGGCGCAGCGAAGACCCTCATGGCGGGGACCTCGCCGTTCGCCGCGCCGGCGGCGCGCGCGACCGACGTCGTGATCGAGACGCCGACCCCTCCCCCGGACACGTCCGATGTGGTCGCTCACCCCCGCGGGCGCGTGCCACGGTGGATACCCCTCGCGATCGCGGGCGTCCTGCTGCCGCTGATCGCCGTCGGCGCGCTCGGGGTCGTCCTCCGCGACAGGCTCGGGAACGGCCCCGCCGTGGTTGCGACGGCAGCCACCGTCACGGCCGCCGCCGCGACGCCGCCGA
>SXGS01016601.1_pt1 | contig 13835 bp, 8 predicted proteins | sample 3174681 | NCBI WGS metagenome assembly SXGS01 (sample SAMN11356861, study PRJNA531348) | freshwater metagenome | isolation source: freshwater sample F1-80 | place: China: Fuxian Lake, Yuxi | collected 2017-12-25
GTCCAACTTCGGATTTCAGGGTACTTCGAAGTCTGAACCTTGAGCTCCTGAATCGCGCCAATGGATGGAATCAACACCGCCACGCCTTCAATGGCCGAATTGTTCTCGGCTCCGTCGAGAAGGAAATTGTTATGTTCGGCCCTGGCGCCGTTCGCCGTGAGAAGCTCCCCTTGCTGCCGATCGCGCCGGGTAGTGTCGCCAGGCCGCAACTTCAAGGCGAGCCAGCCGCCGCGGGTTTCGCCACCAGTAGCATCATCACCCCGGAGACGATCAGGCAAAGGCTGAGAAACACGAAGCCAGCCGTGAACGACTGCGTCGCGTCGCGGAGCGCACCGACCACGTACGGTCCTCCGAACCCGCCGATGTTGCCGACGCCATTCACCAGTCCCAGCGCCACCCCCGCCGTGTGCTTCGGCAGGATCTCGGTCATCAGCGCCCACTTCGGGCCCAGCGTCGCGTAAATGCCGGCGCCGGTGATGCAGAGCAGCAGAAGTCCGAGCGCGGGGATGCTACCGCTAATCGTGAAGCCGAGCACCAGGGCCACACCCGCCGCGACGCACGGCACTGCCGCATGCCACCGCCGCTCGCGGGCGCGGTCCGACATCCGCGAGTTGATCACCGCGCCGAATCCGGCGAACAGGTACGGCATCGCCGTGAGGATGCCGATCGTCAGGTTATTCTGCACACCCATCGAGCGGATCGTGCTCGGCAGCCAGATCAGCAGACCGTAGGCGCCGCACCCGAAGCCGAGGTTCAATACCAGAAACACCAGGACGTTGCGGTCCCACAGAAAATCCAGACTCGAGGGCTTGCGGCCGTCCGCTCCGGGAGCGCGCTCCGGGAACGGCGGGATGTCACGATCCTTGGTCCAGCGGGCCCGCGACGGCTTGTCCTCCACCGCCCACCACCACATCGCGGCGAAGAAGATCGGGAACACACCCTGCACGATGAACATCGTGCGCCAGTCGTAGCGATCGAGCAGCCATCCCGAGAGCGGGCTCGAGATGATGATCGCCGCCGGCTGGCACAGGACCCAGTCGCCGTTGGCGCGCGCCCTCTCGTGCGGCGCAAACCAGTTCGCGAGAAGCACGATGGTGGCGGGCCACACGCCGCCCTCACCAAGCCCGAGCAGAAAGCGGTACAGCAGCAGCTCCCGCAGCGAGTGCGAATAGCCGCACATCGTCGCCGCCGCTCCCCATACCAGCAGCGACCAGAAGATCAGACGCTTGGCGCTGTACTTCTGCGCCAGGTATCCGCCCGGGATCTGGAACAGAACGTAGCCCGCGAAAAAAATTCCAGACGCGAGGGCCGCCTGGCCCGCCGTCAGATGGAATTCCTTCTGCAGCGCGGAGATCGCCAGCGAAAAGTTGGTGCGGTCGATATACGCGATCGTGTACATCAGGAATGCGGCCGGGATGATTCGGTTCCAGCGGTTCACGTGGAGTGGCTCCAGGCTAAGAGTATATTGTGGACGATTGATTGTCCACAAGTCCTGAGATATACTGTTCGGTGTGCGCGGGAGGTATTTCCTCGATGAACCCTTCAAGCCGGAGAGCCGTGCTTGCCATCCTTCTGGGAGTTTTCTTGCGTTTCCCTGTACACGGTCAGGTAACCACCGCGTCGATCACGGGCTCGACCCAGGATAGCTCCGGCGCCTTGGTGCCAGGCGTTACGGTCACGATCCGCAACGACGAGACAGGATACACCCGATCGGTGCAGAGCGGCGCCGGCGGCAGCTTCCAGGCTCCGCTGCTGCCCCTGGGTCCGTACACAGTGTCGGCGGAGAAGCCGGGATTCTCGCGCTACGTCCAGCGGGGCGTGACGCTTGAGCTGAATCAGAACGCGAGGCTCGACCTCACGCTGGCGGTCGGCAGCGTACAGGAAACCGTCAACGTGCAGGCCGCCGCGCCGATCGTCGATACGAACGGCAGCAGCGCGGGGGCCGTGGTGGACGAGCGCACCATGAAGGAGCTGCCGCTGAACGGCCGCAATCCGATCCAGCTCGCGCAGCTTACCGCCGGCGTCGCGACCATCCAGGCGCCCACGATTCTCACCTGGACCGGACGCACCGGCGGCCAGTTGTCCGTGCACGGCTCGCGGGCCAACGAGAACGGCTACCTGCTCGACGGCGGCTACTTCACGGGCATCTATCAGCAGAACGGGATGAACTATCCCGCGCCGGACGCGCTGGCAGAGTTCAAACTGATTACCAACTCTTTCAGCGCCGAGTACGGACGCATGGTCGGCTCCGTTTTCAACGCGGTGACCAAGTCCGGCTCCAACGATTTGCACGGCGGCGCCTGGGAGTTCCTGCGCAACGACGCGTTGAACGCGAGAAACTTCTTCGCGCCTAACGTGCCGTCCCTGCGCCAGAACCAGTTCGGCGCCATGGCCGGCGGACCTCTGAAACGAAACAAGCTGTTTCTGTTTGGAAGCTATCAGGGAACGCGCATCCGCCAGCAGAGGCTGTTGAGCGCTTTCCCTACGACAGCGCAGGAGAGAGCGGGCCTGTTCCGCTTGCCCGCGGGACGCGTGCTCCGGAATCCAGCCACCGGGCAGCCCTTTCCGCTGTCCGATCCTGCCGCCAACACCTACTCCGTGAATCCGGCGGCCTTCAATCCCGTGGCCGTCCGCGTGGTCAACCAGTTCGTGCCGGTTGTAAATTCCACCGCTCAGTACGTGACGCTCGCGCCTAATCCCAGCAACAACGATCAATACCTCATCAAGGCCGACGCCGAACTTTCTTCCAAGAACAGGGCCACCCTTACCTACTTCCGCGATCGCACCCGCTTCACCGACCCCGCGCGCGGCTCCAGCTTCGTCGGCTACAGTCAGACCAACAACCGCGCCGATGTCTGGAACGCCTCGATCGCCGATGTCCACACATTCACGCCGGGGCTGATCAATGAGGCGCGGATCCACTACCTTCGCGACTACAGCTTCTGGGACTCTCCGAACAGGCTCACGCCGGAGGAGCTGGGGATTCGCAATTATCCGCAGGAAGGCCACCGCGAGCCGCCGTCATTCAATATCTCGAGCCGGTACGCTCTGGGCGCGGGGGGAAACGCGGAGCTTAGCGAACTCGGCTATCGGTGGGAGTTCGGCGATACGGTGACATGGATCCGCCAGGGTCACCAGATCCGCATGGGCGGCAACACCATGCGGTCCCACTGGGGCATCCGCACGGCCTCGGCGGCGCCGGGCAGCTTCGCGTTCACCGGCGCGGTGACCAACGACGCGATGGCTGACTTCCTGCTCGGTCTCCCGTCGCAATTGCAGCGGGGCACGGCGATCTACAAGGACCACGTCTCGTGGTCGGGCGGCTTTTTCATCCAGGACGACTGGCGCGTGCGGCGAAATCTGACGCTGAACCTGGGCCTGCGCTATGAGATCAATGGGCCATTCGCGTCCAAGGACGCCCGAGGCGCGGTGTTCCGGCCCGGGCAGCAATCGAAAGTCGTTCCGGGACTACCGGTGGGAATGCTGGCCATCGGCGATACCGGCGTGCCGCCGGGCACGTACCGCACCGATCTCAATAACATCGGGCCCCGTCTTGGCTTGGCTTGGGATCCCTTCGGCAGTGGTAAGACTTCCATTCGCGTGAGCGGTGGAACGTTTTTCGGGATGAGCGATCCGGACCTGACCACGCAACCCGGCTCGAATCCGCCTTGGGCCACGCGCAACATTCTCTTTACGCCGCCGGGCGGCCTTTCGGAGCCCTATCGCGGCTTGCAGAATCCCTTCCCGTACCGCATCGACGTGCAGAATCCCCTGCTCGCGCTGCCCCAGACGCTGATCTCGACGGCGCCCGATTTCCGCGATCCGACCATCTACTCCTGGATGTTCTCCGTGCAGCGCCAGGTCATTTCGAACATCATGGTGGAAGTCGCGTATGTGGGGAAGGCATCGCAGGGACTCAACATGGGGCTCGACGCCAACCCCGCCGTGTTCATTCCCGGCAGGTCGACAGCGGGCAACATCAACGATCGCCGGATCTATTCGCCAGGCACCATCGGGCCCGTCACCGAGGCCACGGCGGCCGCGCACGCAACCTACCACGGTCTGGACATCACGTCGCGCCTGCGCGTCACCCGCGGGCTCACCATGACGGGCGCATACACATGGTCGAAGTCCATCGACGGGTTCTCCAACTTCGCCGACAACGTGAAGGCCAACCAGAATCCGTTCAACCGCCGCGCCGACAAGGCGCCGAGCGATTACGACCGGAGCCAGGTCCTGGCGCTCTCGTGGGTGTACGACACGCCCAAAATCTCGACTTATCTGGGAAAATCGAAGGCCGCTGCGCTCGTGCTCGACGGTTGGGAGTTCTCCGGCATCGCGAGACTGGTGACCGGAGCGCCGTTCACCGTCCTGATGGGAATCGACAACTCGCTCACCGGCGTCAATCTGGACCGGCCCAATGTGGTGGGCAATCCGTCGCTGAGCGACAGCCGCTCGCGCGGCGAGAGGATCGCGCGCTGGTTTAGCACGCCGGCTTTCTCGGCGCCTCCGCAGGGCAGCTATGGCAACTCGGGCCGCAATATCCTTCGAGGGTCCGGGACCGCGAACACGGACATCGGGTTGTTCAAGAACTTCACTCCAGGGCGCGAGAGGCTGGGACGGCTGCAGTTCCGGGCGGAGTTGTTCAACGTATTCAACCGCGTGAATCTGAACAATCCGATTGGCGCGCTGAATGCCGGCGCCAATTTCGGGCGTGTCACCAGCGCCGGCGAACCGCGGATTGCACAGTTCGGATTGAAGTATCTTTTTTGAGATGGGCTACCAGGTTTGAGATGGGCTGCCAGGTCGGTTATTTCCTTCCGGCGACGGAATCGGTTTACGAAGTCATCCGGGCGGCGAAACCAGTGCTGGAACGCCGAACTTTTCTTCAATCAGCCCCTGCCGTGGCGGGTGCGAGCCTTCAGGTTCCGTCGCGTCCCAACATTTTGTGGATCTGTACGGATCAGCAACGCTGGGACACGCTGGGAGTTTTCGGCAACCAGCAGATCCGGACGCCGAACCTCGACCGTCTCGCGAAGCAGGGTGTGGCATTCTCGCGAGCCTACTCCCAGAGTCCGATCTGCACTCCAAGCCGGGCTTCGTTCATGACAGGGCTTTATCCCAGTTCAGTCCATGTACATCGCAATGGGAATTCTCATTTTCCTGTTGAGACGACCCCGCGGCTGATTTCCAGACTGCTCGCCGATGGCGGATACGATTGTGGCCTCGTTGGCAAACTCCACCTTTCCAGCACATGGCAACGGGTTGAACCGCGCATCCCCGACGGATTCCGCCGCTTCGAGTGGAGCCATCATCCCAGGTCTGAGCCCTTCTGGCCGGTTGAGTCCCACGCGTATCAGCGCTGGCTGCGCGATCAGGGCGCCAGTTGGGACAAGCTTTACAAGGTGAAAAAGATCTCCGGCTATCCCGACCCCTACCAGGCCGGCATGCCCGAGCGTTACCACGAAGTCACGTGGGGTGCGGGCGAGACGATCGCCGCCATTCGCGGCGGTCTGCGCAAGCCGTGGTTTCAGTGCATGCACGTGTTCGCGCCCCATCCGCCATTCGATCCCGCGCCCGAATATCTCGAGCGCATGAAGCCGGCGGACTTCGCCGATCCGCTGTACCGGCCGGGCGAGGAGGTAACGCAGGAGCGCTACTCGCGCATCGACCACCAGACGCGGAAGCCCGTTGCGCCTAATACTTACCAGGCCAGGCACATGAAGGCCGCCTACGCCGCAATGGTTGAGCACATCGATCACGAAGTGGGCCGGATTCTGGAGACCCTCGAGACCACGGGCCAGCGCGCCAACACGATCGTCGTTTTCTTCAGCGACCATGGGGAGATGCTCGGCGACCACTGCCTACGGCAAAAAGGCTGCCGGTTTTACGAAGGCGCCGTTCGCATCCCATTGCTCATCAGTTGGCCGGGCCGCTTCCGCGAAAATCTCATCAGCAGGGAACTCGTCGAACTCACTGACATCGTGCCGACGCTGCTAGACACCTTGGGCATCGCGGCTCCGTCGACTATGAACGGGCGTTCGCTGGTTCCGGTACTCACGGGCACGTCCAATGGCGCGCGCCACCGCGACTTCGTCCGCGCCGAATATCACGACACGCTCGAGTTGCCCGACAAAACACACGCCACCATGCTCCGCGATGAGAGATACAAACTCGTGATCTACCACGGCCATCAACTCGGCGAGCTCTACGATCTGCGGGAGGACCCCTCCGAGTTCCACAACCTGTTCGACGATCCCCGCGGCCAACAGCCGCGCAAGCGCCTCACCGAGGCCATGCTCGATCAATTGGCGCTCACCACCGACATCGGCCAACCCCGAATTGGAAAGTTTTAGCTGGCACCTATGAAATTAACCAGACGGCAATGGCTCGCAACCGCAGCCGTGGCTCCAACTGCAGGCGCAGCTACAAAGCGCCGGAACCGCATGCTCGAATTGCCGAAAACAGCGCGCGTGACGATTCGCGCCGATGAGAACTGGTACATGCATTCAGCTGGCGTTGCCGCGTTCGGCGACGAGTTGGTGTGTACCTGCCGGCGTTCGGACGAACACATCGCCAGCGAGGTGGAGACCTGGTGTTGCCGATCCTACGACGGCGGCCGCACATGGCAGGACCACCGGCTCATCAGCGGGACCAGTTTTGAAAAGGATCAGGCATGCTGGGTGGCTCCCCAACTGAATCGTACCAAGGACGGAACCTTGCTCCTGCTTTGCGACCGCGGTGTAAAGTCTGTTCCGAGACGACCAGGCCGAGCTTCAACAACTCCGCGTGGATCTTCGTATCCGGTGATCCCTTAAGCGCATTTCCAGCGAGACTCTCCTTCCGGACTGAGACGTGTCAACAACGATCCCTTCGGATAGTGAAGCCGCTGACCGTCTCCCATTTCCCCCATCTCGGTTTCGCTGGGGCTGTCGTCGAGGCCTGATGAGGATGCGCCATCGACGAAGTAGCGGTTTGGCCATGTCGGTCCCGGCCTGATACGGCGGGAACTTTCGCTGTTGTTCAATCCCTGTTGGAAGAGGCCCTAAGCCGCTATACGCCGCCACTCCAAGGCCTTGAAATCCCGAGCCTTGACGGGTGGGCAATCCCTACTAGGTTTACCTTATCGAAACAGCATCACGATTTCAGGCCAGCTCCGGTCCATTGTGCGGGATTTCAAAGCCTTTTTCAATTATTTATTTTTTTTCTTTGCGTACGGCCGGATTATGGCGGATATTGGAACTTGAAGTTGCGAGCAGAGAGTGGGTAAAGGAGGAGTAAGTGCCGACAAAAGTTTCTTATCCAGGCGTTTACATTGAAGAACTTCCGAGTGGTGTTCGGACGATTGGAGGGGTGTCAACCTCGATAGCCGCATTTGTAGGGTGGGCACCGAAAGGGCCCAACGACCGGGCGGTGCTGTGCTTGAGCTGGTCAGACTACGAGCGCATTTTTGGCGGTCTGGACGCCCGCAGCTATCTGGGATACGCGGTATCGCAGTTTTTCGGCAATGGCGGGACGCAGTGCTATGTCATCCGGCTGACCGGCGCGACGGATGTCGCGGCGACGGCGGTTGTGGATGGCCTGGAAGTGGTGGCGACAGGACCAGGAACATGGGCCAACGCTTACCAACTGGTCACCAAGCCGCGCGCGGACGATGCCACCCGGTTCCGGCTGGACGTAGTAGTGACGGCGACGGGCGCAGTTGCTGAATCGTACATGAATCTGTCTCTGACGGCCACGGATAGCCGTTTTGTGAAATCCGTCCTGGGAGACGAGTCGCAGATTCTCAGCGTCACCAAGGCCGACATCACCAAACCCGTAACCGCGAAGACGCAGGTCATGGCGGGCGGCGTGGATGGCGCGGTACTGCTGCCGTCGGACGCGGCGTTTGGCACGGCCTTGATGGGGGACGGGTCGACGACCGGGGTCTATTATCTGACGCGGGTGGATCTGTTCAATATCCTGAACGTGCCTGGATACGCCAATTTCACGAACTTGGGCCTGCTCGAAAAGCTGTGCCGGGATGAGCGGGCATTGCTGATCGTGGATTCCGATAAAGGCGCCGCGCCGGACGGCAGCGCGATGACGGGCGCGCCGGATTCGGGCCTGACGGGCGGCGACGGAATCAACGCGGCGTTCTACTATCCGTGGCTGATGGCGCCGGACGCGATGCAGGAGGGCCGCTTGCGGCCTGTCCCACCGGGCGGATCAGTGGCGGGAGTGTATGCGCGCACCGATGCGACGCGCGGCGTGTGGAAAGCTCCGGCAGGCACGGATGCGAGCTTGAGCGGCGTAGCGGGCGTAGCCAAGCCGATGACGGACAGCGAAAACGGCGTGTTGAATCCGCTGGCCGTGAACTGCATTCGCAAGTTCCCGGTCTACGGGACGATCGTGTGGGGCGCGCGAACCTTGCGCGGCAACGACGAGATCGGCTCGGAGTGGAAGTACATACCGGTGCGGCGCACGGCGCTGTTCATCGAAGAGAGCCTGTATCGCGGCTTGAAGTGGGTGGTGTTTGAGCCCAACGACGAACCGCTGTGGTCGCAGATCCGGCTGAACGTCGGCTCGTACATGCACGACCTGTTCCGGCAGGGGGCGTTTCAGGGGTCGACTCCCAAGGACGCCTATTTCGTCAAGTGCGACAAAGATACGACGACCCAAAGCGACATCAATCGCGGCATCGTGAACATCATCGTCGGATTCGCACCCTTGAAGCCAGCGGAGTTCGTGGTGATCAAGCTCCAGCAGATGGCCGGGCAACTGGCAGTGTAAGGAATCGCGAGGAAAAGAGCCATGGCACAATTCACGGTCAACGCACAACGATTCGACCCCTACAAGAACTTCAAATTCCGTGTGAAGTGGGACGGCCGCTATGTTGCCGGCGTCAGCAAAGTTTCGTCGCTGAAGCGGACAACCGAGGTGGTGAAGCACCGCGACGGCGGCGACCCCAGTTCGAGCCGCAAGTCGCCGGGGCGGACGGAGTATGAGGCGGTCACGCTCGAACGAGGCGTGACGCACGACGTCGATTTCGAGCAGTGGGCGAACAAGGTGTGGAACTACGGCTCAGGGCTGGGCTCGGAGGTTTCGCTGAAGGAGTTCCGCAAGGACATCATCATCGAGGCCTATAACGAAGCGGGCCAACTGGCGCTGTCGTACAAGGTCTACCGCTGCTGGGTGTCGGAATACCAGGCGATGCCCGATCTGGACGCGAACGCGAACGCCATCGCGATTCAGGACATCAAGCTTGAAAACGAGGGTTGGGAACGCGACTACGAAGTGCCCGAACCGGGTGAGCCGTCCTTCACCGAGCCCTAAACGGGCCGTGCGGGACAGCCAAGACGGAGCACTGCCATGCAAGCGATCGATACTGGCCGTCTGGTGGATGGTTGGGAGCGGGGGCAATCGCAGCATCCGCTGCATCGCGCTTTAACACTGCTGCAATGCTGGGCGCCGGAGCAGACGATCGACGCGCTGGCCGCGCTTTCGATCGGCGAACGTGACCGCCGGCTGATCCGGCTGAGGCAGCGGCTTTTCGGATCGCGATTCGATGCCGTGGCGCAGTGCCCGCGCTGCGGCGAAAAGCTGGAACTCGAATTCGGCGCGGAACAGTTGCCACAGGACGCAGGCGCTGAGTCGGCATTTGAGGTGCAGGTGGATGGCCGCGGCATGGCGGTGCGGCTGCCCACCAGCGCGGATCTGCTGGAGGTGGCGCATGTGCCGGCCGCACGGCGAATTCCAGCGCTGCTGGAGCGCTGCGCCGGAGCGGGGCTGACGGAGAGCGAGGCGGAGGCGGTTGAAAACAAGATGGCGGAGATGGATCCGGCGAGCCGCATCGAACTGGAACTAATATGCCCGGCTTGTGAGCATCGGTGGCGTGATCTATTCGATATCGCGTCCTATTTCTGGACGGAGTTGAGCGATCTCGTAGTGCGGGTGCTGCGCGAAACGCACTTGCTGGCGCGTGCCTACGGCTGGCGTGAAGCCGATATTTTCGCGCTGAGCCCGCGGCGGCGGCAGGTCTATCTCGACCTGGTGTTGGGGGCGTAACGCATGTTTCTGGGCGACCTCATCCAGCGGACTTTGGGCGAGACGGCGGCGATCGCGCCGCGCAGGGCATCGCGCTTTGAGCCGGGCGCGGATACGTTTGAGCCGGTAACGGTGGAGATGCCCGCGCCGCGAACGGTGGAGCGCCCGGCGGCGAGCGAGATGCCGCTGACGGCGTTGAATGGCGAGCGGACGGTCGAGCGGATCGAGACTCGCGTTGTGGAGCGGCCGATTCCGACAGAAACTCGGGTTCCCGAGGCCGTAAGATTCATCACTCCGGACAAGGCTGATGTTCCGACGGTCCCGGCGGCCGCGGGCGCGCCAATGGTGGAGATGGAACGGCCGGCAGCGCGGCGCGATTCGGTGCGGACGGCCCCGTCGCAGGCTGCACCGGAACAAGTGGTCTATCCGGTGACGCACGAGGTGTCGCGCGAGACGGTGATCCGCGAGTTGCAAGAGACGCGGGTGGAGAGCCGGACGATCGAACGGAGGCTGGAAGCGCTGGTGAAGCAGCCGCAGGTTGAACGCATCGAGCGGATTCACACGCAGACCGCGCCGGAAGTGCCAAGGGAAGCCGCGGCGGCGCGGACGGCGCCCATGGCGCGTCGCGGAGCCGTGATTCCCGAGGCGCGGCAGGCGCCGCGCTCCAAGGCCGCACCCATCGAGATAACCGCTGCCGAGCCCGCGGGCACGGTGCAGGTGACGATCGGGCGTGTGGAAATACGCGCGACGCAGGCGCCGGCGGCGCGCCAGACGCAGCGCGGCACGCCGCCGAAACTCGGGCTGGATGACTATTTGCAGCGGAGAGAGAGGGCATAGATGGCCGGGCCCTTTGCTGTCGCGGCGGTCACCGCGGTTCTCAAGGACTTGCTGAACGACGGCATGGCCAATCATGATTTGTCGGCGCTCGGCAACGTAACCGTGACCGCGCTGCCACCGGACCGCATTCCGGTGACGGCCGCGGAAGAGAAGAGCCAACTGAATCTCTTCCTGTTTCAAGTGGCGCCGAATCTGGCGTGGCGCAATACCGCACTGCCATCGCGATCGGTGAGCGGAGAACGGCTGACGAATCCTCCGCTGGCGTTGGATCTGCGGTATCTGGTGACGGCATATGGCAAAGAGGAGTTTCACTCCGAGGCGCTGCTGGGATATGCGATGCAGGTACTGCACGAGAACCCGGTGCTGACGCGCGAGATGGTGAATGCGACGCTGAAGCCGGCGCTGCCCGCGGGCGTTACGCTGCCGCCGGGGCTGGGTCTGTTGTCGACATCCGATTTGGCTGAGCAGGTTGAGCTGGTGAAGATCACGCCGGCGTATCTGGGCGCGGAGGAGATGTCGCGGCTGTGGTCGGCGATGCAGGCCAAGTACCGGCCGACGGCGGTCTACACGTTATCGGTCGTGCTGATTCAAGCGGACAAGGCGAAGAAATCGCCGCTGCCGGTGTTGAAGCAGGGCGATGACGGCAAGGGCCCGCAGGCGCAATCGAACCTGATTCCGCCCTTCCCGTCGATTGAGAGTTTCACGCTGCCGAAGAACCAGGTGGAAGGACTGCTGGGCGATTTGGTGACGGTGAGCGGACACCACTTTGCGGGCGACACGGGCAACCCGGCGGATGTGACGGTGGCGGCCCGGCTGGTGAGCTTGCGGCTGGATGCTCCGGTGCTGGTTGCGGTGCCGTTGGGGTCGCGCACGGACAAGGGCTTGACGTTTACGATTCCGAATACGCCGTTGACGCTGCCAGCGGGCGTTTACGCGATGGCCGTGGCCGTGACGCCGACCGCCGCGCCGGGCGAGACGATTACGTCGAACGAAGTTCTGCTGGTGGTTTCGCCGAAGATCACGGGCGGGCTGGCGCCTGCGATTGCGCGGGCTGCGGTGGACGTGGTGACGGGGCTTGGTACGGCGACGATTAACATTACGTGTTCGCCGGATGTACTGCCGGAGCAGCGCGTCACGCTGGCCCTGGGTGCGAAGGAAGTAGTTGCCGGCCCGCATCCGCTCAAGACGTCGGCGCTGACGTTTGTAGCGAAGAACATGGCGGCGGGAGAGTATTTTGTCCGTCTGGGAGTTGATGGCGCCGAGAGCATTCTGGTTGATCGCAGCGACCCGAAGAACCTGATGTTTGACGCGACACGGAAAGTGGAGCTGACCTGATGGACTTGGCGAAGTGGCAAAAAGAGAACGGCCAGTTTCTGGCCGCATCGATTGCCTGGCTGCGCGAGCATCTGACGCAGATCGCTGAGTCGTCCAAGAGCGCCGCGCAGCCCCAGAAAGCGGCGGGAATTTTCGGACGCGGCAAAGCGGAGGCCGCGCCATACGAGCCGGGGACGCGATTGCGCGAATTGGCCGAGGCACGCGATGAGGCGGCCAGGATGGATCCGCCGCCCGCGCTGTACCTGCTGGCGGATCAACTGCGCCTCTCGTACTTTGAACGCTACATCGTGCTGCTGTGCGTGGCGATGGAGCTGGATACGCGGATTCCGGAGTTGTGCGCGCGGGCGATGGGCAATACGGAACAGACTTATCCGACCTTCGCGCTGGCGCTCTCGCTGTTTGAGTCTCCGAGCTGGGATTCGCTTTCGGCGCAGCGCCCGCTGCGGCAGTGGCGCGTGGTGGAGGTGAATCAAGGCTTGAACCAACCTCTCACCGGGGCGGCGTTGCGCGCCGATGAGCGCATCGTGAACTATGTCAAAGGCCTGAATTCGCTGGACCCGCGGCTGGCGCTGCTGGTCTCGAACGCGGGCTCGGCCGCGGGTGAATTGCCGCCGTCGCAACAGGCCAAAGTGGATCAGATCGTGGAGCGCTGGTCGCGCGCCAATCCGGCCGAACCGCCTCCAGCGGCGATTTTGCTCGGGTTGGACACGCCCGCAAAACTTCTGGTGGCGCAGGCAGTCTCACAGCGGTTGGAGCGGAAGCTCTACCGGATCGGCGCGGATGCGTTGCCGTTGGCGTTGAGCGAGATCGACAACCTGGCGCGGCTGTGGCAACGCGAGACGGCGCTGCTGCCGCTGATGCTGTATATCGATGCGCAGGCCGATGGCGTAACGGCGGAACACCTGGCCGCGCTGGACCGATTTGTCGCGCGCGCGATTCAATCGGACAGTTTTCTGTTTGTCGGCTCGCGCGAGCCGCTGGCGCGTTCGAGCTCTTTCAGCCAGTCGTTCGACATCGCGCGGCCGGCCGCGGATGAGCAGAGCGCGGAGTGGAGCAGGCAACTGGGTCAGCTTGGAGAAAAGGAACGCAGTGCGGCGGCGGGCAATCTTTCGGGACAGTTCAGCATGAACACGCCCGATATCCGGCGGATTGTGGCGACGACGCCGGCGGAGCCGCTGGAGACGCTGCCGGAACGGTTGTGGGACGAGTGCCGCGACCGCGTGCGGCCGCGCCTGGATACGCTGGCTCAGCGCATTGACGCGCGCGCGACGTGGGACGACCTGGTGGTGGCGGAAGAGACGCAGCGGCTGCTGTGCGAGATTGTGGCGCAGGTGGCGTGCCGCGGCACGGTGTACAGCGACTGGCAGTTCGCGCGGCGCATGAATCGCGGCATGGGGATCACGGCGCTCTTCACCGGCGATAGCGGCACAGGCAAGACGATGGCGGCCGAAGTGATCGCGAACCACTTGCGGCTGGCGCTGTATCGCATCGACCTTTCGCAGGTCGTAAGCAAGTATATTGGCGAGACCGAGAAGAATTTGCAACGCGTCTTCGATCTGATGGAGGGCGGCGGATCGATGCTCTTGAGCTCCACTCGGGCGACACGCAGGCCCCATCGCCCGGTGGCCTCGTCCAAC
>SXGS01303387.1_pt1 | contig 13827 bp, 9 predicted proteins | sample 3174681 | NCBI WGS metagenome assembly SXGS01 (sample SAMN11356861, study PRJNA531348) | freshwater metagenome | isolation source: freshwater sample F1-80 | place: China: Fuxian Lake, Yuxi | collected 2017-12-25
TCCAACGAATTTCGTCCACCACCAGAGAACCGCGGGCCTCAAATTGCAGGATAAGTTGTTTGATGTTATCGGGGCGGGCATTGCTGCGTTCCCACTCAAAATCTTCCAATGGCAAAACCAATTCGCTCCAACCGCTGGTATCCAAACCCGGTCCCACGCTGGTCTTCAAGTATTTGGGTTGATAACCCAGCCAGCATTGGGCTCCGGCATAATCTTCCAATGCAAAAGCCATGGGCAAACCCTTGCCGGGACCTTTGAGAGCCCGAACCCGCAGGTACAGCGCGGCGCCATGCAAAATTTCGCTCATGTTTTTGGGAGACCAATCGTCCCAACCAATCCCCATCCCCATCCAGTTGGGACAGCCCTCGGAGAGTTTGTCCCAATCTAGCCGCAATCCATCGCGGGGATCCCCGCTCTGGGCCGCTGTCACCCGCAGGCAAGGCGACGGGGTGAACCAAATTTCGGATCCCAAACCATCCTGGTAAACATTTAGGGCATAAAAATTGCCAATGCGGGGCTCCCCCTCCTCTTCCCAATTATTGTATAGGGGAAGGGTTTGAAGACCCGGTTGCCGGGCTGTCACTCGCACCGAGTCCAGGTTCACTCTGCGCTGGGCATGGCTGTTCTGCGGCCAGGCCAAAGCCAGGGTCAACGCCAGTGACAGAGCCCAAGGCATCACCGCCCCTGTCAGGGCACCCTTCCGCTTAGGGCTGCAACGGTCCATTGGAGGTAAAGACCACATAATCCAAATAAAGCTGCGAATAACCCGAGGAAGGATTGGCCAACATCAAGACCGATACCTTTTGAAGACGATCCGGCTCCAAACGGTTGTTCCCTGCCGGCGTGGAGGGTTGTCCGTTGACCAAGCATACCAGATCCGAATAACGGGCGCTAATCAAATTCCATCCTCGCTGGAGGGTTTGGGCACCGTTCACCGTGTAGGCCGCGCATTGGAGGGCGTACATATCCTCATTGCTCTGGTTGAATTGACCATCCAAGTTATCGTCTTCCCTAAACTGAATCAGCAACAAGGCGTTGTTCACCGAATCAGGCAAATAAACCAAGGCATTGAAATACACCTGCTCCGGGTTGGAGGACAAGGGAAAACGCGGTGCCTGGTAGGCCGAAGCAGGGAATTCCAGCATCCCAATCAACCAATCCCAATTCACAAGACCACCCATATCGTAATACGCGTTGCCCTGCCCGGCCAATGGATTGGTGCGAATAACAAAGGACATATTGGCCCCACTCTGCACAAAGGATTGCCAACCTGGGCGAATCCCGCTTTCAAAATCCGCCAAGACCAATCCCACGGGTTGACGAACACTCAAGACCTTGATCCGACGCTGAAATAGCAGGGAGTCCTGCTCTACAAAAAGCTTTAACTCGGTTTCTTCGGCTCTGAACATGGGAAACAGGGTGGTGGATCCGTTCCAAACACAATTCACTGCATCCAAGGAACGGGATTTGCCACTGATGATTTTGCGGGCTCCGCTGGATAAACCGCGAACTTCCACTCGCCAGTCGGTGAGTTTGTTAAAGCGGCCTTGGAGGTAAACGGTCTCCCCTTGTCCAAAGCGCACCGAATCACGGCTGGCTTTGACGGGTTCCAAAACCTGAAAATCACCGAACAAATCAACGAGAGTCGGACCCTCAATCCCAGCATCCTTGGTACAGCTTCCCAACATCATGAGAAAACCGACCGCAACGAGTTTCCAGAGGGAAAACCCCCCGAAAAAGACCCCCGAGGATTGGGCATTGGTTTGGCAACAAGGCTTCATAGTTTCATAATTAACATGAGTTGACTTATGTTCCAGGGATAACGCGCCTGCATTGCAGAAGTTCCGTTGCGCCATACAAATTGCTGCGTGGACAACTGGGCTTCAAAGCGATCCCCCATGGTGTATTGCAATCCGGCTCCAATCCACTGCTCGCTTCGGTCCAAATCCGCCCTGGCATAATCCACGACTTCGGAATAGGCATTGCGAACGGCGTAGTAATCGTGTCCCAAGCTTTTGTAAAGCTGCCACTCCGCAAAAACCGACCAGGAAGCACCCAATTCCCAACGAGTCTGAAACGAAGCCTGCAGGTTATTCAACGCAACTTCTGAGCGGATCGCATCCCCGGTGGCATCGGGCCGGGTGGTTTGCTCCATGCGGACCAAAGTGGACAAGGACCAGGCCTTGCGTAAGTTGAGGAGGCGATGCAGACTCCACTCGTTACGCCAATCGGCCAACCAAAAAACCCGGCGATTGCGAACACCTTGCCCCTTGACATCGGTCATCACCTGAACCTCCAAGGATTGATTCCATGGGGAGGTGCTGTCAACCGTTGTGGCTAGGTTCAAACCCAATCCCTGACGGTTGGGGGTGGCCAGTCCATAAGGCAAGGCATTGCCGTAGCCCGGATCGTATTCCATGAGACCAGCGACCACCTGGGTTTGGTAAAGGGAGGCATCCCGGTACAAATCGTTGAGAGACATGGGCCGTAACACATTCATGCTTTCCAAGCGTTTGAAGGCCATTGGGCTGCGGGTGGCATTGATTCGTTTGGTTTGAGCCGCCGCAGAGCGGTAATCCGAACCGGTGTACCAAGCTTGGAGGCTTCCTTTCCAGGGGGAGCGGCCCGACTTACGACGACCCAGGGGGCTTTCCCAGCGCAACCAACCAAATCCATCGGTCAGGGTAGGCCTGTCCTGGACCGTTGGGTTCCCGGGGTCCGCTTTGTTCCAACCCAAACGCGTCAACCCGGCTTCGGCGTCTACGGACCAAAACCGACCCTGAGCGGGCGATGGCGCCCATCCCCATTCGGTGCTTAACACCGGATGATGAAGGAGGTAAGGTTGATTCGCAGTCCGGGCGAGATCGTATAGCTGCACAAAATTGACTTTGCCATGCAGGCTGGACCCCGCGTTCCACCGTAGGCGGCCTCCACTCAACAAACGATCCGGGGTGGACCCGAAATCGGAGGCCGCAATGCGCGTTGTAAACAACGAGGCGTTGAGACTCAAATCCCAAGGATCGATAACGCCCCCCATTTCCACCACCACCCCCTGTTGACGTCGAGTCCGGTTGCTGTTTTGGAATAAATCGTATTCGATCATGCCCAGCGTGGGGCTGTTGAGCAACGATGGATTGGAGAGAATCCATTCTTCGTGGTTGTAAAAAGTGAAAGGGCTCATGCGGTAATCCACATCCCCCACCTGGTAGCGAAGTTTTTGGTTCACCAAGCCCCGGATCCACATTTGACGCAGGTCCATCGTCAAACCGGAACCCCAGAATCCTCCGTATTCGGAGCGAACCCGAAGCTGGGCATGGATTTCAACTTGGCTATGGGGCAGAATATGCAGGCCCATATCGGTCAAGGCATAGCCCGGCATCACCGCTTTGCCCAAGCTGTCGGAATCTTCACGCAATCCCTCGGCAGACATGAGACCGCGGGCATAGGACGAAAAGCGGATTTTTTTGGGGTCTAGAACCTGGGCTTCGGCCCATGGCTGAGCCAGCAGGACGAGCAAGTTCAAGGCCAAGCCGGTTAAGAACCGATTGGATAATATCATTTGTTTTAACATCAGAAGAATACTTTGAGTTCTACCCAGCTTTCGGTCCCGCGAAATTGATCCTGCGCAAAGCTCCGATCTTGGAATCCATACCAACGATGCCGGAAATACAAGGCCGATTGGGGTCCCAGGTGCCAATCGGCCCCCAGTCCCAGGGCATGACCCCTTTGGTCCCGGGGTTTGAAGGTGACCAGGTCCAAATCGGTGGCGTAATTGCCGACGGTCCATTCGGCGGCTGCGTAGGCGCAGAGAACCCAGCGAGGGTTCACGGCCCAATACGATTCCAATTCGTGGACATACTGTCGCAAATAAGCCGTGGGCCTCCAGTCCACCACGGGTACCGGATTCTTTTGGACCGAGTTGAGGCGAGCCAGGTAAAAAATATACAAGGGACGGGGGCCGCCCTCGGTTTTCCAGGCGATCTGGGCTTCGAGGGTCGAAAAATGCTTAGCATGTACGGGGATGCCGGCCGAATCATCGCTGAGTTTGATGGTTTCAAAGACATCCCGGTAGATGACCGACTGACGACCGTAGGGTCCAACATTTTGGGGGACATTCCAACGCCAAAAGCGAGCCCGGGTGAACTGATTGATCGGGTGGTTGAAGGTGATTCGGTTGGACACCGGTGAAATCTCGCGGGCCATGCCGAGGCCGAGGTTCCAACGCAGAGGTCCGGTCTGCCAGCGGGTGTTGAGGTTGAGGCCTTGGCGGTTGTTGGTCATCAAGCCCAGGGGGACGACCGCGCTGGCAAAGGGACGAAGCACGGCATTGGCGCCGGAGGCACCGGCCGATGGATTCGTGTTCAAGGCAGGGCCTCTTTCCTGTACCGCCACATTCCAATACAAACCATTGTTATTCACCAGCTCTCGACCGATGCGGTAGGCATGCAATTCCAAAGGAATCCCGGTCAAGGCTGGGCGGGTCATTACTTTGACCGATGCCAATTCCGACCAAGAGCCTTGATAAACCGGATCCTGATAGCGGCCCAAACCCATTTCCCCGCGGATTTCCAAGTCTTTGCCAGGAGCCGTCCGGCCTTCGAGGGTATGCACCGCGTAGGCGGTCCGTTGGCTCCCCGACGAATCCAAAAACTGACGATGGTTCAGGGAGTTGACGGCGATCCAGGCCCCGGATGATGTTAATTTGTGTTGAAAACGACCCCCAAATGTTCCGGAGGCAAGACCTCCGAGACCGGCATTCATTTCGGTTTTGCCAGCAAAAACGGAGGCTTTGATTCGACCACCTTTGGGTAACACATCCCAAATAGCGCCGTGGACGGCCCTTTCTCCAAATAGAACATCCTGCTCAAACTGCCCCGAGCGGTACAAGTCGTCGTAACGAACCACGGGCTGACGGGTCACGGGATCCCAGGGGTTGCGTTCAAAAAGCGACCAACGGAAATACCCCCGAAAGGAGGCCAAGGTCAAATCCGATAAGGAATACCAATGGATGCCCCCGATCCGGAGTTGATGGGCCGCACGCCGATCGCTCCATTGAAGCGCGAGGTTCATCCCTAGGTTCATCCCCAGGCTATTGGCCAAACGCGCTGAACCGAGGGGGTCGTAAAGGCTAGGCCGAGCTGCATTGGCGACAGGACCGGAATAGGCTGCGCCAACCCGACCGTTGAGGAACTGGAAAGCATAGATATCAAAGGACCAGGAGAGATTCCCACCCGGTTTGCCTTTGATATTCAACCAGAGGTTGGGGAGCTGGGCATCATCCCCTACAAAGATTTGTCGACCGGGCAGGGTGCTTACTTGGTCTGGAAAGCGGGGGTAGGCGACTTTCTCATCCAGGTAGGTCGCCGCAAAGCGATAGAAACCATTGACTTGCAAACGCGATGTGGCGGGCAGGCTCTCCCGGGGCCACAGATCCTGAGCCAACGCAGATCGAGAGGCCCAAGATCCCAAAGCTCCCGTTAGGAGGAGGAAGCATACCAAAGGGCGTACAATCAACATGCGATAGAACATAGAATAAGACTAGGGGCGGGCCATGAAATTCCAGCGCCACCTCCAACCACGGCGAGGCTTGGCGGGCTTCACATAAAAACAACGATTGGCATGCGCAGATTTGCCGGCCTGGTTGACAGCGACCGCGTACAGCCGGTAGGCACCTTCCTGAGCGGGGGCTTTGAAACGGCATACCGTACCAGGCCCGGAACGCATGGGGACACGAATGGCACCTAGACTTTGCTCAAAATCTCCGCCGGCCTTGGTATTGGTTGCTTCGGGCAAAACTTTCCAACGAAGGGAGGCCGTTCCAACGGATTCAGGCAAACGAGCCTCCACCCATTCCCCGGCATGCACGATCCATGGGGAGTCCGGATGCATGGTGGAGGGGGTTGCAATGGTTTCGATGACCGGGGCCGGCTGGGCAACGGACGATTCTTTCCATCCTTCGATCAGGGCGTCCACGGCCCGGGTCGGGCGGCCATCAGAATCCAACAAACCGTACCAAGACTCCGTGGTTTCTTGTTTTTGACCCCACAAAAAAGCGTAGGATCCCACGCAGCCTTCCGATTCCTTGGCTTTGATCGCGGCGTAACGCTGACGGTAACTCCGGAATTTAGCCTCGGAGGACTGTTCAACCGGGGCACCCCAGGGCATTTTGGAAACTTCCCAATGTCCGTTGGGTCCCCATTCCGTAATCATGTAGGCTTTGTCCCATCCGGAGGTACGAATGCGCGTGAGGGCCTGTTCAAGGTCCCCGTAGGTGTTAACGCCGAGGATATCGATATCCGGGGCTTTGGTTTTGATCCAATGCACTTCCATGGAATCCAAACCGGCCGTGACGGTGGAGGTGGGGTGATGCGGATCGTGGGCATGGGCGTAGGCTGCGACTTCTTGAATGGCATCCCAAACTTTGATATTGGAATAAAACAAATCAACTTCGTTCCCGATTCCCCAACACAATAAGGCGGGATGCGATTTGAAGCGATCAATCACCGAGGCAAAATGCAGGAATTGTTCGCGCACAGCAACGGGGTCGTCGTAATCAAAGCCGTGACGCTCGTGACCCATCCATAGGCCCAACATGACGGTGAGACCCAGGCGTTGCGCCGAGTCCAGGATTTGTTGCGCCCGCTCTATTCCCCAGGTCCTGAGGGAATTCGCACCGCATTCCACCATGAGGGGCAACTGCACTTGGCCACCTGCTCCTCGTACAAAATACGGCGAACCGCCCCGTTCCATGCGCCAGATTCCTAATTCCTGAATCAATTCCACATGAATTGGTTGAGCTATTAATTTAGTTTTGTTAAAACACAAAACAAAAACCAGTATGGCCCACAACCATCCTGAACGAAACATTCCGGGAAGATGCTTAGAGTTCAAAGCTAAAGCCCCTGTGGGTGAGCTCATCGTAACGCATGCGGTCAAAGGTGTAAAGCTGAGCAGGGCGACGGGTGTCTTTGGTTTGCTTGGCGTCTAGCTTGACCAGGAAATTCATACCCAGGATTTTTTTGCGGAAATTTCTTTTGTCCAGGGGTTGACCCAGAACGGCCTCGTACAATTTCTGCAATTGATAGAGGGTGAAATTGACAGGGAGTAATTCAAATCCGAGGGGTTGATTGCGCACCCGCACTTTGAGCTTTTCAACGCCTTTGGCCAAGATATCGTTGTGGTCAAAGGCCAGATCTCCCAATTCGGAGAGGGTATGCCATTGCACATTGTCGGCCCAAAAAGCAGCACGGGGTTCGTAGTTCTCCACCCGAATCAAGGCATTGTAAGCGACCGTGATGACCCGGCCCAAGGGGTGACGGTCGACCTTGCCAAAGGTCTTGATTTGCTGCATAAAGACTTCGCGGATTCCAGTGAGATTTTCGAGAACTCGCTGAGCTGCACTGTTCAAATCTTCCTGTGGATAAACCAAGTCACCCGGCAAGGCCCAAAAGCTTTTGTAGGGCGCCACACCCCTTTTGATTAACAATACTTTGATATCCTGCCCGTCAAATCCAAAGACCACGCAGTCCACCGAAAGGCCGAATTGAAAAAAGTCTTCGAGGGGTATCAGATACTTCGCCTGGTCATCCGGCGAATTGTCGTCGGAATACCGAAGAGCGACAGAGTTGCCGTTGATTAATTCATCTAAATCTCTACGCATACGTTTTATAATAAATCAAACATCGCCGTGTTTAACCAAAGGTTTAGGCCTATTGGTTCGCTTAATTTTTGAGAAAGCGAACCATGCGATGAGCGCGGGCCGTACGGACCTGAACAGTGTAAAGACCAAGGCTGAGGGCCTCGACATTGAATCGATTGCCTTGACCGGATGGAGTAATAAAGTCCTTTACATCACGTCCTTGGATATCAGACCACCGAAGGTCGGTGGGGTCTTGCAGGGTCTCGCCTAGGGGAAGTTCAAAGTGCAAGACATCATGAACTGGGTTGGGGTAAACCTTGAGGAGGTTGGGATCGGATGCCAGTTGACGGATGCCTGCCGGAATGCAAGGGGAGCAACTTTCCCAACACACCGCGTCCAGGGTATCGTTTCCAAGAACGATGTAACTGCGATTGGTGAAAGTGGATGTGGTCTGGGTACAGGGCAAACCCTGGGTTAGGTTTTCGGAAATATTCCATCCATCGAGGGTGAATTTGTATTCGACCGTATCAATGGGGAGGGTGATTTCCAGTTCATAGATGCTGTCTTGGTTGGCATCGGTCATGGGCGCGCAGGTTCCGCACCAGTTGTTAAAGGTTCCGTTCAAATGAACATTGGAGTAAGAAGGTCCGTTGTAATTATTCATATCCACCTTGAATAGAACCCGACCCGATGTGGGACCGGAGGCACAAGGGCTGCAGCTCTGCCAGCAGACCGCGTCGAGCGTATCGTTGCCGGTGACGTTGTGAAAGCGGTTGGTGTAAATACCGGTGGTCATGGTGCAGGGTGAACCAGAGAGCAGATTTTCTTGCTGGCCCCAGCCGTCCAAGGTGAATTTGTATTCGACGGTGCTAAGCGGAAGATCCAAGGCCAATTCATAGATACTGTCCTGATCGGGATCCAGCATGGTCGCACAGGCACCGCACCATCCGTTGAAACTACCGTTGAGGTTAACGGTCGTATAGGAGGGGCCGGCGTAACCGTTCATGTCCACCCGGAAACGGATTCGTCCGGAACTGGGCGCACCTGTGCAGGAATCGCAGGAGCCGTAGCAGGGGGCCGGGAGGCTGAGGGGGCCGTTGACAATAATTTGACGGTTGGTGAACCCAAAGGCGGTATTGGTGCAGGCCGAACCGGGGACCAAGGTTTCTTGGGCTGTCCAACCGTTGATGGTGAATTTGTATTCAAACGTGTCGGCGGCCAAGGGAACGGTGAGTTCCCAAACCGAGTCGTTGTTGGCATCGGTCATGGGCGCGCAGGATCCGCACCAAGCATTGAAGTTTCCGTTCAAAAAGATCCCGTTGATGGGGGTGGTTCCGTTGTAATCCGACATATCAACGCGGAATACAACAGGGTAGGTTGTTTGGGCTCGAGCCTTGAATTCAACACCTAAGCAGAGCGTAAATAATAAGGCCATCCATAGGGCCGAAATAAGACGTTGGAAGGGGTTACGGTCAAGATTCTGTAGCGTGGCTGGGGTCTTCATAAAATAATTAGTTTGGGCGAAACAAAAATGGAGGGAGGAAAACAAAAAATTCTGAGGGGTAAAACGAAAGCGATTTGCAGAACCGCTCCGCCAAAAATAAGAAATAAGTGTAAAAAATACACCCATTAACTAAAAGGCTGTTTTTTTTTTAAACATGAGGGCGATTTGCCGGCATACGCGGTACTCAACCACGCATCAACTAGGCAAGCGGGGGCCAATGGGCAACCATGACCCGACCGGGGCGACAGTGGTTCACCCAAACTTCATCAAGACCTATGCCCGCTTACTCGGAAGGCAGCCTTGCGCTTTTCGAGGAAGGCCCCAATGCCTTCAAGGCTTTCGGGTTGCTGGAAAAGGCTGCCGAAGGTTTCGATTTCTTGAAGATAACCATCCGGATCGCCCTGGGCAGCCAAAGCAGACAGGCGGATGCAATGCGATACGGCGATGGGACCGCGCTGCAGAATGCGGTTGAGCAAGGCGGTCGAGTCTTCTAGCAGGGACTCAGGCGTAGCGCTGATGCGGTTCACCAAACCCCATTGCAGGGCGGTGGCGGCATCGATGGGATCCCCGCTCATCAACATTTCGAGGGCCCGAGCCCGGCCGACCCACTCAACCAGCCGCTGTGTACCACCATAACCAGGAATCAAACCCAAATTGACTTCGGGTTGACCCAAGCGGGCGGCGGGGACCGCTACGCGGAGGTGGCAGGCCATGGCCAATTCCAAACCGCCACCTAGGGCAAAGCCGTTGATAGCCGCCAAAACAGGTTTGGGGGCGGTGGCGATGGAGTCCATGATGCGGTGCCCAGCTACGGACAGATCGCGGGCTTCGTTGGCGGTGTAATGGGCAAATTCGGCCACATCGGCACCAGCGGCAAAGGCCTTGTCGCCCGAACCAGTCAGGATGACCGCCTGCACGGCGGCATCGGTCATAGCCATGGCCACGCTGTCCTCAATTTCGAGCAGAGTTTGCCGATTGAGGGCATTGAGCTTGTCGGGGCGGTTGATGGTAACGAAGGCAATGGAGCCTTGGACATCGTAAAGGAGGTTCTGCATAGTCAAAGATCAGCGAGAGAAATTTAGGAGGTTGGAAGGGTGGCGGCTGCCCGTCTAAGACGGGCAACGCAGGCAAGGCGTCCGCGGAGGCCCATCCACTCAAAAAGGGCAGGGCCCGAGGCCTGTCCTGTGACGGCCAATCTCAGTCCCTGTAGCAGGCTCCCTGGGGTGACCCCGTGCTTGGCGGCCGCCTCTTTGAACTTCGTCTCGACTATAGTAGCATTCCACTCGTCATGCAACGCTTCGTAACAATCAATCAAATCTCCCAAAACGGCGGGAAATGCACCGCCCCATTTTTTGGTTGCTACCCCTTCATCGTATGATTCCGGATCCACAAAAAAGGGCCTTACTTCATGGATAAAATCCGAAACTAAAACCATCCGTTCCATAACCAAAGGAATCAAGGCTTGGAGTGTTGAATCCTCCAAGTTCCAGCCTTGTTGGACTAACAAATTTCGGCAAGGATCCATCAATGAATCCACCGAACGACTGCGCAGGTATTGTTGGTTAAACCACTGCAATTTGGTGAAATCGTAACGCGCTCCATGTTTGTTAACCCTATCTAAACCAAATGATTGAATTAATTCGTCCATCTCAAAAATTTCCCTGTTATCCCCAGGATTCCAACCCAAAAGCGCCAAGAAATTAACATAAGCCTCGGGAAAATAACCGGCCTCGCGGTACCCAGGCGTTTTCTCTCCACTTTCGGGATTGGTCCACTCGGTGGCATAAAAAGGCAAACCCAAACGGTCTCCGTCCCTTTTGGATAATTTCCCATCTCCATCTGGCTTTAATAGCAACGGAAGATGAGCAAATTCAGGCATTGTATCCAACCAGTCAAAGGCTTCGTACAACAATACGTGCAATGGGGTACTCGGTAACCATTCTTCGCCTCGAATGACATGAGTAATCTTCATCAAATAATCGTCCACTACATTAGCCAGATGGTAGGTCGGCATGCCATCACTTTTGAACAAAACTTTATCATCCAATTGTGCGGTCTGCACCACCACCAAACCCCGAATTCTATCCCGCACCCGGACTTCTCGGCCTCTGGGCATTTTGAAACGAATGACATACGATTCCCCGGCCTCCAAACGACGGGCCACCTCATCCGAAGGCAGGCTCAACGAGTTTTTCATACGCACCCTGCTGATGGCATTGTACTGCGGTGAGGCAACCCCCGAAGCCTTGAACTGCTCTCGCATTGTTTCCAGCTCTTCCTCGGTATCAAAAGCATAATAGGCATGCCCCGATTCCACCAATTGCATCGCATACTGTCGGTACATGGCCTTGCGTTCACTTTGACGATAAGGGCCGTAAGGTCCTCCTTTGTGAACGCCTTCATCAAATTCAATCCCGCACCAACTCAACGATTCAATGATGAACTCTTCGGCACCGGGTACAAATCGGGTTTGGTCGGTGTCTTCGATCCGTAACACCATCTGACCTCCCATTTTGCGGACTAGAAGATAATTGAACAAAGCGGTACGAACCCCTCCGGGATGGAGTGGACCGGTGGGACTGGGAGCAAAGCGAACGCGCATAAGATTAGCTAAAATTTAAAAGACAAACTTACAAGGTGTTCACCATGGGAGGCGGGTCTGTAGCGACTTTTGTGGCCACATGAGCCTACCGAAAATCCCAGAGCCCAACCATTCCGAGGTAGCCGCCGGGCCCTTGGCCTTTTTGATCCTTGGGATCCTTTCGCTGCTCTGGGGTTCTTCGTTCATTTTGATGAAGCGAATTCTGCCAGTCTTTCCTCCTTTAGAACTGGCCACAATGCGCATTGGGATGGCGGGTCTGGCCATGGTCCCGCTATGGCTCTGGCATATGAAGCGCGAGCATTGGCGTCTTCTGCCTTGGTTTGCAGTCGTCGGTTTGGTGGGGAACGGAATTCCCGCACTGCTTTTTGCTACCGCACAAACGGGTATTGACAGCGGAGCAGCTGGAGTGCTCAATGCCTTGACACCGATGTTCACCCTGGTTGTGGGCTGGGCCTTTTTCGGGAGAAGTACCCAAAAAGCCCAAATGCTGGGCCTGGTCTTGGGTCTTGTAGGTGCGGTTTTGCTGATTTTATCCCAGCATGGCATTCAAAGCGCATCGAATCCCAACCTTGCCTTGCTGCTGGTTTTAGCGACTTTCTTTTACGGTATTTCGGTGAACACCGTGGGACACCGGCTGAAAGGGATAACCCCTTGGCTCACAGCCTCACTCCCTTTGGTTATCGCCTCCATTCCCGCATGCTTGGCTTTGTGGTGGTGGGGTGATCCTGTAACTCCCATGCAGAAAGAGGGGGCCTGGAATGCCTTGTATATGCTATTTTTTCTTTCCCTTGTAAATTCCGCATTCAGCTTGGTGGCTTTCAATTACCTGATTCAGCTGGCAGGGCCGCTCTTTGCCTCCACTACCACCTATATGATGCCTGTAGTAGCCCTGCTTTGGGCCTATTGGGATGGTGAAACCCTCAATGCCTATCATCTAACCGGCTTAATTGCCATTGTTGGGGGCATTACTTTGATCAATAAGCGTACCTAGGGCTGACTCATTATCTGATTTCATCGCTAAATTCGTGTAAACAAAAATTAATCAAATACCCGATGAGCCAATCCATAAAATTGCATCGCCTTGATGTTTCAGCCCTCCTTATTTGTTTCATTTTGGCCTTGAGCCCGATGGCAATGGGCCAAGTGATCCTCTTTGTATCGCAACCATCGTCCATATCGGGTCCGTACACCTACGGCCCTGGTGATGCGGCCCAAGGTTGGGGCTACAGCTACGATACCATCCAGGCGCAGGCTCCTTTGGTACGTGGTTTTTCGTCCAATGCTGGCGGTGATTCCCTGGCTTGCGACACCACCCTGATTAACGCTTCGGCCGTTGCAGGCAAAATCTGCGTCCTGTACCGGGGATCATGCGAGTTTGGGGTCAAAGCATTGGCCGCTCAAAGGGCGGGGGCTATTGGATGCATCATCATCAATCACAGCGCTGGAGTCATTACCATGGGCTCCGGAGGAGCCGGAGCAAACGTCCGTATTCCCGTCATGATGGTTTCCAATTCGGATGGCGCGCTGATTCGTCAAAGCATGAACAACGGGGATTCTGTCGTGGTGTTCATGGGTGACAAAACCGGTTTCTTTTTGAACGATGTGGGTATCGGAAACGGCTCCGTTATTCGGCCAACCGAATTCAGCATACCTAGTAGCCAGGCCTTGAATGCTGGTGAATATATTTTCAAGCTTGGTGCAGCCGTCAAAAATTATGGCCAAAACGCACAGAGCAATGTTGGTCTCAATGTGAAAATTGATTTCACCAATCCTGCAGGATTAACCAACACGGTTTATAACCAAAACGCGTCAATCGTGGCATTGCCCAGCGATTCCACCGACACCCTCCGCACCGTGGACTTTGATCCTTCGGGTTACGGCACAGGTCGATATAACATTGCGTACACGATTTCCATGCCCTCCGGAACAACCGACCAATTTCCCGCGGATAATATTGTCAATCAAGGATTTGTGATTAATTCCAATATCATCTCCAAGGTTCGTTTGGATTCACTTCGCAACATGGTGTATTCGGGCGGTGTCCGACCATCTGCGGCCACTTCCGGTTCCTACGATTTCGGA
>SXGS01073297.1_pt1 | contig 13816 bp, 15 predicted proteins | sample 3174681 | NCBI WGS metagenome assembly SXGS01 (sample SAMN11356861, study PRJNA531348) | freshwater metagenome | isolation source: freshwater sample F1-80 | place: China: Fuxian Lake, Yuxi | collected 2017-12-25
GAGGAGATATCTGTGCGCTTGGGCATGGGTTTGTGGTCTCCTCACAGGCGGTCAAACGGCTGCCCGATAGCAGGGAGTCGGGCGCGGGGGCAAGGCGCAAGGTGCGTGGCCAACCCCCGATACAGGGGGAAGCACGCTGCCTCGCGCGGTGCTACGGGGTGTAGCGAAGGAAATCCAGATGAAACGCTCTGCGCGCGCCGCATTTGTGTCCTGCCCAATCGCCGCACGCGGTGACACAGAGGCGGCCCGATACGCGATCGTTTCCGGGAAAAGGGATCAGAGGAGGGACCAAACCATGAAAACCACACTTTTTGCCGCCGCAGCAGCGCTGTTCCTGTCTGCTTGCCAGACGGCTTCTGAGGGTGCGTCGCAAGCTCAGCCGGCCGTTGAACAGATCGAGATCATCAAGGAAGTGCACGTCGAGACCACGCCCAACCTGTTCATCCTCTATACGCTGAAAGAGGGGGTCACGCCGGAGCAGTTCGAGGACTGGGTCGTCACCACCGACCAGCCCGCCATGCGCAGCCTTGCCCGCGTCCAATCCTTCCGTACCTACCGGGCCGAGCGCCTGCTGATGGGGGAAGGCACACCCGGCATTTCCTATATCGAAGCCTTCGCCATTCCGGATCTCGATGGCTTCACCAGCGAGGACATGGCCGGCGAGACGGTCCAGTCCGTGATGGGCGGCTTCATGGGCCTTGTCGAAGCCCCGCAATTCATTGTCGTCTCAGAAGTTAAATGACCGGACAGACCTGATCGGGGGGTAGCGGCGGGCCGGAAAAGCCAGCAATGATTCCGCCCGGTTCCGGAGATAAACTGATGCGACATGTCCTGAAGTCCGCCCTCTGCGCTGCTGCTTTGCTCGCGGTAGCAACCCTCCCGGCTGCTGCCGAGGACGACACGTGCGAGACAGTGAAGTTACCGCGGGCGCTTGAGGCCATTCAGTCGGTCATCAAGGATGGCGCCACCCTCGCCGCGTATGTCCCGCAGATGGACAGCCATGTAAAAGATTGCCCCGATCATGCCTGGATCAATGCTCTGGGCGGCGAGCTGGATCTGATGACCTACAGGGGCCTGCGCAATGCCAATGGCGGGGTGCCGACCCAGGACGCCGTCAATTATCTCAGCCGTGCCTTTGTCCGCTCGGAAGTGTTTCAGACGGGCCCGGACACCGGACGCAATGGCCGCTACAACATCTCCACCAGCCACAGCTTCTACAACCGGCTTGAATACAGCGTCGCCTCCAACAGCCGCAGCGCCATCATGACCGAACTGATGACACTTGCTCTGGCGGGCACAGTGCACCCCTATCTGGCGGCCGCGACACCGCCCGAATGCAAGGGGTGGCTGACCAGCGATGCGCAGACCATCAGCTACAAGATCGACACCGCTGCCCAATTGCCAATGCTCCCGTTCGTGGAAGCGGCGGCGGAGGCCTGCCGGAACCAGCCCGCCCGGACAGACAGGCTTCCCCTTTCTCTCCTGGCCAAGACCTATATCCGCCTGGTCGACACGGGACACGTCACCGATCCTGCCGAAGTCGAGCGGATGCTGCTGGCCGCTGAAAAAAACGCCAGGGAGTATCTGGGCGAAGATGAGTTTCATACGTTCTACTTCGACGAAAGCGACGTCAACAAGCTGAAGAGCCTGCTGCGCAAACACGGCGTCCATGCCGGGCCGGGCGAGGCGGTAATCGATCGCTCCCTCTGGTTCACCGCCGAATATATCGGCAGCGAAGCGGCCATCCGGTCCATCGTCTATTCTCTGGACGAGTACTGGACACCGCTGGCAGCGGGCGACACCGATGCCCCGGGCGAAGAGGTCGCAAGGGCCCGCAACCGGATGACGGCGTATCTTATCGAACTGAACAAGGAAGGGGCTGCTGCCGGTTTCAAGGACGAGGCCAGCGCCATGCTGCGCGAGGCAGTCACCGCCTTCCACAAGCGTGAGATCATCTCTCCCAGGATGGAAAGTCGCAAGGATATGCCGCCCTTTCTGTATGATATTCTGATCCGGATACTGACGCCCGCCTGACCCGCCGCAAGCAGAGGAAACGCGACCCATGCCGAGTTCCATCAAACTTCTCGCCGCCACCGCAGTTTTCGCAGGGGTCGTCCTGCCCGCCCTGGCCTATGATTGCGGGCCTGACAGGATTGCATCGGTGGCCCGAAATTACATCGCCTTGCAGGCGCCTGGTATTTCCCACGAGCAGTTCGGCAGCCACCGCACGGAAATCTCGATGGATGCAAGACGGTGCCCGGACACCGGATGGATACGGATCATTGCCGCAGGGACAGAGATCAAATGGGCCGAACGACTTGAGGCGGCCGGGGAGGCTTCCAGAGAGGGGCTGACGGCCACACAGTTTCGCTATGTCGAGATGGCAGCAGATCACATCCTTGCCGTCCAGAACGACATACCGGAAAGACTGCGCCATGATGGACTCGATCTCGGTTACGATGAATGGACGCAGATCATAGAAAGCGGCGTCAGCGCCCTGACGCGCTATGGCGATGCAGGCCATGTCCATCCACTCGTCTCCGGCACGCCCCCGCAGATCGGATGCAACTCTGTCACCACTGCAATGGCGACCAAGGCGAGCAATTACCGCATGATCAGGAGCCCTTCCTCGTTAAGGCTCCTGGATGCAATCGCTGATGTCTGCCGTCCCTCATCGGACAAGCTTCAATGGTCGGTGCTGGCACAGCGGCCCAAGGCGATTATCCGGCAGATCAATGACGGCACCATCAGCCAGCCGGAGGAAATCCGCTCGGCGCTACGCGAAGCGTTTCAGGACGTCACGCAGTATCTTGATGGCCGCCCCGCGCCTGCGGGCCTCTGGTTTGAAAGCAATCACAAAGACCTGGAAAAACTCCTGGAGGCGCACAAGATCAGCCGCCGGATTTTTACGGAAGCTGCTGAGATTCCGCGTGCGGACTGGTTCAAGCCCGAGAATGCCGGAAAAGATGCAACCGTCTATTCCATCGCTGTTGCGCTGAATGAAGCCTGGTCACCCTTGGCCGCAGGCGTGGTTGATGCGCCGGTTGATGATATTTCTAGGGCCCGGGCGGGCATAATGCGGCTGACCTCGGAGCTTGGAAAAGAGGCGGACGTGGCGGGATCGGGCGAGACGGGCCGGGCCATGATCGCCGACGCCGTGACAGCCTTTCAGGATGGTAGTGTCAGGACACCTGAAACAGCAGATCTCCCTGGCGCGCCAGACTGGCTTTACAAAATTCTGATCGGGCTGATGACAAAAAAAGAAGCCCCGCCCCCTCAGTAAGGACCAAGGGAACGAGGCTTCCGATCAGAGGCTTTGGCGCAGCTTACCAGTTGCGCGGGTCGTTGGGGTAACGGTCGCGGGCATCAACAACGCCGTCGCCGTCGCTGTCATAGTTGTACGGATCATAATTATCCGGGCGGTTGCCGGTTCCGCAGTCGCCAGCCTTGCTGCAACCGCGCGCTGCGCCGGCAACACCGCCAACCGCTGCACCGATGGCTGCGCCGCGTGTGGCGTCGCCGTCACCCACATTGTTGCCGATGGCTGCGCCGGCTGCGGCGCCGAGGGCCGCGCCTGCTACGGCATTGCGCTCGGCCGTGCCGGAAGATGTGCAGGCCGCCATTGCCAGAGCGCTGGCGCCGATCGCGGCAAATTTCAGATAACCTGTCATGGGACGTTCCTTTCCTGTCTGATGGGATAGGAACGTGGGATCTCCGGGTTTGTTCCGGCACATTACGCCGAGTTCAGCTCCAGCGCTTGGAGAGCCGCTGGCCGACAAGGTCCACATCGCCTTTTTCAGTGCCGTTATAGCCGGTCACGGCATCGGCGACGAAGGGGTTGTCCTGGCGCTCCTGGCCAAAGGTCGACATCGGTCCATGGCCGGGCACAAACCGCATGCCCTCGCCGAGCGGCCAGAGCTTTCCGGTGATCGAGTCGATCAACTGCTGATGATTGCCGCGCGGAAAATCCGTCCGCCCGACAGAGCCCCGGAAGAGAACATCGCCGACAAAGGCCAGCGCGCCTTCCTGATGATAGATCACAACATGGCCCGGCGTATGGCCGGGGCAGTGAGCGACGCCGAACTTGTTGCCCGCAAGTTCCAGAACATCGCCGTCATCGAGGTAACGGTCGGGCGTCACGTTCTTCCCGTCGCGGATGCCATAGCGCGCGCCACTGGCTTCCACCTCGTCGAGCAGCCACTGGTCGTCCTTGTGCGGGCCGATGATCGGGCAGCCGGTGCGATCTTTGACCGCCATGGCCGCGCCTACATGGTCGAGGTGCCCATGGGTGAGCCAGACGGCGACGATCTTCACGCCGAAATGATCGGCCGCCTGCATCAACTTGTCGATCTCCCCGCCAGGGTCCACGAACACGCCTTCCATTGTCTGGGTGGACCAGATCATCGAGGTGTTCTGCTGCAGCGGGGTCACCGGAATGATCCGGATCTCGAGTTTCGGCGCGGGGGTTTGCTCGGTCATGCTGCCAAGATAGCGATCCCGGCCGTCTTCGCAATGCAGCCTGTTCTCCCTTTTCGCCTGCCGGACGCCGGGTTAACTAGGGGACGACACGTTTTTCAGGAGCGCCCCGCCATGCCGCAATCCCGCCCCCCCATCCGCGCTAATGGCATTGGCGACATTCTTGGCGGACGCGGCAGCATCATCCTGATCGGCCTGATCGGCCTTTTCATCTACTGGCAGTCAAACCAGAAAGAAGTGCCCTTCGCGCCCGGCAAGAAACAGTTCAACACGCTGTCGATCGAGCAGGAAGTGAAGCTCGGCCAGCAATCCTACCTTCAGATTCTCCAGCAGGAGCAGAGCCAGGGCAACACGGTGCTCTGCGCCGATGAAGCCAGCTGCCAGGGCGATGCACGCGTGCTGACGGAAAAAGTGCGCGGCATCGGAGAGCGCCTGCAACGCGCCGCCCTCGAGCTGGAAAATGACTATCGCCGCGCCGGCTACGACATGCCCGGCGTCGTGGAGCAGTTCAACTGGACCTACTACGTGGTCGACTCGGCAACGCCCAACGCCTTCTGCCTGCCCGGCGGCTATGTGGCGGTCTATACCGGCATCCTCGACATCACCGGAAACTATGATGGCCGCGTCACGCTGGATGATGTCGCCGACGAGAACAAGCTTGCTGTCGTGATGGGCCATGAGATCGGCCACGCACTCGCCCATCACGGCGCCGCGCGGATGAGCACGCAGCAGATGATGCAGATCGGCCAGGTCGCCCTCGCCGTGGGGGTAGGGGACATGGATGCGGGCCAGCGCATGGCGGTGCTCCAGGCGTTCGGCGTCGCCGCCCAGGGCGGCTTCCTGGCCTTCTCGCGTGACCATGAAACCCAGGCTGACAAGATCGGCCTCGATCTGCTGGTACGCGCCTGTTACGACCCGCGCGAGGCGCCCGAGCTCTGGGAGCGGATGGGCGAGATCGGCGGCGGCCAACGCCCGCCCGAATGGATGAGCACCCACCCGGCCTCTGAAACCCGGGCGGAAAACTTCCGCAAATGGATGCCGGACGCCATTGCCGAATATGAGCGGCGCTGCGGCGCGCTCAACTGAAAACGGCCCCCGCCGCAAAGCGAGGGCCGCCAAGGGCCATTCCCCATAGTGAAAGGGCGCCGCCTTGCGAGCTTTGCCCTTCCGCCCTTCAAATCTGAGTAATCCGCCAAACCTGAACCATCGGCAACAATGCCTGCAGTCACGGTTCAGTGAACTGTCTGGACGCCGAAACGGCCCGGCCCTAGCGTCGTCCGTCAAAATCCGGGGGAGACTACAGTCCGTGCAATCGATCTATTGGGTGCTCACCTGGGCGTGCCACCGGCGCTGCGTGCATTGCTATGACGACCGCTTCCGCCCCTATGTCCGCGGCGCGCTGACCGACGTCGTCGCTGAAGGCCAGCGTGCCTATGAGGCAATCCTCGCCAATTTGCCCGATGACCTCGGCTGGACCGATGCCGAGGGCACCCGCCAGCCCACCACGCTCATCCTTGCCGGTGGCGAGCTCCTGATCGACGGGGTGCGCGAAGAGCTTTTCTACCCCGTGCTCGACGCGATCGCGCGGCGCTGGCCGGATAATCCGCCCCGCATTTCCATCCAGACAACCGGCGACGTCCTGACGCCGGACTATCTCGATGCCATGCTGGCGCGCAGCGTCTCCGCCATCGCGATTGCGTCCATTGATGATTATCATGTTGGCATGAAGGGCGAGCGCAAGTTCCGCTTCATGCAGGAAATCCGTACCCTGATGGGCTCACGCGGGGTTCAGGAAACCTCCATTGGCGGCGCAAGGGACGCGCGTCTGAAATCACCAGATGCTTCCAGCCGCCCTGAAAAAGGCGCGCCCACCTTCCTCTTCTTCGGCGCCCAGCCCGACCTCTGGATCGGCGAGCTCTGGCCGCGCGGCCGCGCCTGGGCCAATGGCCTCTCGAATGCAGACTATTCGGTGAATTTCTGCGCGCGTTGGTCGGGCGCAAAAAACTTCTTGAAGCTAGGGCAGGCGGGCAGCGAAATCGCGCTGGAACCGGACGGCTCCATCTACCCCTGCTGCCTCAAGACGAAAGCGCCCCTCGGCTCGCTCGCGGAAGAGCGCCTTGAAGACATCCTCGAAAGCGTCGCAACCCTGCCAGCCATCCAGGCGCTGAATGCCGGAGACCCCGAAGGCATGGGGCTTACCTCCGGCTGGAGCCGCGAGGAATTCCGCCAGAAAGCTGTCGCCACCGACGGCAAGGGGCGCCAGGTCGCCAATGTCTGCCTGGGATGTGACCGCTTTTTCGACGAGCATCTCAGCCGCCAGCTGCAGGACCTGCGCGCTGCGCGCCGCTCGCGCGCCGCACTGCCAGCTTGACCAATGGCGCAAAAAAAAGCCGCGAAGGCTCCTCCTCCCGGAACCTTCGCGGCCATCCAATGCAGTCCGTGCCGTCCACCGGCGTCACCCAGCCTGCAGTGTATCAAGTGAGCAGCGTGGGCCCCTCCAGGCCCGCAACCAAAAAAGGTTACACTTTTTTACATACCACTGGTATGCTGGGACGCAAGGGGTGTGGGGATGCCTAAACGCACAAAAGAGCAGGCCGCTGAAACGCGCGACGCATTGCTGCGAGCGGCTAGGGAATTGTTTTCAAATCAAGGCTTTGCCAACACCAGCATAGCCGCTGTCGTGGCTGCGGCCGGCACGACCAAGGGCGCCCTGTTTCATTATTTTAGCAGTAAGGAAGTGCTTTTTCTCGAAGTCTGGACCGCGCTCCAGGTCGAAATGGACGCCGCCGCCCGGGAGGCCGCCGTCGCGGCGCGCTCCAGATCCGACCCCTACGCGGCCTTCCTCGCAGGCTGCCGGGTCTATCTGGAATGGGCGACAAGGCCAGATTATCAGACCGTCGTCCTCATCGATGGCCCCTCCGTCCTCGGCATGGCCCGCTGGCATGAGCTCGATTTCCAGCTCGGAATGGACAACATGACCCGCGGCGCGGCCTACCTCGCCAGCCAAGGCCTCCTGCCAGAAGCCAGCATCCGCCCCGCTGCAGTCCTCCTGCAGGCCGCGCTCAACGGGGCGGGCTTCGCCCTTGCCTCCAGCTACCGGGATGTCACAGCCGAAGAGCTCTTCGCCACCTTCGAGCAGATCCTGCGCGGCCTGAAGCATTCCGCATAGACTTAGCGCCTTGATGCCAGCTCGCGGGGTTTATTATGCGGCCGAAAGCCGATACGGGTCACCGCGAAAGAAACGGAAGGCCCTCTCCCCATGTCTCATTTCTCGCCGCTCTCCACGCTCCCGCCCGATGCCCTCCTTGGCCTGATGACCGCTTACCGCGCAGATGAACGCAGCGAGAAGTTCGATCTCGGTGTGGGTGTCTACAAGGACGAGAATGGCGAAACCCCGATCCTCTCGGCGGTGCGCAAGGCAGAGGCCAAGATGCTCGCTGCGCAAACCACCAAGGTCTATGAAGGTCCCCGCGGCAACAGCGATTTCTGCGCCCACATCGAAAAGTTCGTGTTCGGCAAGGACCATCCCGCTTTGAAGGAAAACCGCGTCCTCTCCTTCACTTCGCCAGGCGGCTGCGGTGCGCTGTTCCTGGGTGTCGGCCTGATGCGCCGCATGGGCACACGCCGCGTCTGGGTTTCGCGCCCCACCTGGCCAAACCACCCCAACGTCGTCAAATCCCTGGGGCTGGACGTGAAGGACTATACCTACTCCCGCGACGGCGCCTTCTACAGGCTCGGCGCCCTCGCCGATCTCTCCACCGCAGAGCGCGGCGACGGCATCATCATCCAGGGCCCCTGCCACAACCCGACCGGTATCGATCCGTCAACGGAAGACTGGCGCGAGCTCGGCAAGCTCTGCAAGGACAAGGGCATCATCGCGCTCCTCGATGTCGCCTATCATGGCTTTGCCTCCGGGCTTGACCGCGACATGGACGGCGTGCGCGCCTTCATCGATGAGGCCGGCGAAGCGCTGATCTCCTATTCCTGCTCGAAGAATTTCGGTCTCTACCGGGAGCGCACGGGCTGCTTCCTTGCCGTTGGTATCGAAGCGGAAGGCATCGCGGCGGCCACCACCCATGTCGCCGATATGGGCCGCGCCACCTGGTCGATGCCCCCGGCGCATGGCGCTGGCATCGTGGCAACGATCCTTGAGGATGCAGACCTGCGCGCAGAATGGGAAGCAGAGCTTTCTGCCATGCGCACCCGGATGATCGGCCTGCGCGAGGCGCTGTCCGATGCCCTCGTCAGCCATACCGGCTCAAACCTGCTGGCCGCTCTCAAGACGCAGAACGGCATGTTCTCCCAACTGCCGATCTCGGCCGAAGACACCGCCAAGGCGCGCGAGGCCGACGGCATCTACATGCCGTCCTCCGGCCGCATCAACATCGCTGGCCTGCACCCCAGCGACATTCCACGCCTCGCCGAAATCCTCGCGGGCTATCTGGTCTAGTCAAGCCCGCTCATTCCCGCCTGTGCGAGGATGAGCAGGCTTTAAGGCCTAAACGCCTTCCACAAAGATCACGCGGTAATCAGCTGCCTGATACCGGTGGGCGCGCGCGGCGGTGTATTCCGGGCTGTCATACCAGGCCTTGGCTTCGGCCATGCTTGGGAAGGAGAGGATGACGACGCCGTCGGCGGCTGCCCCTTCGGTCACTTCATGTTTGCCATAGAAGGCCAGCGGCGTGATCTTGTGATCGCCGCGCGCATCTCCGGCGGCCTTGGCATAACGCGCCATTGCTTCTTCGTCGCGAAGCTTCTCGCGGATCAGGATTACATGAGCGGCCATTGGTTTTCTCCCCGTTTCTGGTGGCCCACCTTCAGCGGGCAGGGGAGGATTTGTAAATCCCTGCCGTTGCGGCGGTCAGATCGAGAGGCCCCTCGGCGCAATCCTCTCCAGTTCGCCCAACATTTCGGGCGGGGCGGCCACGGCCTTGCGCGCATCAAGGTCCAGTGTGATGGCCACCACTTCACTCGTCGCCCAAGGTTTGCCTGAGGCGGGGTCCATCACCCAGTGAACGAGGGAATGGGTCTTGCCGTTCACCCCGCCAAAGGAGGAGTGGGCAATGAACCGGTCTCCCGCGCGCGGAAAACGGTGATAGCGCAGGCGGTATTCCAGAACGGCGGCGCCCATGCGCTTGCCACCGCTCGTCGTGCCCACCCGCATGCGCCAGTCATAGAGCAGGTTGGGCACCATGTCCGAGAGGCGCCCGATAAACCAGGATGGCTCCATCCATCCGTGCACCCCGCAATGGCCGGGCGGCACCGCCCCCATGCCGATGCGCGGCGCACCTACGGAGGCTACATGACCCATCGTGATTTGCGAGACCGCCATGCCGGGTTTGTCCGGATCAAAACTGCGGGGCAGGGCTTCTTCGGGCGTCGTGCCTTTCAGCGCTTCCATCCGCGCGCGCGTCTTGCCGGTCCAGGGAAAGGGCTCGCCCTCGGCCGTATCGATATGCTTGATCCGGGTGCGGAAGGCGGCCGCCAGGGTGCCATCGGTATGACGCAGTTCCTGATAGATGACCGCGTCGCACTCACCATATTCCAGAACGCAGCCCTGCATCGAGATCGGCTTGCCCGGCAGCACTTCGCGCACGAAACGGATATGCTGGTCCACCGGGACGATTGTCGACGGCGAATTTTGCCGGAAGGCTTCCGGCATGGCCAGTTCATGGGCGAATGCCACAAGCCCTTCCAGCTGTTTCTCGACATAGATGCGCACATTCATGTGCCCCATCTCATCGCAGTCCCACTGGTTACAGCTGCCCTGCCAGAGTGGGATCATGCGGTACATCTCCTGCAGCGCCCGCGCACTTCGATCACGGCGCGGGTCATCTGGAAGCCTGCGGCTTCGGTTTCTTTTTTGAGCGCCTGGCTGGTGGCCACGGCGTGAAGTTCTTCGGCGTTCTTGCAGATCTCGCAGATCAGGAACACGGCCGAATGATTATGGCTCGTATGCCCACACGCCACATAGGCGTTGAGGCTCTCGATCTTGTGAACGAGGCCGGTCTCCTGAAGGAAATCCAGCGCGCGATAAATCGTCGGCGGCTTGGCTGCGCCTTCGCCGTCGAGATTTGCCAGCAGGTCATAGGCTTTGGCCGGCCCGTCATTTTCCAGCAGCAGACGCAGCACCTTGCGGCGGATACGCGTCATCCGCTGGCCCTGCCGAACGACGAGGGCTTCGGCCTCGGCAAGGAAGGAGTCCACGTCCTGCGGCGCGCAGGGTGTGTTGGCTGAACTGTGGTTGTGAGCGTGGGGATGGGCCATGTCCCCAATGTCTGGTGTTTTGTGCCGAATGTGAAGGGGTAACGCCGCAAGAGGCACTGGACGGTGCCTGCAAATCACCTGAGATTCTGCCCTGTGCCGCAGTAATCGTAGCGTGGAGGTTGGCCGGGATGCAATTGTCGGAGCGGGAAGGGCTTGAGCTCTGGCGGAAATCGGTCACGGCCTCGGTGCGTTCGGATGCGCCAGACCTCACCGCGCGCCAGCAGGCAGTCCTCATGACCATCGCGCTGACCCCCGGCCCGCACACGGTGCGCGGCCTTGCCGAGCATCTGGGCATTGCCAAACCGGCCGTCACAAGGGCGCTCGACGCCCTTGAACGCCTCGATTTCATCCGCCGCCTGCCAGACGATACGGATCTCCGCTCGATCTTCGTGGAACGCACGCCCGAGGGCATGGGCTACCTGCGCGCCTTTGCGCGGCTTGTGCTAGCGGCCGCTTCCGGCGAAGAAACCGGCTCGGGCAAGCCGCCGCGCCGCAATTCCGCGGTCGCCTGAGGCAGGTTGCCCGCTGGGAGGCCGCGGCCATGCCGGATTTCAATGACGTGCGCCTGGCGAGGCCGGAAGGGACACCGTTAGCCTTTCAGGTATCGGCCGGCGCCACCGCCATCCGCCAGACGCCCGCGCCCGATGGCCAGGTGATGACCTTCGCCCTGCACGGAGAGACGCTCGACGTTTTCCGTGAGGAGGGCGAGTTCGGCCTCGTCCAGTGCCGGCGTGACCGCTATGTCGGCTGGGCGTTGATGGAGGCCCTCTCTGCGCCCGTTTTGGCGCCCACCCACAAGGTGAAGGCCCTGCGCACCTACGCCTTCTCTCGGCCCGACATCAAATCGTCCCCCCATTTCATGCTCAGCCTAGGCGCCCGGGTTGCCGCCACCGGCCGCCAGGAAGGGCCACTCGTCGAGTGCGAGAGGGCAGGCTGGGTTCACCTGCGTCACCTCGCCCCCCTGGACGCCTTTGAGGATGACCCGGCCGGTGTCGCCCTCCGCTTCCTGGAGGCGCCTTACCTTTGGGGCGGAAGGGAGAGCCTCGGCCTCGACTGCTCGGGTCTCGTCCAGCAGGCCTTCGAGGCGTGCGGTGTCCTGCTGCCGCGGGATTCAGACATGCAGCATGCCTGGGCAGGGTCTGAAATGGCCGGAAGTGGCCGGATTTGTCCTCAAAATGGCACGCTTTGGCGCGGAGATGTCGTGTTCTGGACCGATCATGTCGGTCTTTTGACCGGCCCTGACACGCTCCTTCACGCCAACGCCCACCATATGGCCGTGGCCGAAGAGCCCCTCGCTCAAGCCATTGAAAGAATAGAGAAATCAGCCGGACCTGTTCTGGAAATCCGCCGCCTCGACCTCTCTGTCCTGCGCGGTCAGGCGTCGGCCTGGCTCACGCCCTGAAATAAAGCGCCTTGTTTCCAAAAGAAAAACCCCGGTTTTCACCGGGGTTTTGTCATTCTGGTCTCAAGCCTGGTCCAGTTTACTCGGCCGGAGCTTCCTCAACAGGGGCTTCCTCGGTCGCCGGGGTGGTCTCTGCAGGCGCAGCGCCCTCGTCTGCCGCTGCCGGGGCGTCTTCGCCTTCGGCTGGAACAACAGTGCCTTCAACAGGAACGGCTTCTCCGTCGATCAGCTCGCCTTCGCTGGGAACAGCGTCGACCTCGCCGCCATCCGCCGCTGGCAGAGGCGCCGGGAAGGCTGGTGCATTCTCTGTATTGGCTGCCAGATAGGCAATCACTGCGGCCCGGTCCGTGTCCCGGCGAATACCGGCAAAGGACATCGATGTCCCGCGGACATAAGCGGCCGGATTGTTGAGCCATGCGTCCAGGTTCTCGTACGTCCAGCTGCCCTCTGCGTTCGTCAGGGCGCCAGAGTAGGCGAAACCCGCAATGTGGGCCTTGTCGGCGCCAACCGTGTTGTAAAGGTTCGGGCCGGTACCGTTTGCGCCGCCGGCATTGATGGTGTGGCAGGTCGAGCACTGGCTGGCGAACAGGCGCTCGCCGCGCGACAGGTCTGCGCTTGCCAGCGCCGCGCCCAGGTCAAACAACTCTTCAACCGCTGCCGCGCCAGCACTCGCTGCCTCGGCAACTTCCACGCAATAGTGGAACTTCTGGCACATCTGCTCTGAAAGGGTGGCCGCTTCGCCGTGGTCATCGCCATGGCCTGCGCTGCCGGCGAACACGACGTTCGGGAGCTGCATGAGGAACATGATGCCGAGCGCGCTTGCGAGCACTGCGCCGATGATCTTGTTTAGACCGAGCTCTCCCATGGGGCATTCCTTCGAATCTGTAGCGTTATTCTGTCTTGGCGGGCGCCTTTTGGCACGCTAACCGGGTGCGCACAATATAAGGGGTGTCTCTCCGGGGCGCTTCCCCCCGCACTCGCGGCGATCAGACGCATGCCGGGGCCATTCAATACAGGGAATTCCGGCATGACCAGTAAAATTGCCTATCAGGGCGAACCCGGCGCGAACTCGCACATTGCCTGCGGAGAAGCGTTCCCGGGCTTTGAGCCGATGGCTTGCCGGACATTCGAGGACTGTTTCATCGCTGTCGAGCGGGGCGAGGCTGACCTTGCCATGATCCCCGTTGAAAACACCATCGCCGGCCGGGTCGGCGACATTCACTATCTCCTGCCCACCACCCAGCTGCACATCACCGGCGAATACTATCTCCCGATCCGTTTCCAGCTCATGGCATTGCCGGGAACGAAGCTTGCCGACGTCAAGAAGGCCCGCTCCCACATCATGGGGCTCGGGCAGTGCCGCAATTTCCTGCGCAAGCATGGCATTGACCCGGTCACCGCCGCTGACACCGCCGGCGCCGCCCGGGAAGTGTCCGAACTGAACGATCCGGCCATCGCCGCCATCGCCCCGCGCCTCGCCGCAGACGTCTATGGCCTCGAAATCCTCGCCGAGAATATCGAGGACGCGGCTCACAATACGACCCGCTTCGTCATCATGTCCCGTGACCCCGCAGACATCGATGCGGAAGACGGTCCGGCGAAGACGGCCTTCATCTTCGAGGTCCGCAACATTCCGGCGGCGCTCTACAAGGGCCTTGGTGGGTTTGCGAC
>SXGS01164018.1_pt1 | contig 13815 bp, 23 predicted proteins | sample 3174681 | NCBI WGS metagenome assembly SXGS01 (sample SAMN11356861, study PRJNA531348) | freshwater metagenome | isolation source: freshwater sample F1-80 | place: China: Fuxian Lake, Yuxi | collected 2017-12-25
ACGCGCACGGCGTCGATCACCGGCGGCTTTGTGGCCCTCGCCATGGCCTGCCGCTACCTGCAGACGGAAGGCGTGATCAAGGCGAGCCCGATCCAGAAACAGGCCGCAGCAATCTCCGTGGGTCTCTTCCAGAACCATCCGGTTCTGGACGTCGATTACCCGGAAGATTCCGAAGGCGAAGCGGACATGAATGTCGTGATGAGTTCCGATGGCGGGTTCATCGAGGTGCAGGGCACGGGCGAGTCGCGGCCGATGAGCCGGGCGGAGCTCGACGAGATGATGCGGCTTGCCGAGAAGGGCTGCACCGAACTCTTCGCCGCGCAGCGGGCGGCCTTGGGGCTCTAAGGCCTATTCAGCGGCGACTTGTCTCTCGTCTTCTTCGCCTTCGGTGTCGAAGACGAGCAGGTCGCCCGGCTGGCATTTGAGTTCACGGCATAGCGCTTCAAGGGTGGAGACGCGGATCGCTTTGGCCTTGCCGGTGTTCAGGATCGACAGGTTGGCGAGAGTTACGCCCACACGTTCCGAGAGCTCGGTCAACGACATGCGCCGCTCCAGAAGCACACGGTCGAGGGTCACGCGAATGGTCATGGCCTTCAGTGCTCCTCAGATCGTCATTTTTTCTTCGTCACGAAGGCGCGTGCCTTCACGGAAGACTTGGGAAAGGATGAACAGCGCCGCCACGGAAATCCACAGTATGAGCTGGGTAGAAAGCTTTGGCGGCGCGTCGCCGACGAGGCTCGGCATGGCGCGCACAACAAGAAGGGTGGCGATCCGGATGATCTCCATTGCCGCAATCGCAATACCGATGCGCGAAAGCCGCCCGGCATTCTCCGGCACGAAGGGATCGCCTTCCACCAGGGTCAAAAGGATGCGGCGCATCTGGATGCAGATGAAGATAACGCCCGGCACGATGACACAGAGCAGGCCCAGCGCGATGACGAAGCTGCCCGGCGACACGCCGTCTGCCAGCGCTTCGATCCCGGGAAGGGAGGCTTCGCCATTCGAGAGGCTGGCGATAAGGCCGAGGCTGAGCACGGGAATGCCGATAATGCCGAATGCCCCGGCAATCCACATTGCGACGGTGACCAGTACGGTCATCGCCTCTGCCATCGAATTCCGGCCTGTCTTTGTCATACCCGGCCTTTTCACCCCGTTCGGTTGATGGTTTATGAAACAGAACTTTACCAGTGCGCTGTCCCGTTATTACCGAATAACGATATATGCATTCGCGCATAAAGCAAGAATGGAGCCACATTACTGTGAATAATGCTACGGCTATGCCCCGCCTTGTGCCCGGAAAACTCGTGGCAGCTACACACAACAGAGGCAAGGTGTCCGAACTGAAAGATCTGTTCGCGCCCCATGGTTTTGAGGTTGTTTCTGCCATTGAGCTTGATCTGGCAGAGCCGGATGAAACCGAGGATAGCTTTGCGGGCAACGCATTGTTGAAGGCGCGGGCGGCCGCTGTGGCGACGGGATTGCCGGCGCTGTCAGATGATTCGGGGCTGGCCGTGACCGCTCTGGGCGGGCAACCCGGCATCTATTCGGCCCGCTGGGCCGGGGAGCCGCGGGATTTCTACAAGGCGATGGAAAAGGTTGAGGCCGAGCTGCAGGCGGCAGGCTCGGATGACCGGTCGGCGAAGTTCGTCTGCGCGCTGGCGGTTGTCTGGCCGGACGGGACGGAAGCTGTTTATGAGGGCGAGGTGCATGGCACGCTCGTCTGGCCGCCGCGCGGCGAGAAGGGATTTGGCTATGACCCCATGTTCGTGGCCGAGGGCGAGACGATGACATTTGGTGAAATGGCGCCTGAGCGAAAACATGCGATGAGCCACCGGGCCCGCGCGGTCGAGAAGCTGCGCGCGGCGTTGCTCGCATGACCCAGGTTTTTGCGCCGTTCGGTCCGCATTTCGGCTTCGGCCTTTACATCCACTGGCCCTATTGCACACGGATCTGTCCGTATTGCGATTTCAACGTATACGCCGCCAAGGACCGGGCGACCGAGCCGCTGGTCACCGCGATTGCCGATGACATCCGCAGCCACCGGCGCAAGCTCCCCCAGCACGGGGCGCTCGACACGGTGTATTTCGGCGGGGGAACGCCCGCTTTGCTGAAGCCCGAACAGGTGGCGGAAATCCTGAAAGCCGCCTCAGATACGTTTGGCATCAAGGCCGGCGCGGAAATCACGCTGGAGGCCAATCCGAACGATATTCTGAGGGCGGATCTTCTGGCGCTGCGGGCGGCGGGCGTGACGCGCCTGTCGATTGGTGTGCAGTCGATGCGGGACTCGGCTCTGGCATTCCTGGGGCGGGACCATACCGCCGAGGCAGGCGGCGAGGCGGTCAAGCGCGCGCTGAAAGTGTTCGAGTCCGTTTCCATGGACCTGATCTATGCCCGGCCTGGCCAGTCTCCGGCAAACTGGGAGGCAGAGCTTGCCGACGCGCTGGCGCTCGAGGCGCCCCACCTCTCGCTCTATGAGCTGACATTTGAACCTGCGACCGCTTTTGGCATGGCCGCGGCGCGCGGTGATATTGTTCCGATGCCGGATGATGCGCAGGCCGACCTTTACGAGCTGACCCAGCAGATGACGGCGCGGGCCGGGCTTCCGGCGTATGAAGTGTCCAATCATGCGGCTTCACCCGCCCATCAGTCGCGGCACAACCTCATCTACTGGCGGGGCGGGGACTGGATCGGGGCGGGCCCCGGCGCACACGGGCGTGTATCAGTGGCGGGAAACCGCTATGCCACCGAGGCCGAGAAGCGCCCCGAAGCCTATATGGCGGGGGTGCAGATGCTGCAGGAAGGCTGGGCGGACGCAGCGAAACTGCCCCCGCTCGATATTGCCCGGGAACTCCTGGCGATGGGCCTGCGCGCAGCCGAAGGCGTGGACCTGCGCCGGGTGGAGCTTGTCTCGGGCAAGCAGGTGCCTCGCGACAAGATCGGCGTGTTCACTGAGCAGGGCTGGGTGAAACTTCAGGGATCGGAGCTTTCCCTCACTGAGAGCGGCCGGCTTCTGGCCGACGCACTGACGGCTCAGCTCGCGCCCTGAGGCGATCTCAGGCGCGCGGATGGGCGGCAGCGTGTACCTCGCGCAGGCGCGAGGAGTCGATGCCGGTATAGACCTGCGTGGTAGAGAGCGAAGCGTGGCCCAGCAGGGTCTGGATGGCGCGCAGGTCTGCGCCGTTTGCCAGAAGATGGGTCGCAAAGGCATGACGCAGGGCGTGCGGCGTGGCCGTTTCCGGCAGGCCTAGATAGCCGCGCATGCGCTGCATGGCGCCCTGGATGAGGCGCGGATTGAGCGGCCCGCCTTTGGCGCCCCGGAAGAGGGGCTTGTCGCGGGTCAGCGCCCAGGGGCAGATGTCCGCATACACATGAATGGCGTCGCGCACGGCCGGGATCAGCGGCACGATGCGCACCTTGCCGCCCTTGCCCTTGATGCGCAGGCGCTCGGGCGCGGGCACATCGGCGCCGGTCAGGCTGAGGGCTTCGGAGATACGCAGGCCCCCGCCATAGAGGAGCGAGAGGACGGCCGCGTCGCGCGCGCCGATCCAGGGCTCCTGGTCAGGTTCGCTTTCGGCTTCGGAGATCAGGTCGCGCGCCGCATCTATGGAAACCGGGCGGGGCAGGCGCTGGGGTCTTCGGGGGCCCTGCAGATAGCCAACCTCGGCGTTGTTGATGCCATGGGCGCGGTCAAGCCAGCGATAGAGCGCCTTGATGGAGGAAAGGATGCGGGCGACGGTCGCGTCCGACAGGCCTTCGCGGCGGCGCTCGGCGAGATAGGCGCGGATATCGCGCGCGCGCACGTCTGCCAGCATCGAGGGGGAGGGCTCGCCGCCCATATGCACGCGCAAGAAAGCGAGGAAGAAAGAGAGGTCGCTGCCATAGGCCTCGACCGTCTTGATCGCCATGCGGCGCTCACGCGTAAGGTGATCCAGAAAGGCGGGCAGGACATCCATCGCGCCAGACTGCCATAGCGCTGTTAAGGAGGACTGAAGGGGCGCTATTCCGGCCGGGCCAGAATTCCTTCGATCTTGTCTAGCATGCGTGGCCAGCCTGCAAGCGCGCCGCCAAAGTATTGCGTCTGACCTTTCCGGAAGCCGCTTTGTTCCATGCGCAGACGCGTGCCCACCGCGCTGGGCGTGAGGGTCCAGGTTACTGTGCTGCGCAGTCCGGTGGCGTCATCGCCCGCGTCCCAAGTGTAGGCCAGCTGGCGTCCCGGCTCGATGGTCAGAACCTTGCACGCCACGGTGCCCCAATCGGCGCGCAACTCGAACTGATGCCCGGTGACCGGCGAAAAATCGGTCTTCATCAGCCATTCCTCGATGAGGTGGGGCGTTGTCAGGGCACGCCAGATCTTCTCCGGAGGGTGGGCTATTTCGCGTTCGAGAATGATGGAGCGTGTGTCGTCGGTCATGGAGGTCTGCCTACAACTTTTCACCGGGCAGCTGGCTTGCCTGCTTCACCCAGTCCGTAAACTGATCTTCGTCGAGTTCGCCTTCATGGATATCCAGATAGCGCACCTCCGGATGTTTTGACTTTCCCTTCGGGATGGGCGTCAACGACGTGCCCCGGAAGAAGGTGACTTTGATGTATTTGGTGAAACAGTGATAGCTGAGGAACCAGCTGCCTTCCTCAACACCGTAAAAAGGAGAGTTCCATTTCACGGCTTTCTGCACGCCGGGCACGGTGGTTTCGATCAGCGCGTCAAGACGGGTGCCCACGGCGCGTTTCCATCCGGGCATAGCGGCGATATAGGCCTGCACCGGTTCATTCCCGAAGCCCTTCGGGATTTGCGGATTGCCGCCTGAGAGCAGGGTGGGCTTGGTGCTCATTCCGGGATAGCGCGTCGCTGTCGCCCGCCCACATAGGGCAGGACGAAGAGGTAGAGGCCCGTCAGCACGAGCAGCGCGAGGGGCGCCAGCGGGGTAAGGAAAACCCATTCTGCAGGCTGATGCCCGAAACCTTGCGCTACAAAGACGCCAGTTACCAGCAGTGTAAAGACTATCGACACCCAACGGTGTCCCTGCCGGATCAGCTTGTTCCAGTTCATTGGTCCATCCTGTTCAGGAGATCTTCGAGATTGTCGAACCGGTGTTCCCAGAAGGCGCGCATTTCCTGCGTCCAGTCGATGAGGGATGCCAGCGCACCGATCTCGGGGCTATAATGCGTCTCGCGTCCTTCCTGCCGGCCCGAAACGAGGCCAGCCTGCCGCAATACCCCGAGATGCTTGGACACGGCTGGTTGGGAAATGCCGGCGCCGGCAGTGAGCGCATGCACCGACTGTTCGCCCTCCTGGCACAGGCGCTCAAAGATCGCCCTGCGGGTAGGATCGGACAAAGCCCGGAAGATGTCGCTATGTTCGGTCATCTCAAACCCATAACTAATTGATTATGGGTTTGTCAACAACTCATAATCATCTGGTTATGGCTCGGTGCCTTCCCAGTCGATGACCCAGTCGATCTCGTCTTCCTCGAAGACGGTGTCTTCCGATACGGTCTGTCCGCGCACGGAATGGCCGAGTTCATGGATCCGTTCCCGGTCTCCGCAGACGAGGTGGTGCCATTGGGGGAGGGGCTTGCCTTCGTCGATCAGGCGGTAGGCGCAGGTGCGCGGCAGCCAGTCGACCTGTTCGACGATGACGGGGGTGAGCTGGACGCAGTCTGGCACATGCTGGCGGCGGTTTGTGTAGTCGGAGCATTGGCAGGTGCTGCCATCCAGCAGCTTGCAATGGAGGCGGGTATAGGCGAGGGCCCCAGTGTCTTCGTCTTCCAGCTTGACGATGCAGCATTTGCCACAGCCATCGCACAGGCTTTCCCATTCCTCCGGGGACATCTCCTCCAGCGTCTTGGTCTTCCAGAAGGGTTTCTGCCTTGGCATCCCGTCAGGCCTTCAGGGCTGCCCAGTCAGGCGTCTTGTCGATGAGGGCGCTGGCATACCAGCAGGAGGAGGCAACTTTTTCGCCGTCTGTCTTGATGTCGTCCATGATGGCGGTGACGAGCTTCTTGCCTATGCCGCGCCCGCCGATGGCGTCAGGCACGATCGTGTGGGTGATGTGGCGCACGCCCGGCTGGCGGCGCTCATAGGTGAGATAGCCTTCCACGCCATCGATGATGAGGCTGTAGCGCTGGCGGGCGGCGTCATGGGTGATGGCTGGGCTCATGCGAAGATGTCCGTCTGTTTGCTGGCGAGCTGTTTACGGATCCAGCCGGGCAGGAGGAAGAAGGCAATCCCAGTCAGCCAGATCGGCGTTGCCACGAACCCGGCCCCGATGATGGCGCCGAATGTGTAGGCAGCATCATTGCCGGCGCTGGCATCAGGTGAAACGCCTATCACGGCCGCCGCCACGATCAGGGCGCCTGCTATGATCCAGATAACCCCGAGTATCCTGAGCAGAATGCCCATATCTCAATCCTCCCCCTAAGCCTGCCTCAGGCCAGTACGTCCTGCCATTCGGGATGTTTCCCGATCTGCGCCTTCGCGAAGGGGCAGAGCGGGATGATCTTGATGCCGGCGGTGCGGGCGTCTTCGACGGCACGTTTTACCAGCGCCTGGCCAGCGCCTTTGCCGCGAAGGGCATCCGGCACGCCGGTATGGTCGATGATGATGCGGGTGGCCCCGGCTTTGGAATAGGTCATCTCGGCGGTGTGGCCGTCAATCGTGACGAGGTATCGCCCGCCTGTGGGCCCGTCTTCGCGTTTTACATCCATGTCGCTCATTGGCGGGCTCCTGTTCCAGGGGGGTAAGCCGCGAAAGTGGGGCAGGCGCCTCAAAAGCGCAATGGGATGGCCGGTTTGCATTTTTGCGCCGCCGGGCTAGGGCAGGGCGCATGACGCGGCTCTTGACCCATCCGGAGATCGAGTGGCGGGAGGATGGCACTCCCGTCGCCGCCGCGTTTGGCGATGTTTACTTCTCGGTCCATGATGGCCTGGCCGAGACGCGGGCGGTCTTCTTCAAGGGGTGCGGCCTGCCGGAAGCCTGGACCGGGCGGCGCCAGTTCACGGTGGCCGAGACGGGCTTTGGCACAGGCCTCAACTTCCTTGCCCTCTGGCAGCTCTGGCGGGAGCACCGTCCGCATCCCGATGCGCGGCTCAGCTTTGTCAGCTTCGAGGCCTTCCCCCTGAAAGCTGAAGACGCGGCCCGGGCGTTTGCTGCCTGGCCAGAGCTTCATCCGTTGGCAGAGCAGCTGCTTGCGCGCTGGCCGGGGCCGGTAAAGGGCGTGCGCTCTCTCTGCTTTGACGGCGACGGCGTCGAGCTGATCCTGCATCTTGGCGATATTGCGCAGACGCTGCCGGAGAGCCGTTTCAAGGCCGATGCCTGGTTTCTGGATGGGTTCAGCCCGGCGAAAAATTCCGGCATGTGGGCGGGGGATATCTTCCCCCTGATCGCGGCGCGCTCTGCGCCCGGCGCGCGGGCGGCGACGTTTACCGTGGCGGGCGATGTGCGGCGCGGGCTGGCAGAGGCCGGGTTTGACGTGCGCAAGGCTGAAGGCCATGGACGCAAGCGCCAGAGGCTGGAAGCCGTCCTGCCGGGCGCAGATGAACCTTCGCCAAGGCGGGCGAGCCGGGTGGCAATCCTTGGCGCCGGTATTGCAGGCGCGACCATCGCGTATCGCCTCGTTCAGGCGGGCATCGAAGCGGTGGTCTTCGATCCGGCGCTGGAAGCGGCAGCCGGGGCAAGTGGCAATCCGCTCGCCCTGATGATGCCGCGCCTTGATGCGGGCGAGACGGCCGAGGCGCGCCTGCTGATCGATGCCTATCTGGCGGCGCGGGATTTCTATCAGGGGCGGCCCGGTGCCGAGCTGACTGATGTTCGCCAGGTTCCGCGCAATGAAACAGAAGTGAAGCGGTTCGAGAAGCTGCTGGCTGATCCGCCCTTCCCGCTGGAAGACCTTGAAGCGATTACCGGCGGCGGCCTCCTGCACAAGCGCGCCATGATCCTCCGTCCCCGGCAGATCGTGGGAGCGCTGCTGGAGGGATGCGAGCTGCGAAAAGGCGCGCTGCCGGAGGTGGACCTTGAAGCGCGCACGGTGAACGGTGAAGCGTTCGATGCCATCGTGCTGGCCAGCGGCATGGGCATCCGCCGCTTATTGCCTGCGCTGGAGATGACGGGCCGCCAAGGGCAGGTGGAGCATGTTTCAGGCGCCGTTGAGGCGCCGCCCTCTGCGCTCGCATCGGGAACGTATGCCATTGCGTTGGGCAGTGAACGCCTCTGGGGGGCAACGTTTGAGCCCGCCGGAGAAGGCGACAGCGCGGCCGTGAGCGAGGCGGCGCGGGCGGAGAACCTTGCGGGTGTCGAGGCGCTCTCGCCCTGGTGGGTGCGCCAGGCGCAGGACGGGGGGGCGGTTTCACGCGCGTCGGTACGGGCGACAACGCCGGACCGGCTACCGCTCATCGGGCCCGCGCCGGACGCAGACGCCATTGCGGCTTTGTGGGATGGCAAGATGGAGCGCGAAGCGTGGCCCGTGTTGCCGGGTGTCCATATTGCGGGCGGCTATGGCAGCCGGGGCTTTACCTGGGCGCCCTGGGCCGCTGGACTGATCGTGGCGGAGCTTTGCGGAAGCCCGCCGCCGGCTGACCTGAATTCGATCCGGGCTGTGAGCCCGTCCCGGCAGATCCTCCGGCGTCTGAGGAAGGCGCGCTGAAGCCTCAGGGCGCCTGAACGAAGAAGACGCGGACGCCGCCGTTTTCGTGGCGCTCCAGGCTCATGGAGACGCCGGCGACTTCCAGTTCTGCCTGGCCGGCGACGGCGCTGAGGATGACGGTGGCCGCCAGGATTGCGACGGCCAGTCCGCCGAGTAGCCAGTTATTGTGCACGATATGCCCCTGTTTCATTGGTCCGGTCCCTTGGGCGGAGTTTGGCGTAGGTGGGCGATATGCCCGGTCAGTTACCTTTTTCGAGGTCGCGGAATTCCTGGCGAAGGCGCCATTCATCCGAAGTCACGGTCCGTTCGATGTTCTTCAGGCGCTCATCGAGATCCATGAAGGTGTACTTGATGGTGCCGAAGGTGGCGCGCGGGCGGTCCTGCACACCGCGCCAGAATGCATCTTCATCCGCGCTGATCGGCCCGTAGCCCAGCGGTGTGCGGGGCGTGATCATCCAGATGACCACATAGGTCACCACGGCAACGGGGCCGAGGCCGAACAGTGTCAGCAGAACAAACAGTATACGGACGAGAAGCGGGTCCCAGCCGAAGCGGTCAGCAAGGCCGCCGCAGACGCCGCCCATCACGCTGTCCTGGCGCGAGCGGTAGAAACGTTTCGGGTTGGGGGAGTTGTAGGGGTCGTAGGGGCGGGACATTTCCTGTCTCCTTAATCGTCAAGATGGGAGTGGGTGGGGCGCGGCGGGCGGCGATGGGTGTCGGTGTCCCGGGCGGCGAGGAGCGATTCGAGGGTCTCTATGCGGCGCTCCATGGCTTTTGCGGAGCGCCAGAGATCTTCCAGCATCCGCTCGTCGTCGGGCTGTAGGGTCTTCTGGCGCCGCCAGAGCGTGATGTAGTGAAACACCATGCCGGGCAGCACCACGAAGAGAGCCAGGATCGCGACGAGAGGGATCAGCATCTCGTCCATGATCACTCCTTGCCGGCGGCAGAAGCCGCAGAGCGTTCCTCACGCGCCTGGGCGATGAGCCCGGGCGTGCAGATCACAGCGAGAAAGCCGAAGAGGCAAACCAGAGAGAAGATCATCGATCAGCCCTCCGACTTCTTCGCCGCCGGCTTGCCCTTGCGGGCCTTCAGCGCGGCGAGTTCTTTCTCGATCGACTCGTTCTGCTCGAGCTCGGCGAATTCCTGCTCCAGGCTCGGCTCACGTCCACGGATGGTATCGGCATAGGCCTCCATCTCGTCGACCTTGCGCTCCAGCTGGTTGTAGCGAAGGATCGCTTCATCGGCGCGGCCATCATACATCTGGCTGCGCATGCGGATGCGCTGTTCGGCGGCTTCGCGCCGCATGACGAGGGCGCGGTGTTTTGCCTTGGCTTCGTCGAGCTTGGCCGAGAGCTTCGTCAGGTCTTCCTGGCGGCGCTCGAAGGCTTCCTCGGCGATCTTCATCGCGTGATGGCGGCGCTCGACTTCGGTTTCGCATTTCTGCTTGGCGATGAGCGCGCCGCGGGCGAGGTCTTCGCGGCCCTTGTCGATGGCGAGTTCGGCCTTGGCAGCCCAGTCATCGCGGGTGGCCGTGAAGTGGGCGATTTCGCGCTCCATTTCTTTCTTGTCAGCCATTGCGCGGGCAGCGGCGGTGCGCACGTCCAGCAGCGTGTCTTCCAGGTCCTGGATGATCAGGCGGGCGATTTTTTCGGGATTTTCGGCGCCATCAAGCATCGCATTGAGGTTGGAGTTGATGATGTCGCCAAGACGGGAGAAGAGACCCATGGGTTATTCCTTTCGTGACTGGAGATCAGAAGAAGAGGCCGCCGAGCAGCACGCCGGCAGCGAAGAACATCCACGTCTCCGCCCGGCGCGAAGCGAGCCAGCGGCCAAAGCGGCCGGCGTCCGTGCGGGGTGTGTAGGGATCGTCCTGGTAGCTCATTTCTGTGTCGTCCTTGGTTTGAGTGGGTTGGCAACGCCCGTCGCCCTGATGGCATCTTCATTTCAAGAGCCGTGCCAGTTCAGAATTAATTTCATAAAGCCTTGTTTATGAATGATAAAAAAGTTTTTCGGGGCCTCGTGTTAAGAATTTGTCGGCCAGAAAAATCAAAAGAATAGTAGAAATAGCCATTGTGATTGGCTAATTTCACCAAATGGAAGAACGCACAACGCACCTTATCGGCGAATCCGCCCCTTGGCTCAGCGCGCTGGAGCAGGCCAGCCGGCTCGCCCCGCTGGACCGGCCGGTCCTCGTGATCGGGGAGCGGGGCACGGGCAAGGAGCTGGTGGGAGAGCGCCTGCACTTCCTGTCCAAGCGCTGGGAAGGCCCGTTTGTGAAGGTCAATTGCGCGGCGCTTTCGGAAACCCTTCTGGATTCAGAGCTTTTTGGCCATGAGCGGGGCGCCTTTACCGGCGCGACCGATATGCGGCGCGGGCGGTTCGAGCTGGCGGACGGGGGCACGATCTTCCTGGACGAGATCGCGACAGCCTCCCAGCAGGTGCAGGAGAAGCTGCTCAGGGTCGTGGAATACGGGGAATTTCAAAGGGTTGGCGGGTCCAAGGTGCTTACCGCCAATGTCCGGATCGTGGCGGCGACCAATGCGGATCTGCCCGCGCTCGCGGATGCGGGAAAGTTCCGCTGGGACCTGCTTGACCGGCTCTCCTTTGAGGTGGTGACGCTGCCGCCGCTGCGGGTGCGGCATGGGGACAAGACCCTGCTGGCCCAGTTCTTTGCGCGGCGGATGGCCGTTGAAATGGCTCAGGATTTTCCCGGATTTGCCCCCTCTGCGCTGGAGGCGATCGAGGCCTGGCACTGGCCGGGAAACATCAGGGAGTTGCGCAATTTCGCCGAGCGGCTGGCCCACCGCGCCATCGTGTCTGCGCCGCACGAACCGGTGCGGTTCGAGCCCTCGGCGCTCGACCCGTTTGCCTCTCCCTGGCGGCCCAAAAACACTCCAAAAAACTCCAACGAAACCTCCAACGAGGCAGGCAAAAACTCCAACGCCGTTGGAGTTTTTCAGGGCGCCTCGACGCCCTCAAGCGCGGCGGAGCTTCAACCGGCCGAGCGGCCGCAAAGCCCGGCGCGCGGCTTTGAAGATGCCGTCCGCCTCTTCGAGATGCAGCTGATCGATGGGGCGCTCGCCGATGCCGGGGGGCATCAGGGCAAGGCGGCAGACGCCCTTGGCCTCACCTATCACCAGCTGCGCGGACTTCTCAAAAAGCATGGCTATGCCAAGCGGGCGGACTGAGCGTGTCCTGCAGCGCAGCCCTCTCCGGATTCATCCCTAAAGCGCGGGCGGCATTAACACATTAGATTTCAGACAGATGTGGCGGCGCATCACGGAAGGGAGTCGCCACTGGTGGCTTCCTGATGCATACTTATCTTCAGGATAGCTCTTATGGTCACACGCAAAGGAGACGCCCATGCAGATTCAGATCACCGGCCGGCATATGGAATTGGGTGAGGCACTGCGAGGGCGGATCGAAGAAGGGCTTGAAGCGGCAGTATCCAAATATTTCAGCCGGACGGGCGACGCCAACGTCTTCGTGTCCCAGCAGGGACCGTTCGTGGAAGTCGACTGCAATGTTCACCTGCTATCGGGGATCGTCCTGCAATCGTCAGGCAAGGCGAATGATCCCTATGCCGCGCTCGAGGTGAGCCTTGAGAAAATGGAAAAGCGGGTGCGCCGCTACAAGCGCCGCCTGAAGGACCACCACACCAACGGCCAGCCCATGCTTCCGGCAGAGTTGGCGGCCGAAATCCTGATCCAGGCAACCGATGATGAAGCCGAAGATTCGGTGGATACGGGAATGGAGATCGGGGAGGCACCCCTCACGGTTGCAGAAACCAAGGTTCAGATCCGGACGATGAGCGTTTCTGAGGCAGTCATGCAGCTGGAATTGCAGGATGTCCCGGCACTCATGTTCAGAAACGCTAGCCATGATGGCCTGAATATGGTCTACCGCCGCCCCGATGGGCACATTGGCTGGGTTGACCCCGCCAACACGCCCCGGAACTAGTGCGACGTGCTACGGAAAGTAGTTTGATGGCCACCGATTTGAGTGCCCTGCTGCAAGGCGGGGTGATCATTCCCTTTCACGAGGCGACCAGCCGCAAGCAGGCGATCCATGTCCTGTGCGAGGCGCTCAGCGAAGCGACGGGGATCGGTCCGCGCGCGATCGAGGACGCCGTGATGGAGCGCGAACGCCTCGGCTCGACCGGGGTGGGCGAAGGCGTTGCCATTCCGCATGCGCGGCTCGCGGGACTGTCCGCGCCGGTCGGCGGGTTCCTGCGGCTGGCGCATGGCGTCGATTTTGAAGCCATTGATGACCGCCCCTGCGACCTGATCTTCATGTTGCTGGCGCCCGATGGCGCAGGCGCTGATCATCTGCGCGCGCTCGCCCAGGTGAGCCGCTTTTTCCGCCAGCCTGCCGTGCGCGACGACCTGCGCAAGGCGCGCAACGAAAACGAGATCAAGTCGCTGATCTGCAAGGACCCGGTGACCGGAGGCTGATCCTCTGGTTCAGTTTAATCCGGATACGAAAAAACCCCGCCTCGATGAGGCGGGGTTTTTGTTTGGGGCAGAGGCCGGGTGATCAGCCTTCGGCGGGCGAGGGCTCGGCAAAGCCGCGATTGCGCAGCAGCGGCTCGATGCCCGGGTCCGAACCGCGGAAGTTGCGGTAAAGCTCGTCGGTCTCGCGCAGGCCGCCGGATTCAAACACCCACTGTTTCAGCTTCGCGGCGACTTCCGGATTGAAGATGTCGCCCGATTGCTTGAAGGCATCAAAGCCGTCCGCATCCAGAATTTCGGCCCACAGGTAGGAGTAGTAACCGGCTGCATCGCCGCCGGCGATGATGTGGGAGAAATAGGTCGAGCGGTAACGCGGCTCGATGATTTCCGGGATGTTGTACTGGGCGAGGACGGATTTTTCGAACTCGCGGGCATCGGTGATCGCATTGGCTTCTTCCGAAGACAGCATGTGCCAGTGAAGGTCGATCAGAGAGGCAGCAATGTACTCGGTCGTCTTGAAGCCCTGATTGAAGGTCGAGGCATTGTTCATCTTGTCGATGAGGTCCTGCGGGATGACTTCGCCGGTTTCATGGTGACGGGCATACATCGCTAGAACCTGCGGCTCGCTCCACCAGTGCTCGAGCACCTGGGAGGGGAACTCGACATAGTCGGGCCCGCCATAGACGCCCGAGAAGCTCGGATAGCGAATCTGGGTGAGGAGGCCGT
>SXGS01634671.1_pt1 | contig 13815 bp, 11 predicted proteins | sample 3174681 | NCBI WGS metagenome assembly SXGS01 (sample SAMN11356861, study PRJNA531348) | freshwater metagenome | isolation source: freshwater sample F1-80 | place: China: Fuxian Lake, Yuxi | collected 2017-12-25
GAGCTTGGCTGATCTATACGCCGTTAAGGAAGAAATGGAGAAAGCTGAGGCGCGCAAGCTCCAGCCCTACTTCATCCGTGCGTTTTTCACGGAGGCATTCAATACCTTGGGTGGCGAAATGCGTCCTCGTGAAGCTGGGCGATACGAAATTCGCCATGTTCCTGCTGCATTGCGGGAGCGAGATCGAGTTATCGGTGAAACCCGTACCCCTGTATTGAAGCAGTACGAGCGTATCTGCTTTGAAAAGCAGCATGTGCGCCTGCACGGTAAGCCCATGGCAGACCTGATCCATCCAGGTCATCCATTGATGCTGGCAATCACTGATCTAATCCTTTCGGCACACCGTAGCAAGCTGAAGCAGGGTTCTATCCTGGTCGATCCCAATGACGACAGTACCAGCCCCAAAGTGCTGTTCATGATCGACCATAGCGTCCGGGAAAACCTGGTTCAGGGCAGTGCCCTGGCTAAGGTTGTCTCTCGTCGTCTGCAATTTGTCGAAATCGATCAGTTTGGCAACACCATCAATGCTGGTTGGGCACCGCACCTGGATCTTCAACCAATCGATAATGGCGACCTAAAGCTTGTCGGTGATGTGCTGGCTGCCCCTTGGATTTCACAGAATCTTGAAGCTCTGGCTCTTCATCATGCATCTGAGCACTTGGTGCCGGATCACTATCAGGAAGTGAAAGTACGGCTTGAGCGCCAGGCGGACAAAATTCTCGCGGCGGTGAATGAGCGCCTGGTGAAAGAGATCAACTATTGGTCGGATCGTTTCATCAAACTCAGCGATGACGTCAGTACGGGTAAGCAGCCGCGCATGCAGCCGGAAAATGCCCGCCGTCGCGTGGATGAACTCACCGCCCGCCTTAGCCAGCGGAAGCATGAGTTGGAGGGAATGAAGAATGTGGTATCCAGCACGCCTGTAGTGCTGGGCGGTGCCCTTGTCATTCCTGCCGGGCTGCTGGCACAGCGTAAGGGTGACAATACCTTCTGTGTGGATGCCGAGGCACGTTCACGCATCGAGTGGGCGGCTATGCATGCCGTTATGGCCGCAGAAAAGGCTTTGGGTCACGAAGTATTCGATGTATCCGCGCAGAAATGTGGATGGGACATCACTGCCCGCCCACCGGTCGGCCCGGACAATGCCATTCGTGATGATCGCCACATTGAGGTAAAGGGCCGAGCCAAGGGTTCGACCACCGTCACTGTGACCAAGAACGAGATTTTCTCTAGCTTCAACCAGGGTGAGAAATTCATCCTTGCCATCGTGCTGGTGGATGGCGAGCAGACGGAAGGCCCCTACTACATCAAGTATCCGTTCAAGACCGAGCCTGAGTTTGGCGTAGCTAGCGTCAACTATGACCTGCAAGACTTGCTGGCCCGCGCCATTCAGCCGGGGGAAAGCTTGTGAGCATAGAAATATTTTTACAGCGCACAAAGAGAGACGCCCCAGAGCTTTCGCTACCGGGGCGTCGGGCCAGCGATGCTATCGCTGGCGGGGTTAGTGCGCGAATTATGGTAACGCGTGACCAGGCTGTCAAGCGAACCAGCGGCTTGGGAGCCTATGAATGCAGCGAGTAATCACCTATGTGGACGGTTTCAACCTTTACTTTGGGTTGAAGGATAGCCGTTTCAAAAAATACTACTGGCTGGATCTGCCAGCCTTATCGGCTGCCTTGCTCAAGCCGGGGCAACAGTTGGTGGCTACCCACTATTTCACGGCTCGCATTCGTACCAATGGACGCAATGCCGCCGATGCCAAGCGTCAGACCAACTATATCGATGCTTTGGCAGCACAAGACAACCTGACTGTCCATGAAGGTCACTATCTGGAGAAAACGCAGCGATGTAATGGCTGCGGAGCGACCTGGAAAGCTTATGAGGAGAAGATGACTGACGTAAACATTGCCGCGCAGATGCTGGCTGATGCTTATGAAGATCGCTTCGATACGGCTTTTATCATCTCTGGTGATAGTGACCTGACTACACCTATTCAGCAGGTACGCAAGCGCTTCCCTAATAAGCGGCTGATTGTCGTATTTCCACCTAATCGCCAGTCGGCGCAGCTCAAGAAGGCTGCTAATGGCTTCCTCTCCATTGGTGAAGACAAGCTGCGTCAAAATCAGTTACCCGATCCTGTTATCACCGCCAGTGGCTTTGCCCTGCATCGACCAGCCCACTGGCGCTAAGGAATACCATGTACCCGATCAAGACCCCGAAAAAACTTATCGAAGTCGCCTTGCCACTTGATGTAATCAACATTGCATCTGCTCGTGAGAAGTCGATTCGTCATGGCCATCCCAGCACCTTGCATCTTTGGTGGGCACGACGCCCGCTAGCGGCTGCGCGGGCGGTAATCTTTGCACAGATGGTTAATGACCCAGGCTATGAGCGCCATCTCGGTCGTGGTGTGAGCAAGGAGAAGGCTGCTGCTGAGCGGGAGCGTTTGTTCAAGATCATCGAAGATTTGGTTCAGTGGGAAAATACTAACAACGAAGAGGTTCTAGCAAAGGCGCGAGCAGAAATTTGGAAAAGCTGGCGCGAGACTTGTGAACTAAACAAGAACCACCCTCACGCCGCTGAGTTGTTTAATCCAGAGAATTTACCGGGCTTCCATGATCCGTTTGCAGGTGGTGGTGCGCTGCCACTGGAAGCGCAGCGCTTGGGGTTAGAAAGCTATGCGAGTGATCTCAATCCAGTAGCCGTTACCATCAACAAGGCGATGATTGAGATTCCATCCAAGTTCGCTGGATGTGCACCTATTGGAACGGAGATTGCTGCGGACAAAGGCAACAAGAAGAAAGCAACCCGTGATGCCTTTGAAGATTGGTCAGGCGCTCGTGGCCTAGCGGAAGATGTACGCCGCTATGGCGAATGGATGCGTGAGCAGGCAGAGCAACGTATCGGCCATTTGTATCCTAATGTCGATGTTACTGCTGAAATGGTAACTAAACGTCCAGACCTTAATCCCTACTTAGGCGAAAAGTTGAAGGTTATTGCGTGGATATGGACGCGTACGGTACGCAGCCCGAATCCAGCGTTCAGTCATGCTGATGTGCCGCTCGCCTCGACTTTTGTGTTGTCCAGTAAAACAGGCAAAGAAACTTATGTTGAGCCAGTAATTGATGGTGCGAGCTATAAATTTTCCATCAAGGTAGGTACTGCACCAGCTTCGGCCAAGAATGGAACAAAGCTTTCGCGTGGGGCTAACTTCCAGTGTCTGCTATCCGATACGCCAATTGAGCCCAAATATATCTACAGGGAAGCTCTAGCAGGACGGATGGGTGAGCGCTTGATGGCGATTGTAGCTGAGGGGGCTCGCGGTCGCGTTTATCTAGACCCAACAGATGAGCATGTTGCGATTGCCAGTCAGGCTGAGCCTGACTGGAGGCCTGTTGTAGAAATGCCTGCCAACCCTCGTTGGTTCTCACCTCCGGCTTATGGTCTTAAAACGTATGGCGATTTATTTACATCTCGCCAATTAGTTGCCCTAACCACATTCTCAAATCTGGTGCAGGAAGCTATCGCTCGTGTCTGTGAGGATGCGGTAAAAGCTGGAATGATGGACGATGGAGTGGGGCTAGATCAGGGCGGTTCTGGAGCTAAGGCGTATGCTGAGGCTGTTGGTGTGTATTTGGGATTGGCCGCAGACAGGATGACTGATTCTCACTCGTCCCTGGTTTCTTGGACGAATCAGCGTGAAACGCTTCGGAACACATTTGGGCGACAAGCATTACCTATGGTTTGGGATTTTGCTGAGGCCAACCCATTTTCTGATTCAACGGGGAACTTTACTGGTGCTTTGACGTGGGTCGAGAAAGCTATCATTAATTTCCCTGCTAGCCCAAAAGGTTGTGTTAAACAGTTTGATGCACAGTCTCAAGATATTAGTAGCAATAAGGTTATTTCTACTGATCCACCCTACTATGACAATATCGGTTACGCGGATTTGTCAGACTTTTTCTACGTTTGGCTTCGCAAAACGCTTCGCCCTATTTTCCCTAGTTTGTATGCCACTTTGGCTGTTCCAAAAGCTGAAGAACTGGTTGCGACTCCTTACCGTCATGGAAATAAAGTTAAAGCAGAAGCATTTTTTCTCAATGGAATGACTGCTGCAATGCGCAACATTGCTGAGCAAGCTCATCCTGGGTTTCCTGTAACGATCTACTACGCCTTCAAACAGTCTGAAACAAAGAGTGAAGCAGGAACCCATAGTACGGGATGGGAAACCTTTCTTGCAGCTGTACTCGAAGCGGGATTTGCTTTGAGTGGTACTTGGCCAATGCGTACAGAGCGAGAGGGACGTACGATCAGCTCCGGGACAAATACCTTAGCTTCTAGCATTGTTTTGGTTTGTCGTAAGCGACCAGCTGACGCTCCGAGCATTTCTCGTCGTGACTTTATCCGCGAGTTGAATGCCTCCCTACCAGAAGCTCTGGCAGACATGACCCGTGGCGGTATCAACTCGCCTATCGCGCCCGTGGATTTGTCACAGGCGATAATAGGCCCTGGTATGGAAGTATTTAGCAAATATAGTGCGGTAATGGAGGCCGATGGTGAGCCCATGAGCGTTCGTTCGGCGCTGCAATTGATCAACCGCTTTATCGGTGAAGACGATTTTGATCACGACACCCAGTTCTGCCTGGCTTGGTTCGAACAGCATGGTTGGGCTGATGGAAAATATGGTGATGCTGATGTTTTGGCACGCGCCAAGGGCACCAGTGTTGGAGGTTTAACCGAAGCAGGTGTCGTGGACAGCTCTGGAGGAGACCTGCGTTTGCTCAAGTGGGCAGAGATGCCACGCGACTGGTCACCAGAAAATGACAACCGTGTACCTGTCTGGGAAGCGCTGCATCAATTGATTCGTGCTCTAAACCAAGATGGTGAAACCGCTGCCGGTGCCCTGCTGGCCCGCATGCCCGACAAGACAGCCAGCCTCAATGCCCTTATGTACCGTCTGTATACCTTGTGCGAACGACAAGGTTGGGCTGAGGAAGCTCGCGCTTATAACGAACTCCAAGGCGCGTGGGCGGGTATCGAACAGGCTTCTCAAGAGACTGGCCACGTAGGCAGCCAGGCCCAGATGGATATTTGATCAAGGACGTAGGTTGTGCAGAACAGAAAGCTTTCGATCCGCAAAATCGTTTCGTACCTGAATGACTCAGAGTCTGAAGGTGGTGGCTTTTGGTTGCCAAATATTCAGCGGCCTTTCGTCTGGAATGAGGAGCAGATCAGCCGCCTGTTTGACTCCATCATGCGCGAGTATCCGATCAGCACGCTGCTGGTTTGGAAAACCCGTGAAGAGGTCAAGCATCGCAAGTTCATCGACAACTACCACCGTGAGATCAAGCTCACCGATTACCGGGTGCCAGATAACAGCCGCTCGAAGATGATGGTTCTCGATGGCCAGCAGCGCCTGCAAAGCCTGTTTATTGGCCTTAAAGGCGGCTACAGCGGGCGCGAGCTGTACTTTGATGTGCTCAGCGGTGGCGATATGGCCGCGCCTGAAGACATCCGTTTCCGTTTTGCCTTCAAGGATAAAGGCTCCGCCAACTGGCCTTGGGTGCGCTTCAAGGACATGGTGTTTATCAACAACAAGCTCGATCTTCAGATTGCTCAAGAGCTAGCCAAGCTGGCCCCTGGCGAGCTGACCAATGACGAGCAGATGACCTTGCAGCTCAATGTGGGCCGGGTGCGCAAAGAGTTCGTCAACGACGACAACATCACCTTCCAAGAGCTGGATGGTATCGATAACCCCGATGCTTATCGGGTGGACGATATCGTTGAGATTTTCATCCGAGCCAACTCCGGTGGAACCAAGCTGGGCAAATCCGACCTGTTGTTCTCCCTGCTGACCTCTAGCTGGGATGAAGCCGATGGTGAGATCGAGGCCCTGCTGGATGATTTGAATCAGGGCGGCTTCGACTTTGATCGCGATTTTGTCCTCAAATGCTGCCTGACCGTACTGAACAAGGGCGCTCGCTACGAGGTAGAGAAATTCCGCGATGGCAAAACCAAGGAGGAGATCATTGCTCAGTGGGAGAAGATCGCTGAGGCCATCAAGGACGTGCGCGATTTGGTTGTCAGCAAAACCTACATCCGCAGTGACAAGGCTCTGCCCTCCTACCTGGCCCTGATTCCGTTGATCTACTTCCGGTATCAGTACCCTGCCAAGTTCAAAGTTAAGTCTGGCTTGCCTGAGTACCTACTGCGCTCGTTGGTCAGCGGTGCCTTTGGTGGCAACCCTGACCAGCTGATCGACAAGCTGGTGCGTAACATCCAAGAGCATGAAGACTTTGTGTTGAGCGAAGTCTTTGGGGTTATTCGTGCCGATGGCCGCAGCCTGGAGATCACGCCGGAAGTCATTTTCAACCAGTACTATGGTTCTCGCTCGATCCACCTGTTCTTCAACTTGTGGTATCGCGACTTCGATTACTCCCCGGCACTGGGTGCCAATGGCCCGCAGGTTGACCATATCTTCCCGCAGAGCCTGTTGAAGTCAGTCAAGGACATCAACCCAGACAGCGGAAAGCGCAATATCCTGCGTTACCGCTCCGAGCATCGGGATCAGATCGCCAACTGCATGCTGCTGACCGCCGATGAAAATGGATTCAACGGCAAGTGTGATATTCCACCGGGCGACTGGTTCGACCGCAGCCGTTTCAAGAGCGATGAGGAGCATGAAAAGTATTTGGCCATGCACCTTATTCCCCAAGACTCAGAGCTGTGGAAGCTTGAAAATTACGAAGCGTTTATTGAGGCGCGTAAGCAGTTAATCCAGGACAAGTTCAGCTACATGCTGCGCACCGCTCAGGGAGATCATGTATGACCCTTAAACCTTGGCGTGAAATCGCCGAGCCCCATGAAGATGTGCGTAAAGGCACCTTCGTTCAGGCCGAATTCGCCGCTGATATCACCCGTGTTCACACCGGGACAGCGACTGCCGAATACCAGAACCCCACGCTGTTCTTCGACCGAACCTTCATCACCGAAGGGATGTCTCTGCTCCTCGACTCGGTGATTAAGCGGTTGGCGGGAAAGGGTGGCGATCCGGTCATTCAACTGCAAACAGCTTTCGGTGGTGGTAAGACCCACACCATGTTGGCGGTGTATCACCTGGCTAGTGGCAAAGTACCAGCCAGTGAAATGCCGGGCATCCCTAATATCATCGACAAGGCCGGTATCAGTGAACTGCCGCGTGCTCGTATTGCTGTGCTTGATGGCATCAAGGCATCCCCGAGTCAGCCGGTTCAGCATGGCTCCATTCAGGTAAATACCCTGTGGGGTGATTTGGCCTGGCAGTTGGGTGGTGAGGAAGGCTATGCACTGGTCGCCAGCGCTGACCAATCAGGCACTTCGCCTGGCAAGGATCTACTTCAGCAGCTGCTGGAGAAGTGCGCGCCCTGTGTGATTCTGATCGACGAGTTGGTTGCTTACATTCGCCAGTTTGAAGAGGGTAAATCCTTAAGCGGAGGCACGTTCGACTCCAACCTAAGCTTTATCCAGGCTCTGACTGAAGCACTAAAGGCAGTGCCGACAGCTGTGCTGTTAGCCTCTTTACCTGAGTCCGAAAAAGAAGCAGGTAGCCAGCGTGGTGTTCGGGCGCTGGAGTCTCTCTCCCACTACTTCGGGCGTGTCCAAGCTCTGTGGAAGCCAGTTGGCACAGAAGAGGCTTTCGAAATTGTTCGGCGCCGCTTGTTCAGCAACATCTCGGATCGTCTGGCTGCCGAGCAGGTTTGCCGAACATTCGCCGACTACTACATCGCAAACAGCAATGAGTTTCCGGCTGAAACGCAGGAAAGCCGTTATTACGAGCGCCTGCTGCATGCCTACCCCATTCACCCCGAGGTGTTCGACCGCCTGTACGAGGATTGGTCGACGCTGGATAACTTCCAGCGTACCCGTGGCGTACTGAAGATGATGGCCAAGATGATCTTCAGTCTGTGGAAGGATGGAAATAATGACCCATTGATCATGCCTGGCAGTCTGCCACTGGCCGATCCGGATTCGCGTAACGAGGTCACCTACTACCTGCCTCCCGGCTGGGATCCGGTGATGGAGCGCGACATCGATGGCCCGCGTGCTGAGACGATGGCCATCGAAAACCACAATGCTCGTTTGGGCAGTGTGCAGGCTTGCCGCAGAACGGCACGCACTATATTCCTGGGCAGCGCACCAACGACTTCGGGGCAGGTCGCTCGGGGCATCGAGCTTGAGCGCATTATGTTGGGCACGGTGCAACCTGGTCAGCAAATTGGCCTGTTCAAGGATGCTCTGCGCAGCCTAGCGGACAAGCTGCATTATCTGAACAGTGCTAACAATCACTACTGGTTTGATACCCGCCCAAATCTTCGTCGCGAGATGGAGGAGCGCAAGAAGCGCTTTAAGGATCGCGAGGATGTATTCCCGGCCATTCGCAAGCGAGTGCAGGATAGCTTCGCCAGTGGTTTATTCGGTGGGGTGCATGTATTCACAGAGAGTGGTGATGTCCTGGATGACTACCAACTGCGTTTGGTCGTGCTGACTCCGGATGCTGGCTACAGCAAGAGTGGAGCAAGCCAAGCTATTGCCAAGGCCAATGACATTCTGAAGAACCGTGGCGAGCAGCCCCGGCAGAAACAGAATCGCCTGATCTTCCTGGCTGCCGAGCACGATAATGTCAGTCGTTTGAAGGAGCAGGTACGCACCATGTTGGCGTGGGAGTCCATCGTCAACGACTACAAGGACAACCGCATCACTCTCGATAACTTGATGGCGAAGAACGCCACAGCCAGCTTTGAGCAGTCCAAAGATGGGCTCAAGCGAATGATCCGGGAAACCTACAAATGGTTGTTGGCTCCGGTTCAGACCGCTGTGTCAGGTCGTGGTCTGTCTGATGTCGAGTGGGAGCATTTTGCTGTCAATCCAGGGGCAGCCAACCTTACCCATGAAATCGAGCGCGTACTCAAAGAGAACGAGCTTCTAATCACGGAGTGGGCTCCTTATCACCTGTCCAGCATGCTCAAGAGCTGGTTCTGGAAGGATGATGTTAAGGAAGTAGGTGCTCAGGACGTATGGCAGAAGAGCTGCTGTTACCTGTACCTCCCTCGCCTGCGGGATAGCACTGTGTTCGTGCAAGCCCTCAGCGTTGGTCTGGAGAGTTCCGACTTCTTTGGTATCGCGCAGGGTAAGGAGGCAGATCGTTACCTCGGTTTTGTGTTTGATAGACCGGCCCTTGTAACCCTCGAAGCCTGTCAGATCATTGAACCATCGGTTGCTTCAGCCTATGCAGAGAAACTGCGTCAGGAAAAAGAAGAGGCCGAGCGTGCCCGGAAAAAGGCTCAGGAAGCGGAGGGTGGGAAAAAACCTGAACAGGGTGGTGATGTTGATCCCACTCCGCCAGGGGGGGATGAGCGTCATGAGGAGTCCACCGAGGAAACCTCCAAGGCGTTGATCACTCAGTTCTACGCATCTACTGACTTGGATCCAGTGAAGGCGAAAATGGACTTTGCGCTGTTGGTTGATGAAGTGGTGCAGCAGTTCACTTCCAAACTGGGTGTGGATGTGAAGATCTCCATTGAGATTCAGGCTTCTAGTAAGGCAGGGTTCGATGATGGCCTGCAACGAGCCATCAAGGAGAACTGCAACGTACTGAAGTTCAAGTCGGCTGAGTTCGAGTAACTCTGCGACCTGCTTGGTACACGAAAGCCCCGCCTGTGCAGAACAGCGGGGCTTTTTTGTTAGGCGGGACGTGTTCTTTCAGAGCCAGTGGCTAGGAATCTCGACCTGGAAGTTCTTGGCCACGATACGCAGGGTGGCAAGGATTTCTGTGTGGCGGAGCTGATCAGCCGGTTGCCAGTTGGCTCGGCGATCCAGGAGAGCTTTTAGCTCAACCAGGTTGTACATGCCTAGGCGATGGAAGTTGCCCCAGGACGGTATGCCGAAAAGGTTGTAGATGACCACGGTAGAGTCACGCTCACTAGCCAGACGTTTTTCGCCTGTGATCTTTTCAACAGCAGCTTCAGCTTCGTCACGGTCATCGTAGGTGTTGAGTAGTTTCATTGGAGCATTGGCAGTGGTGAGTGAGGGGGGATTTTACTCTGAGGACAGCAATGTAGCCTGTGATTCTGTCGTGCCCTAGCGGCTGTATCGCCACGGATGCTTTTCGTTGCCCAAAGACTGTATATCCGCACGGGCATAGGAAAAATTCGCGGGATTTTTCTGCTCTACGCTTAGAACTAGCTTTTGAACGTACTTCCGATATTTCTTGCTGGTAGCCACCAGCCGCTCAAGCTCAGCCCCCGCGCGCTTATCTCCGGCGCGATAGAGGGCTATGAGCCGTTTGGCGACCACAGCAACGGGTTCATTGGGTTGGTGCATGTAAGGCTCTTCGATAACGTCCATGTCTGAATCCTGAGGTTCTAGTGGGTCGGGGTTCACCAAGCATCTTCGCGCCAGCTAGCGATCTACTTCAATAGCTCAGCAACAGACAAAGCTTCCGATATCGAGGTTAATCCAGAGCTAAAGCTCTACCGTCAGCACCTTGATTCCCATGCCCTCACAAAACCGCCCCACTGCCGTTAGCGAGCGCCACACCCTCACCGATTCGCGCCGCGAGCGTACTGGCAGCCATTTCACGCCGAGGCGTAGTTCCAACCGCCATTCTTCGCCTTCCCGCAGCACGCGAAACTCTCTCGCGGCATCGGTCTCCACCAGTGCCTGCAACGTTTCCTGCTCAATGGCTCTTTTCATGGTCTACCCCTGCATCCGCAGCTAACCAGTACCCAGGGTATTGGTATAGCGCAGCGGGCGATGCTGGCAACCTTCACTGGCTAAGTGGTTATCGGCACCTAGCCAGGTGTTGGGCCTGATTTAACAGATGTCCCTATTACGCGCAGTGGGTGGGCGGCTCGTTGAAGTGCTGTTCAATGGCCTCGACTAAATCATCCAGAGCATCTCGAAGGCGCATGTCTTCGCGAGGATCACCGCTGGCTGGTTGAAACTCTTTTGCGTGATGGAGTAAGGCCTCGGCGTAGCTTCTGTTGAGGTCGAGCACGATCATCTTTCGGCACCGGTCTTGGAATAACTCATAGTCGTTTACTCCCCAGTGGCTAACCACTTTGGCTGATGTGGGTACGTTACGGGTACGCTTAGGCGTGGTTGGTCAATTTTCCCGTATTGGATTGAGAGCGCTCTCCGTTAGTGGATTAAGACTGCCTCTAAGCTTGCGGCCATCGAGCAGTGAAACACCCTCCCAAGCACTGTCATCTTCGCCCCCAAGGTCTTTTTCTAGTAAACGTCGTCGATTCCTGTACGGGATCAAGGTCGATAAGTCTTCATTCGGAATGGCCAAGTACAGCCAGCTTTCTAAAGCACCGATTTGATCTGCGCGCGATACAACTTCTTGTGCGAGCAGTGAGTCCGTAGGAAGCACCAGCCATATACGGTGAAAGTAGCGTCTGACGGACAGGGCCAGCTTGAGCAGCTCTTCTGCCGCTGAGCTTTCTTTCATGGAGGTGTCGCCAAGGCGAGGAATAACCGCTATGGGGGACTGGGGATCATTGATCAGGATAAATTGACGCAGTGCCCGAAAACGCTTCACCAAAATCAGTTCGCCCTTAGGGCTCCCAAAAAAAGCACCCCCGGCCTTCTGGGATAGTTGAATGCTAAGACGCTGGTGCTCGGCCACCCTGAGACGGGCTCTTGAACGTGCATTGATCTGAGCGCTACCGGACTGGGTTGCATTGAGTTCAAGCGCGCTGCGTAGCTCCTTCAGCGTGACTTGGTTTGACAGGACAGTGTCGAGTCTAACTTGGGCCTCCTCGGGATTTAGCTTGTGCAGGCGTTCAAGAAGCTCAATGTGCGCATAGCCACATTTGACGTGCTCGACAGTGAGCGAGCGTTTAGCAAATCGGTCGAGAAATGCCCCAGCATTCAGCATACGTTTAACAACCTTTTCGTCGTATCCGGAAGCCTCTGCTTCGCGGCGGATGAGGTTGTAGATGCTTTCATCTCCCTGATGGGCGTCGATCTTGGGGTGAACTGATTGGTACAGGCTGTACCAATTGTGAAGGGCTCTACGCGCCATTCGTATGCTCCAGTGGGAAGTTAGACTGCACTACCGTATTTGGTATGCTTCAAATAATTATTGACCATCCTGGAAAGAATCGCTATACCTGTCGCTATGTGATTAAGTGAAGCATACCAAATGAAACGCGACGCCAAAAGCCCTCCTGCAACTCGTCACGTGGCCCGCCGTACAAAGCGTGGCCGGAAGGCGTACGTCATGAAGTCGGTGAAAAGCGGTCTAGAAATTCGTTTGGAGTCGCGCGATGAGCTGGTGCTTGCCAAGGTGCTGGATCTGGATCCTAGGGGGAGCCATTTGCGGGCACAGGCGATGACCTTTGACCTTGTCAGGGGTGATGTTCTAACCGCCCTACCTGCTGCCAAGCACGAAGACAGTCAGTACTACACGCCCGATCTGATAGATCTGATTGATGGCATTGAGCATATCTTCGAGGTAAAGCCGAAGCGCTACTGCGCAAAGCATAAAGACCTCTTTGAGCGAGTGAATGATTTTTGCCGACGACGCGGTATGAAATTCAGGCTGCTGTGTAAAGAAGACTTTACTGAAGCCTTTCTGGCCAATGTGGACGTATTGCACCAGTTCGCTCGGCAATGCTCTCAGCAACTCCCAGGGTGGGCGCAGCAAGTTAGCCAAGTCAAAAATAAGACGGGTCATATCAGAGAGGTGCTCTGCGGGATGGAGCCGATGAGTCATTTTTTGTTGGCAGGGTTGCTGAGCGGCGTTTTGAAGATGGATTTACATCAATCGCGGATTCAAACAATGGACTTCTTGGTGGAGCCGGGAAACGGATATCTAGCCATGCTGGAGATTGATAATGACAAATAACCCCATTCGAGAAAATGCTGTCATTGAGGTTTCCGGTCAACCGTTCATCATCAAGTCGATGCAGGTCGACTTGAAAGACATTGTATTGCGCGGGAAAGGTGGCATTGAGCGGGTCATAGATTTCCAGCAGTTCTATAACGAAATCGCTGGAGGAACGATAAAAATTCCGGGGTGCGTTACGGAGTGCAAAGAGAAAGATTGGGAGCCCTCTGAATATGCCGAAGCCATTTTTCGTAGAGACATAGTCGATCTATTAGATAATGGTAAATATCGGCAGGCTACTGAGACTAAAAAAACCGAGATGTTGGAGGCTCTTGGTCTTGAGCACCAAAAAAGAGTGCCGACTCTAAAGACAATTAGGACGTATCAGAAAAAGTTTGCACTTAGTGGATTCGAAGCTCTGATTCCAAAGTTTAGTGCTCGTGGAGGACGGGGATGGGAAGTAAAGAGCGCAGCTAAAGAGCTTGCTCGCGAGGTCATCCTCGCGACATATGCTAAAGACGACAAATTAAACTTTGCTGGGACAGCCAGGCTAGTGATTGATCGTTTGAAGGATGCAGGCGACCTTGCAACAGGTAAAGAGACAATCAGTGTTAAAACCGTGTCAAGAATTATCCAGGATTTACCTCGCGATATCGTTCTGAATGGTCGAATCGATCCGAGAACGTATCGACTGCTGTCACGCCATGCTGTGAACGAATTTTACGTTGAGCATGTATTCGAGCTAATGCAGATCGATGCCAAGCCAGTTGATATGTATGTTGTTGATGAGTTTGGTCGCCGAGGGTTCTACCCCATTTCCACGGACGGTTTTAAAAGGGCTGAAAACTTCAAGTCTTGCCGGGCGACTCTACGATGCATTCGTGGGTTATGAAACCGTTCGATGTAGTCGAATAGATCCGCTCTTGCCTCATCGCGAGTCC
>SXGS01342905.1_pt1 | contig 13814 bp, 10 predicted proteins | sample 3174681 | NCBI WGS metagenome assembly SXGS01 (sample SAMN11356861, study PRJNA531348) | freshwater metagenome | isolation source: freshwater sample F1-80 | place: China: Fuxian Lake, Yuxi | collected 2017-12-25
GATGTACATGGAAGGTCTCCTTGGACCGACGGACTACACAGGCATGGTCGGGCCGGAATGGGTGGCCAACGGTCCGGCTCGACGTCACAATAGAGGCGGGAACATGGTCTTTGGCGATTTGCACATCGAACGTCCAAACAGCCCAGCCTACGAGGCCATGGCCAAGTCAGACCGATTCTGGTACCCGACCGATGATCTAACCCAACGTCAAAGCAAACATTAGTCCGAAACCTGCATTCTTTTGGCGCGTTTCATCCAGAAATCTCGCTGCTAAGGATAAGGATCGGATGTGGCACGAAGCCTGCCTTCCGGTCGGAAACCACAAAAATCCATGAAAACGCCTCTCGTCATCTCAAACCTTCACTCCTTCTTCGCACTGTTCTCACTTGGACTGCGGGTGGCCGCACTGCTCCTGATACCCGAGCCCCTCGCCGCCCAAGTCGTCACCATCCCTGATCCAACGTTGGAAAAGTTACTGCGCCAGTCCCTACGCAAGCCACCCAACGCCAGCATCACCGTCGCGGACATCTCGCGCCTTGATCGTCTGTCGATCACCCTTGGGTCACCTTTCGATAAGCCCATCGCCAGCCTCGAAGGCCTTCAGGCGGCCACAAATCTAGTGGTCCTTGAATTCACCGGATTATACCTCTTTTTTCCCGACGGCACTTTCGGCAAACCCTACACCGCCACTGCACTGCTGGAGGACGGACTTGCTCCGCTGAACGCGTTGACCAAACTCGAAAGTCTCTCCTTTGAAGGGTGCAGGTTTCCCAGTTTGGTCCTCCCATCTGGGATAACCAACTTGCGGAGCCTCTCACTCGTCGACTGCGGCACGACGAACCTTTCCATCCCCGATACCATCACCAATCTTATCTCCCTGGCGCTTCGCAGTAACGCCATCGACCTCTCGGCTCCAGGAGCCCTGCCTGCGGACCGCAGCCACCTCAAATCCCTGGATCTCGCGGACCTCGCTTCCGTCGATCTCTCCTGGGTCGACGCCCTGACGGGCCTGACCACCTTGAAACTGGCTAATGTCGGACTCACCAACCTCACTCTCCCGGATGCTACCTTCCGCCGGATCAAACACTTCGAGCTCTCCCGCAGCACTCAGGTCAAGGATCTCTCGTTCCTCGGTAAATTCACCGCTTTGGAGTCCCTCAATCTGAGCGGCAACGCGCTGACGAATCTTGATCTGCCTTCGAATCTCTCGACCCTGACCTCGCTCAACCTCAGAAGCAATCTCCTGACCCGATTTGTTCCCCCTTCCTCGGCTCCTTTGGTGGAGCTCGAACTTTACGGCAATCGGCTGGCCGACGCCGATTTCCTCACGCAGCTTCCTCAGCTAGTGTCACTCACGCTCGCCGCCAATCGCATTGTCAACCTCGCCCTTCCCCCACGGATGACCAATCTCTTTTCGCTCTCGCTTTCCCCCGGAATTCTCACAAATCTCGTGCTCCCGGAAGGCATGGCTCAACTCTCCTCCCTTTCCCTGGCAAAAAACCAACTCCGGGAATTGGTCCTTCCAGTCGGGATGACCAGTTTGGCACGACTCGAATTGGATGGCAATCCGCTCACCCGGATTACGATTTCGGAGCCTATGCCCTCGGTGGACCAGCTCTGGGCCCCCAATTGTCGACTGACCGAAACCGGATTCCTGGCACAGCTCCCAAACATCCGTGAAATCTTTCTGTTCAACAACCACTTCACCGAACTCACCCTGCCTGACGGTTTGTCCAACCTGTCTAGGCTCGACGTTTCCCGGAATAAAATCACTCGGTTGAACTTGTCCCGCGGCCTCACCTCCCTTGACACCGTCACCGCGACCGACAATCCCCTTGCCGAGTTCTGGGCGCCCGCCGATTTCCATCCACAGGAATGGTTCAGTATTCAAGGGTTCGACATCGGAAACATCGCCTTCTACCCTGTTCTGGATCTCGCCCGTTCCGCGGCTGGCATTGAAGTCCGTTGGCTTGGCGGTGCCTTGCAAACCCGCAATTCCCTCTCCCAAGGCGATTGGGTCGACCTGCCCGATGCCAAAAGTCCCTGGGTGTTGGATACCGCCGCACCCATGAAGTGGTTCCGGGTCCGCTTGGAATGATCCAACAACCTGAGCTCGCCTGCGCCATGAACGAGACTCCTCCCACCGATCCGCATTCGGAGAAAGCCATCTTCCTCGCGGGATTGGAACTCTCCGACATCCAGGAACGGGCCGCGTATCTCGAAAAGGCGTGCGGCAGCGACAGGGCGCTGCGTGAACGGATTGAACGGTTGATTGGGCATCATGCTTGCGCCGAGACGTTCCTCACAACAGCGGTCGATGGCCGGGCCACGCTTCTTGACCAGGCTCCACTCCTCGAAGGGCCGGGTAGCCACATCGGCCGCTATAAACTGCTCCAGCAAATCGGTGAGGGCGGCTGTGGCACGGTCTTCATGGCCGAACAGGAAGAACCCGTTCGTCGCCGAGTGGCCCTCAAGGTTATCAAGCTCGGCATGGACACCAAGTCTGTCGTCGCCCGGTTCGAGGCGGAGCGTCAAGCGCTGGCGATGATGGACCATCCCCACATTGCCAAAGTCCTCGACGGCGGTGCCACAGGTTCGGGACGGCCGTATTTCGTCATGGAACTCGTGCGTGGGATTCCCATCACCCGATACTGTGACGAACACAAACTCGACCTTCCAGCGCGCCTGAATCTCTTCATCCTGGTTTGCCAGGCCATCCAGCACGCCCATCAGAAGGGTATCATCCATCGGGACATCAAACCCTCCAACATCCTCGTCGGCCTCCAGGATGGCCGTCCCGTTCCCAAGGTCATCGACTTTGGGATCGCCAAGGCCACTGAAGTCAAACTCACCGAACGCACCCTCTTCACCGCGTTCGAACAGTTCATCGGCACCCCGGCCTACATGAGCCCCGAGCAGGCTGGGCTCGGCGGTCTCGACATCGACACCCGGAGCGACGTCTACACAATGGGGGTCCTACTCTACGAGCTGATCACCGGCACGATGCCCTTCGATGCCCGGGAACTATTCAAATCCGGTCTCGAAGAGATCCGGCGACACATCCGAGAAGTCGAGGCCCCTCGCCCCAGCACGCGGCTCAGCACGCTGAAAGGCGAACAATTGGCGACGACCGCGGCCCTGCACGCCACCGACCCGGGGCGGATGGCCAACCGCATCCGAGGCGACCTCGATTGGATCGTCATGAAATGCCTCGAGAAGGATCGGGCACGACGCTACGAGACGGTGACCGGCCTCGCCGCGGATCTGCGGCGGCATCTCGACAACGAGCCGGTGGCGGCGGGGCCGCCGAGTGTTGTCTACCGATGCCGGAAGGCCCTTAGAAGGAATCGAACCGCGTTCGCCGTCGGGGCCTCCTTTGCAGCCATCCTCGTGGTTGCGACTATCTTCAGTGCCTGGCAGGCGGGAGCCGCTAGGGACTCCGCGGCAAGGGAGCGGACCGCGCGCGAAGACGCGGAAGGCGTCGTGAAGTTCCTCACCGATGTGTTCCGAAGCCCCGACCCGGAGCGCGACGGCCACAAGATCACGGTCGCCGAAACTCTCGGGCGCGCGGCGAAACGTCTCGAAACCGACAACGCAACCCAACCGGAACGCCAAGCCCTTTGGCAGTCTGCCATCGGGGAAACCTATTTCGGGCTTGGGCTCCACCGTGAGGCTCTCGCTTTACAGGAAAAAGTCCTGGAGTACCATCGCCGGGAAAACATGCTGGAGCAAACCAATGCGCTCGAAAACATGCGGCGACTCGGCCTCAGTTATTATCAGCTCGACCGCTTCCACGATGCGATACACGTCCAGCAAGACGTCATGATGAATCGAATTCGGATTCTCGGCCCCGAACATCCAGATACCCTGGCTTCCAAGATGGATCTGGCCGCGACGCTCTCCCACGGCGGAGTCCCCACCAAAGCGTCCGGCCGCATGTTCGAACAAGTATACCTTGCCCGCAAACAGATGTACGGAGCCGATCACAAGGAAACCCAATACGCTCTCCGCCGCCTGGAGGAGTACCAGATGGCCACCGGTCAGCTCAGCCTGTCAAACATGTTCGCCTCCTGGCAATCGTTCGTCGCTAAATGTCGCCGGGAGGATGGGGACGAAAAGCCGGACACCATCCTCTCGATGATGAACCTGGCGAATGGCTATCTCACGCACCATCGTCAGGAAGATGCCATGCGCCTTTACCAGGAGACGCTTGGCTTATCACGAAAGGTCATGGGCACCGAGCACGGCACGACCCTGGTAATCATGCAGGAGTTAGCCCAAGCACTCACCGGCCTTGGCCTCCCGAACCATCTCAGCGAGGCCATGAAACTCCTCGAAGAGGCCCTCCCTCTCTCACGCAATATCCGCGGCGAGCATGCCCCCAAGACGATCAAACTGGCCTTCAATCTGGCCGAGGTCTTCCTTCGGATCGGGCGGCAGGAAGAGGCCGTTCGTTTGTGTGGGGATACCTTTGGTGTGTGCCAACATGTTTCCGCGGAAGGTCATCGCCTGCCAAACCATGTGATCGGACTGTTGGCCCAGGCAGCTTCGAAACCTCAGGACCTCTCTAATTATTCGCTCCAACTCCTGGAGGCATTCGTGGACAGTCAGCGCAAGCTCACTTCCCAAAACGACCCCCCGTTGTGGCTCGAAGCCATGGACAGCCTCGCCAATGTCTACGACCAACTCAACCGCCGCGACGATGCCATCAAGCTCCGCGAGGAATGGTTGCCCCTTCACCGTGGGTTAGCCGGCTCGGACAGCCCGCAGGAGCTGGAATCAACGTCCCAACTGGCCAACGCTTATGCCGCCAACGGGAGGAGTCAGGACGCGATCCAGCTCAGGAACGGCGTGGTGGAGCTACAGAAGCGCGTCCTCGCCCGCTGCCTTCAAAGCGCCCCCGCTTCCCAGGAAACCATCGACGCTTATGCCCAATTGGGTCGTTGCCAGGAGATGGCCGGTCGTCCTGCGGAGGCACTCAAGTCATGGCAGGAAGCCATCCGGATCGACTCCAGGCCGAACGGCAACACGCACTACTGGCTCGGCCGGGCACTCGTCGAAAGCAAGCGTTACTCCGAAGCCATACCCGTGCTCCGAATCGCCCAAAACCTCAACTTGATCCCGGAACGTAAGCCTCAGCTAGCGGAGTTACTGAGGGTTGCTGGGTTCAAGCAAACCGTGCCATCCGCACCCACTGTGCGGATTTCCTCGCGCGACTATCCGTCTCCTTGACACATCCTCCCCAATCCTCGTCCGGGATAGCCCACACGGAAGTCTCCCAACTCCTTGCGGATATCGAAGGAGGCGCTTCCGATGCTGCCGCGCGCCTTTTGCCGCTCGTTTACGAGCAGTTGCGAAAGTTGGCCGCTGCTCGGATGGCCATGGAACCCCAAGGGCAAACCCTTCAGGCCACGGCCTTGGTTCATGAAGCGTGGATGAAACTCGCCGGTTCCCGTCAACCCTGGACTGGGCGAGCCCATTTCTTCGCCGCCGCCGCCGAGGCGATGCGCCGCATCCTCATCGACAAAGCCCGACGCAAAGGCACCCGGAAACGGGGGGAAGGCATCAAAGTCGAGGAATTGGTGGATTCCCAAATCCAAGCGGCCATGCCGAACGACGAAATCTTGGCCGTGAACGACGCCCTTGATGCGCTTGCCGCACAAGACGAAACCGCCGCGCGTGTGGTCAAACTCCGGTATTTCGTCGGGATGACCAAATTCGAGACGGCCGACGCCTTGGAAATTTCTCCACGCTCCGTCGACCGTCATTGGGCCTACGCCCGTGCCTGGCTCAAGGAGGCGCTCGCTACGGCAACGGCATCTTCCGTGGGTCCGACACCAGCTCAATCACGCTCTTTGCTACGCCCTCCAACCCCATCGTGATGATCAGCGCCAGCAGTTCGTGATTGGATTGGAGCCCTTATGGAATCTCAGGAACAGAGATATGGGAGGAATCTGTTCCCAGGAGGTCATTTCGCTTAGCCCAACTTTCTACATTGGGCGAGGTTTTTGAGAAAACTCACGGGGGGGGGCCGATCGAAATCCCCAGCAGGATGATTCCCTGCGGCACTCAGTCAGTTTATGCGAATGGGCTTTCGAGTGAGGTCACTGGGCAAGCGATTTCAACCTTTGGCTCGGCGCGAAGGAGGCGCGCGTCCTGACGAACCGCAAGTAATGACCAACGTCGCCAGAGGTCGAAAGAGCCAGCGAACGAGACCCATCCTGAAAGCCCATTGGAATTAGCTTCGCTCTCCGCCCGGCTCGGAAATCTGCGGATCATCCATAGTGGCGTCGGCGCCTCCTTTTGACGCAGACGCACGGTTGCCCGGTCCCGAACGAAGCGCGCTTGCCCCTATAACGAAAGCTCTTTACTCTCCCCCCACCGCAAGAACACCTGGCAACACCTTGCGACTCCGAGGACGACGACAATAAGCTATGATTTCCCTGAATTCCCTCATCGCTCTTGGCTTCACCATCGCGGCTTGTTTATTGGGGGCGCGAGTCGATGCCGCCGAAACGGGGCGTCCCAACATCCTTTGGATTGTGGTGGACGACATGTCGCCCAATTTTTCCTGTTACGGCGAAAGGCTGATTCAAACGCCGAACGTGGACCGGTTGGCGCGGGAAGGCACGCAATTCCGCAATGCCTTCATCACGGCGCCGGTGTGTTCCCCTTGCCGTTCCGCTTTAATCACAGGAATGTACCAGACCAGCATCGGCGCGCATCAACATCGAAGCGGGCGCGGCGCCGAGAAAATTCGCCTGCCATCCGGAGTGACGCCGCTCCCGGTTCTTCTCCAAAAAGCTGGCTACTACACGTGCATCGGCAGCGGGCTGCGGGACCAGAACCGCGCGGCGCGGCAGACCGCCGCCAACAATCAACTCGGCAAAACTGATTACAATTTCGAATGGGACGCATCGATGTACCATTCCAACGACTGGTCCGGCCGGCGGCCGGATCAACCGTTCTTCATGCAAGTCCAATTGGCCGGGGGAAAACTGAGAGGCGGCACCGACGAAGCCGCCCGCAAACTTTCCGAACGTGCATCGAAGGAATTGGGGAGCTCGACGGATCCGGAGAAGGTCATCCTCCCGCCTTATTACCCTCGCGACCCCGTCCTGCTGCGCGATTGGGCGGCCTATCTGGACTCGGTGCGGTTCACCGATCGGCATGTCGGCTTGGTGCTGGCACGGCTTGAGCAGGAAGGCGTGCTCGACAAGACGCTCGTGATCTTCATGACCGACCACGGGATCAGCCACGCTCGCGGAAAGCAGTTTCTTTACAACGAGGGCACGCATGTGGCTTTCGTGGCTCGCGGGCCAGGTGTCCCGCGCGGCGCCGTGCGAGAGGATCTCATCGAGCACATCGACATGGCCGCCCTATCCCTGAGCACAGCGGGAATCGCACTCCCTGCCGCGATGCAAGCCAAGGACGTGTTTTCGAAAAGCTACAGCCCCCGCGGCGCCGTTTTCGCGGCTCGTGATCGGTGTGATGAAACAGTGGATCGGCTCCGCAGCGTGCGCACGGACCGGTTCTTGTATATTCGCAATTTCCATCCCCGCCGGCCGCATCTGCAGCCAAACGCTTACAAAGACGGCAAGTCCATCGTGCAAACGCTGAGAAACCTTCATGCCGCGGGCAAGCTTGACTCGCTCGCCCAAAGGTTGCTCTTCAGCCCGGAGCGGCCTCCCGAGGAGCTTTACGAATGGAGGGCTGATCCCTGGCAGGTGACCAACATCGTCAGTGTCGCGGGACACCAGCAAGCTCTCTCGGCGCTGCGCGCCCAGCTCGACCGATGGATGACGGAGACCGGCGACCAAGGCCCCGAAGCTGAAAAAATGTTCGAGAGCGACATGGCTGTTTATGTTGGCAATGGCCATCCAGTGGTGGAAAGAAACATCGTCCTCATGAAAAAATGGGCGTCCGAAGGGAGATAAATCCCGCTTGACGCGCGATCCGGACAAGAAAAAGGAAGGAAGAATATTCAATCCGCGGCCACTGGGACGCTGACGCCCCGCCAATTCGGACTTGCCAAGCAGGGTGTGGCTGTTGAGACTGAGTCTCAGCAGTGGCGGCCCCAAGCCCAAGCCATAGAACATGCCAGCCAATTCCATTGGAACCAAGCCAGCATCAGCCGCGAAAGTCCCGGCCACTGCCTTCTCCGAGGCCGAGGCGTGGCACGAGGTGGGCACAGGGTGGCAGCCGCTGTTTGCGAGCTTCAAGGGGATGGGGTTTAGCGTCGAGTGGCACGATTTCTTCGCCAAAACGGAGTTCGATTGGGCCGCGAGCTTCCACCCGGATTGCGTCGAACTCTGCCTCAACGTGTGCGGCCGTGGTTATGTGGAAGGGGGCGGTCAGCGGGTGGACTTTGAACCCAACACTGTGGGGTTCTACAGCCGAGAGAGCGAACCCCTGGGGGGAAAGCGCCTCGCCGGACAGCAGCACCAGTTCCTCACCCTGGAATTCTCACGCCAGTTTTTGGCCGCCCATCTGGCGAGCATTGAATCATTGCTTCATCCCATTGTGCGTGCGGTGATAAAGAACCGCTCCTCGGTCCACAAACCGGTTGGCGCCACGCGCATGACCATGGCGCAGCAGCAAATGGTGTCCACGCTCAGGCATCCCCCAGTCTATTCGGCGGCACAGCCCATTTGGTATCAGTGCAAGGCGATCGAACTGGCCGCGACGTTTCTTCTGCAACCCCCGGAGGAATCTGAACTCTTCTGCACGCGGCAACAGCGATTGGCCGAGGAACGAGTCGAGCAGGTTTATTTCCATCTGAAACAAAACCTCTCGGAGCCGCCAACCCTGGAGGAACTCGGCCGGAAGGTCGGCTGCAGCCATTTCTATTTGAGCCGCATTTTTTCAAACCACACCGGGCTGACAATCACCCAGTGCCTGCGTCAGCTGCGTATGGACAAAGCCGCCGAACTGCTGCGCTCAGGGGAATACAACGTGACCGAAGCGGCCCTGGAAGTCGGCTACTCGAGCCCAAGCCATTTCAGCCAGGCTTTCCACGAAACCTTTGGCTGTTGTCCAGGCCTGTATCCGCTTCCTGTTCCGGGGCATCAGATCCTCGCGAAATCCAGGTCCTCTACCTCGGGCTCAGCAAGTGATCGCAGGAAGCCAAGCCGGTAGCTGACAGCGCCGCAGCGGAGGGCGCCCGGGCTCGAGGGCAGAGCCTCCCGCACCGTGTCGCGTGCCGCTGGACAACCCACTCTCACCCTGACATTCTCTGCGCCCGAATGAAACAATCCGTTGTCACCCTCGATTTGGAAGGCGTGCTTGTGCCGGAGATTTGGATCGCGGTGGCTCAAAAGACCGGGATCAGGGAACTCGAACTGACGACGCGCGATATTCCGGACTACGATGTCCTTATGCGAGGCCGCCTCCGGATACTCGGCGAACATCATCTGAAACTTGTCGATATTCAGAGCGTCATCGCGAGTTTGAGTCCATTGGACGGAGCTCTGGCGTTCCTGCGAACGCTCAGGGAAACAACGCAAGTGATGATTCTTTCGGACACGTTCGAAGAATTTGCCAAACCGCTGATGCGGCAGCTCGAATGGCCCACGCTTCTTTGCCATAGACTTGAGGTGGTGGAGGGACGCATCGTGGACTACCGCCTTCGACAGCAAAACCAAAAACAAAAATCCGTCGAGGCCTTGCGGGGATTGAATTACAAGGTGATCGCCGCGGGAGATTCGTTCAACGACACGGCCATGCTAGCCGCCGCCGACGTTGGGTTTTTCTTCCACGCCCCCGAGGCCATTAAGGCTCAATTCCCCGGTTTCAAAGCGGTGGACCGCTACGAGGATTTGTTGGCAATGATTCTCGCGGAGCTTTGAGCCGAAAGGATCCCCAGGGTTTAGTTTTCCTCATCGCGGATTCTGCAACTCCACGCAGCGTTCAACTGCCGTGTTAAGGTTGGATCAACCACCGATCAGTTCGTCGCTTCTCAAGGCCACCGGATCCAGACCGGCTCTCAGACACCACTCGCGATAGGCAAACGGGGAGATCTCGGAGGGCTTGATCTCGCTTCGCCCTCCCCAAAACACGTTGGTGTAGGAAACCGGGATTCCGGCTTCGGCGAGATGGAGGTCGATCGCGGACTTGTGGGCGAGCACCAAGTCTTTGGCTGTCCCATGGGCCACTCCCATGACATTCACATTATGGAAATCCGGCCCGCCTTCGCGCCAATAGGCGTGCGTCATGATGTGGTGGCGTCCCACTTCACCCCCGGCTTCCCGTTCCCTGCCAGGGGGCACTGCCCAATGAAAAAGAGCGTTGAATCGTGTCACACGCTCTCCGGTCACCAGGGGCTTCACGTGTTCCAAAAAAGTTGAAAAACGGCCGATGATCTTTCTCTTGTTGAGATCTGACGCCACCTCAAGAAACCGGCCCAAGGGCACACCCGCTTCCTCGGCGCGCGGCCGCCACAAATCCTCGCCCAATTCCGAGGGTTCGAACTCGCGCTTGAGCGCGACGAGAATCTTCCACTCAAGCTCGTTCAGCGTTGCCAGAGTGACCACGGTGGCGTCCGCGACCACATCGGCCCTGCTCCCAGGTTCCATGCCTTTTCGGCGAACGTGTCCCACTCCTAGCGTGAACAGCATTTTCGCGGGCATCAAACGGAAGCTCAACGCGCCCACTCGTTCCCGCAGGTATTCGCAGTGTTTTCGCATGGAATATCCCTGAGGCACTTTGAGGGTCGTCCACAGTTTGTAGTTCGACCCCGCCGTCACCGTATCGGTGGATCGTGTGACGACGTGCCCCGAAAACGGGTCTTCTTGAAACATGAAATCAAACGCCGAATCGAGCTTCTCTTGAGGAACCTCCCACGCCACGAGCGAACCTTGCGCCAGATTCGTCGCCAACAACGTCTGCCGAACACGACGAATCACGCCTGCTTCCAGCATGGCCTTGATGCGTTCCAGCACCAACGAGGCGTCCAGCCCGGTTAGTTGGCCAATCTCGCCGATGGGATTCTGCTGAAATCCTTGCAGCCGATCCTCGGAGACCGCGAGGATTCTCGCGTTGACCGGATCTTGTATGTCGATGGGAACGTTTGTGTTTATCATTTCAATGCGCGCCGCCCGAAAAGCCTGCTGGCGCCATTTTGACCAGGCAGAGTTCAATGCCAACCTTTTTCCGCCTTGCGTGTTCCCCCTTGGAACCGGGCATGGAATCTCCCATCTCCCAATATCGACTGAACCAGGCAGGGGCTTCGAAGGCTTCGGCGCGTGCTCATCCCGTGAAAGCGACCCGACGAGAGGGCGGCAATGAACAGAACTCACGGAAGAACGACTGAACCCCTCTCGAGCCCCCTTTTCCGAGCAGGTCAGCAACCCGGCCTCTCGCCTCGCCTCGCCCAATTCCGGCTGCCACCCTAGGGTGCGTCAGATCCTTCACGCCTGGCCCCAATCCAGATCGGGGCGCCACGAATCGGTCGCTGATGTCTTGACGGGCTTTAAGCCGCGAATCCGAAGCGATACTTTTCTTCCTCGGGCTTGATCCCCAATGAAGCGCAGATGCGTTTCGACGCCAGCAGGCACGCGGCGGTTTTGACGAGGCGGTCAAACTCGACTGTAGAGAGAGCTACGCCTTCGTGTTTGACGGCAAGAATGGAGTGGCCGCGCTCCAGCAACTCGAGCAGGAACTCCTCGACCACGATTGGGTCGTCGGTCGTGTAATGATTCGTCTGTGAGTGCCCGCGAAAGCGTGTGGCAAATTCAATTGAGTATTTGGGAAGCATAGTTGTGGTTGATAGGGTTTGAGTTGCGTTTGATGATGGTGATTGGCTGCTGGCAATGGATGTCTTGTTCACACATGCCGAAGCTCAGGGGCGGCATCGCGAACTTTTCTCACCCAGTGGTGAAAAATCGATCTGGCGGCGTCATGGGTTTCTTCAGGCGCCACCGACTCCGTAATCGTCTCGTTCGTTGGGAGCCAATCAGTCCTAAAGTGCTTCTCCTTCACAAGAAGATCGCACGGGCGAAGAAATGCCTGCGTCCTCACGGTCAAGCGGCCCGAAGGATCGTCGTATTCCGCCTGGGCCGTGGCGCATACTTCGCAAGCCCCCCCCGGCTGGTCCAGAGTACCCAACACTTCGATCGTATCAACGACACGTTTCATGTTGATTCATTCTGAAAGATCTCATCCCAAGTCACTCATCGTGGTTTGCGGAAGATCGGTCAAAACTTGCCTTTCGGCGAATTCGTTGCGCCAGCGTCCAACGGCCATGGAATAAGTGCTTGTTTTTTCAGCGGCGGAAACGCGACACTTGGAGGGTCAATCGGCAGGCTCCAGAGCAGCGCCGCCGTAAGACTCTTGAACCTTTGCGAACTCAAATACGTTTATGATCTCCACGACTGAATCCGGCCTCGAAAGCGCGCCGAACGAGTTCAACCGGCGGCATTTTGTCAAAACAGTCGCCACGGCGGTCGCCAGCGCAGCGATTTGCACGGCCCGAGGCGACTCGGAAAATCGCGCTAAACGGAACATCAAGCTCGGCATCGATAATTTCGCCGTGCGCGCGATGGGCTGGAAAGCTCCCCAATTGATCGATTACTCCGCTTCCTTGAAGCTCGATTCCTTGTTTATATCGGACCTGGACGCCCTCGAGCAATTCGAAGAGTCGTATCTGAAACGAATCAGGTCGATGGCGGCCGATCAAGGGCTCCAAATCCATCTCGGAACCTGGAGCGTATGTCCCACGTCGGTTTCGTTCAGGAACAAATGGGGCACCGCGGACGAACATTTGTCGTTGGGAATCCGATGCGCGAAGGCACTCGGGTCGCCCGTGCTCCGGGTGGTGCTTGGAAACGGACAGGATCGGTCCACTCCAGGGGGCATCGAGGCCCGCATGGCGGACACGGCAAAAGTGTTGAAAGCCCACCGCTCCGAGGCCATGGACGCGGGAGTGAAAGTGGCGATCGAGAATCACGCCGGAGATATGCAAGCGTGGGAGGTGGTCGCTTTGATCGAGCAGGCAGGCAAGGATTTCGTGGGAGCCAACTTGGATTCTGGAAATGCTCTGTGGACCTTGGAAGAGCCCGTTTCGAGCCTCGAGGTTTTGGGGCCGTATGCGGTCACCACAAGCTTGAGGGATTCGGCGGTCTGGGAATCCGAGAACGGCGCCACGGTGCAATGGATCGCCATGGGCGACGGGACAACGGATCTGAAGACCTACTTTGACCGCTTTGAAGTTCTCTGCAAAGGCGTCCCGGTGCATATAGAAACCATATCCGGGTTCAACAAGGAATTTCCCTATTTCAAGGCTGATTTTTGGAAGCCTTGGCCGAAAGCCAAGGCCGCTGATCTGGCGAAATTCATTGCGCTCGCGAAACAGGGAAAGCCGCGCGCAACCTGGAAAGCTCCCGCCGGCGTCGACGGCAAAAAGGCGGAGCAAGAGTACCAGAAATCAGAAATCGAACGTAGCCTGCGCTACTGCAAAGAAAAGCTCGGCCTCGGACTCAAATCCTAGCCGGCAAAAGTCTCTATCCTCGAAGGCGCGCAAATCGCCTGGCGCGAGTCACGGCACGCCACGTCACACGTCGCAGATTTGCACTCCCTGCTTGAGGGATCCGAGAACGTCGGGTCTCTTCGGAATAAACTCCTGGGCCACGAAACCCTTAAAGCCGGTGTCCACGATGGCTTTCATTACGGCGGGATAATAGATTTCCTGCGACTCGTCGATCTCCGCCCGCCCCGGCACTCCGCCCGTGTGGTAGTGGGCGATGTAAGGATGGTATTTCTTGATGGTCGCGATCATATCTCCCTCCATGATCTGCAGGTGGTAGATGTCGTAAAGC
>SXGS01416801.1_pt1 | contig 13813 bp, 13 predicted proteins | sample 3174681 | NCBI WGS metagenome assembly SXGS01 (sample SAMN11356861, study PRJNA531348) | freshwater metagenome | isolation source: freshwater sample F1-80 | place: China: Fuxian Lake, Yuxi | collected 2017-12-25
CGTAGGGCGGGCCGTCATGCAGGATGAAAGGCTCGGCGCTGCGGGACTTGGCGTCCGCGCGCAGCTTTTCATAGAGGCCGAGGGCGTCCCAGCGCTTGATCCATTCAGGCTCTGCCTTGGGCAGGCCCGCGCGCATCGGGAACTCGGTTTTGGGTAGGAACAGCGTGTCGCGGTAGTCGCGGTCAGTCGCAGCGGTATCGGTCATAGGGTGTGTCGTTCAACAAATGGGGCAGCCAGAGGCGGCGGGGGTTGGAAACGGGGGCAAACGAACTTTACCCGGCCACCGCTGAAGTAAAGCCCTCAGACGGCGGCCGGGCCGCTAATTCGCATGATTTTGCGGGCCCGGGCCTGTTCCATGACCGGGGCGGTTAGCATGACTTCCCGGGCGCTGTCACCCCTGCGGGCGCGGGCCTATTGGCCGGCGCCTTCGGCATAATCGGGGGCATACTCGCCCACTTCCCAGATATAGTCGGCCACGGCGACCGAGATCGAGAGGGCGTTGGCGAGGTTCTCCCGCACGTTCAGCATCGTCATGCCGCCATCCAGGATGACATAGCGCGTGATGATGAGGGTAGAGTCTTCCGTGCCGATGTCCCCTTCCAGCGCAACCGACACAGGCGTCCAGTTGAGATTGGCGGCGTTCATCTTCTCATAGGTGACCATATCGTCGCCTTCGTACTCAACATTGATGTTGATGCCGAGGCAGCCGGGCCGGATGTCGTTTTCGCAGACGGTGCCATCCAGGCTGTAGATCAGGCCACCGGCATTGGTCGCGCTGACCGAATTGCCTTCAGCCGCCGTGATGGTGTGGCCGGAGGCGACGACGACGGCTTTCAGGTCTTCCAGGAAGACCGAGCGGACCTGCCGGTCATCCTGGGCAAGGCTCGCGTCGGCGGTAAATGTTCCCTGCGCCAGAGCCGGCGCAGCGATGGCCGCAGCCAGGGCAAGGGTTGTGAATAAGCGGCGCATGGTGTCCTCCTGTAGCGTCCCCAAAACACCAGACTGCGCATGTTTGCAGCCGGTGTGTAGGGGCAGGCTCAGCGCAAATTACGGAATTTTTATGGTGTGGGCGCGGGCTTACCAGCCATCATCGTAATACTCGTCCTCGTCTTCATACCCGGGCGCATACTCGCCGGCCTGCCAGATATAGTTGGCGGCCTGCGGCGCAATGGCCAGCAGGTTCAGGAGGTTATCCTTGACGTTGCCCATGGTGGCGCCCCGGTCGAGGATGACATAGCGCGTGATGCCGACTGTCGGCGTCTCGCCGTCGATGCCGCCAGCCGAATACCAGGCGGATACGGCGCCCCACATCAGGTTGGCACCATTGATCCGCTCCAGGGTTTCCTGGCCGTCGGCATCATAGCGCACCTGCATGTTGATGCCGAGGCAGTCATCGGAATACTCGCTGTCGCAGATCGTGCCGATGAGATTGAAGATCAGGCCCTCGGCCGTCTTTGCCCGGATGGAAACTTCCCCTTCATCGCCGGTGCTGAGGATGGTGTAGCCTTCCTCCACCACGATGGTCTGGAGATCGGCCAGTGTTGCCCCCGTCAGTACGCGGCTGTCGTCGGCCTGCGCGCCAAGCGCGACGGCCGAGAGAATGGCGAGTGATGTCAGAAGTTTGCGCATGCGATGTCCTCCCCGCAGAGCGTCAGCGAGGGACTGTTGCGCCCGTTTGGGGCGCCTGTGAAGGGCCGGAGCGAGGCAAAAATAAGGAAAAAATGCATTGGCATCCGGGGGTTGCCAGCCTTGCGCGCTCGGGGAGCCCGCGTCTCAGGGGCGCGTGGCGAGGATTTCCTTGGCCTGCGCAGCATCCTTGTGCATCTGGGCGATCATGGCGTCGAGGGAGTCGAATTTCAGCTCCGGACGCTGATAGGCGATCAGCTGGACTTCGGCGCGCTGGCCGTAAATCTCGCGATCAAAATCAAAGATGAAGGTTTCCAGCAGCGGGTCGCGCAGGCCGGTCGTCGGCGTGCGGCCGAAATTGGCCACGCCGTCGCGCCACTGGTCCTCGCCCTCGATCCGCAGGCGGACGGCATAGACGCCCATTTTGGGGTGGATGAGATCGCCCAGCGAGATGTTCGCCGTGGGGAAGCCGAATGTGCGCCCGTTCTGCTCACCGGGCTCGATGATGCCATCGGCGATCCAGGGACTGCCGAGGAGCTGCGCGGCCACTTCCGGCTCGCCCGCCATCAGGGCCTGGCGGATGGCGGTGGAGGAAGCCTTGGCGCCGTGGCCGATCACTTCCTCGACGATCGTGACGCCAAAGCCGAGCGCGCGGCCGAGGCTGGCAAGGCGCTGGGCATGGCCCATGCGGCCGCGGCCAAAGCGGAAGTCAAAGCCGACCGAAATGTGCGAGACGCCGAGCCCGTCAACCAGCACCTGGCGGACGAACTGCTCGTCTGTCATCGCCGCCATCTCGCCATTGAAAGGCAGCTCGAACACCGTGTCGGCGCCTGCCTTCAGGATCAGGGCGTTGCGCCGCTCGGGCCGCAGGATGCGGAAAGGCGGGTCGCCGGGCCTGAAATAGGCGCGCGGGGGCGGCTCGAAGGTTGCGACCGAGAACTTGCCGTGCCCGGCATTGCGGGCGGCGTCCATCACGGCGCGGTGGCCGGCATGCAGGCCGTCAAAATTGCCGAGCGCGATCGATGCGCCCCGGGCTGCCTCGGGAAGCCCGCGATATTCGGCGTAAACGGCCATTACTTTTCCCGGCTGGGGGCGACCACGTCGGCTTCGCCGGTGATGACCCGCTTGCCCTCGACGATGCACTCGACCTTGAGGGTCACGCGGTTGCCGCGGTCCTGTTTCTCGGCCACTTCGGCGCGCACGGTGACCGTGTCGCCAATATGGACCGGGCGCTTGAAGCGCATCGAGAGGCCGACAAAGATCGCGCCGGGGCCGGGCAGATTGTTGCCGAGGATGCCGGAGATGTAGCTGGCGGTCAGCGCGCCATGGGCGATGCGCTTGCCGAAGATGGTCTTGGCGGCAAACTCGTCGGACATGTGCAACGGGTTGTAATCGCCGGAAACCTCGGCGAAGCGCTGGATGTCGTTCTCCGTGATCGTGTGCACGGTCTCGTGCGCCTGGCCGATCTGGAGGTCTTCGTATTTGTAACCGGTGAACTGTGTCATGCGGCCGGATTACTCCCTGATTCTGCGTGCTGAAGTCCGTTACACGGGGCCGGGGCTGCCGTCACCCCCGCTCGCCTGCGAGGGGCGGCGGAGGCGGGGCGCTGCCTACCATCTGAGCCCTGTCATCGCATAAGTGGCCATTTCGCCGTAATCGGCGAGCAGATCGGTCACTTCTGCTTCAAAATCAGGGCCGTGCTGTTTCAGGCCCGTGCCGACATAGAGGCTGTCGAAGCCCTGCCCGCGCGCGCCGCGTACGTCGGTTGCCGGGCTGTCGCCGATGCAGAGGATGTTCCTTGCCGGGGCGCCCATGGTGGCCACGCGCTCGAGCGCCAGCTTGTAGATCGGTGCATAGGGCTTGCCAGGATAGATCACCTGCCCGCCCAGATCCTCGTAGACATCGGCCAAGGCGCCGGCGCACCAGTAGAGTTTGCCGCCCACGCGCACCTGCTTGTCGGGGTTGGCGCAGAGCATCGGCAGGCCGCGGTCGACGCCCTCCTTGAGCTCGGCGCGGTAGTCTTCGGGCTGGTCGTTCGCCATGTCGCGCAGGCCGATGCAGAGGAGGAGGTCGGCCTTGGCGCTGTCCTCGAATTTGAGGTCGAGGCCTTCATAGAGGTAGCGATCATGCTCCCAGCCCTCATCGCCGCCGAGGCGCCAGACGGTCTGGCCGGGGCGCTGGGAGAGTTCGTAGCGGGTGGCGTCGCCGGAGGAAACGCAGGCGTCGAAGGCTTCGGCGGGAACGCCGAGAGGCTCGAAATAGCGGACCACCTGGGCTTCAGGCACCGGGGCGTTGGTGATGAGGCAGACGCGGCCACCGCCGGCGCGGAACTTCACCAGCGCGTCGCACGCCTCGGTGAAGGCGGCGCGGCCATTATGGATAACGCCCCACACATCGCAGAGGATGGTGTCATAGCGGCTGGCGAGACCGGCAAGGCCGGGCGGGAAAAGCGGAGCTGTCATGGGCGAGCGAGCTAGGCCGGGCGGGTGGCCGGGTCAATCACCGATGCCACAGGCCGAAGCCGGAAGCGGGCTGAGTGACCAGAGCACGGCAGTCGGGATCGACACGGCTTGTGGCAGGAAACACCCGCGCAGCCGCCAGCGGGCGCCGGGGCTGTCTTCGGTCATGAGGCTTGCATCATACTCGCAGCTCAGGAGGCTCGCGGGATTGGCAGACGGGCTGCCGAGTTCGGCATTGATCAGCATGTGATAAGAGCCGGTCGGCAGGGAGACCGCGCCGGCTTCCACCACGCCGAAATCGCAGCTCTCGGCGAGGGCGTAGGTGCCGTCTGCCTGGCGGATCGAGGGGGTGAGCGGGGGCAGCAGCGTCAGGTCGAGCTTGAGGGGCGTGCCTTCCGCGATGGGATCGAGCACTTCCGGCGGCAGACCTTCGCTGGGCGCGTGGGGCAGCGTGGCCTCAAGGCTGACATAGCGCGCAGAGGGCGCGGCAGGCGCGCTCAGGGCAGCAGCGGGCGCGGGCGCCGGAGGGGCGGCTTCGGGCGCATACACACAGGCGACGGCAACGGCCGGCAGGATGGCGGAAATAACGGCAAACACCCGGCGCATGATCTGTGTCCCTCCACATGGCGTGCGGAGGTCAGAGGACGCTCAAATATGGGCAGAATCAAGCCCCCGCGCGGCGCGCGGGTCAGTGATAGTTCGAAAGACGCTCGATCAACTCACGCGGGGGCGCTGTATCTTCCATCAAGGACGACTTGATGGGCCGGGGCGCGCTGAACACGTGCCCCTGGCCGAAGGGAATTTCGTACTCGAGGATTTCGACCACGCTGGCCTCGTCCTCGATCTTCTCTGCGATCAGCATGATGCCGTAGCGCGAGAAGGCCGCGCCCACTTCATGGGCCGAGAGTTTCCGGTTGAGCGCCGTGGCCGGACGGGGCCCGTGGGGATCGCGCAACTGGTCGATCAGCTGGCTGCCATTGACCTTCACGAAGCGCACGCCAGCCGCCTGCAGGCGCGGCAGGTCGAGGTCGAGCCCCGTCACATGGTCGATGGAGAAGCGGAAGCCGAGCGCGGTCAGCTTGTCCATATTGGCGCGCATCGCGGGCGAGCGCTGCTCGAACCGGTCGGCGCGGATCTCGAAGATCACCGAGCCGGAGAGATCCCGGTTCTCGGTCATGAAGGAGAGGAACATCGGGAAGAAGGTCGGGTCTTCCAGCGAGATCGAGGAGATGTTGCAGAACACGCCGACGCGTCGGTCCCGCTCGGCCAGGCGCCGCACGATCTGCACGCAGCGGAACAGCATGAAATTGTCGATGATACCCATCAGGTTTGCCCGGCGGGCGGCATCGAGGAAATCGGCCGGCGTGATATGGCTGCCATCTGGGCGGCGCAGGCGGGTGAAGCCTTCATAGAAGGTCACCCGGCGCTGGGGCAGCGACACGATCGGCTGCAGGTGGAGGTCCACCCGCCCATCTTTCAGCGAGTCGCGGACGTCTCGCAGGGCGGCGTCTTCCACCGGCTGGACACGGGCGAGCGCGGTGCTGTCGGTCAGGCGCGTCTCGAAGCTGCGGGTCAGCTTGTCGATCAGGCCTTCCAGCTGGCGCATCTCGTTGACGAGCGCGTCGCGGCGTTCACCCAGCTCGATCTTGACGGTCTCTTCCAGCGCCTCGGCGCGGGCATCGAGCACGTTGATCCGGCGAGAGGTGTCGGTCACTTCCCGCTCGACCGAGTCGATCCTTGCATCGATCTTCTTGGCGGCCCCGCTGGTGCGGACCAGGACGTGGATCTGGGTGAGCACGGCTGAAGTGACCGCTCCACCCGCGATCGACAGCGGCAAACCCGCCGTAGTCAGCGAAAAGAGGCCGTATCCGGCCCCCGCGCCAACGGCGAGATAAAGGAGGAACAAGAAAAAAGTCATCAGGTCAGCACCCGCAAACAGCCCATCAATCTTAAAATTAAGGCGAAAATGGTTAACGAATTGCTCGGAATTGTCCTGATTTGCCCTTCCCGGCAAGCTGGCGGCAAATCGTTGCAAATCAGCCACAACGGGCCGTTTCCTGATGCTCCGGCTACAGAAGGCGCGTGGACAGAGAGGTTTTCAAAGGTTAACCATGGGATGTTCCTTGTTAAGAACGCCCCCGGTCCGCGGCCAGTGCTGGCCGGAGCGGGGGCGATCTCGGGGGAGACGGGGGCCTTGCCCAAAAGGCAGGGCCCCGTCGTTCCCAAATATGGGCCCCGGAACAGCCCCCAAACTCCGCCCTTCCGCTCAGCCGATTCGCGCCGTGTCCGGCTCGGGAACGATCTCGTTCTCGATGTGGCCCAGTCCGTCGATCTCGATGCGTACACGGTCACCTGCCTTCAGCCATTTGGGCGGATCAAAGCCCGCGCCGACTCCCGCCGGGGTTCCGGTAAAGATCACATCCCCGGGCTCAAGCGTAAAGGCCGCCGTCAAATGTTCAATCTGGGCGCCGATATCATGGATCATGTCGCGCGGGCGTCCGGACTGGCGCTGCTCGCCGTTCACATAGCTGCGGATTTCGAGGTCTGAAATCTCGCCCAGCTCATCGGGCGTCACCAGCGCCGGGCCGAATGGCGCGTGCGTGTCAAAGCCCTTGCCCATGATCATCGTCTGGCTGGCCTTCTGCCAGTCCCGCACCGAATAATCGCAGCCGATACAGAAGCCTGCGACGATTTCCATGGCGCGCGCAGCGGGCACATGCCGGCCATGCTTTCCGATCACCACCACCAGCTCGCCGTCATAGTCGAGCTGGCCGGAGACCTTGGGAAGGTGCACCGGCGCGTAGGGTCCGTTGACGGCGGTGGCCTGCTTGTTGAACCACTTCTGCACCTCGGGTTTGGCCGTGTTGATGAAGCTCACGCTCTCGGCGGCATGGGCGGCATAGTTCACACCTATCCCCAGAATTTTTCGCGGCGCCGGCACCGGCGCCAGCAGTTGAACCACGCTGAGCGCCAGTGGCGCGCCTTTCTCACGCCCTTCGAGCGCGTCGACAAAGGTCTCGCCTGCAACAGGCACGACAGTATCGCCCTCCAGATGTCCGAACCGGACCTGCCCTTCGGCCGCAAAACGCACGAGGCGCATATCGTTACTCTCCTGTCACACTACAGCCCAAACCACATTGCACGGTGTTCATCTCGCGTTGTGGACCGCTTTGGCAAGGGCTAGGGAGGGGTCCAGTTAAAGGGGTAGACTATGCAACTTGGCGTCCGCGCGCAGGAAAGTTCTCTGAGCGAAGTGTTCGCGCCGGGCGAGCGGCTGCGCATGCCCCATTACCAGCGCAGCTATTCCTGGGGCGACCGCGAAGCGCTCGATCTTCTGGGCGATCTTGTCGACGCCATGGACGCCTCCATCGCCCACTTCATCGGCGCGCTGGTGTTCGTGAATGGCGACGAAGCCGGCCATCTGGAAATCGTCGACGGCCAGCAGCGCCTGACCACGCTGACCATCCTGCTCTGCGTGCTGCGCGACCTGGAGACCGACCCCAACCGCGCCGCCGCCCTGCACAAGCTCATCGCGGATGAAGACCGCCCGCTGCTGGGCGAAGGCGCCAACTGGCGCATCGCACTCAACTATGATGTCGGCGCCTTCTTCCGCGACACCATCCAGACACCGGGCGCCACACTGAAGCTCGACAACGAGCCCGGCGACAGCGAAAGCCAGCAGAAGATCATCGGCAATGCGGCCGCCTTCCATCGCGAGCTGCGCGGCATGACAGCGGAGCGCCGCCGGGCGCTCGCCGATGTGGTCACCGGCGGCTGCGCGCTCGTGCGTGTCGTGGTCGACAACAAGGACCAGGGCTTCAAGGTATTCCGGGTGCTGAACACGCGCGGCAAGGAGCCGGGCGCCCATGACATCATCAAGACCGAGCTCTTCCAGCGCGCCAAGTTCACCAGCGCCGACGCCAATGAATATGCCGAGCGCTGGGCCGGCTATGAAGCCATCCTCGGCGGCGGGGCGTTTGACGACCTGCTGCGCCAGATCCGCGTGATCCATGACCGCTCGCCCAAGGGCGACCTGTTTGCCGGCTTCCAGAAAGCTGTCCTGAACAAGGTTGAGCCCCGCAAAGTCCTCGACGAAATGCTGCCGGGTTATGTCGAGGCGTTTCGTGTTGCAGAGACAGGACGCGACGAAACCGGCCTGGGCGCGCCCCAAGGCGTGCTCGACAGTATCAACCAGCTGCGCGCACTTGAGCACAAGACCTGGCGGGCGCCGGCCATCCAGTTCATCGTCGAGCGCGGCTTTGCCGATCCGATGGCGGCAGAATTCTTCGCCAGCCTCGAGCGCACCTCCTACATCTCGCAGGTGATGGTGCAGGAGCGCGAAGCGCGCAACAAGAAGCTCGCCCGCATCACCGATGCCATCCGCAATGACCGTGTCCTGTTTTCCAAGACCGGGCCCTTCATGGTCACCCGCGACGAGGCCCGCAAGCTGCGCGACCGGCTGACGACGCGCTTTGGCACTTATGGCCAGCGCCGCGCCATCGCCCTGCGCCTCAACGCGGCGATCGAAGGCGGGCGCACGATCCCTCCGGAATCCGACGCCACGGTCGAACACGTCCTGCCGCGCAATCCGCCCGAGGACAGCCACTGGATGATCACCTGGCCCGACCCGGTAAAGCGGCGCGAACAGTGCGACACGATCGGCAACTTTGTTCTGCTCACCAACAAGGTCAACCAGCTGGCCGACCGGCTCGACTATCGCGCCAAGAAGGAAATCTACTTCAATGGCGGCGGCGGGCAGGAATTTGCCCTGACGCGCGACCTGATGGAGCAGGACGCCTGGACATCGGATGTCGTGCGCCGGCGTACCGAAAAGCTCGCCGACATCATGATGGCGGCCTGGGGCCTTGCCGGCTGACCTGACTAGTCCGCGATCCCTTTCTTCTGGATCGTGGGATGCACTTCGTTGATCTGCATCAGGGCGGCCGAGCCGTAATACTTGCTAAAATCCACCACGAAGACGCCCGCTTCGATGGTCGGGTCGGTGGCAACCCATTCCTTTGCCGTGTCGATGTCGGCGGTGTTGAGAATGAAGAGGCCGCGCCGCCCGTCCTCGCCGCCGAGCGGACCGGCGAGCACCAGCTTTCCCTCCTCGGCGAGCTTGCCCATGTTCGAGAAATGCCCGGCAAACAGCGCGGCGCGTTCGTCCTTGTCCGTGATAACGCTGTCCTGCGGCCCGGTCTTGAGGATCGCGAGCACATAGGACCGCATGCCATACTCATCCGCGCCGAGCTTTTCCGCCAGCGCCGCGTCATAGGCCGGTGGAGGCGCCGCCGCCGCTTCAGGCGTCTCGCCTGCGCTGGCGCAGGCAGCCAGGGCAGCAAAAGACAGCGCGGCAAAACCGGCCCGGACATGAAGACGCATGATTTCCTCCCATTCTGGGGCGGGAGCATGCGCCTCCACGCGGCCCGGTTCAAGCAGGCTGCTTCCTGCCCCGCTTGGTCGCCCAGCCAAAGAGAAAGTCTGCCACCAGCGCAAGGACGAGGGTTATCCCTGCCATTGGCAGGAAGATGCCGAGGCAGATGACCAGCAGGACCAGGCCGGACGCGAGGCGCCTGTCCGGCGGCATGGGTGGCAGACCGAGCCGCCCTTTCGGCCGCCGGCGCCACCACATCATTGCCCCGGTGACGCTGAGCGCCACCACGCCCAACGCCGCCAGCAAGCCCGTCAGCTGGTTAAGCGGGCCGTAGAGTTGTCCTTCATGGAAGGCCACGCCCTGCGCCATGAACTGGTCCACGGGGTTATGGTCGGCAAAGGTGATCCGCATCAGTTCTTCGCCGGTCCAGCGGTCATAATGGGCGGTGACACGATCTGGCCGCGACGGGCCCATCGAGCGCACCGTCCAGACACCATTCTCCCCGCGCGGGGGCTGCACCCAGACGGGCGGGGGGTATTGCTCGGGGCGGGCCTTCTGCAGGATCTCCTGCAGCGTAAGGCCCCCGCCAACGTCACCCGACGCTGCAGAAGCCGCACTGTCTTCGCCCTGATCCCACAGCATGCCATGGGCGGCGTGATCCGCATGCGGATCGGAGGATTGCAGCGTGACAAACCATTCCTGGCCGGGTGCCTTCAGGCCGGCAAACGCCTTTACCCGCGTGTAGCCCTCTCCCCAGACCTGCGTCCAGGGAAGTCCGAACAGCAGGATCACGAGGATCACTGCGCCCGCCCAGGCCCCGGCCATGCCATGAACGCGCCGCCAGGTCTCCCGGCGTCCGGCCGTTCCTGAAAAACCCGGCACGAACACCCGCCACCAGGCCTGTCCGCGCGGCCACCAGAGATACACACCCGTCACGATTAGGATGATCATCCAGCTCGCCATGATTTCCACCACCAATGAGCCGGCATTGCCGCCCAGCAGGGTGCCGTGAATGCGCTTGACCACATTCATGAAGCGATCGTCCGTGGACGTTGTGTGAATTACCTCGCCCGAGGTCCGGTCCACCCAGAGTGTCCTCGGCCCGCCGGGGCCTGTCATCTCTGCTTCAAGTGTGGGATCATCCGGCGTTGCGGGCATCACCAGCCGGATCAGCGATCCCTCCGGATAGGCCTCTTTGGCCGAAACCAGCAGGGCGTCCGCCGGCAGGGTTTCCCCCGCCAGCGGCGCCGCTTGCGCATTGATGCGCGCCTCGACGGCAGCCTCGAATTGCGGCCGGAAGAGATAGATCGCGCCCGTCACCGCAAGAATGACGGCGAAAGGCACGACCATCAGTCCGGCCATGAAATGCCAGCGCCAGACGCGGTGCTGGAGCGCTGTGCGAACGGCGCTGGCCATGGATCAGAACCTCGCCCGGATGCCGCCGAACACTGCCCGGCGTTCGACCGGATAGTAGATCGCCGAAGCAGATGTCGCGGTGATAACGGCGGAGACATCGCCCGCCGCCGTCTCGTCAGCGAGGTTACGGGCATCGAGGAAGACGTCGACCGTATCGCTCGCCTTGAAGCTGCCGGTTACGCCCAGCAGGGTGTAGCCGCCTGCGCGCGTGGTGTTGTTGTAGTCAGCCCAGGCTCCGTCCGGTACCCATTCCAGATTGGGGGCAACCGTGAACCGGTCTCCGGTGAACCGCAGCTCTGCCCGGTAGACATGCTCTGGCACCACCGGAAGCGTATTGTCGCCATACTGGGCATCGCCATCGAACCGGAAGTCCGAATACTGATAGACCTGACGAAGGGTCAGCCAGTCATTGAATTCAAGGTCAAGCCCGGCCTCAACGCCCTGGTGGACGGTCTTGTCGGCATTGAATGTGGAAGCTGGAATGTCCGGGCCGACAGTGAATTGCAGCATCTCGCCGTCAATATCAGCCGAGTAGAGCGACACGTCCCAGCTGGCGATGCCAGCGCGTCCGCGCGTGCCCACTTCCGCTGTCCACGCCGTCTGCGCATCCACCGGAACGAAGCTGGCAATCTGCGCGACTTCGCTGAAACCGGGGAATTCGGCAGACCGGCTGTAGTTTGCATAGAGCTGGATCTCGGGCGCCACGTCGTAGAGCAGGCCGAACTTTGGTGAGAACTCCTCAAAGCTGGCTGTCCCCAGAACATCCGTCGCGACGCCGTTGTTCAGATTGAGCTGCTGTTGCCGCTCGCCCTCGGCATAGATCGCCCCCGCAATCAGGGTTAGGTCATTGGTGACGCTGTAGCGCCCTTCGGCATAGATGTTCGCCGTCCAGGCTTCCTGATCGGCCTGGAAAGTCTGCGCGCCGCTGCGGCCATTGATGTTCACGAACCGCTTGGCATCGGTCTCGCCCTGCCGCGCCGCCCCGCCGACCGTGACGGCAAACCTGCCGCTTTCCCAGTCATACCGGCCCCACACGCCCTGATCCATCGAGGTGTAATCCAGCACCTGGAAGATCGGGTGGAAGAGGTCCTTGTCATTGATGAACACGCCCAGTGCCAGGTTGCCATCGCCCAGCGCAATGCGCGTCTGGTTCTGCACACGGACTGACTTGATGTCCCGGGCCTGATCGCCAACAAAATTGCCCTTCGTAGGATTGTTGAGGGCATCGTTCAGCGTCAGCGCGCCGGGCAACTCCTGATCAATATCGTTGAGGCTGAGATAGAAGCGCGTCTCGACCGCATCTGTCAGGTCAAACCCGACATTGCCCTGGAAGCGCACGGAATCCCGGCGCACATGGTCCCGGTCGCCTTTAGAGGTGTCCGCGCTCACCGCGCCCCAGGCGTCCATCTGCCCGCGCACAATGCCCGCCGACACAAGCCCGCGATACGTCTCGAAACTGCCAGCATCGGCGCGCACATAAACGCCCGGCGCCGTCTCGCCCGTCGGCGTCACGCCGTTGACCGCCCCGCCCAGCGTGCCGGAGCCAAAGCGCAGCGCATTCGCCCCGCGATAGACCTCGAGGTGATCAAAGAAGATCGGCTCAAGCTCCTGGAAGTCGCCATTGTCATCGGCAAGATTGATCGGCGCCCCGTCCTGCAGCAGCGTGATGCCCCGCATGTGAAAGCCCCGGCTGATGCCAGAGCCGCGAATGGAGATGCGCACTTCCTGGCCATAGCGCGGCTGGGTGTAGACGCCCGGCGAAAAGCCCAGCGTGTCGCGCATGGAGACAAGGAAGCGGTCAGCAAATTCCTCATGGGTGATGACATCCGTACCGCCGGGGGTTCTGGCGGCCTGGGCCTTCGCGGCGGCTGCGCTGGCGTCGGAGGTCACGATGATCGTTTCCTCGATGCGGGTTGCGTCTTCGGCAGGCGCCTCTTCAGCATAGGCGGGCAGCGTGGCCCCGAAAGCAAAAGACAGCGCGGTGAGGCTCACGGCGGAGCCCGTCTTGAATACATGTTTCATGGAGTTTGGGTCTTCAGACAGAAAGTGTCCGGGCAGGGCCCGGGATAGCCGCCCGCAGGGGAGCAGCGCTCAGATCACATCTCTGCCAGTGCGGGCGGGGCGCGCGCGCCCAGAGGCGGCCCCCGCGCAGTCTCTACGAAGCGCACCTCGAACAGGGGCGCATCTTCCGCCACCGGCGCCATTGCCGGAACCCTGAACCCCGCCGCCACAGGCACCGGCACAGGCTGGCCGAGCACACAGTCCCCGCAATCATGCGGCGGGTCGCCCTGCGTCTGCTTGCCTTCCTTTTCGGCGAGCAGCTTTGACAGCTCCGCCCCGAGGCTCACCGCGCCGGGGTCTTCGCCGGGCGTCGAGCAGTAATGGGCCACCAAGCCAGGCGCGCGCTGGGCGGCCGACGCCATCGCCCAGGGCATCACTGCCTGGATCAGCAGCGCCAGCACCGCCAGAACGCGGGCAAAAGACGGGATGGCAGGCCAGTTCATCGCCGCGCGGTCTACCAATGCCCGGCCGGCCGGCAAAGTTGCGCAATCGCCGCAGCGCTACCGCCCCGCCAAATTCCCTCACGGAACCCCTAGCGATTCTGACAGGTACGCCCTAGCGTGCGCCCAGCAAAAAGCCTGAACACGACACGAAAGAGGAGCGCCCCATGAGCCTGTTCGACCTTACCGGCAAAACCGCCATCATCACCGGATCCTCGCGCGGCATCGGCCGCGCCATTGCCGAGGCCATGGCCGATCAGGGCGCCCGCGTCGTCATCTCATCGCGCAAGCCCGGCCCCTGCGAGGAAGTCGCCGACGGCATCAACAAGAAGCATGGCGACGGCACCGCCATTGCCGTCCCCGCCAACATCTCTTCCAAGGAAGACCTGCAGGCGATGGTGGACGAAACCAACAAGAGCTTCGGCAAGATCGACATC
>SXGS01299435.1_pt1 | contig 13812 bp, 10 predicted proteins | sample 3174681 | NCBI WGS metagenome assembly SXGS01 (sample SAMN11356861, study PRJNA531348) | freshwater metagenome | isolation source: freshwater sample F1-80 | place: China: Fuxian Lake, Yuxi | collected 2017-12-25
CCCTGCAGTTCGTCGCAGCCATGCTCGCGCAGGAAGCTTGCCTGGAACAGCGTCTCCACGCCTTCAGCCGTACACCGCAGCCCCATCAGCTTGGCAAGGCTCAGTGTCGCCTGGGTAATCGCGCGGCTTTCGGTATCCGTCTCGATGTCCCGCACGAAGCTCTGGTCGATCTTGATCTTGTGGAACGGGAACATCCGCAGATAGCTCAGCGAGGAATACCCAGTCCCGAAATCATCCAGCGAGATACGCAGGCCCATGTCGCGCAGCTGGCGCAGCCGGTCGAGTGCAAAGCCGGTATCGGCCATCAACACCGACTCGGTGATCTCCAGCTCGATGCGTGAGGGGTCGAGCCGGTTGGCTGCGAGCGCATGCACGATTGTAGAGACAAGGCTCGTCGAGTTCATCTGCAGTGGCGAGATGTTGATTGCGACACGGATATTCTCCGGCAGCCGCGCCGCCTGCGCCATGGCCGACCGGATGATCCACTCGCCAATCGGCACGATCAGGCCGTTTTCCTCAGCAATCGGAACAAATTCCGAGGGCGGGATCATGCCGAGCTTCGGGTGGTTCCACCGCACCAGCGCCTCGAAGCCGACAACCTTGTGCGTCTGCGCGCTCATCTGCGGCTGGTAGACAAGATGCAGCTGGCCAAGCTCGATCGCCTGGCGCAGTTCGGACTCCCCGCGCAGCCTTGCTTCGGCGCGGTCACCCATCTCGCCCGTGAACATTGCCCACCGGCCCTTGCCCTTCCGCCGCGCGGCGTGCATGGCGAGATCTGCGTGCTTCAGCGCTGCCGGTGCATCCAGATTGCGGTCATCAAACCGCCGGACACCAATGGAGGCCGTACACACAATCGCCGCGCCCCAGACGGAGTAAGGCTCGCTGAGATAGGCCGACAGCCTGTCGAGGAAGTCCTCCAGCCCGCCTCTCAGCGGCCGCTCGACCGCCAGCACAAATCCGTCACTGGCGATGCGCGCGACGATGTCGCCGGGGAGGGAGCATTCGGTCAAACGGTTGGTCACCTGCCGCAGGAGTTGATCCGCTGCCTGATGACCCAACGTGTCATTGATTACCTTGAACGTATCCAGGTCGAGGCACAGCAGCGCCCGTCCGGATGCGGCCCGCAGCGGCGCGTTGGCCCAGCCATCGAGTTGCGAGAGGAGGTTGGCGCGGTTGGGCAGCCCGGTCAGGTCGTCAAAGTGCGCCATCCGCTCGATGCGGTCTTCAGCCTGCTTGGCCTGTGTCACGTTGGAGGCGACACCCCGGAACCCCACGAACCGGTCATCTTCATGGATGGGCTTGCCCGTCAGCGAGACCCAGCAATTGTCGCAGCCAGATACGCGCACCTGCAGCACAACGTCCTGAAAGGGCTCGCGCGCCTGCATGGTCTCTTCCAGTTTCCGGCGGCTCTCCCCGCTCTGGAACAGCGAGAAGAAATTGCGCCCGGCGCTCATGAACGCCTTGGATTTTTCGTCATTGCTCCCGCTGCAGGGAACGGCCTCGATGCGGAAATCCGCGCCGGTCTGCCACAGCCAGTCAGAGGAGCTCTCGCCAAAGTCGCGCAGCAAAAGGCTGATCACCTGAGATTGCTCGGCCAGGGCCGCTTCACTCAGGTATTGCTGAACAAACTGCCGGTGGGCCCAGCGAACCGAATAAATCAGCACAAAGACATAAACTGCTGACAGAATGCCCACCAGCTGGCTGGTCATCCCGCCGCGCACGGCTGCAGCGCCCACCAGGCCAATTCCGATGGGTACAATGAAACACACCGCCGCAATCGGCACGCGCGACAGGAGGAATGTCCCGCCAAACATCATGCCGGCAGTGACGGTCAGGATTGCCATGAATTGCGGGTCGGCTGCGCCGATTGCCACCATCAGGGGCAGGGCGCCCCAGAACAGGCCGTGCAGGGTTGCGCTCTTGGCCACAGCATCGATCTTGCGTTCGGCATAGCTTGCGCTCTGGCTATATTTCCGCCCCCGGAGGTGTTGAAGGAAGGTCAGGCCGTTCAGCAGGATCAGGCCAAATCCCCAGAAGCCCGACATGGGGTTCGCCCCGTTGATGCGCAGCTCCAGCATCACGATAGCGGTATTGAGCAGCCCGACGAGCACCATCACCACGATGAGATGATTAATGGAATTGACCTGCTTGGTCCTCAGGCCAGCCTGAAGCTTTTCAGGCACGGGAACCGATTTGATGAATTTCACGGCTGCCTCAAGCCGCTCGTCGAACATCTTCAGGGTGAACATTCGCCGGTCCCACAAGGCATTATCGTTGCCTTCAGGACTACGCTCATTGCGTTAATTTCGAGGTTAGGCGGCTGCGTAAATTTTCGCGATCGGCCTGCCGTCAGCAAAAATGTTTGCGCTCTCAGGGTTAACGCGCAGGTGGCCTGCCCTGTTGCCGCGCTGAGGTATCAGCCGATGCCCGGCGCGCAGACGCGATTGCGCCCCTTGCCCTTGGCTTCATAAAGGCTCGCATCGGCCTTCTGCAGCAGCTCGCGCGCGGTCATTCCGGGCACAAACCTTGCCACCCCGAACGAGGCGGTCACCACCGGCAGGGGCGGGGCGCCCGCTTCGCCCTGGTGCACGGTCTTGCTCAGCATGTGCTTGATGGTGACCAGCCGGTTATACGCCGTCATCAGGTCGCTGCCGGGGAAGATGATTGCAAATTCCTCGCCGCCATGGCGCGCGACCATCCGCGGCTCGTCGGCGCTGGCCGAGATCAGCCGGGCAAAATTCTGAAGCACGATATCCCCGGCCTGATGGCCATGGGCATCATTGAGCGCCTTGAAATGATCAAGGTCGGCCATCGCCACGCACAGCGGCTCGCGCGTGCGGGTGGCATGGTCCATCACTTCTTCCAGCGTCTTGTCGAAGGCGCGGCGGTTGGGAATGGAGGTCAGCGGATCGCGCAGGCTCTGCGTGCGCACCTCGTCGAGCTGCTCGCTCAGGGTGGTGATCAGCCCCTGCGACCGGGCAAGACCCTGGTTGAGTTCCAGCGTCACCGCGCTCATCCGGCGGTTCTCGGCAATCAGGCCTGAAACGAGGCTGGAGAGCTCTTCCGCGGAAGAGGCTTTCGGCAGGGTTGTCTCAAGCGTCGAGAGCGTTTCGGTGAAACTCGTATTCTGCTGCAGGCTCGACCCGATCACCGAGAGCACTTCCTCGATCTCGTTGCCAATGGCCTGGCTGATGTCATGGGTGGCAAACACTGTCTGTTCCTGGGCGAGATACGCCTGGAAGAGTAATTCGATGTCATAGGCCGAAATCGCGTCCTGCCCGAGCAGAAGCTCGTCAATCTCGGCCACAAGGCCCGCATCCGCCTTTGTCGAATAGGCAAACCACACCGCATAGGCATTGGGGTAGGGCGCCGTCTTGTACTTCTCGCTCAGCTGGAACACGCGCACGGCGGCCTTGCACGCTTCCCGGAAATCGAGCTGCGCCCGCTGTTCGGAAGGAGTGGCCTGCGAGGCTCGTTCAATCAGCTGCGCGCCCATGAGGGGTCCGTTCTTGTCACCTAAGCTGCCACTTCATAGCAAAAGAGGGTTTGATTACGGTTAATACCGGATGAAGTGTTTGTTTTTGCGCGTTTTGGGTGCAACAGCCGCAATCTGTACTGAATTGGCCAGATCTGGCATCGTTTTGGGGCGGAAGTTGCGCGGGAGTTTTCCGCTTCCTGTCAGGGGTTTTGCGGACCGTTCCGAAATGACTGGCAGAGGCCTGCTTTCCCTTGCCGGCCGCGCGCTCCGTTCCAACCGCCCGTGCTTCCCCGGCCCCTGCAATCACGCTAGCATCGCCAAAACGCCGGGGAGGCACCGCCATGACCTATCTTATCCTGGGGCTCATCATTTTCTTCGGGTCCCACCTGTTCTCTACCTTCCGCAGCCGCGCGCCGGGCAAGGACATCCGGCAAAAGCTCGGGGAAGGCCCCTATATGGGCCTTTACAGCCTCGTCTCGCTGGCCGGTTTTGTCCTGATCGTCTGGGGCTTCGGCGCTGCCCGGCCCGCTCCGGTCCTCTACACACCCCCTGCGGGCCTCGCCCATCTCAACCTTGCTCTCATGCTTCCGGCGATGATCCTGCTGGTCGCCGCCTACATGCCCACCGGCCGGATCAAGAAGGCGGCGAAGCATCCCATGCTGCTCGCGGTGAAGATCTGGGCGTTCGGTCACCTTCTGGCCAATGGCGAGCTGAATTCCGTCCTCCTTTTTGGCAGTTTCCTCGCCTATGGCGTGATTGACCGGATTGCCCTGAAAAAGCGCGGCGATATCGGCCCCGGCCCGGACGCGCCCGTTTCAGTCATGGGCGACATCGGCGCCGTGGTCATCGGGGCAGGGGTTTACGCCGCCATCCTCCTCTGGCTCCACCCGATCCTCTTCGGCATTCCCGCCCTGCCGGGTTGACCTTAAATTCTCAGACCGGGCGGCTGCGTTTTCCAAGGATCGGTGCCAGCGCCATTATGGCCAGGCCAAAGGGAAACAGGGCGCCGGCTGTAATGTCGTAATGGGCCAGGTATTCTGACAGGGTCTGGCCCATGACGGCCAAGGCCAGCGAACTTTCGAGCAGGACCAGAACAGCCACGCCGCCAAGGCCGATCAGGATACCGGGCGGGGAGGCCCGCCGGCCGGCCCAAATGCCCAGCATTGCGACAGTGCCCGTCACGAGCGGAAACTCGATCAGATGCCCCGCCCTCTCTCCGAATGCTGGAATGAGGACAAGTTCGCGCAGCATGCCCAGCAGGAAGCCGATCGAAAACGCGGCGGCGCCATAGGCAAACGGCCAGAGAAACTGGGAAGGAATACGCGCCTTCATCCGGGGCTTTCCGTTGTTTTCTTGCGGCAGCGCCATTCAGCCGCTATCGCAGGCGCCATGTCAAAACAAACCCAGACCGCTCGCAAGACCGTCAAGGACATCGCCGCTGCCAAAGGGGCAACGCCGCTGGTCATGTTGACGGCTTATGACGCCCCGACCGCCGCGATCCTTGATCCCCATTGCGACATTCTCCTCGTGGGCGACAGCCTCGGCATGGTCGTCCATGGCCTGCCGTCGACCGTTGGCGTCACGATGGAAATGATGATCCTGCATGGCCAGGCCGTCATGCGCGGCTCGTCCCAGGCCATGGTTGTCGTCGACATGCCTTTTGGTTCCTATGAAACCAACGCCGATCAGGCCTTCCTGAACGCCGTGCGGATCATGAAGGAAACCGGCTGCCAGGCGATCAAGATCGAAAGCGGCGCCTATGCCGCCGGCCAGATCGCCCATCTGGTTGAGCGGGGCATCCCGGTCATGGGCCATATCGGCCTGCGCCCGCAGGCGATCAATGTCGATGGCGGCTTCCGCGCCAAGGGCCGCACCGAAGATGAACGCGCCCGCGTCCTCGCCGAAGCCCGCGCCGCGGCCGATGCGGGCGCCTTCTGTATCGTCATCGAAGGCGTCGCCGAGGATCTCGCCGCCGCCATCACCGCAGAAGTCAGCTGCCCAACCATAGGCATTGGCGCCTCAGCGTCCTGTGACGGCCAGGTTCTGGTAACCCAGGACATGCTCGGCCTGTTCGACTGGACGCCCAAATTCGTTCGCCGCTACGCCGATCTGCGCGAAGCCATCGACACGGCCGCTGCAGAGTACGCCGCAGACGTGCGCGCCCGGCGCTTCCCGGGCACGGCTGAAACCTACAGCCTGCGAAAACAAGGGTCTTAACAGCGCTGATCCGTTGCAGGCCTGCCCTCGGCCGTCTAGGTTCGCGCCCGAGTCCCCAAACCCCCGCCGGAGCCCCAGCGTGAGCGACATTTTCACTGAAGTTGATGAAGGCATCCGCCAGGAAAAACTGGAGGGGCTCTGGAAGAAGTGGCGCCCCTTTGTCTATGGCGGTGTTGCGGCCCTGATTATCGGCGTCGCCGTCAATGAATTCGTGCTCAAGCCCCAGGCCGAAGCCCGCCGCGAAGCCCGCGCCCTGGCGTTGGAAAACGGCATCCGCGCGCTCGAAGACGCTGACTATGTGGCGGCCGAAGAAGCCTTCACCAAGATCATGAACGATGATCCCAAGCTCGCGCCGCTGGCCGCCCACTTCCTCGCCCAGACCAAGTTTGAAGGCGGCGGAGACGCCGCCGCAGCTGCCGAACTGCTCGCCTCGGTCGGCGGCACAGAAGGCGGCCCGTATGAGCGTCTGGCGCTGCTCAAATCGGCCTATTTCAAAGCCGACACGATGACGCTCGAGGAGCTTGAACTCACCCTCGGCAGCCTGGTTGACGATGAAAGCACCGTTGGCGCCCTGTCGCGCGAGCTGATCGCCGCCAAGGCGTTCGAGGCCGGCGACGCTGCCCGTGCGCGCACGATCTACAACCGCCTGCGGTTTGATGCCCACGCCCCTCGGGGGCTGGTGCAGCGGGCCGATATCGCGCTCGCCGCGATCCCGGTTCCGCCTGATACAGAAGAAACAACAGAGGCTGCGCCTGCCGAACCGGCGCCGGCCGAGCCGCAGGAGACCGGCCAATGAAGTTTGCCCGCACTATTCTACTGACGACTGCGCTTGCCGCGACGCTCACCCTGTCGAGCTGCAACAGCCTGCCGAGCCTCCCGGGTTTTGGTGGCAACAGCGCCGCCGAAAAGGAAGCCGAAGACAAGGCCGGGCGTCTTGCGATGGTGCTGGACGAGGAACGGGTTGCGCCCGAACCCGGTCTGGCAGGCGTTCCGATCGAGCTGCCGACCGCCGTGGCGGTTGAAGCCTGGCCGGAATCAGGTGGCAGCGCGTCGAAAGTCGCCGGCCATGTCATCGCTGCGCCCGAACTCAAGATTGACTGGCGCCGCTCCGCCGGCAAGGGCTCCACCCGTAAGGCGGCCCTGACCGCGACGCCGGTGACCGATGGTAACCTGATCTTCGTCCTTGATTCCCTCCAGACCGTCCGCGCCATGCGCCTGTCCGATGGTGGCGCAGTCTGGACCGAAAAGCTCAAGGGCCTCTCCCGCCGGGATAAAGGCGCCATCGGCGGCGGCATTGCCGTCACCGGCGATACCGTCATCGTTGCCAGCGGCTATGGCTATGTGGCTGCCCTCGACAAGGCATCGGGCGACCAGAAATGGCAGCGCGCCCTCGGCGCCCCGATGACCGGTTCGCCCACGGTTGCCGACGGCCGCATCTTCGTCAGCTCCAACAATAACGAGATTTTCGCCCTCGACCTGGCCACCGGCCAGACGCTCTGGAGCGATCAGGCGATCTCCGAAACCGCCCGGGTCCTTGGCAGCACCAGTGCTGCGGCCGTTGAGGAATTCGTGATCGCGCCGTTCTCATCGGGCGAAATCATCGCCTATCTCGCCTCCAACGGCCGCCGTCTGTGGACGGACGCCATCCAGCAGGCAGGGGGCTTTACGCCGATTTCCGAGATCAACGACATCGGCTCGCGGCCCGTTCTGGGCGCAGGGCTGGTCTTCGCGTCCAACCAGTCGGGCGCCACCGTCGCCATTGACGGGCGCACCGGCAACCGCCTCTGGGGCAAGGCCATCGGGTCGACCCGCGCGCCCGCGCTCGCCGGCCGGTATCTCTTCGTCATCGGCCTCAATGGTGAACTCGCCTGTCTTGATGCCCAGAATGGCGACGCCTTCTGGGTGACCGACCTGCCGCAGTTCAAGAATGAAGAGAAAAAGAAGAACCGGATCAGCTACACATCCCCGATTGTGGCCTCAGACCGGGTGATCACTGTGTCTTCTGAGGGGGAAATGCTTGCATTCTCAACCCAGACGGGGCAGCAGACCGCTTCGCTGAAACTTGGCGATACGGTGTATCTTGAGCCCATCGTGGCGCAGGGTAAGCTTTACGTCCTCACGGACAAAGCGCGCCTGATCGCCATCAGATAATCCGGCCGGGGGCGCGCCTTCCGGCTTTGCACGCTGCGGAGGGCGCCAGCCTTGCCATTGAAGCTCGCCATCGTCGGCCGGCCGAATGTCGGTAAATCGACGCTTTTCAACCGATTGGTTGGAAAAAAGATCGCTTTGGTAGATGACCAGCCCGGCGTGACCCGCGACCGCAAGACTGCTGAGGGGCGTCTGGCGTCCCTGCCGTTGTCCCTGATCGACACGGCCGGTTTCGACAATGTGAACGATGACAGCCTGGAAGCGCGCATGCGCGCACAGACCGAAGCGGCGATTGCCGAGGCAGATCTCGTTCTCTTCCTCGTCGATGCCCGTGTCGGCGTGACCCCGGAAGACGAAACCTTCGCCGCCCTGCTGCGCAAGGCAAACCTTCCCGTCGTGCTCGCCGCCAACAAAGCCGAAGGCCGCGCCGGGGAGGCAGGAGTTTTCGATGCGTTCAGCCTCGGTTTTGGCGAACCGGTCGGCCTCTCTGCCGAGCATGGCGAAGGGATGGCGGAGCTTTACGAAGCCATCCGCAACGCCCTCGGCCCGGAAGCCTTCGAGCGGGCCCTCGAAGAGGCCGAGCCCGATTATGAACGCGGCGCCGGAGAAGACATTCTCGACAAGCTCGCCCATATCGACATTGAGGACACGACGCTTTCCGATGACGAGCTTGTCGCCGCCATCGAAGCGGCCGATGTCGATGCGCCGGCCGCGCCCGTGCAATCAGACCGCCCGATCCGTCTGGCAATCGTTGGCCGCCCGAACGCGGGCAAGTCCACGCTCATCAACCAGCTGCTCCAGTCCGAGCGCCTGCTGACGGGGCCAGAAGCAGGGATCACCCGCGACTCCATTACCATCGACTGGGAATGGGAAGGGCGCCAGATCCGCCTCGTGGATACCGCCGGCCTGCGCCGCAAGTCCAAGGTCCAGGAGCGGCTCGAGCGGATGTCGACCGCTGAGACAATCCGTTCCCTGAAATATGCCGATATCGTTGCGCTCGTCATGGACGCGCATGAGGCAATGGAGAAACAGGACCTGCAGATCGCTGATCTGGCCCTGCGCGAGGGTCGGGGTATCGTTCTCGTCATTTCCAAATGGGACACCGTTCAGGACACGGACGGCGCCGCGCGTCATATTCGCGATCTTGCCAACCGGCTCATGCCAAATGCAGGCGGCGCGCCGGTCGTATTCCTCTCCGGCCTGACGGGCCGCAACATCGACAAGCTGATGCCGGCCGTCGTCAAGGTCTACAAAGACTGGACCGCGCGGGCCAAGACCGGCGACCTCAACCGCTGGCTGCGCCATACGGTCGAGCATCACCCGCCGCCGAGCGTGCAGGGCAAGCGGATCAAGCCGCGCTACATGGCCCAGATGAAGGCCCGCCCGCCGACATTCGTGCTGATTGCCTCGCGCGGTGACCAGATGCCGGAAGGCTACAAACGCTACCTCATCAACGGCATCCGCGAAGCCTTCGACATGCACGGCGTGCCGATCCGCCTGTTTGTGCGGCAGGGCAAGAACCCATATGCCGGCAAGGTCGGTGCAGACGGGCCGCCGCGCCACAAGCGCCGCAACGATTGAGACGGCTCGTCAGCGGTCAGCTGACGATCATCACATCACGGATCGTATGACGCAGCTTTCCGGCGCAGACGATTTCGATGCTGTCAGGATGGCCGGCCTTTGTGCTGCGAAATCCGGCGCTGCCCGGATACCCGGCCCCGCCCGGCTTAAGATCAAGCTGCAGTACGGCCGGGCTTTCTTCCTGCGTTATGGCCGTCAGCATCCAGAGCGAATCTGTATCCAGACGGATGGAGACGATCAGGGGAGAAATTGGTTTCTCCGGTCCTGGCATCCGGTCAGTCCAGGCCTCGGCGCTGAGGATTTCCGGGCACGGCGTTTGCGGCGGGAAAAAATGCGCGCAGCCGGTGAGGTTTGCGCATACCAGAGCCAAGACTAGACGGCGCATCAGAAGCGTCCCCGGAGGCCGAACCAGAGGATGCCCGCATCTTCGGCTGTGGCAACATGATTTGGTGAGGTGATCCAGGCGGCGGCGGTCTCGGCGCTCCAGCTTTCCTGCAATTGCCAGCGCAGGCGGGTCTCGAGGTTGAGTTGCCGTCCGCTGGGTGTCAGGCCGATCTGCCGTTCACTGAAGATGAAGCCGGCCGTATCAGCGCCTGTCACTGTCTCGAAGGTCAGGACGCCGCGTTCGGCGCGGCGGGGCTGGGCAAGGACAAAGCTGAGCGTGGCGGGGCCGAGGGCGCGGCTGGCACCGAGCGACCAGCTGGAGGTCTGGACACCGCTCGTAGCAAGACCTTCCAGTTCGACGAGGCCGAGTTCGGCGCCTCCGGAGAGGGACCAGCCCCCGCCGATGTCTGTAGCGGCTTCACCTGTCCAGGCCGTCAACTGGCCTTCATTCTCCCCGCCGAGGCGCGACTGGACGGCGCCGCCAAGGGCGGTCTGACTGTCTTCGATGGTTTCAAGGCTCGTGCGCGCGGTCCAGCCCCGGCCGCCGCGGCTGATGCCGGCACCAAACCGGCTGCGGTCTGCGTCAGATGCTGTGAAGGCGTGCACATCCACGGGGCCAAAAGCATGCGTGACTGAGGCCCAGGTGCCGTCCGGGCTCAGAGCATCGGGTGTGCCGGGCTCGGTCACCAGGCTCGCAACCGGCGCAATCTGAGGCAGGCTGCCGCCGCGCCCGGCTGACACCTCGCCGCCATCAAAGCGGAAAGTTGCTGACAGCTGGGTCTCCGGCTCGAGCTGATAGGGCGCGGTGCGGTCTTCAAACACCATGGGCGTGTGCCAGGACAGCTCGATCCCGCCCGCGCGGACAGCGCGTGTCTCTCCGGCGAGCGAAGCGGTCCGGGTACGAAAATCCGCAAGAGGCGCATTTGAGGCACGGCTCATCGCGGCTGCGTTGAGCTCAAAGGCGCGGTCATAGCGGTCGATCAGGGCAACGCCTTGAAACAGCCCGCCATGCTCGGCCCAGTCCCCGAACGCGCCGCCCGGCGCGGCCGAGAGCAGGTCCAGAGATACCCGTTGCCCGTCGAAATAGGCCGACTGGGCGCCCTGGGGCTGGAAGGCCCGCGCAAGATTGAGGAGGCCTACGCCTGAAACGTCGTCGATGCCTGCGCCTGCCGCGATGCCGAGTACGGGATCCGGGTTTGGGTCGATGTAATCATCTGCGGTATCCAGGAGGATGCGCAGGGCGTCTTCTGGCCGTGCCTGCAGGTTCGGGAAGGTCTGCAGGAGGAGGGCAAGGGAGCCCGACACATAGGGCGCGGCAAAGGACGTGCCGCTGATCCGGTAATAGTCGCCGATGTCATCATCGTCATTGGTCGGGTCGCCGGGGAAAGCGACGTCATCATCCGGGCCCGTACTGATCACGCCTTGCCCCGGCGCCAGAATATAGGCGTTCTTTGCGTCAGGTCCTGCGCGGTTTGAAAAGCCGGCTATCCGGCCAACTTCTTCGACCTCTGGCGTCGAGGGATTGTCCGCCGCGATGACGGCGCCAACGGCCACCACACGGCCAAGGGAATTGGCATAGCCGGCTGCGCGGGAGGGGCTGTTGGCGGTGGTTCCCTTGGCGGCAACAGGATTGCCGTCGTCATCCGTGGTCGGCGGTTCTGCGTCGTTGCCGGCTGAGACAACGATGAGGACACCGCGCGCGGCGGCCGCTGCGATGGCGTTCTCGATGGTCTGGTCGGTTCCGGGCTCGGAGCCGAGCGACAGGTTGATCACCCGCGCGCCATTGTCGACCGCGTAGCTGATCGCTTCGGCGACATCGGAAACGGGATAGCGGCATCCGTCCGGCTCGGCGCAGCTGCCCGGGCGGTCTGCGCGGATGTCTAGGATGCGCGCTTCGAACGCTGTGCCGAGGATGCCCTGGTTGTCGCGTTTGGCGGCGATGACACCGGTCACGAGCGTGCCATGTCCTTCCGCGTCAATGTCCGTCGCCTCACGGTCTGCCGCGTTTACGTCATAGGTTGGCCCGGTGAACTGGCCGGAAAGATCCGGATGGGTCTGGTCGGAGCCGGTGTCGATGACCGCAACGATGATACCGCTGCCGGTGGCTCCCCTCGAATAGGCGGTGGACGCATTGATCAGGCCGAGGCCGCGCGTCGTATTGTATTCGCTGGTCTCGAAAGATGAGGGCGGTGGAGCCGGTGGCGGCGGAGGCGGCGGTGGAGGAGGGGGCGGTGGAGGCGGTGGTGGCAGCGGCTGCACGGGCGCAGAGCCGCCGCCGCTTCCTCCGCCGCCACTGGCACAGGCGGCCAGCCACAAGGGAGAGGCCGACAGCAAAAGCGCCGCCGCCATCCGGATTGTCTGCCGTGTATGGAAATCAGACCGGGCCATGAGCCACTCCCATTCCTGAGGCGCCCTCACGCCCGGAGTAGAGAGTGTCCCGATTGCCGCGTGCAGGCAAGTTACCTTCCGCGCAACCGGCCCGTGTCAGAGAGAGGTGTCAGAGATAGGTGTCGAGCCCGCGGTCTTTCAGGGCCTGGACGACCTTGCCGACATCCTGGGATTTGTCCCGGGCAGCCACAAGCACCCGTTTTCCGTCTGCGACGACGACGAGGTTTTCGACGCCGACCAGCGCCACCATGATGCCCTCGGCGGCATGGACAAGGCAGTTGCTGGCGGAAACGCTGACCGGTTCGGGTGTATTGGTGCGGCCGGAAACTTCCCCGATCATCGCCCAGGTGCCGATATCACTCCAGGCGCAGTCGAGCGGGGCATAGACCGCTGCGCGGCTGGTATGCTCCATCACGGCATAATCGATCGATGTGCTCTGGACCGAGGCAAAGATGTCCGCATCCAGAAAGAACCGGACGCCTTCCTGGCGTGCGGCGGAGAGCGCCCGCGCCGATGTGGCGAGAATTTCCGGTGCATGGGTTTCCAGTTCGCCGAGCATTGTTGCTGCGTCAAAAAGGAAGATGCCGGCGTTCCAGCTGTACTGGCCGCTGGCAAGATAGCTGGCAGCGGTGGCGACGTCGGGCTTTTCGCGGAAGGCGGCGACGCGCGCGACCGGGCCGCTCAGGGCGCTGCCGGCCTGGATATAGCCAAAGCCGGTATCCGGCCGGCTGGGCGCGATGCCGAATGTGGTGATGTAGCCGTCTGCTGAGGTTGCGGCGGCTTCTTTCACGGCGTCCAGGAAAACGCGCGGGCGGCCGATGTAATGATCGGACGGGACGAGCAGGCTGAGACCGCCGGGAAATCTGTCGGCAATGATACGGGCGGCGAGAGCAGCGACAGCGGCGGTGTTCCGGCCGACCGGTTCGAGCAGGATGGCGCTCGCCTCGACGCCGATTTCGGCGAGTTGCTCTTCAATGATGCCGGCATAGGCCGCGTTGCTGATGACGATCGGGGCGGCGAAGACGCCTTCATCTTCAGGCGACCGGAAGCGCAGGACCGTTTCCTGGAACACCGATTTGTCCGAAACGAGCCGGTGGAACTGTTTCGGGCAGGCCCGGTCAGACGCTGGCCAGAGCCGCGTCCCCGCGCCGCCGCACATGATCACTGGATGAATTCTCATCGTCTACCCGCAAGACAGTCCCATGGGCGACAATGCCCGACGGGGCCGTTTATGCAACCTGCGGGCCGTTTCGGGTCAGATGCCGCTGCCCGGGCCTTCCCAGATACTGAGGAAACCGTTCGTTTCAAGGTAAACGAAGATTTCCTCGGCGGCGTCTTCAGCCGTGCGATCTGCAGTGTTTATGCGGATTTCCGGGTTTCGCGGCGGCTCGTACGGGCTGTCGATCCCGGTGAAGTTGCGGATCTCCCCGGCGCGGGCCTTTTTGTAGAGGCCTTTGACATCCCGGCTTTCGGCGACCTCGATGGGCGTGTCGACATGGATCTCGATGAATTCGCCGTCCGGCATCAGGCTGCGCGCCAGCTGCCGCTCAGCCCGGAAGGGGGAGATGAAGGAGACCAACGTGATCAGGCCTGCGTCCGACATAAGCCGGGCGACA
>SXGS01351163.1_pt1 | contig 13812 bp, 8 predicted proteins | sample 3174681 | NCBI WGS metagenome assembly SXGS01 (sample SAMN11356861, study PRJNA531348) | freshwater metagenome | isolation source: freshwater sample F1-80 | place: China: Fuxian Lake, Yuxi | collected 2017-12-25
CGTAGCCATCCATCTCCGGCATCTGACAATCCATCAAAATCGCGATATACGCAATCCGCGAACGTGCTTCGAGCACTTCTAAGCCGTTGGCGGCAACGTCTGCTCGGTAGCCGATGCGCTCCAGAAGGCGCAGAACAAGTTTCTGATTCACCGCATTGTCTTCTGCCAACAAGATGAGCGGACGATGCGCTGACGACGGTTCGAGCGGGGAGAGTGACAGTGGAGTTCCCTCGACGACTTGAGGTTGTCGCGGCAGGGCGTCGTGTAAGACTGTGGTGAGGCAGTCAAACAACCGCGACTGGCGGAGCGGTTTGAGCAGGTAGGCACCGATCCCAGCTTGGCGCAGTCGTTCGACTTCCGCGTGGTGGGCGACGGAGGTGGCCATGACCAGTGGAACGGATGCAAGCGCTGGGTCGGCTTTGATCTGGGCGGCGAAGTCCGCACCATCCATGTCTGGCATGCGATCCGCCAACAGCACGACATCATATCTGCGGCCGTGCGCCGCGGCCTCGCGCAGCCGCGTCAATCCTTGTTCCGCGTTCTCCGCTTCTTCACTGTGCATGCCCCAACTGGTGAGATAATGCCGAGCGACCGTACGGTTCGTCATGTTCTCATCGACGACAAGTACGCGCAAACCCTGCAATTCCATCTGGCGCAAAGGAAGCTCGCGCATGCCTTCGGCCTGTTGTTCCAAATACACGGTAAACCAAAAGGTGCTACCGCCGGCCACGGTGCTGTGTACCCCGATTTCTCCGCCCATCAATTCCACGAGCTTCTTACAGATGGCTAATCCTAGTCCGGTGCCGCCATAACGCCTCGTGGTCGAAGCATCCCCCTGCGAGAACGATTGGAAGAGATGGCCTTGTCGTTCCTGGGGGATACCGATGCCGGTGTCGCGCACGGCAAAGCGCAGTGTACAGCTCTTGTCGGAAGGAACTGCGGGTGCGAGATGAGTGACCGTGACAACGACCTCGCCGGTGGCGGTGAATTTGAGGGCATTGTCGATCAGATTGAGCAAGATTTGCCGGAGCCGGCCTGGGTCGCCCCGTAAGGCTGTCGGTATCTCAGCTGGTAAGACACACGCCAGTTCTAGCCCTTTCTTTTGAGCTTTGGGTGCGAGCAAGTCAAGGATTTCCTCCATAGCGGTGCGCAAGTTGAAATCGACGATTTCCAGGTCGAGCTTGCCGGCTTCGACCTTGGAGAAATCCAGAATGTCGTTAATCAACGTGAGCAGCGCTTCACCGGAATTCTTCACGGCCACCGCGTACTCGCGTTGTTCTGGGGTTAACTCTGTGTCCAACAACAAGCCGGTCATACCAATGACCCCGTTCATGGGGGTGCGAATCTCGTGACTCATAGTTGCGAGAAATCCGCTCTTCGCTTGATTCGCAGCTTCGGCGGCTTCTTTGGCGACTTGCAATTCGTCTTCGGCGCGTTTTCGTGTCGTGATATCGTCGAATGCGACGCCGATACAATCGTCAGGCAAAGAGAAAATTTTGACAGAAAATGCGCGCAATGGCACTCGCTCATCGCCATAGATCACATCTTCGAGTGCCCGGTCTTCTCCGTCGCGAATCACTTGCGCATACATCTGTGGCACGCCCTGGGCACGGAGGCCGGGGAAGTTTTCGTCGAGCATGTTGCCCAGCACCTGTTCCATCGGAACACCTGTGAATTGCGTAGCGGCAGGGTTGGTCGCGATTAAGCGGAGAGTGCGGTCGTCGTTACGATCTTCCAAATGATAGACGTACAAGCCAATCTGCATGTGCTGCACAATTTCCGCATACAGGCGAATCCGCTCTTGAGCGCGTTGACGATTGGTGATGTCACGCAAAAACACGCTGAAGAGCACGGTCTCGCGTACGCGGAGCGGTGCAACCGCGACCTCGGCAGGGAACTCGCTGTGGTCGCGCCGGGAGGCGGTGATTGCCACGCGTCGATTTAATGCTGGTCCTTCGCCGGTCGTGAGATAACGCTGGAGGGTCTTTTCGGCTACTTCACGGTCGCGTGGTGGAAGAATGAGCTCGAATAACTGTTGCCCCGCCGCTTCCTGCCGCGACCAACCAAATGTGTTCTCTGCTTGCGTATTCCAGTCGGTGACGATGCCGGATGTGTCCATGGTCATGACCGAGTCCAGTGCGCCATCCACAATCAGACGGGTGCGTGCTTCGCTGGCAATGAGATCCTCGACCGACTGCTCTTTTTCACGGTTCGCAATAAACATCTGTTGAGAAAGCCGGCGTCCATAGAGCAGCGTGACACTCACGATGAAGAGGACTGCTAGCGCGATAGCGTAGGCTAATTTCCCGAACAATGCGCTGGAGATGTTCTGCTCGGCAAACTGAAGCTCAAGGTACAAGCCGACTGAGACGGTAAGCAAAACGAAAACGATAATGAGAAGCGAAATACGGCTCCATTGTTGAGGAGTCGGTGGGTGAGAAAGAGAAATACCCATTTCCCTCATATACTTACTGTGAAGAGTGGAAGATCTCAACAACGTGAGGGATGCGTCCCTTTCCTTATCACAGCGCGAGCATGCCAGCGCGGTTGCAAATTTTTCGCGCGTCCCCTAGGTACAACGGCAGAGATTGCGTCGAAAAGAGGAACGAAGATGCCGGAATACGATCTGATTATTCGAGGCGGCACGGTGGTCGATGGCACCCGGATGCCACGGTTTCGCGGTGATGTTGGGATTCGCAACCGTCGCATCGTTGCCCTCGGCCACGTCGTCGGCGACGCCCGCCGCGTGCTTGACGCCACTGGGCGTATCGTTGCGCCTGGGGTGGTGGATGTCCATACCCATTACGATGCGCAACTGAACTGGGACCCCTACGCGACGAACTCAGCGTGGAACGGTGTCACGACGGTGATGATCGGCATGTGTGGGTTCGGCTTTGCCCCGTGTCGCCCGGAGGACCGCGAACGGGCGATGCTGCTCATGTCTCGCGTGGAAGCGATTCCTCTTGCCTCCATGCAGCTTGGCATGCGTTGGGATTGGGTGAGTTTTGCCGACTATTTGGCGAGCCTTGAACGTGCCGGGCTGGGGATCAATGTCGGTTCGCTGATTCCTCACTCACCGCTGCGCATCTGGGTGATGGGCTTGGAAGCCGCCAAAGAACGCGCTGCCACCGAAGACGAACTCACGCGCATGCAAGCCATGCTGCGCCAGGGCATGCGTGCTGGCGGGTTTGGTTTTTCGACTGACCGTAACGTTGCCGATACTGACTACGACGGTAGCCCGCTGCCGAGCCATCAGGCCAATGACACGGAACTCTTGGCGCTCTGCGGAGTGCTGCGGGAATTCGGTGTTGGCTCCATCGAATACACCCTGCAAGCGCAACGCCGCCCGGATTTCGAGTTTACTGCGGCTTTGTCACGCGCCGCCGGGCGACCTATTGTGTGGAACGCGCTCGCGCAATTCCAGACGCAGCCTGACCATTGGCGCAAGGTGCTGACGTGGATGGACGAACTCAATCGTTCGGCGCAGCTCTATGGCATGACGATCTGCTTCCCGACGCATCTCTATTTTACGCTCGAAGAAATGAACCAGTTTGACGACATGCCGCGTTGGCGTGAAGCTTTGTCACAGCCCTTAGCCGAACGCAAAGTCACGCTAGGGAATCCCGCAGTGCGCACGGCATTGGCCGAAGATTTTCGCACCGTGCGCACCCGCGTCTTCAGCGGCGACTGGGCAGATATTGTGGTCACGAATACGCGTCCAGAGCATCGCTCTGCCGTTGGCCGCTCTATTGCCGACGTGGCGCGTGCAGCAGGACGCGATCCTATTGATGCATTTCTAGATCTTGCTCTTGCCGAAGACCTCAAGACTGGATTTAAGATCCTCGACTTCGCGAACCGTGATCAAGATGCCCTAGCGACGATGCTCAGGCATCCGCATGCCGTCATTGGCCTGTCGGACGGCGGTGCGCATACCAAACTGTTCTCGCTCGGCAAATATCCTGTTGAGTTTCTTGCTCATTGGGTGCGTGACCGCGAGTTGATGTCGTTAGAAGAAGCGCATTGGCGGCTCTCGTTCGTGCCCTCGTGGCTCATCGGGCTGCACGATCGCGGCGTGTTGCGCGAAGGCATGGCGGCAGATGTGATTGTTTACGATCTTGAAGGACTCAGCATCGCTCCGAGCGAACCGGAAATGCGCTATGACTTGCCCGGCGGGGAAGGGCGCCTCATTCAGCGCGCTTCTGGGATCGACTATACCATTGTGAACGGTCAGGTCGTCTTTGAGGGACAAACCTGCACAGGTGTACGTCCCGGGGCAGTGCTGCGCAGTGCTGCCTATGATGCCCAGTCGCTTGGTTCGTAACGTGACGGCGAGAAGGTTAAGGAAGAGGGTATGCGGAAGTTTCGTTTAGGACCAGCAGCTGAGGTCGAGCCGCTGGTGTTTGGTGCGCAGGGGCCGGCCTACTCGTCCCTGCGGATCAACGAATGGATTGCTTACATGCAGGAGCAGGGCATTCAGCGCGTGTGTTGCTTGCTCCATGAGGTGCAGTTGAAGGCGTACAAAGAGGACTTGTTGGCCGCGTACGGCCAAGCCTTTGGCCACGAGAATGTGTGTTGGGCTCCGATTCCCGATTATCACCTGTGCGATGTCGGGCTGCTCAAGGCGCGGATTCTGCCGTTTCTGAAAGAGTCTGCGGCCAATGGTTCGCCAGTCGTCGTGCATTGCCAAGGCGGACGCGGGCGCGCAGGTCATGTCTTGGCGGCTTGGCTCGTGTGTGGTCGCGGCCTTGCCGTGGAAGATGCTGTGGCCGCTGTTAAAGTCATGGGCCGTAATCCTCATGAGGCCGCGGATTGGGGCAATGCGAAACCTGAAGACCTCTACCTCTTGCTTGAGGCTTGCCAGGAAGGGCCAATGGTCTGAAGCAAGAAAAATTGTGGAACTCTTGACAGCACTGGTAACTATCCTTCATGCTAGTGCGCAAATCGCCACTAAGGAGGACATATGGCGGAATTCGATACTATCATTAAAGGCGGGACGGTCGTCGACGGGACGCGCGTCCCTCGTTACAAAGCCGACAGCGGCCTTAAGAACGGCAAGATCGCCAAGATCGGTCGTCTCAACAACAGTGATGCCAAGAAGGTGCTGGATGCACATGGGATGATCGTGGCTCCAGGTGGCATCGACCTGCACACCCACTACGATGCCCAGATTCACTGGGACCCGTACCTGACCATTTCGAGCTGGCACGGCGTCACCTCGATCACCATGGGCAACTGCGGCTTCGGCTTTGCCCCGCTGCATCCGCAGGATGCCGAACGGGCAATGTTGGCCCTCTCCCGGAACGAAGCAATTCCCCTCGAACCGATGAAGGCTTCGATGGACTTCAAATGGGCGACGTTCCCGCAATACCTCGATCGTCTTGAACGCCTCCCGATGGGCATCAACGTCTCGCATTTGTTCCCGATCTCCCCGGCAGTCGCCTACGTGATGGGCAGCTTCGCCGAAGCGAAGAGCCGCCTCCCGAATGAAAAAGAAACCGCAGAGGTCGCGCGCTTACTGCACGAAGCGATGGATGCTGGCGCAGTCGGCTGGGCGGCGCAACAGTTGGTTCCTGGCGGTTCGTCTGCCGTCCAATGCGACTACGACGGCAGCCCGATGATTTCGGATATGCTGCCTGACAGTTTTTACGTAACGATGGCGAAGACGCTAGGCGAAAGAGGGAAGGGCTGTATTCAGTTCACCCGCTCCAGCGTCGGCGTTGATGATCCGCGTGCCGGTATGCACAACGACTTCGATTTCAACGCGCTCTTGTCGGAAGAGAGCGGTCGTCCAGTGCTGTTCAACGCGATTGCGGTGAACGACAAGCTTCCCTACGTCTATCGCGCTCAGCTCCGTTGGCTGGCGGAAGCCAACAAGCAAGGGAAGCCGGTATTCGGGCAAGCTGTAACTGCACGCGCGGCGAACTACATCACCTTCGAGGACTGGAACCTCTATGATAGCAACCCGAACTGGCGGGAAGCGACCACGGGTACGATGGAAGAGAAAAGGGTCAAGCTCGCCGACCCACGCATCCGGGCGGCCCTGCGTGAGGATTACGATTCAGGTGCCACCAAGTCGCTCGATTTCCTGTTTGGTGAGCTTGGGACTTTCGTCGCCCACAAGGTCAGTCGCCCTGAACTGAAGAAGTACGAGGGGATGACCGTTGGCGAAATCGCCCAGAAAGAAAACAAGCATGTGATTGACGCCATGCTCGATCTGTCTGTGGCTGATGACATTCACACGATTTGGCAAGGGCCAATCATTAATAACGATGTGGAAAACTACCGCGAGATCATGGCCTCGCCGTATACGCTCCCTGGCGTGTCCGATGGCGGTGCACACATTAAGTTCATTACCCCGGGTACCTATTCTACGGACATGCTGACCTGGATGGTGCGGGACTCCAACGTGCTATCGCTTGAAGAAGCGCACTACCGCCTCAGCTATCTGACGGCGTGGGCTGGTGGCATTACCGACCGCGGCTGTCTGCGTGAAGGTCTTGCGGCGGACATTATTGTCTATGACCTCGACAACTTGAAGATCCTCCCGCCGGAAATTGCTCACGATCTCCCTGCTGGCGAATGGCGTCGTGTACAAAAGGCTGAAGGGTATCGCTGGGTTATGGTCAATGGCGAAGTGGCCTTTGAAGATGGCAAATGCACCGGCGCAACCTCCGGCAGATTGCTGCGCGGCGGTCAGGCGAGCTAATAACGAAATGCTCGTGTACTAACAGTCGCTGTGTGAAGCAAAAGAGCAGCGACTGACCTACCTTAGGGGCTCCTCATTAGGAGGCAGCCCCTTTTTTCTTCCTGGAATTGTGTCGGCACAAGAAGAAAGGGAAACGCTCTTGCGACCGTTTCCCTTTTCTCATTTCGCGCTCAATTGAACGGAATAGACAACTCTTTGCCCCACTCACGGCCGGAGGAAGAACCTCTTGCCGTGAGTGGAGGGAAAAGGCTTAGAACTGCCGTGGAGTCTGCGTACACGCCCACGACTCGGGGGTGACGCCAGGGCCGCCCGAGTTCTCGAACCCGACGATGACGAACCAGTTCTGACCGGCAGCGCAGGCTGGCACAGCCAACGTCGCCGAGGTTTCACTCGTGACGCTCACAGTCGTCTGCACGCAGGCTGGGGTATTAGTGCAGGTTGGGGCAAAGCCTACGGCCTTCAGGTTGTTTTTCAACTGGCCAGGATTGTTCGGGTCAGGAACTTTGAACGCACAACCTTGCAGAGAGAGCGTCTGTTTATTGGCGCTCACTGACGCTCTGTCGATACACATGCACGGGATCACTAAGCATTCGCATGGCGGAAACACGACATACACGGCAAAGGTTGGCGCTCCGCCACACTGACTGGCGAGCACGGGGACTTCACCATTGAAGTTCGTTCCCGTCGTGTTGATTGCCGGAGGCGTACACGCGGTAAGACTGATCGAGCCCGAGGCGTTGGGCTGCACGTTGCCGTCCCCGTTTTGCCACGTGAGCGTTTCGTTAAATGCCCGGTTGTTGATCGCCCCGCCCAGTGCGCCAGAGGTGCCGTCTCGGCCTCGTGCCGTCAAGAAAGCGGTATTCAGCGTCTGTTGCAAAGCCGAATCGACTCTGATTGTGCCGCCGTCTCCGCCCGATTTGAGGTCCGAATCCGCTTGAATCGCCAAGCCACTTGCCGTGACGATATCATCTCGCGACGCCACGCGGATATCGCCAGCCCGGTTGTTGGTGCTATTGACTTGGCCGATGACGAAACCGTTGGCATGTACGGCAAAGATGTCGCCGGTGGTTTTTCCGAGAATTCGAATCGGTCCACGAGCGAACAGATCGATCCACGCCGTCTGGCCTCCGCCCTTATACCTGTCGGCATGCACCTCGCCATTGCGCCCCGGCGTTGCTGCATCAATGAGTAGGCTGTCGCCCGCCCACACCTCGACGCAAGCGACTGCGTTAGGTGATTTATCCGGGCGAGGATTTCCCGCACCGCCTCTGCATATTGGGTTCGTCGTCGGGCTATGAGCTGCGCCTGTGGACTCTACGAGACCGAAAATCTGTACGACACATCCGCCTTCGATATGCACTAAGTCGGGACCTGGGTCTTTGCCGATGCTCGATACTCTGCCGGTAACGAGGACATCGCACTTGGCATCAATGGTGATGACACCACCGCCAGGATTGGTTTGCCCGGACCCGCTCGCAGTGCCGGCGGATTCAACGATGCCGTGGATAGTGACTTTCACGCCAGAAATGGTGATGTCTCCGCCGTAGATCCCGTTCGCTGTGACTTGCGCCGCCGGTTGGTTTGCCGAGGGGCCTGCGATAAACACATCTCCTGCCAGATCGTTATCGAAATCTGCGATAAGCGTAATAGTTGCACTGATAGACAGTTGGCTGTTGCCGGTCGAAGGGCCGTTGATCGCCGAGCCAGCTTCCAGAATGATGTCGCCCGGACTTGTAATCGTCAGGAAGTTGCCGCCGAGTAACCCTGGCACTTCGATCACTGCTCCCGCGAGCATACGGAGCGTCTCTGTTAGATTGAAAACGCCTTGCCGCGAATACGTGCCAGCAGCAAGCTCGCATTCGAGGGCTCCGTTGATGGTGCCACCGAGCGCGGCGCAGGTTGCTGAAGCCGAGGTTGGTGCGATGAATATCGAAGCCCCGCAGAGGAAAGCTCCTAGAGAAGCTTGGACTGCTGTTTTCCATAAGGTTTGCATCTTTAGTTCTCCTTTCGGAATTTCGTCAACTATGACAGGTTCGCTTGACCCACACCTTCCCTCGAAGCGCAGATTGCTCTGTCCTCTCCATTGCGCGATTCCCAACGCCCTCATCTTCTCCGCTGGTTGTTCTTTAGATTGCTGCTATCAAATCTGTACTTGTTCTTACTTTTCTCTCGCCCTCCTTATATCTGGAGTTCGGACTCCGCGTTGCAAACCAGATTGTAGAATAAGATGCGAAATGCCCGGGAGTCCGCTGGGTCTTTCAGTTGAAAGCAGAACTCCTAACACTCATGCTAAACTCTTTAAGGCTCAGTACAAGAGGAGTGAAGTCGAAATCTGCAATTTAGGAAACCGAACATTCGCTCACTCCTCAGAGGCTTACGATTTCGTGAACTGCGGCATCACTTTTGTGACGAAGCGATCCAGTGAGCGCCGCGAATCGGCTTGACTCAAGCCACCCCAAGCAAAGGCTACCACAAGGTAATTACAACCGCTTTGCTCGAAGAAGCGTCCAATCTGGTCACGTACATCTTCTGCCGTGCCGACAATCGCGACATCATACTGCTTGGCGATGGCAAGATCTGGCGTGAAGCCATAATCGGGCAGGGTGCGGAAGTCACGCCAGAGTTTGGTGATATTGTCGTAGAAAACGCGATAAGCCGGACGGGCGATGCGTTCGACCTCGGCTTCGTCTTCTGCCACATAGATGTGGCGCAGCGCACCTACAGTTGGCGCGGTGACATGCGGGTTCAGGTCTTCCTGGCTGCCTTTATGGCGCTTCAGCTCTTCACGGTAGGCAGCCGTGAGTTCTTTGAGGACGGGGATAGGACCGCCGCCGACCATCTGCATCCCGGTGCGTGCCGCCAACATCAGGCTTTCTTGCGAAGTGACTCCGTACCAGAAGGGTGGATTGGGACGCTGCTTGGGGCGGATTTCCATCGGCACGCTATCGAAGCGAAAATGGGGCCCGCGATGCGAGAGCCGTTCGTTGCGTACGCCTTTGACCACAGCTTCCAGCGCCTCCTCGAAAATGGCGCGTGAGTCCATGAACGAGATGCCATAATACGCCAGCTCGAAGGGCGAGACGCCCCGCCCTACACCGACTTCCAAGCGCCCATCGCTCAGGTGATCGAGCATGCAAATTTCGCTGGCCAGCCGTAACGGATTGTAGAGCGGCAGCAAATAGACCAGCGGACCGAGGTGAATCTGGCGCGTACACTGCGCAGCCGCAGCCAGAAACAGGCCCGGCGACGGGGCCATGCCCAGCGGCGTGGCATGGTGTTCAGCGACGTGGTAGCAGAAGAACCCCGCAGCGTCGTACTCGCGTAGCAGCTCGAATCTACCGGCAAAAAGCCCGTCCGCCGAATCGCCCCGCCGTTCGATGTGGTCGAAAATACCGAACCGGATATCGTTCATGAAAGTCTCCTTCTCTCCGTATTGAGGATGTGCACTCTACCACAAAGGGAAAGGCAAGGAGACCTCGTTGCTAGGAGATCCTTTGCCGGCCACGCCTTTGCCCCGGCGGCACAGGTCTGTATAATTCACCCGGCCTGGGGTATAGCGAGGGAGACACAAACCACAACCTTTCGTCTGCATGCCTGGAGGTGTGTATGAGCGGTGCCGTAAACCATCAGTTCGCCCTACCTGTATCGTTGCAATGGCCGGATGACGCAGCGCGAGTCCCTTATCAAGTGTTTCTGGACCCGGCGATGTATGCCCGCGAACAAGAATGCCTCTTTCGTGGGCCGATCTGGAACTACGTTGCTCTGGAAGCTGAGTTGCCCAACCCGCAAGATTTCAAAACGAGCTTTGTGGGTGATACGCCTATCGTCGTCACGCGCGACAAAGAAGGCGGACTGCATGCCTTCGTCAACCGCTGTGCCCATCGTGGGGCCTTGGTGTGCCGCGACCTCCGTGGCAATCGCCCCACCCATGTCTGTGTCTATCATCAGTGGAGCTACGACTTGCACGGCAATCTCACCGGAGTGCCGTTTCGCAAGGGAGTTAATGGAGCCGCAGGCATGCCGGAGGATTTTCAGCCGTCGCAGCATGGATTGCGGCAGCTCCAGGTCGCAACTTACAACGGCTTGATCTTCGTCTCCTTTGATCCGCAGGTGGAACCGCTGACCGAGTATCTTGGCCCGGACATCCGGGCGGGGCTGGATCGCCTCTTTCATCGCCCCGTGCAAGTGCTTGGCCATTCCCGCCAGTTCATCAGCGCCAATTGGAAACTCTACGCCGAGAACACGCGCGATCCCTACCACGCCAGTCTCCTTCATCTGTTTCACGCGACCTTTGGCATGTATCGCTCCTCGCAAGGCGGCGGCGTTGCCCTCGACGCTCGGGGGCGGCATAGCTCGATGCACGCCTACCGGAAGACCGAGACCGAGGAGTTGAGCGCCTATAAAAACACCGATCTGCGCTCGTATCAGGATAAATATGCGCTGGCCGACCCCACCCTGTTGCAAGGTCGCCCCGAGTTTCCTGGCCTAATGATCCAAGCCATCTTTCCCAATCTAACGGTTCAGCAAATCCAGAACACCTTGGCCGTGCGGCAGTCGATCCCGCGCGGGCCGGAGCAGTTCGAATTGGTCTTCACCTTTTTTGGCTACGAAGATGACGATGCCGAAATGCGGGCCATTCGCCGCAAACAAGCCAACTTGGTCGGGCCGGCTGGGCTGATTTCTATGGAAGATGGGCACGCCACCGAAATCGTTCAACAAGCAATTCAGTGCGACCAGGAGGCTACCTCTATCGCGATCATGGGTGGGCGCGAGGTCGGTGGAGAAGAAAGTTTGATTACCGAGACTGGGATTCGCGGCTTCTGGCGCTACTATCGTGAGCTGCTCGGAATTGCCGGCGCGGGAAAGGTGCAAAAGGAGCATGGGGCTCAGGAGAACGGGACATGGACACACGAGAATTACGCTTCACGGTAGAAGAACTGCTCCATGCCTACGTGCGCTGCATCGACAGCGACCGTTTGGAAGAGTGGCCGGAGTTTTTTACCGACCCGTGTGTGTACGAAGTCATGCCTCGCGAGAACGCCGAGCAAGGGCTACCGATTGCCATGATGTATTGCGACAGTCGCGGCATGCTGCGCGACCGCGTCGTAGCGCAGCGCAAGGCGAACATCTACGCGCCACATGGGTATCGTCACCTGCTCAGTGCCGTTAGCGTCACCGGCTATGCTGACGGTGCCGCCAGCGTCCACGCCAACTATGCCGTCTATCGGACATTCTTTGATGCGGTGCATTACGGTCACAGCGAGCTGTTCAGCGTCGGCGAGTATCGTGACACCATCGTTTTCGAGAATGGCGTCGCTAAATTTCGCGAGAAGCGCGTATTGGTGGATACCGCGCGTATTCTCTCGCTGCTGGTCACACCTCTGTAATGGATTGGAACAAGTTCCGAAAAGAAGGAGGACCCGATCATGATTCGCCCCCGTAAAGTTGGCCATGTGGTCTTGCAGGTCAAAGACGTTGAACGCGCCGAGCGCTTCTACACCGAAGTGTTGGGCTTTGAGGTGGTGACACGTCTCAAACGCCCGCGCGGGGTGTTTTTCTCGCTGGGGGTGCAGCATCACGATCTGGCGGTGTTGGAAGTGCCGATGGATACCGACCCGGAGAAAGCGAAACAGCCTGGCCTGCACCATGTTGCTCTGCAAGTTGGCAACTTCGACGAACTCAAAGAATGCTACCGCACCTTGCAGGCGCATAATGTCACCATCACCGGCACCATCGACCACCTGATTACCAAGAGCATCTATTTTCTTGATCCTGATGGAAACGGCTTCGAGCTGTATTGCGACGAAGGTGAAGATGGGCTGGAGCGTATCAAGCGTGGCGAGGCTAATGCCTTCGCGCCGCTGAATCTCAGCGCCTGACGAATGCTGAGCAACGAGCACGAGCAATGAACAAGGAGGGCGATGGTATGCAAGGTCTTGAAGGCGTGAAAGTGCTGGAGCTGGGCCACATGGTGTCGGCGGCCTACGCAACCAAGTTGATGGCGGATCTTGGTGCCGAGGTCGTTAAAGTCGAGGAGCCTGGCGGTGATGCGGCCCGGCAACGTGGCCCGTTTCCTGGCGGTGAAGTGGATGCGGAAAAGAGTGGGCTTTTCCTGGCGCTCAATACCAATAAACGTGGGGTCACGCTGGACCTCCACCACGACAGGCAGGACGACCTTGCTCGTTTGGTCGCGTGGGCCGATATCGTAGTCCACAACTATCCCCCGACGCAGATGGCAGCCTTGGGTATCGACTACGCACGGTTTCGTGCCATCAATCCGCGTGTGGTCATGTGCTCGCTGACGCCGTTTGGTCTCACCGGCCCGTACAAAGACTACCACGCCTACGAATTGACTATGGTACATGGCGGTGGCTGGGCGTGGCTCAGTCCTGGTGGGTCCGACCGTGCCGATCTGCCGCCGCTGAAACCTGCCGGCCAGCAGGCCGATTTCCAAGGCGGACTCGCGGCCGCCACCGCTACCTTGGCAGCGTATTATCGCGCCACGCAAACCGGGCACGGGGAGCACATCGATCTGTCCGTGCAAGCCTATGTCGCCTCTTTCCTTGAGCACCATTTCCTGACCTATTCGTTTATGGACCGCGTGAATTCGCGGCTGGGCCGACGCTTGCAAGACCCGTGGGGGATGTTTGCGTGTCAGGACGGACTGATTTTCGCAGCGGTTGCTGAAGAGGATCAGTGGCACCGCCTGCTGGAACTGATGGGCAACCCGGAGTGGGGCAGCTCGAAGTTGTTTCGCAACAGCACCCAACGCGCGAAGAACCAAGACGTGCTCAAGCCGCATCTCCAAGCCTGGTTCGCCCAATGGCGCGTGGCTGACCTGTTTCGTGCTGCGCAGGAACGGCGGATTTGCTTCGCTCCGGTACTGGACATGGCGCAAATGGCGGCACAGGAACAGCTCCAATCTCGGAACTTCTTCGTCGATGTGACCCATCCCCGTGCTGGGACGCTCACACATCTCGGCGCACCCTATCAACTGCGCGAACCTTGGTGGCAAATCCGCCGCCCAGCACCGCTGCTCGGCGAACATAATGCCGAAGTTCTCAGTTCGCAGTTTTTAGTTGCTAGTTCTCAGCACTCAGCACTCA
>SXGS01727376.1_pt1 | contig 13811 bp, 13 predicted proteins | sample 3174681 | NCBI WGS metagenome assembly SXGS01 (sample SAMN11356861, study PRJNA531348) | freshwater metagenome | isolation source: freshwater sample F1-80 | place: China: Fuxian Lake, Yuxi | collected 2017-12-25
GCTGCCGACGCGGGTGCCGTGCAGGCCGTCCTCGTGCGGGTGAATCCCGACATCGAGGTCGAGACCCACCGCTACATCTCGACGGCCCACGCGGGCTCCAAGTTCTGCGTGCCGGGCGACGACGCCGCTCGGATGCTCGAGCGCGCGGCGGCGAGCGAGCACCTCGACGCGCGCGGAGTGCACGTCCACCTCGGCTCACAACTGCTCGACGTCGCGCCGTGGCGGCTCGTGCTCGAGTGGCTCGCCGGCTGGGCCGCCGAGCTGCGCGACCGGACCGGCATCGCGATCCGCACGCTCGACGTCGGTGGCGGCCTCGGCATCGCCTATCTCGAGGACCAGCGACCGCCAGCGCCCGTCGACGTCGCGACCGCAGTACTCGAGACGCTCGAGGCCTCGTGGGCGGCAGCCGACCTGCCGCTGCCGCACCTGGTGCTCGAGCCCGGACGCTCGATCGTCGGACAGGCCGCCGTCACGCTCTACACCGTCGGCGTGGTGAAGCAGACCGGTCACGACGAGATCCGCTACGTGAACGTCGACGGCGGCATGAGCGACAACCCGCGCCCGTCGCTCTACCAGGCCCGCTACCGCGCGCTGCTCGCCGAGCGCGTGCACGACACCGCTGACGGCGCGTGGTGGGTCGCCGGCGTGCACTGCGAGAGCGGCGACGTGCTCGTCGAGGACGCCGAGCTGCCGACGCCTCGCCCGGGCGAGCTGCTCGCCATCCCGGCGACCGGCGCGTATGCCGCGAGCATGGCGTCCACGTACAACCAGGTGCCGCGATGCGCCGTCGTGCTCGTCGACGGCGGCACGCACCGGCCGCTGCTGCGCCGCGAGACGATGGACGAGCTGCTCGCACGAGACGTCGAAGCAGCGGTGACGGTACCGTGACCGCCGGCGATCCATCCGGGCGAACTCACGGGCACTCGCAGGCGCACGCGCATTCGCACGCGCACGCCCACTCCCATGCACCGACCGGTTCCGCGCTCGCCGGCGATGCGCGAGCGACCCGCGCCCTCCAGCTGGCGCTCGGGCTCGGTCTCGTCGTGCTCGTCGCCGAGGTCATCGCCGGCATCGCGTTCGGCAGCCTCGCCCTGCTCAGTGACGCCGCGCACATGGCGACCGACGTCGCCGCCTACGCGATCGCGCTGTGGGCCGCGCGGGTGGCGAGCCGCCCGGCGTCGGCCACGCGCACCTTCGGGCACGGGCGCGTCGAGATCCTCGCGGCGCTCGCCAACGGCGCGACGCTGCTCGCAGCGAGCGCCTGGATCATCGTCGAGGCGATCCGCCGGCTGGTCGACCCGGCCAGCGTCGAGGGTGCCGGCATGTCAGTCGTCGCGGCTGCCGGCCTAATCGCGAACGCGCTCGTGCTGTGGGTGCTCTGGCGCGCCGGCTCCGACAGCCTGAACATGCGCGGCGCCATGCTCCACGCGGCCGGCGACCTGCTCGGGTCCGTCGCGGCACTCGCGGCTGGCATCGTGATCGCGACCACCGGCTGGGTGCAGGCCGATCCGATCGCGAGCCTGTTCCTCACCGCGCTCATCGTGCTGGGAGCGTGGCGGCTCGTGCGCCAGAGCGCGGACGTGCTGCTGGACGCCGCACCAGCCGGCATCGACGCGAAGCGGGTCGGCGCGACCATCGTCGCCCTCGACGGCGTGCTGGAAGCGCACGACGTGCACGTGTGGACGATGTCACCCGGCACCCTCGCGGCGAGCGCACACGTGCGCGGCGATGCGCGCATGGACGCGAACGACCTCCTCGACGCGATCGGCACCGCGCTCCGCTCGACGCTCGGCATCGCGCACACCACCATCCAGCTGCGGATCGACCGGGGCAGCCGCCCGATCGACACCGTGCCGGTCATGCAGCTCGAGGACGCCGTCGACTGGGCGACCGACCACGTCGCCCGTGCGAACCCCGACCTGTCGCGCGCGGTCATCGCGGCTGCGGCCGGAGCGGCCGCACTCGGGATCGCAGCCGACGGTCGCGTGTCACCGGTCACCCTGACGAGTCGGACCCTGCAATCACTGGGACGCCGGCCCGGCGATCCCGACCCGAGTGACGGCCCGGGGGATCAGGCGTAGCGGTCGATGCGGCGCCGTGCGCGGTCGAGGTCGCGCTCGGCGTCCTCGACCCGGCGGGCCGCCCGGTCCTCGTCACGGCGTGCGTGGTCGCGCCGCACCTCTGCGGTGCGTACTTCGGAGTCGCGCCACTGCGCAGTCACCGTGGAGCGTGTTGTCGCGTCGATGCTTGCCATCCGGCATCACCACCCGTTGAACCATCGGGTGAATTGCACGACGTCTGGATGCCACGGAAACCTGCGCATCGTGCGTTTCGCACAGGTTCGGACGGTTCGTGGTCGGATCGCGTCGATCGTCAGATGAACGCGTCCTCGGACAACCGGTCGAGGCCTCGCTCGTCGAGTTCACGCTGCGTCAGGTCGGTCGCCAGCCGGGCATCACGGAACGAGTCCTGGAGGTGCCCGCGCCACGACGCTTCGAGCTCGGTGATCCGCTCGTCGAGCGACGCTGCGTCGGCCTCGTCGGCCGGCTCGAGCCCGTCTCGGCGGATGAGCTCGTCGAGCCAGCGCTGCTGGTCGCGGAGCGCGTCGAGGCGCTCACGGCACGCATCGAGCGCCAGCGTGCGCACGTCGCGTGCCTCGGGCGAATCGACCTCGGCGGCGTCGAGCAGCTCGCACCCGGCGCGGAGCCGGTCGCGGTAACCGGTCACGTACTCACGGTACATGGTCGTGGTGATCTGGCGCAGTCGCCATCGCTGGCCCGCCTTCTCCCAGTACGGGTAGCCGAACTGGCCGCCACCCTCGTCCCAGGCCCGTGCGAGGAGGCGCAGTTCGCGGCGCAGCTCGCGCGCGTCGTCGGTGGCAGCTTCGGTCGGCTCGGCAGCCGGAGGTTCCTGCGACGCGGGCACGTCCTCGGCCGACGGCGATCCGGCGTCGATGCCGAGCGCCGACATCGGCGCGATGAGCGTCGCGAGCAGCGCGACCGTGGTGATCCATCGACCGCGCGTCATCGAAGCGCCTCCTCGGGAGCGGGCTCGAGACCGAGTTCGGCCCGACGCTCCTGCGACACCGTCGTCGCCTCGCGCGTCGAGCGATAGGCGTCCTGCCACGAGCGCTGCCACAGCTCGAGGCGCTCCTCCACGAGGCTGTCGCCGAGGTCGCGGCCGTCGGCATCGAGCGCGGCCACGAGCTCGTCCATCGCGCGAGTGCGGACGTCGATCGCCTCGAGCAGGAGCTGCTGGACGCGCTGCTGGGCGACACTGCGCACCGGGACCGCCGCGACCTTGGGCCGCGTGGCTGCGAGCACGTCGCGCATGCGGTCGACCTCGATGCGGACGAGGCCGGCGCGTTCGCGCTCGACGTCGTCGCCAGCGTTGCCGTCGACGGCGTCGGCGCGGAGGGTCTCGGCGGCGACGACGAAATTCACGCGCGCGGAGACGGGCGCGAACGCAGCGGCGAGGCGGTCGAGCACCCGCCGCTCGGCGATGGCGACCGGCGTCGGCTCGGCGGCCGCGTCGTCACCGTCGTCATCGGGGGTCTCCTCCGTTGGCGCATCAGGGTCGCTGTCCGTGTCCGACCCCGTGGTCGCGGTCGACCCGCCCTCGTCCCGCGAACCACTCGATCCGCCGCACGCCGTGGACGCGAGCGCCACGAGGAGCGCGAGCAGGAGGACCACGGCATGTCGGGCGCGACGACGCATCGGGTCGTGAAGCCTAGTCGAGGTGGACGAGGTCGGCGCCGGTGACCGCACCGGCACGGATCTCGAACCACGCGACCGTGTGGGTGGGTGCGCGGCGCCGCTGCGTGGCGCTGCCCGGATTGCAGACGACGAGCCCGTCCTCCAGCGTCGTCAGCTCCGGCATGTGGGAGTGCCCGTACGCCACGATGCCGGCGCCCGGGAACAGCCCGCGCAACCGCTCGTGCCGGCCATCGGAACGTCCCCCGTCGTGCACCACGCCGATCGTCACCCCGTCGAGCTCGATGGTCGCATGCTCCGGCAGCCGGCTCGCGACCTCGGCGTCGTCGACGTTCCCCGCGACGGCCGTCACCGGCGCGAGGGCGGCGAGCGTGTCGAGCACGTCGATGCGGACGAGGTCGCCGGTGTGCACGACGTGGTCGGCACGCTCCGCGAGCTCGAGCACGGGTGTGGGCAGGCCCGCCCCCAGACGCAGGTGCGTGTCACCGAGCACGAGCACGCGCGTCGTCATGCGGGGAGCACCTGGTGGATCGAGCCCCCGAGCGACACGACCAGCGCCTCCCCGCGCTGCACCTCCGAGAACGAGGCGACCTGCTCCGCGCCGCGTGCCCTCGCCCACCCGAGCTCGCCCTCCTTCGGCTGGGAACCGGGCACGCCATCGGCATCGAGCAGTCGGAGGTCGGTGCTGCAGAAATCGGCGAACAGGTACCAGCCCTGCAGGTCGGGGACCAGCTCGCCGCGGTAGACGAACCCGCCGGTGACCGAGCACCCGTCGTCTCGGCCATAGGCGAGCACCGGGTCGATGCGCTCGCCCGGTCCGTCGACGCCACCTGTCTCGAACTCGGCGTAGGCCTCGCGCAGGCGCCACCCGAAATTCGGGTTCGGTCCTGCGAGCTGGTCGCGGCTCAGGGCATCGAGCTCCTCGAACTCGTTCTGCCCGACGTCGCCGATCCAGAGGTCGCCGGTCTCCGAATCGAAGGAGAACCGCCACGGGTTGCGCAGGCCCACCGCCCAGGCCTCCGTCGCGCCGTCGGTGAGGTTGCCGTCGGGGATCGCATACCCTCGCTCGCCGCCACCGTCGACGTCGATGCGCAGCAGCTTGCCGAGCCGTTCGTCGGGCTGCTGCGCCCGGTCCTCCGGATCGCCACCTGCGCCGCCATCGCCCATGCCGATGTAGAGCAGGTCGTCGGGGCCGAACGCGAGGTGCCCGCCGTTGTGGTTCTCGTAGGGCTGGTCGACGCGGAGCAGTTCGCGGCTGCGCGTCGCGCGAGCCGTCGGGGCGTCGAGCTCCCACGCCTCGATCCGGGTGTCGCCCTCGGTGTCGGTGTAATTGATGAACAGCCGCGGATCGTCGGGCCACGACGGATGGAACGCAAGGCCGAGCAGGCCCTGCTCGCTGCCGGTGCTCACCTGGTCGGTGATGTCGATCACGACGTCGCCCTCCGTCGCCGGCTCGTCGGGGCACCGATCGACGTCTGCACACGCGAGGTCGCGCACGACGAGCACGCGGCCGCCCTTCTCGACGACGGCGACCAGGTCGGTGCCCGGCACGGCGATCGCGTTCACGGGCTGGTCGAAGCGTCCGACCTCCACGAGCCGGACCGAGGGTGCCGCCCGGTCGGCGTCGGAGGCGGTCTGGGGTGCCGTGGAGGCGTCCCGGTCAGGGGCCGTCGATCGCTCGGGGTCGTCGCCCCCGCATCCGGCCAGCAGCAGACAGCTGGTGAACGTGAGCGCCACGCATGAGGCCGATCGCAGGAGATCCATGCGGATCGACATACCCCGTCGTCGCCGCCGACCATCCCCCGGATGGGCCATCGAAGCGGAGTGGCGTCGACCGATGCCCCATGTGTAGGCCGGACCACTGTTCCCGCCCCGAACAGGGCCGATCGACGCAGCAGCGGACCCGGCGCCTGCAACCGCAGCGCCGTCCAGTTCGGCCGTTTCACAAAACCCTTACAACTCGTCACCCGAGCGTACTCAACTTTCCACAGTGAGTGCCGATGGTGGTGGCGTCCACGCAAGATCCCCGGAGTCTCCACTGTTCCAGGCCCGCACAATCACCGTCTTCGCCGCCGCCGTCACTGCGTGCTGTGCGATCGCGATCGCGCCCCTCGCGGCGTTCGGCGACGACGCGCCCGCGGCGCCGGTGCCGACGGACGCGCAGGCCGAGCTGCTCGAGGTGACGGAGCAGGTCGCCGCGGTGAACGAGGAGGCACGCAAGGAGGCGCCCGCAGCCGTCGGCACGACGTGCCGCGCGACGCTCGACGTCGAGGGCATCGGCGACTCGTGCGTCACGCGCGACGGGCTCATCCGGGTCGAGCAGGCCGATGGCCGCAGCCACACCATCCACGGACTCGACGCACCGCCGGTCGGCGCTGCGGGCTTCGCACCCACGTCACAGGCGGCCGTCAACGGCGCGGACGTGAGCGACATCACCTGTGCCGACGCGAACTCGCCGCGGTACGTGCTCGTCTACGCCCGTCCGGCGAACGTCGCCTCGCGTCACGCCACGATCGCGCCGCTGCTGCGCACCGAGATCTACAAGCTGAGCGCCTTCATCGACAGCGAGAGCCGCTCGATCGACCCGGCCGCCGGCCGGCGGCTCCCGCTCCAGTGCGAGGGCGGCACGCCCGTCGTGCAGCAGGCGACGCTCGCCACGGGCATCGCGTCGTTCAAGGACGTCGTGGACGGCCTCATCGCGCAGGGCTACGAGTTCAACGGCTCGGGCACCGGCAAGCTCCGCTACGTCGTCTACTACGACGCGCCTTCCTCGACGGGCGCCGCCGGCACGGGCCACGTGTTCCGAACCGACTCGAGCGCGGGCGCGGCCAACCAGAACAACAAGGGTGGACTGTTCGCCATCGAGTACCGCTTCGACCAGGGCGGCGGCGTGCCGCACTGGGAGGTGCTCATCCACGAGGTGCTCCACACGATGGGCGGAGTGGTCGCCGCCGCGCCGCACTCGACGAGCGCGGGCCACTGCACCGATGGCGCCGACGTCATGTGCTACGACGACGGCACTGGTGCGGGCTTCAGCGAGAGCTCGTGCTCGACGAAGGTGCTCGACTGCAACCGCGACGACTACTTCAACCCGGCCCCTGCCGCGGGCTCGTTCCTCGCGACCAACTGGAACGTCGGCGCGTCGTACAACGCGTGGCTCGTCGGTCACGCCGGCGGCGAGCTGCCGGCCGACACCGGCGCCCTGTCGCAGACCGGCGCCAGCGCGACCGCGGTTTCGGTGTCCTGGGCCGCGACCCAAGGTGCCAGCGCGTACGTCGTGAGCGTCCGCGAGCCCGGCGGCGCATGGCGGGACGCGGTGACGACTTCGCGCACGTCCGCGACCGTGGGTGGACTCGACGCGCTCACCACCTACGAGGTCGGGGTCGCTGCACGCTCGACCAGCGGCAGCGTCGGCACGCGCTCGACGATCACGGTGTCGACGAACGGCCAGGTCGACCTCGTGGCGCCCGCCGCGCCGTCCGCACTCCGAGCGAAGGTCGCCGGCACGAAGGTGACCTTCACGTGGAACGATCGCGGCGACGACGTCGGCGTCGCCGACTTCGAGCTGCGACAGGTGTCGACCACCGGCCGTTCGCTGCGCTCCGCGGGCCGGACCACCGAGACCACGCTCACGATCCCGACGACGGGCCTCCGCCCGGGCGTTCGCTACCAGTTCGAGGTGCTCGCCCGCGATGCGTCGGCGAACGTGTCGCCGGGCGCGCGCGTGTCGGTGGTCGTGCCGCGCGACCGAGCCAATCCGACCACCCCCGCGTCGCTGCGCGCCGCCTCGATCACGAGGAGCTCGTTCGTGCTGCGCTGGAAGGCGAGCCGCGACAACGTGGGCGTCAAGGACTACGTCGTGTCGCAGCTCGTGAACGGTCGCTGGAAGGCACTTCCGGTGAAGATCGCGTCGCGTCACCAGACGCTCCGCGTCACCCGCCTGCGGTCGAAGTCGACGTACGTGTTCCGCATCCAGGCGCGCGACACGTCGGGCAACCTCTCGCGCGCGTCGCGCACGCTGCGCGTGCGCACCCGCTGATCACCCCTGTCACGCGCGACCGGGCGGCTGGCGTCACGTCACCGTGAGCGTACCGGTCATGCCTGAGCTCTTGTGGGGCGAGCAGAAGTAGGTGTACGTGCCGGGTTCGAGGTCGACCGTGATCTCGGAGCTCTCACCGTCACCCACGAGATCGCCGGCCGCGAGCTCGGTGCCATCGGCGTCCTCGATCGCGATGTTGTGCTGGATCGTGCTCGTGTTGTCGAGCCTGATCGTCACCGACCCGGCGGCCGCCGTGAGCTCGGTGGTGTCGAACTCGAGTTCGTTGCCCTTCACCCCGAGCTCGAGCGTGGCGCCGTCGCCCCCCGGTGCCGACGCGGTGTCGTCGGTCGCCGTGCCCGTGTCGTCGGCCGCGGGCTCCTCGGTCGTGTCGCCCGAACCCCCGTCGTTGCCGTTTTCGGCGTCGTCATCGCCGCAGCCGACGGCCAACAGCATGGCAGCCAGCACGAGGAGCAGCAGGGCGGGAATTCGTGCGAACATGCAGGCATCCTTCCGCGGGCCGGAACGACCCGATCGATGGTTCCCCGCTATCTACCCCGGAACGCCGTGGCCGGTTGAGGCCAAAACTCGTGGCCGCTTCGGGCCAACGCCATTTCTGGCGAAACATACATCTCCCTCACCCCGGACATCCCCTTCGCCACAGGGCTGGGACACGGTGGGAGGACACCCCCTATGAGGATGATGGCACTTGCAGGACTCGCTGGCGCGCCGACGGTCGCGCCGACGGCTCCGCTGACGAGCACGGCACCGGCGGCGCCGGCAGCGGCACCCCTCGGCGCGCCGAACCGCGCGACCTACGACGCCAAGGGGAGCGAGTTCCCCAAGGGCGGTCTCGGCGACCTCGTGCGCAAGGAAGGGCAGGGCAAGACGGGCGATGCAGCCGTCGACGCAGCGCACGACAACGCGGGCCTCGTCCACGAGTTCTTCCTGAAGGTGCTCGGCCGCGAATCGATCGACGGCAAGGGCATGCAGATGAAGTCGGTCGTCCACTTCGGCTCCAAGTACAACAACGCGTACTGGGACGGCGAGAAGATGACCTACGGCGACGGCGACGGGAAGCTCTTCACGCCGCTCTCGGGCGCACTCGACGTCGTCGGGCACGAGATGGCGCACGGCATGACCGAGCACACCGCCGGCCTGCAGTACCGCAACCAGTCGGGCGCGCTCAACGAGAGCTGGAGCGACGTGTTCGGCGAGCTCATCGAGCAGTGGGCCGAGAATCGCTCGGGCTTCGGCACGATCGACGCCGCGAAGGGTGCCGATTGGCTCATCGGCGAGGACGTGTTCACGCCTGGAACCTCGGGCGACGGCCTTCGCTCGATGAAGACGCCCGGCACCGGCTACAAGGGCGACCCGCAGCCGGGACACATGCGCGACTACAAGAAGATGACGTCCGACAACGGCGGCGTGCACGTCAACTCGGGCATCCCCAACAAGGCCGCGTACGAGGCGGCGATCCGCATCGGTGGCGAGAAGCTCGCCAAGATCTGGTACACGGCGCTCACCGACTACCTGCGCCCCACGTCCGACTTCAACGCGGCCGCGGCAGCCACGCTCGCGGCTGCGACGCAGCTCTACGGCACCGGTGAGGTCTCGCAGGCGATCATCGATGCCTGGCAGGCCGTCGGTATCACCGCCAAGCCCGGCGCGACCGTGGTCGGCCCGGGTGCACGGGTGTCGTTCGGCGGTGGCCACGTGCACGGCGGCGTCGTCCCCGACTTCCTGCTCGACGGTAAGGTCGAGCGCTCCGAGCTCGTCTAGCCAGCAGGGCTGGTCTCCGCCACGTCCCTTCCGGCATTCGGCCAAGCTTCGGCCAACGTTCGGCAAGGTCCGGTTTCCCTGCCCCACGTGCAGGGAGGAACCTTCCGAGGCCCGCACGCCCGTGTGGGCGGACGAAGGAGGTGGTCCCATGGACCGGCCCATGCGAACGATCGCTGGCGCGGCGCTCGTGCTGCTCACCGCGACCGCCACGGCGACCGCGGGGAGTGGCGGCAGCGGCAGTGGCTCGGGGAACGGCAGTGGTAGCGGCAGCGGCAACGACGAGGACGTGATCCGCGCGCTCGCGTGTTCTGGCTCGGGCTCGGGCAAGCTCAAGCTCGACCGCGAGGATGGCAACCGCGTGGAGACGGAGTTCGAGCTCCAGCACGTGTCGGCCAACCGACGCTGGCGCATCCAGTTCCGGCACAACGGCACGCTCGTGACGAACGTGGTGCGAACGACCACGGCGACGGGACGGATCGAGCTTCGACGGCTCCTGGTCGACCGCACCGGCGCTGACCGCGTCTCCGTGGTCGCGCAGCGCCTGCCCAGCGGGCAGCGCTGCACCGCGAGCGGACTCGCGCCCTGAGGACATCGCGGCCGCGCCGCCCCAGCAGCGCGGCGACCTGCGCGGCGCGGCGGCCTACGCGGCGTCGGCGACGTTGCCTGGTGACAGCTCGTCGGCGCCGCCGAGGAGGCCCTCCTCGCGCACCAGGCGAGCGAGCGTCACCGCGACGTCGGGATCGAGCTGCGTGCCGGCGAGCCGCTTGAGCTCGCCCGCTGCGCGGAACGGGTCGAGCACGGTGCGACCGGCGACCCCCGAGGTGAGCTCGTCGAGCAGCTCGGCTGCGCGCAGCACGCGGCTCGCGAGCGGTGTCGCGTCCTCGCGTCGGCGCTCCGGGTAGCCGGTGCCGTCCCAGTTCTCGGGGATGTGGAAGATGATGTCGGCCACGTTCGCCAGGCCGGCGCCCGCGATCATCGTTCGCGACACCCAGGCGTGGTAGCGCAGGGCACCGCGCTGGCGCTCGTCGAGCTCGCTCTCGGGCATCCGCAGGATCGACGGCGGCACCGCCACCTTGCCGACGTCGTGCAGCACCGCGGCACTCCGGAGCTCACGCAGCTCGGCGTCGGTCGCGCCGAGCTCGCGCGCCACGGCGATCGCATAGCGAGCGACGCGCTGCGAGTGTGCGCTGCCTCCCAGTGCCGGGTCGATGCCGTCGAGGGCGCGCGCGAGCGCGTGCACCGTCGAGGAGAGCTCGCGGGCGCCAGCCGGCGCGTCTGCCGGGCGCTGGTCGTCGGGCACGAGCGACGCGGCGTCGACGTAGCCGCCCGACGGGCCGAACGCGAGCGCGCGGTCGCGACCGTCGCGCTGGGCGTGCGCGCACGCCGCGCTCGCCATGCGCTCGAGCGCGAGCTGGTCGACGGCATGGCTCGGATACTCGGCCACGCCGTAGCCACAGGTGATGCGCGTGCGCTCGGGGCCGATGCCCACGCGCTGCGCGATCTCGCGGCGGATGCGCCCGATCACGACCGCGGCCTGCGCGGCGTCGGCGCCGACGAGCGCCACGTGGAAGGAGTCGCCGCCGGTGCGGCCACACGCGTCGGTGGGTCGCGTGCAGTCACCGATCACCGATCCGATGTCGGCGAGCACACGGTCGCCCGCGTCGCGGTCGTGCGTGCGGTTGATCTCCTCCAGCGCGTCGATGTCGATCGCGAGGAGCGCGATCGGATAGCCCTCGCGTCGTGCGCGCGTCAGCTCGCCGCTGAAGCGGTCGGTGAAGGCATCGCGCGTGAGCAGCCCCGTGAGCGGGTCGGTGTTCACGTACTTCGCGAGTTCCGACTGCGCGGCCTCGAGCTCCGCCACCATCGCGTCGAAGTCGTCGGCGACCGCGCCGAGCTCGTCCTGACGCTGCCAGCCGATGCGCGCACCACGCGCGCCCCCACGGATCTGGCCCATCACCCGACGCATCTCCTCGAGCGGACGGAACAGCTCCCGGCGCAGCAGGAGGAGGACGATCGCGCCGAGCAGCGCGCCGCCCCCGATCGCGCCGAACAGGAGTCGCTGGCGCGCGGAGTCGGTCGCGGCGGTGACGTCGGCCGTGGAGTACTCGAGTGCGACGACCGCACCCACCTCACCATCCGTGAACGAGATCGGCCACGCGACCTCGGTGCGTCCCCCCGACGACGAGCCAGCGGTGCCCGTGCCGGCTTCGAGTGCCTCGGCGGCGACCTCGCCCAGCTCGTCGCCGCCCGACGCGGGCTGCGCCGCGCGCGATTCGAGGCCGTCGCGACCGCTGCGCGCGAACAGCTCGACCCGGGAGATGAGCTCGTCGCGCTGCATCGCCTGCTGGAGCCGCTCGTCGAGCAGCTTGGCGAATGCCTCGTCGGCCGTCTGGAAATCGGACTCGGTGAGCTGCGACGACAGGTCGCGGGCTGCTGCCAGGCTCTCCTCACGCGCCTGCTGGCTGCCCGCCTCGCGCAGGCGGTGGTCGGCGAACCCGGTGAGGGCCGCGACGAACGCCGTGATGGCCAGCAGCGTCAGCAGCGCCAGCCGTACGGGCAGCCCGAGCAGGCCTCGACCACGACGCTCTGGGAGAGCGATCGCAGGCGCGTCGGCAACGGGTACGTCGGTGGTGGGCTGGTCCGCGTCCATGGGCGCGCTATCGGCGTCCCGACGTGGGGCCTTGAGCCTGACCGTTCGGTGATCGACCGGATCTGGCTAGCTGGGCGGCGGAACGTTCGCCGTGCGGATGGTGGCGAGCAGGTCGGCCGGGATGTCGAGCCCCGCGACCGTCGTCGTTCCCACCCGCTGGGCGTCGCCGGCAGCGCCGCCCCGCGCCTGGTTGCGCAGCCCCTCGGCGTACGCCTCGATGCGCTGCAGCTCGCCCTCGTCGAGCCACACGCCATGATCGATGCACTCGTCGATGGCGATGCCCGACGAGGCGTACTCGACGACCTTCATCTGCATCCCGCAGACCGGGCACGGGCGCTCACCGCGTGCAGCCTGCTCGAGCAGGCCCTGTCCATGGTCGCGGTCGGCGGCTGCGAGCGCTTCGTGCTCCTCGGTCACGGGGCGGTCGGCGGCCTCGCTCATCACGACGGCGCGCAGCTCGCCCTTGTCGAGCCACAGGCCGTGGCCAGCGGGGCAGCGGTCCAGGTCGACGCCCTCGTGGACGGTCGTCTCGAGGTCGGCGCGGCAGCTCGGGCACGTACGGGATCCGGTCGTCATGGGAGCGGGCTACCCGCTCCCCCGCGGTGCCAACCGAATCCCGCGCGCGCGACGCGCGCGCACGCGAGGCAACGAGGATGCCCGGGGCGGGAATCGAACCCGCACGCCCAAAGGACCGGGGATTTTAAGTCCCCCGCGTCTACCAGTTCCGCCACCCGGGCTCGCCGCACCAGCCTACCGGCGGTTGCGGCGAGCGGTCACGCGTCGAGCACCCGGAAGAAGCGCTGGCACGACTCGCACCAGTGCGATCCGTCGTCGCCCCGTCGCCCCCAGAACGAGCCGATGCTCTCGCCGCAGAACGGGCAGTGCTGCACGGGCGGGAGCGCTTCCACCACGTCAGGCGGATCGGTCTCGAGGTCGTCCTCCACGTGCCACATCCTCGCAGAAGAAAATGAGGGCTCGTCTCCGTGAGGAGCGCGAGCCCAACCGCAGGGGGGGTGCGGATCTTCCCCGGACCCGGAGGCCCGGTTGGATGTCGAGAAGGATAGGAACTCGAACTGGACGCGCGCCGCCCGAATGTGGTCAAAGGTGCCGTTCGACCGGTTGGCGGTCGTCATGCCGCAACTTTCGGCGGGACGCACGGCCTACGCACCCGCCACCAGGGGCGCGATGTCAGTCGCGAGATGGTCCCGCGACCGTCAGCTCGCGGCGTCGGCGGCGTCGGTCTCGTCGGCCCGAAGCGCCGCCACGACGTGGTCGGACAGGCGTCGCTCGCTGACCTCGGTCGCGACCTGCTCCACGAGCTCGTCCACCGCCATCGTGACCTTCTCGTCGTCGCCGCGACGGTTCACGGTGACGCTGCGCGCCTCCACCTCGGAGTCACCCACGACGAGGACGATCGGCGTGCGCTGCATGCCTGCGTCGCGCACCTTGCGACCGACGCTCTCCGTGCGCTCGTCGACCTCGGCGCGCAGCCCCCGGCCGCGCAGCGCCGCGACGACCTCGCGCGAGAAGTCGATGTGACGGTCGGCGACCGGCAGCACCCGCACCTGCTCCGGCGCGAGCCACAGCGGGAACTCGCCGCCGTAGTGCTCGAGCAAGATTCCGATGAAGC
>SXGS01288930.1_pt1 | contig 13810 bp, 15 predicted proteins | sample 3174681 | NCBI WGS metagenome assembly SXGS01 (sample SAMN11356861, study PRJNA531348) | freshwater metagenome | isolation source: freshwater sample F1-80 | place: China: Fuxian Lake, Yuxi | collected 2017-12-25
GCGTTGGTTTCACCATGGCTGATTGCCGATCATCTGTGGTCCTTCCTCTCCCATCAGGAACCGACATGTCCGACGAAATCACCGCCGACGCCATCAACACCGTCGAACTCGCCACCGAGCTGACGATCGCATGGCTGGGCAACCCCAATACCCGCATCTCGGCCGAAGAAGTCCCCGCCTTCCTCGGCAAGATGCACGAGACGGTATCGGCGCTGCTCGGCAGCGGCACCGCCGCTCCCGCCGCGGAGCCCGCCGGCGACTACACCCCCGCCGTCAGCGTGCGGAAGTCGCTCGCGTCGAAGGATCACATCATCTCGATGATCGACGGCAAGCCCTACAAGACGCTGCGCCGCCATCTCGCCACCAACGGCATGACGCCGGCCGAGTATCGCGAGCGCTACGGCCTCAAGCCCGATTACCCGATGGTCGCCGAGAACTACTCGGAGAGCCGCCGCGCGATGGCGAAGAAGATCGGTCTCGGCCGCAAGCCCGGCGCGCGCAAGAACACCGAGAGCGCCGCCGCTCCGGCGCCCGCCAAGCGCGGCCGCAAGCCCGCCGAGGCGTCGGCCGAGTAATCCTCGACCATCTTGGCGAACGAACGACGAAGGGGCGGTGAAAACCGCCCCTTTTTGTTCGTCGACGATGGCGTCGCCTCGGCGGAGGCCGGGGCGACGGCTCAGCTGCCGAACACGCCCCTACGGTACAGCAGGGTGATCGCGACGCGGCGGTTGCGCGGGTCCTGAGGCTTGTCGGCGATCATCGGCTCGCGGTCGGCGACGCCCTCGATCCGCTCGAACCGCGCCTCGGGGATGCCGCCGAGCGCCAGGCGGCGGCGGGTCGCCTCGGCGCGGCCGGTGGCGAGCATCCAGTTGTTCATCGCGCGCGGGTCGCCCCACGGCACGCTGTCGGTGTGGCCGCGGATCATGATCGGGTTGGCGGTGGCGCGGATGGTCCGCGCGATCAGCCCGATCAGCTCGCCCGCGCGCGGGTCGAGCGCGGTCGTGCCGCTGGCGAACATCGAGTAGTCGGCGCTGTCGACCAGGTCGATGCGCAGCCCCTCGTCGGTGCGCACGAAGCGGACGTGGCTGGCGAGCTTCGACAGTTCGGCGGAGCCCGCGATCTGCGCGGCCACCTGGCGGCGCATCGCGTCGAACGCGCGCGCGTCCTCCGCCCGGATCGCCGCGGCGCTGCGCAGCGACCCCTTCTTGCCGACGCCCGCCTGCGGCCCCGTCGCCGGGCTCGTCGCCGGGATGCCGACCGAGGCGATCGGCGCGGACGCGGATTTGGGCCCGAGCTTGTTGTTCGACATCAGCGATTCGCCGCCGAACGGACCGGTGCTGCCGATGCCGCGGGTGCGCGTGTCGATCAGCGTCGGCGCGAAATAGTCGGCGATGCCCTTCCGCTGCTTCTCGTCGGTCGCGCCGAGCAGCCAGAGGAGGAGGAAGAACGCCATCATCGCGGTCACGAAGTCCGCGTAGGCGACTTTCCACGATCCGCCGCCGCCTTTAGCCATGAGGTATCTCCTTCGGAGCCAATTCGAAATTCGAAGCACGAAATTCGAAAGCAGCGCGAGCCGAGGCGGGCACCGGAAGGTCTTCCTTTCGAATTTGCTCCGTTACGTGAACATGTTCTTGAGTTCCGCCTGGGTGGGCCGGCAGTCGGTCGCGATGATCCGGCGGGCGCGGGTCACCACATCTTTCGGGCTGGCCCCGTCGTTCATCGCGATGACCCCGGCGGCCATCGCGCGGAAGAACAGAATCTCCTGGTCTCCCAGGGATTGCATTCGCGCCGCGAGCGGGGCAACGAAGCCGTATGCCGCGAGGATCCCGAGAAACGTGCCGACCAGTGCCGCACCAACCTTGTAGCCGATCTCGTCCACGGGGCCACCAATGGACTGCATTGTCACGACGATCCCAAGCACGGCGGCCACGATCCCGAACCCAGGCAACGCGTCCGCTGTCTTCGCGAGCGCGTCGGAGGCCGCGTGGTGTTCCCGTTCGACCACCGCGATTTCTTCTTCGAGCCATTCTCCCAATTGTTCGCTTTCCACAGTGCCATCGAGGATCATGGCGAGCGAGTCGCAGAGGAAGTCGCGGGCATGGTGGTTCCCGCTCACCTTGGGGTGTTCCTTCAACAGCGGGCTGCTTTCGGGGTTCATGATGTGTGTATCGAGCGCGAGCAAACCCTCCTGGCGCACCAGTCGCGCGAGAGCGTACTGGAGCTTGAACAGATCGACACACGCGGCTTTCCCAAATGACGATCCTTTTATTGTCTGGATGATCCCCCGGAGCAGGTCTTTTATCACTTTCGTGGGCGACATCAGGATCAGTGCGCCGAGGGTGGCCCCGCCGATTGTGACGAACTCGGAGAGGTGAATCAGGGCACCGATCTGCCCACCCGCCATCGAGAACCCAACGAGGACGGAGACGAGAACGATCAGCGCGCCAACAATGACGACCACTGGATCACCATCCGTTGTGGGGAAGTTCACGAACCGAGTGCAACCACTATCGAATGCCGTGGGGGTTTTTTGCCTCCGCGAGGAAAAAGCCGATTGTACCTGGAAAAGTAGTGACGCTTGCGCTTGAGTGGGGCGGACGAGGCGCGGGGCCGAAGTCGCGTCGATTCCAACGCCGATGGTCTCTTTGTTCCGCTCCACCGGGGTTCCGTCATGCGCTGTGGACTGGTTCTGGTCGGGCTCTTTTCGCTTCCGCTCGCAGCGCGTGCGGACGAGACCGAGGACGCGCTCGCGAAAAAGCTCGGCGGGATCGTGCGCGACCCGCGTCAGACGTTGTGGGCGCGCGTTGAAGCCGCGAACACGATCGGCAAACTGGGCCCTGTCGCGGGGACCGCGGTTGGCGATCTGGTCGCGGTGCTCGAACGCCTTCGCAACACGGAGCAGGAACCGCTTCAGGAAGCCATCGTCGAAGCGCTCGGGCAGATCGGCGGCGCCGCAAAACCGGCGATACCCGCGCTGACGAAGGCCGCAGGCAGGAGCATCGACATCGACCTGGCGCTGAAGAGGGCACGCGAGTCAATCCTGCTCGCCTCGGACGCGCAGGATGTCGAGTTGCTGATCCGGCAGTTGACGAGCCGCGACGCGAGTACGCGGTTGCGCGCGACGAAGGCGCTCGCCGATCTCGGGCCAGCGGCGAGATCGGCGGTTCCTGGACTCGTGGCGATACTCACGGATGCGGACGGGGACGTGCGCCGCAGCGCGATCGGCGCGCTACGAGCGGTGCAACCCGGTGCGAAGCCGACGGAGGTGTTCGTGCGCGCGATCGCGGTAGATCTGAGAGACCCGGACGCGAACTACCGCTTGCTCGCGGTTCGCGCGCTCGGCCGAATTGGGCCGGGGGCAGTGGGCGTCGCGGCCGACATCGAGTTGCTGCGAACGGACCCAGACCCCGACGTGCGCAGGGCAGTTGTCGACGCTCTGGCTCGTGTTTCGGTCACGCCCTGAGCCGATCACTTGTTCTGATGGTGTTGCATATGGTGTTGAGACACAGACAAGAAGGCCTGTCACAACACCAAAGAAAACGCAGCGATTCGCGAAGCCGCAAGCGGAGAAGCCTCCTACGACACGAGTGCCCCATTGCGGAGCGCCTTCAGCCGTTCGCCCAACTCAAAGGTCGCCTTGCTCAACAATCGCGACACGCGCGACACGGACAGCTTCAGTACCTCGGCGATTTCCTTCAACCGCATGTCTTCACGGTAGTACAGCGTGACTGCAATCCGCTCCTTCGGGTCGAGCGTCTCAATCGCGTCGGTGAGCTGTTGTAGCTCTTCCCATCGCTCCAACTCGGCCGACGGTTCCTCGGTCACGCCGGTCGGTTCCATGCCGTTCGCCTCCGCAGTCTGCTCCCATGACATCGTTTTGGTGACGCGTTCCGCCGCAAGCGTGTCGGTGACCTCGTCCTCGGTCAACCCGGTTACCGCGGCGATCGCTTCGACTGTGGTCGGGTGCGGCAGTTCGCGAATCGCACGTCGAACAGCCGTGAGTTTGGCGTGAACATGTTGGGGAAGCGGACTGTTTCGCCGCATCTCATCGACGATCGCGCCGCGAATGCGAAGGTACGCGAACGTCTTGAACTGCGCGTTGCGAGCCGGGTCGAATTTCGACGCTGCTTCGACGAGACCGAGAACACCGGCCGATTCCAGATTCTCCACGTCCACACCGGGCGGGGTGTCGCCGATGATTCGGCCGAGCACGTGCTTCACAAGGGGCAGGTGTGACACGATCAATTCGTCGCGCCGCTGCTGGTCGGCTTGTCGCTGGTACGCGTGGATTTGACTGCTTGGAATGATGTCGCTCATGTTGTGTTAAACTCTGGCGAACAAGGGGAGTATTCTTCTGCAGCCGGGGTCTGTGGCTTCGGATCGACACCAGCGGCAGTACGGCCTGACAGACTGTTCACAGAATTCGAGGTCAGGTTCGCGGGGGCTCGAACATCGTGGCGACGGCGGATGAACCCTCGCCGGTCAACTCCTCCAGGCGGATCACCGCCATCGGCTCCATCAACAGGTCGGTAGGTATTTCCTGGTACGAGACCACACTCAGGTCGTGCAAGGCGCGAGCGAGTGAGTGCCTCACTGCCCGTCGAAGGCTTGCGTCGCACAACAGTGTGACCTCGTAGCCCCGGGCGCTCGCCTTCCGCAACTCGGCCGCCACTCGCAGTGTCAGTTGCTCCAGTCGAGTTGGGTCGAGGAGCAATTGGTGCCCCTGGATCGCACGCCGCAGTTCGAGTTCGAGGCGCGGGTCGAGCACGAGTGCCCGGATGCGCCCGGTCGGATCGCGGAACCGGTCCACGACCGAACGGCCCAGGTCTGTTCGCACCCTCTCAGCCAACTCGCTCGGGTCTTTCACGCTTGGAGCGTGCGCCGCGAGGCTCTCCAGAATGCGTGGCAAGTTTGAGATTGGCACGCGCTCGTCGAGCAGCAGGATGAGGACGCGGTGAAGCGTTCCCATACTCATCACATTCGGGATCAGGTCATCGACCACGGCGGGCGTCGTCTCGCGGACGCGGTCCACCATTGATTTCAGGTCGTCGCGGCCGAGCAGTTCGCCAGCGTGCCGGCGGACTACTTCGCCGAGGTGTGTGATGATCACGTTCGGCGAGTCCACCACCGTGAACCCGGCGGCCTCGGCGCGGTTGCGGTCGGCCTCGGTGATCCACTTCGCGGGCAGTCCAAAGGCTGGCTCACGTGCGACTTCGCCGTTGAGCTGGATGCGGCTTGCGCCGCCTGGGTCGATCGCGAGCCACAGGTCTGGCCGCACTTCGCCGCGAGCCACCTCGCGCCCACCGAGCAGGACGCGGTACGTCGGCGGGTCGAGCGAGATGTTGTCGCGTACACGCACGGCCGGAACCCACAAGCCACTTTGTTTCGCAAGATCACGCCGCAACCCGCCGATCCGGTCGAGTAACCCTGGCCCGCGTCTCGCGGACACCAGGGGAATAAGAGCCGCACCGATCTCAAGGCTAATCCGGTCCGTCTGCAGGAAGTCATCGAGATAACCCTCGACCGGTGCCTTTGCGGGTGCGCCGGCTGGTGCACCCGCGGTTCCTGGCGCTGGAACGGCCGGCGTTTCGGGCGTCCGAGCCATTCGCCGCGCCAGCACGAACATCCCGGCGCTCAGCGCGAGGAACGGCAGCGTCGGCATTCCGGGAATCAGGGCAAGCCCCAGCAGGATGAGCGACCCGAGCCGGAACGGACCCGCGGCGGTCTGGAACTGGACTCCCAATTCCTGTCCCAGACTGCTTCCCGATGTGGCCTTCGTCACCAGCATGGCCGACGCGGTCGCCGTGATCAGAGCCGGAATCTGCGTCACCAACCCGTCGCCAATCGTGAGGATCGAGTACGTTCGGATCGCCTGCTCCAACGGCATGCCCTTCGTCAAGCCGATGATGAACCCGCCCACCAAGTTCACAGCCGTGATAATGATCGCCGCGACCGCGTCACCGCGAACAAACCGGCTGGCACCGTCCATCGTGCCGTAGAACTCGCTCTCGCGCATCAACAGCGTTCGGCGCTTTTTCGCTTCGACCTCGTCGATCATCCCCGCGTTCATTTCGGCGTCGATCGCCATCTGCTTGCCTGGCATCGAGTCGAGCGTGAACCTCGCCGCGACCTCCGACACGCGTCCGGCACCCTTCGTGATCACCACGAACTGAATCACGATCAGAATCAGGAAGATCACGAGGCCGACGATCAGGCTGCCACCGACCACGAACTTGCCGAATGCTTCGACAATATTCCCGGCGTCTGCGTTCAGCAGGATAAGCCGGGTTGTCGCCACGTTCAGGGCGAGCCGAAACAGTGTTAGGAGCAAAAGCAGCGACGGGAACGTCGAGAATTCCAGCGGCTGCTTTACCGTGAGCGTGACCAACAACAGCAGGATGGTCGCGCTGAGGTTGAAGGCGAGTAACAGGTCCAGCGCCCACGTCGGGAGCGGAACCAGGAAGATCACGAGCAGACCGAGAAGAGCCACCGAGAGGAGCAGTTCGCTCCGCAAGAGGATCGAGCCGGGTGCAGGTGTTAGTTCGTTCGCCATCGTGAGTCCGTTCGGTCACCGTTTCCGGTGACACCATGATTTAGAGCGCCGCTGACAAGCGGCGCGCACAAGTTGCCACGGCCGCAGTATTTCGGAGCTTCGGTTCCTGTCACACTCTCAGGATTCAACTCCAACGGAAACCGCGTTCGTCACCGCTCTCGTATCGTGCCTGAATAGTATTGTCACACAGCATTCCGGAGCTTCATCACGAACGCGAGTACCTCCGCGACTGCCCGGAACAGCGCACCCGGGATCGGCTGTCCTTCGCGAATAGACTGTAACGCCCGTGCCAGCGGCGGACGTTCAAGGATCGGGACGCCGGAATCGCGGGCTAGTTTCGCGATCCGCTTGGCGAACGCGCCTTTGCCCTTCGCCACCACAACCGGGGCGTCATCTCGGTTTGGGTCGTATCGCAGTGCGACTGCGTAGTGCGTTGGATTCGTGATTACTACTGTCGCCTTCGGTACCTCGGTCAGCATCTTGCGCTTGGTCCGCTCGCGCGCGATCTGCCGTATGCGGGCCTTGATCAGCGGATCGCCGTCTTCCTGTTTCAGTTCCTGTTTCAATTCTTCCTTCGTCATGCGAAGCGACATTTCGAACCGTCGGCGCTGATACGCATAATCGAACACCGCGACTAGCGCGACCGCGGCCGTGAGGTACAGCGCGAGTTTCATCACGATGGCCCACGCGACTGGCGTCGCACCTGCGATCTGGCCGCGCCCCAACGCGGCGATCAAACCGCCACGCCCGTCGAGCACGAAGTACGTGACTGCAGCCAGCGCGAGAACCTTCAGGATCGTTAGCCCGCCGCGGACCATAGCCGCGACCGAGAACAGTCGGCCCAGGCCGTTGACCGGATTCAGTTTGTCGAAGTTCGGTTCCAACTTCTCCGTATTGATTTGGAACCCGACCTGCGCGATGCACGATGCGACGCCGACCACGAGCAGCAGCGCGAAGAACGGCAAGAGCGCCGCGAGTGCCCGCAGCCCGGTGCGGCTCATGAGTTCGACGGCTGCTTCAATGTCGAAGTCCGCCCGTGACGCTCGCGGGAGGTCGTGCCGGAACACGTTGAGGAGAGAGTCCCAAACGTTCGGCCCGATGTACGTGAGGCCGAGAACGCCCGCGAACAGCACCAGGCTCCCGACCAACTCCGCGCTGAAGGGTACCTGCCCCCGCCGGCGCGCTTCTTCGCGCCGGCGCGGTGTCGGGTCTTCTGTTTTCGATTCCTGATCGATTTCTTCGGCCATCGGTTAGCCTCCCAACATCTTGGGGAGCGCTTCACCAGTGCGGCCGATGATCGCGGTGAGGGTGTTGACGAACTCCGGGACTAGCACCAGCCCCGCGATTAGCGCGACGAGTACCTGGAGCGTGAACCCGACCGAGTAGATGTTCAACTGCGGGGCAGCTCGAGCCATCACCGCGAGCGTGACCGCGAGCAGGAACAGACACAACGCAAGTGGCGCTGCGAGCAGCAGTCCCATTTCGTACGCGGTCGCGAGGCCGGTCACCATAGGGCCGGCTTCCGGGATCGCGGACCCGCCGATGGGGAGCGTCGCGAACGACGCGTGGAATGCCATGAGCACGATGTGGTGCCCGTCCACGAGCAGGAAGACCAGCGCGCCGGCGGTCTCGAACACGTTCGTGAGCGGCCCAGCGGATTCCTGCCCGGCGGGACCGAGTTGCGGCGAGATGTTCAACCCGATCTGCTGCGTCACGAACTCACCCGCGATCCGGCCCGGCAAGAGGAACAGCCCGAACGCGAGGCCCATCGCGGCGCCGATGAGCGCCTCGCGCCCGAGCACCAGCCCGTAGCGAATCGGATCGACGGTTTGCACGCTGCCGGGCGGGATCGCGCCGAGGTCGGCGCTCGCGGGGCCGATGTAGAACGCCGCGAACACGATCACCATGCCGGCTCGCACGAGTCGCGGCGCGCGCGCCGAAAACAGCGGCATCACCGCGACGAACGCGCCGATCCGCGCGAGTAACAAACCGAGTGCGACGCCGGAAATGCTCACGTGCCTTTTCCCGCGGCGTAGGCGATCATGCGTTGGGTGAACGCGACCGCCTGCTGGAACGAGAATCCGAGCGTGATGACGAGCGCCAGACCCACGAGGATGATTCGCGGGACGTAACTGAGCGTCTGGTCCTGGATGCTCGTGACTGTCTGGAAGATGCTCACGATCAGGCCGACGGCGAGGCTTACCACAAGCGCTGGCAACGCGACGACGAGCGCCACGAGGAACAGTTCCTGCGTCATGCGTATCACGTGTTCGATGGTCATGCGGGATCCTTCAGGGTCGGTCACTCGCTCCGCGAGCGACACGCTCCGCACCTCGTTCGGCGTCGGATGCACGCGAGGGCACGACTCGCGGAGCGAGTCGCCTACCTTCACCAATCACCCATAACTGAGCGCGATGGCGTACGTCACTAAATGCCAGCCGTCGGCGAGGACGAACAGCAGGATCTTGAACGGGGCCGAGATCGTCACCGGCGGCATCATCACCATGCCCATCGATGTGAGCACGCTCGACACCACCAGGTCCACCATCAGGAACGGGAGGTAGATGCAGAAACCCATGATGAACGCGGTCTTCAACTCGCTGATGAGGAACGCGGGCACCACCGTGAGGAACGGCGTGTCTTCTGCCTTCTCGACAGTTGTGTTCTTCGACAGGTGAAGGAACAGCGCGAGGTCTTGTTTCCGCGTCTGGCGCAACATGAACTGCTTGTAGATATCCACACCGGTCTTGAGCGCCTGCGGACCGGTCAACTGCTTGGTCAGGTACGGCTGGTATGCTTTCTCGTCGATTTCCTTGAATGTCGGCTGCATCACGAACAGCGTGATGAACAGCGCCAGTCCGGTAAGGACGAGGTTGGGTGGGACGTTCTGCGTGCCCAGCCCTTGCCGCACGAACGACAGCACGATGATGACGCGTGTGAAGCACGTCATGGTCATCAACGCCGCGGGGAGGAGCGCGGACAGGCCCAACATGAGGGCCATCTGAACCGGAGGCGACAGGTTCTGGAAGTTCAGGCCGTTCGGGTTGTTGATGAAGTCGGCAATGTCGCCCATGTCACGCCCTCGGTGCGGTCGGGGCGGATGCTTATCGTGGGTGGCCCGGCGAGTCAAGGCGGAGAAGATGCGGGGAGGACCGCGAACTTGAGACAAAATGGTTTACGCGGGTGGAAGTTCGGACGTGTTTTCCGCTGGGACGTCGGCGATTGCGGGTTCCGGTTCGGGGCCGGAGAGTTCGACGAGTGCTTTCACGCCGTTCACGTCGGTTCCAATCAGCAGGCGCCGGTCGCCGGCCCGCACGAGGTGGACGGCGCACCGCCCGACGCGTAGCGACGCGATCACCTGCATGGCCGGATCCGCGGTTTGCGGTGGCTTGCGTCCGATCCACTTCACCGCGAGGATGGACAGTGCGCACACCACCGCGAGTGCGACCACAAGCCGTAATAATCCAGAACCGATACTCCCTGGCGATTGCGTAGCCGGCGGCGTGGTCAGACGCGGTGCGAACGCTTCGGCCGCTTGAGTTGCAGGGGGTGCCGCGTCTGGGGAGGGTTGCTGGGAGATGAGCGCGGGGATGCCGAAGCCGAGGGCAATGACGAGAACTCCCACACCGAGTAGCGCGGGGGGGATGCGTACGGGACCGGGTTGCTTGGCGTCGGGCATCGTGCCCTCTGGAAGGAGTTCGTCACGGTGTGCGAGCGGGCGACGTTCCAACGGTGCCCGGCGAAGTCGCTGGGGGAGGCGTGAGCGTCTTCAGTTGGCGCACTTTGTCCATCAGCTGCGCGGCGAGGGCCGCGTCGTTGATCGCCTCCAGTAACCGGGCCGAGTTCCGCTCCTTCATGAGCGCCAGAATCTGCGCGGCCTGCTCCATCTTGCCGGTGCCGGACTCGGCCATCTGTTTGAGGATCGGGGCGGCGCCTTCGGGCGTCATCGCGTCGTACACAGCGGCCAGTTTCTCCAAGTTCTTCTTCTCGTTCGCGCGCGACTCTTCTTGCTGCTTCTTCAGATCGGCCGTCAATTTCGGGTCCGGCTCTGGGTTTTTGGTCGCGGTCTTCAGTTCGGCCGTCACTTGTTTGAGCAGCGCGTCGGTGGCCTCGCGCTGGGCCTGCACGTCCTGGAGGACCATCGAAATCTGAAGTGCCTTGCGCTCCAGTTTGGCCTGTTGGTCGAGCGCGGCGGTATCGGGCCCGCTGATTATGGGCGTGAGCTTGGCCGGCACTTTCGGATCGGGTGCGGTCTTCAGATCGCCGCCCGGCGCGGCGGGTTTCGGAATCGCCTTGTCCTTCTCCGTGGTGTCCTGCTGCCGCGACTGGTTCAACCAAAGCGAGAGCGCGGCCGAAAGCGAGAACAGGAGAAGGGCGATCACGCCCAGGAAAAGCAAGTTTTTCATGACAGATCTACGCTCGCAGTTGGGCCAGTTACGCGGCGGATTCGGCCTTGTAGAGCGCGACGGCGGGTGTGGTCTTGGCGGACTGCCACCGCTGCTGAATCAGCTCGTCGAGTTGGTTCTGATCGAGCCTCTGGGCTTCTAGTTGCCACTTCTCAAGTTGCTGCCTCTGCAGTGTGATGAGCGCCTCGACCTCGGTCGCGAGTTGCGCCCGTTCCTGGGCTGCGGCGTATAGCCGTTGCTCGGTCTCCGCCACTTCCTTCTCGGACGCGTTGATCGAAGCCCCGACGCGTTCGGCCAAGCCGGACGCGGACGCCCACTGCTGCGGCGCCATTACGCAGCCGACCGAAGCAGAGATCCGGTCCGAAATGCGGTCGAGTTGTTCGCGGAGCGTGAGGAGGGTAGCGCGTGCGCGCTCGGTGGCCTCGAGCGCACGCTGCTGTTCGAGTTCGGCGAGGTGTTCTAGCTGCCGCTTGACGCGGAGCAGTCGGTCCAGTGAGAACTCAAATCGTTTCACGGCGAGGCACCTCCGTTGGTGCCGGGGTTATGGCGAACCGGCGGGGAGTTGTCAAGGGCGAGCGGTCGCACATCACAGGTCGGAAGCCCTTTGTTCTGAGTTCGATTTAAAACGGCCACGCGCCTGCGATCTGGAACAGCCCGGTGCGGGTTTCCTCGAACGTGGATCGCTCGCCCACGTCTTGCTTCAGGAACTTCTCGACCTTCGGCATCAACTCGATGGCCTTGTCGATCTGCTGGCTCGATCCGCGGACGTAGGCGCCAATGCGGATCAGGTCTTGCACTTCGGCGTGCGTTGCGATGATCGCGCGGAATTTGCGGGCCGCCAGCGCGAAGTCGCGGTCCACGACCTCGGTTGCCACGCGACTAATGCTCCGCGACACGTCGATGGCCGGATAGAAGCCGCGTTCGGCGATCTTGCGATCAAGGACAATGTGGCCGTCCACCAGTCCACGCACGTAGTCCGCGATCGGCTCGTCCATGTCGCCACCGTCCACGAGCACCGTCAGCAGCGCGGTGATGCCGCCGACGGCCGCATTGCCGAGCCGTTCAACCGTGTTCGCGAGCGTCTGGAACACGCTTGGCGTGTAACCGCGGCTGCTCGGAGGTTCGCCCAGGAGCAAGCCGAGTTCGCGCTGCGCCATCGCGAGCCTGGTGAGGCTGTCGAGCACGAAGAGTACGTTTTGGTTTTCGCTGCGGAAGTAGTCGGCGATGGCGATTGCCGCCTGCGCCGCCCGCACCCGCATCAGTGGGGTTTGTTCGCACGTCGCTACGATCACCACAGAGCGGGCCATTCCGTCCTTGCCGAGAACGTCTTCGAGGAACGGGGCCACTTCGCGCCCGCGCTCGCCAATGAGGGCGATCACGTTCACGTTAGCCTTCGACCCGTTGGCGACTTCGCCGAGTAGGGTACTCTTGCCGACACCCGAACCGGCGAAGATGCCGATGCGTTGTCCACCGCCGCAGGTCAGAACGCTGTCGATCGCGCGGATGCCGGTCACGAACGGGTCACGTATGCGCTGCCGCTCCATTGCGGGCGGGGCGGGACGGTTGACAGAACGCATTGGGCAGTCGGTGATCGGACCCTTGCCGTCGAGCGGGCGACCGAGGCCGTCGATCACGCGACCGAGTAGGTTGCGCCCGGTCGGGACCTTCAGTCCCTTACCTTTCCGCAGTACCGGCATTCCAGGTTCGAGGTTCTCGGCCGCGTCGAAGGGCACCAGGAACGCGAGGTCATTTTCGAAGCCGATAACTTCGGCGAGAACCGGATCGCCGTCGCGGGGGAGGATCGCGCAGTGGTCGCCGACCGCGGCCGGGATTGCGCAGGTCATTAGTCCCGTTACGCTCTTCAACCGCCCGCCCATGCAGTAGAGCGGCGTCAGCGTGATGCTGCGGTTCATCGCTGGCATGTCAAGACCGAGCATTCTTCAGACTCCTTAAAAGATCGTCGCGAATCTCTTCCAATTCGCGAGTAATGTCTGAAAGCAGCATGGACTCGCGGTTTTCAACCTGACAGTCGCCGCGGCCGAGAGTCGAATCCGGTACGAATCGCGGGTCATCACGGTCGGGGGACAACGGTTTGCCGCCCAGACGCTTGGAGAGCAAAGCGAGATCGTCTGGGTTCAACCGGATCGTCACGGCCGGATCCTCGCCGAGTTGCCCAATCATGTCGCGAACCTTGGCCTCGATTGGGAACTCGCCGGACTCGACCTGTTCGTGCAGTACGCGGGTGGTGATGGTGAGGGCGAGTTCGATGGCGGCCCGCTGCCACTCAAGGAGACGCTCGCCACGCTCCGTGCGGATGTTTTCGACGACGGTCGTCACGTTGCTCAGAACGGTCTCAATGCGTTCGCGGTCGGTCTGAATCTCGCGTCCGGCGTCCGTTTTCCAGAAGTCAATCGGTCGTGTGGGCGACGGTTGGGCTGATGCGGGCGGTGGCGGCGTGGGCGTGGACGTCGCCGCGACCAGCACGGGTGCGGGTTCTTCCGCGATCACGAGGTGGGCACGGCGGAGCGGCCGTACGAACCGGACGCGGAACTCGTGAGATCCGGGATTGCTCCCCCGGTAGGCGACCGGTGTGGACCGCATGTGATTCCCCTCATTCATATCCGACCCCGCGATCAGCGATCAGGCGAGCCCGGAACCTCAGTGAGCGGATACCCGTGTGTGGTCCGAGCCGCAAGAGATTTCGCTGGTTGAACAGGGCTACTCAGAGATTGAAGCCGAGTCGTTGAGGAAGTCCAGGGCGAGGTCCGGTCGCGCGACCATGGCTCTGGTCGCGGCCGCCACGCTCGGGTAGTCGGCGTTGCGCAGGAGGTACACCGCCACGTTCCGCAGC
>SXGS01058937.1_pt1 | contig 13809 bp, 10 predicted proteins | sample 3174681 | NCBI WGS metagenome assembly SXGS01 (sample SAMN11356861, study PRJNA531348) | freshwater metagenome | isolation source: freshwater sample F1-80 | place: China: Fuxian Lake, Yuxi | collected 2017-12-25
GACAGTAGCAGTCGCCGTCATCCGCGAACTCGGCCCGGGACTGTCGCCCGGGCCGAGTTCGCGAAAGAACCTGGCACTACTTCCCCAGCGCTTTAGTCACCGCCGCTTCGATGTCCTTCAACTCACCGCCGCTTTCGGCATACACCACCTTACCTTTGCGGTCAATCACGATGTTGGTCGGCCACCCCTCGACGCCGAACTTGTTGAACACACCGCTCTTGGGGTCGTGCAGCACCGGAAAGGTGGCCTTCACCTCTTTGGCAAAAGCGCCGGCCTCGCTGACCTTCTCGTCCTGACTGACCGAGACTACCTGGAGTCCTTTCGGCCCGAGCATCTTCTGCCACGCCTGAAGATGAGGATACTCCTCATGACACGGCCCTCAGTAGTAGCTGAAAAAGTTCATCAAGAGCACTTTGCCCTTGAAGTCGGCGGACTTCACCGTCTTGCCCGCCAAAGACTTGCCGCTCCAGGCCGGAGCCGTCTTGCCCGTCTTGATCATCTCCGCCCGCCCGACCAGGGTCAGCCCCAGGCAGAGCGCCACCGCTGCGAGTGCGCCGCGCAGAGAATTGCGCACGATGTCTCGTCCTCCTTCCGGTGCCATGCGGCCCGGTTCGTACCATCGGGCCGTCCGTACGGGAACTTAGAGCCCCGGGCCTCGGCTTCCCGATCCCGAGCCGTATCCCTGCACCCCCGGATCGCGACCCAATCTATTCTACTGCCCCGGAGCGGATACCGTCTCCCCCGTACACGGAGGGAGCGCGGCCGGCCTGCTGCGAGGCACGACACGCCACGAGCCACTCCGCTGCCGGAACGGTCAGGCCGGCGCCGACTCAAACGCGCGGATTTCGCCCGCGCCGTCCAGCACCCCAATTTCGAGCGTGAACTCGCGGCTCTCACCGGGCGCCAGGTGCTGGAGGGTGCCTCCTTCACGGTTCGCCTTCCGCCCCAGTACCGTGCAGTTGCCCGGCTCGATTCCGGTCACGTACGTTCCCTTAGTGAAGTGCTGCCATTGGTTCAGAATCGGCAACTCGGTCTTGCGGTAGCGCCAGTAGAGGCCGAAGCCGCTCCCCAGGTGTTCGTTCACCAGTCCCACCTGTACCATACCTGAAGTGTCCGGACGCAGGTCGTGGATGTAGACTGCGTCCTTCGGCTCGGCTGCGGGCGCGCGCACCGGCAGCGCTATCTTCGGATCTACCGGCTGACCGGTGGCGCTGTCCACGGTGCGGGCGCTGGCCAGAATGACCCGACCGCCCTCCATCAGCACCGGAAATCCGGGATTGCAGTGATAGACCAGCATCAACGGCGAGCGGGCCGTCCGGCTGAGGTTCTCGATTCGATCGTGGATGGTAAAGCGGCGTTCACCCAGCTTCAGGCGGATCCGGCGGTGCATCTCCAGATTGGTGCCGAAGACGACCGCTTCGCGCATCTTCCCCCGAACCTCGACCACATAGTCTTCCCCTTCCCAGCGCGACTCGACCGCCACCTGGCGGGCGGGCAAAAAGGAGGCGCGGCCATGCAGCCCCAACTCTACCTTCTCCTCTTCCGCATCGGTCTCGGCATGCCCCACGAAGGTGAGCCCACACGTGACCACCAACCCGCCGAAAAACCCGCGCAGCCAGCCGGCCCCCTCAGGCTCGTAATGGGCAGGACCGAGATCCCCCGTACCGGAGCGCATGCAGAGCGATTGTCCACGATAGGTCGCCGCCGCCACATCCAGGCACCGGCCCGGCAGCAGCGTGAGCGCGAGCCCGGTCCCGTTCCAGAGTTCGATCGCATCCGCCCCCGCCTCCGGCCCATCCAGCACCCGCGAGTGCCGCGCCCCGGCCAACTGGGACATGTCCCCCACGTAGTCGAGGAGCTCGTCCCGGCTCCATCGCCGTCCGAACAGTTCCGGCATCTTGGCTCTCCTCTTTGCGAAGCGCTCCGCCCGGACGCATCCCGGTGCCTCCGCCCGTTCCTCGTCGTCGTCCACGCTCATCGCGCGCCAGCGACGCGTTCGGTGCTGGCTCTCGCTTCTCCTCTCTTCGTTGTCCCTTCTGCCCTCGCGAAAGCGATAGGATTCCGCAATTGATCCGTCGGGGCCCCCCACAGGAGACAGCCGATGTCCACCGCATCCAACCGCCGCCGGTTCCTGGGCGCCGCCACAACACTCGGCGCCACCACTGCTCTCGGAGAACTGGGCTTCCTGCAAGCCCTGCAGCCCGTCTCTGCCCAGGAGGCGAGAGTGGGGCCGGACCATGTGCGCCTCCGTCCGGAGATCGAACCGCTGGTGCGCCTGCTGGAGGAGACCGCCCGCGAACAACTTCTGGAGAGGGTAGCGGACCGCATTCGCGGCGGCGTCAGCTATCAGGAACTCCTGACCGCACTGATGCTGGCGGGTGTCCGGAATATCCAGCCGCGGCCGGTCGGGTTCAAGTTCCACGCGGTGCTGGTCGTGCATTCGGCCCACCAGGCCGCGCTCGCCTCCCCGGACTCGGACCGGTGGCTTCCGCTTTTCTGGGCGCTGGATCAGTTCAAGGCGTCCCATGCACAGAACGCCAAAGAAGGGAACTGGAGCATGCCCGCGCTGAGTGACAGCGCCCTCCCTTCCGGAACGCTGGCCCGGGAACGCTTCGTGACCGCAATGGACCGTTGGGACGAGGTGGGGGCCGACACTGCGGTGGCGCGGTTGGCCCGGGTGGCCGGCGCCGACGAAGTATGGGAACTATTCCGGCGCTACGGCGCCCGCGACTTCCGCGACATCGGACACAAGGCGATCTACGTAGCCAATGCTTCACGCACCCTGCAGGTGATCGGCTGGCAGCATGCCGAGCCGGTCCTGCGCTCCCTGGCCTACGCCCTCCTCGAGCACGATCGCGGCAACCCGGCCGACGCCGACGAACCGGCCGATCGCCCGTGGCGGCAGAACCAGCCACGGGTGAAGCAGGTGCGTGCCGATTGGCGCGCGGGGCGTCCGGATTCCGACGCGACCCGAGAGCTTCTGGCAGCGCTCCGCACCGGCAATTTCGCCGAAGCCGACGAGCAGGTGATCGCCCTCTTGAACCGGGGCGTCGCAGCCGCCTCGCTGTGGGACGCAGTGATGGCGGGCGCCGGCGAACTGTTGATGCGGCAGCCCGGCATCGTCGGCATCCACTGCGTCACTTCGGCCAACGCCCTGCACCACGCCTTCCAGTCCAGCGGCAGCGACGAGACGCGTCTTCTCATGCTCCTCCAGGCCGCCGCGTTCATGACCATGTTCCGCGACGCCATGAACCGTGACGGCAAGCTCCCGCAGAAGCCCGTAGACGCGCTCCAACCCGCCGCGCTCGCCGCGACCGGCCCCGAAGCGCTGAACGAGATCCTCGCCACGATCCACCGGGACCGCACCCAGGCCGCGCAAAAAACCCTGGCCTACCTGCAGGGAGGAGGCTCGGCGGAGGCGCTGATGGCGGGCGCGCGCCGCCTCATCTTCCTCAAGGGGACGAACAGTCACGACTACAAGTTCAGCTCCGCCGCCCTGGAGGACTTCCATCACGTCGGCCCTGACTTCCGGAACGCTTACCTCGCCACGGCCATGTTCAATCTCCGTGGCAGCGGCGAAAAAGACAACCCGCTGACTGCCCGAACCAGGGCGGCACTCGGATAGTGGGGATTCTGCGGTACCGGCAGTTGGAGTAAACAGCGCGCGATTCGCCCCGATTTGGCCCACCATCGGGGCGGACCGTCCACCTGTCAGATTCCGACTTTGCCGCCGGATCACCCCACCCACGGCCTCATCAGGCGCTCCACCTTCACTGTTCGCTTCCATCTCGGACGACAGAAACGCGACGGCTACACCCGCCGGAGCGGTACCGGAGCCTGGAGTAGGGCCAGGGATGGGCTTCCGGGTTCGACCGGAACTCCCACCGGCATCTGGAGTAAGCAGGTGACCCTGCAACGCCGCGCGGAGCCTTCTCCCCCACTTTGCGTACCGGACATTGGCGTAATCCAGCAAACTTGCGCTCCCGTTTTGCCCCGGCGCCGCACCGGGCGTCCCACGGAGAATGGAGTAACTTTCGATTCCCCAGACTCTTCGGTTCCTCATATCCCACGAATCGTTTCGATTTGAGCCGGAGCCTGGAGTAATCCGTACCGGAGATTGAAGGAAACGACCCCCGGGGTCTGGAGTAAGAATGCACGGACCCGGGAGTAAGGCGGTACCGGACGCCGGAATAAGTCGTACCGGAAGCTGAAGTAATTGGCCCCCGGAAGCTGGAGTAAGCCATTTTTTGCCACTAAGGAATCACTTCCCCCGTCTTGACCCCCGGGCACCCGACTGGAATAAGCTTTAGACACACAAACTCAGAACTACCAGAAGTCTGGTGGCAGACCGGAGTTGTCGTTGCCGTGCTGGCTCAGGAAACACTCCCCCTCGACCCCACCCCGGAAGTTCGTCGTCCGGCACGTCCTTTGCGGCCCTCCCCAACCGGCCGTGAAGAGCTGAACCTGGCGGAATTCCCGTTTGCGCTCCTCACCCGCAAGGGGATGAAGGACGTTCCGCTCACGCGGGAGTTTCACGTCGGCGATCGGAGCTGGATCGTTCGGGGCGACCCCCTGTACGGATTGCCCACCTCGACGGATGCCGAAGTCTACGTGGTCCTGATGCAGGTCACCTACGAGCAGGGCTTCCCCGACCGGGTCGGCTTCACCCGCTACGACCTGATTCGTCGCCTCGGGTGGGACCAGCATGGGGAGAGCTACCATCGGCTCCGCCTGGCATTTCGCCGCCTGTATGGGGTGCGGATTACCGCGATCAACGCGTTTTACAATGCCAACAACCGGCGGCGGGAGCGAGAGCAAGCGATCAGCATCATCGCCGACTACGACCTGGTGCATGGTGAAGACGCGGATCCGGAAGATGGGGGGTTCCCTACCTGGATCTCCTGGAGTCCCGAGCTGCACCGGAACATGCGCGCCCGGTGGATCAAACCACTCGACGTGGAGTACTACCTTTCTTTGCGCAACGCCACCGCTCAGCGCGTCTATCGCTACCTGGACCTCCGCCGCGGCGGCGACGACAAACCGGTCTACCAGGAGGAACTGCGCACTTACGCTTTCGAGCGCATCGGCCTCAGCCGCACCAGCGCCGCTCCCTCACAGATCAAGCAAAAGCTCGAACCGGCCCACCGTGAGCTGATCGAAACCGGCTTTCTCGCTGAAGTAGCGTACGCGCCGATGAAGACCGAGCCCGGCCGTGAGCAGGTGATCTACCGGTTTGCTCCCCGCCGCCAGCGGGCCTCCCGCCATCAACTGGTCCTGCTTGACGACAAGGCGTCTGCCGGCGCTCCGCTCCCCCCGCCACCCGTCTCCCCGGACGCAGCAACTTCGGCGCCCGTCACCATCACCGTGGCCTCCCCTGAACTCATCGCCGCTCTCACTGCCTGCGGCGTCTCGCGACAGACGGCGGCAGAATTGGCGTCCGACCAACCGGACGAGTGTCGCCGCCAGCTCGAGTTCATTTCCCACCGGGAAGCGCGTGACCCGGGGGCCCTGCTGGTGAAGGCGATTCGCGAAGGTTGGTCCGCTCCGCCGCGCTGGACGGAGACCCAGGCGGAAGAAAAACGCGCTGAGGCGGCGCGGCGCAAGGCGCGCACCGTCGAAGAGAAACAACAGGCGGCTGCGGTGCAGGAAGCGGCGTTCGACGCCTTCTGGGCCACTCTCACTTCCGAGCGGCAGGAGGAACTGATCGCACAGTCCCGTGCCGAACTTCGCCGCCAGAATCGTATGCTCGCCGAGTTTGCCGCGCGCCACCCGGAAAGCCCCATGTGCCGGGAGGCGCTGCGACCCTATCTCAAGGCACTGAGTGGCTGGCAGTACAGCGCCGCCTGACTGAGGAGTGCGCCGGCGAACCTATTGAGCGGAGAAAGTTGATACTCGCCCTTGCCTGCTGCCCCAGGTCGTCTCTCCCCGTCGCCGGGACAATCATCTCGGCTTCGAACGACATCCGATCCGCTGTCCGCTCCCCAGCTCGATGGAAAATGCCGCGCAGGTCGCTGGAGCGTCCACCCTCGTCACGCACCGCCAGTGCTGCCTCCAGGAGCGGAAGGTCGGCAATCGTGCTCAAGAACCGGATGGCATCGAAGAGATTCGACTTACCCACCGCATTCGCACCCGCGATGCAGGTGAATGGACCGAACCGCACGCCCACGTTGACCAGGTTTTTAAAGCCGGAGACCTTGAGCCGGGTCAGCATTCCTGCTTCCTTCAGTACGTTGGCGGGACGGGCGGCGTGCGTTCAGCAGGTCGAGCGCGGCGCCGCACTTCCGGCACAGATTCTCTTGGGAAGGGTGTTTCGCCTCCCCAATGAGCGATGCCGCACTGCGGTTGCCGGTCTTTCAGGTCAGACAGGTCAGGCCGGGTGCACTTCACTCCGTTCGGTGTCGGTGAACCAGAGAATGACCGATGCGGTCCGGTCCAATACGACTTGCAGCGCCGCCTGGTTGAAACGATAAAGGTCGCCGGGCTCCCCGCTCCCGTCCGCGTACGACAGAGGACCGTCCGGTGGCCCGGCCTCCTGGAGCGCGTCGCGAATGTCTGCAAACTTGACCGGACACGTCAGGTCGTAGAACTCCCCCGTGACTGTCCAGGAGCTACCCGCCACTTCGCTCTTCGCGAAAACCTGGAATATCCGGCATACGGACACGATGACACGCCGGCGTTCGTGAACGATCAGGTCCCCGACCTGTAATTCGGCCGGGGTGGTGATTCGATCCGTCAGACGAAAGCTGCCGCAATTCCGAGCCGCCTCGTACCCGTTTCCGAGGTAGGCCCACCACACGTTCTCCGGGGCCCCTACCTCCTGAAAACTGTCTTGACTATTCATCCGTGCTTGATTTCCTTCCCCGTTCGCTATGGCTGTTCGCAGCCCGCTTGCATCTCATCTCGACACAGACGCGAAGGCTGGAAGCAATGGACAAAGGCCGGTCCCGGCTACTGGTGACAGTCGGAGTGGCCGTGGGCGCTCCGATCACCTGGGTGGACATGCGTCCGACCTGGGATGTCGCCGGCATCTCGGCGGGAGTGGTCTTTCTCATCGCTGCGGCACCCGGCGCGGCGAACCCCCGGCGTCCGTGGCGATGGGCGCCGGCAGTCGGCGCCTGCATTGCCAGCCGCGCAAGGACGCGCCCTCTGCCCTCGACTTCCCGGGCTGGTTCCTGCGCCCCTCATTGAATGGTCCGTAGAATGGCCCGCGCGTCCTCCGCCTGCGCGTACCCTCGCGCCTCCAGGTCCCGCACCGCCTCCCGTGCCAGTTCCAGCGCGTGCTCCCGGTTCCCCGCCGCCGCCTCCAACCGCGCCAGCATCGCGAGGCTCGCGGCTCGCCCCGCCATATCACTGACTCCCTCAAAGAGGGCGATCGAACGAGCGTAAAGCCGCCGCGCTTCCCCCAAGTTCCCCTGCGCCGCCTCGATCCCCGCCAGCGCGTGCAGCGACGCCGACAGCCCCCGCGCGTCCCCCAGCGCTTCCAGCTTCTGTTGCGAGCGCTGCAGCAGCCGCCGCGCTTCCCCCGGGTTCCCCTGCGCCGCCTCGATCCCCGCCAGGGCGTGCAGCGACGCCGACAGCCCCCGCCGGTCCCCCAGCGCCTCGTAGAGGGGAATGCACTCGTCTTCGTGTATTCGTTTCGCCGTGGACCAGGCCCCGTTCCGCTGATGCAAGCCGGCAAGAAGGCCGTACAGCGCCGCGCGTGTGGCAAGGACCTCAGGATCAGTCACCTGAGGAACTTGATCCACGAGCGCCAACCCGTCGTGCAGGGCACGGAGTGCCGCGTCATCCTGACCCATCCACGTACAGAGAAAACTGAGTTCCCCGAGCACCCGGACCCGATGGAGCGTCTCACCTGTCCCTGGTGCAGCCTGCCGGGATGTCCAGGCTTCCCGCACGCCTTCGAGGGCCCTGATGCGATCCGATTTCTGGGGACCGCTCAGGTTGGCCAGTGCTGCCCACTCCGCGCTGACCGGGGCAAACTGCGGTCCCGATCTCGCGATCGGCTCGCGAATCCGGGCGGCGACGGTAACCCAGCTTGCGAAGTCAGGTAGACGGGCGACGATGGTGTCGAAGGTCTCCTCGCTGATCCAGAAGACGGTTGGGGCTCGCAGGTCCAGGAGGCGGTCCCGCATGGCGTTCACGTGCTGGAGCACGCTGGGCTGTTCCGGATTCGCAGCGTCCAGGCTGGCGTCCAGGCCGGTGATGAAGAGAACCGGGCGCCTCGGGTCGAGTTCCTCGCGCGCCACATAGCCGGCAAGGCAGCAGGGCGGCGCCTGTTCCAGGAGGGTATGGATCGGGGAAAGCTGCGGCCCCTCGAAATGGAGATCGAAGACAACCAGGTCCGACGGGAGCAGGAGCCGGCAGGTGTCTATGGCCTCCTGGAGGCGATCGAAGGGCGACACGGACACCAGATGGAGCGCATGGGCCTGATCCAGTTCAAGAGCTAGTGCCAACTGTTCCAATGCTCCCCGGCTGGTTTCCCCCCAGCGTTCGGGATGCAGGAGCAGAGAGCCCCCCGGGACCGCCGGGGTCCCGCCGGCCGTCCCGGTTTCCCCCCGGCGGTCGGGGTGCAGGAGCAGAGAGGCCGGAACGTGATCCGTCAGGTTTCCGGTCGCGACGAGTTCATCCGGACCCGCCGCTAGCGTGGCGAGTCCGAGAACCCCATCGGTCGCGGTTCCGGCGGCTTCAACGCCTCCTGGACTTCCGGGAGCAGCAGGACGCATGGGTGCAGGTCATTCCAGGGACGCTGGTTCCAGTATTCAAGAACCATCAGATGGAGAGCGAGGTGACCGTGTGCCTTCAACAGGCGTTGAGTATGGTGCAGTGCTACCAGTTCGCGCAGGGATTCCTGGGCCAGTTTGGCGTAGGTGGTATTCGCGAAGTGAGTGATGGCAAGCTCGGCTACTCTGCCAGTGATCCGCTCCGACTTCCGCTGACGCGCCACGAGCACGCCCGTGCGGATGAGCCGCAGAAGATCCCGCACATGCCCTCCGTTCCCCCGATGGCCGGTCAGGAGGGTAGTAGCGCCGAAGGACTCCCCCACCGCGTTCGGTCCGGAGAGCAGGATCGCATCGCGGATCTGCTGCATGGCGGGGATATCACCGCGCACCGGACTCAGGTCGTAATAGTACGGATGATCCCGACCTTCGCGGAGGGGGTTCTCCGGATTGCAGGTTGCGTACGCTGTCGCGACGGAACTGGCGATGGGAGTGGAGAGCATGGCTCCAGGTTGGAAACTGGCCTGAATGGTGAAACGAGTCTATCATGAACAATCGGACTCAGTGATTTGCCCGCTTCTGTCGAGGAAAGAGTGGAGCGCAGAGAGGAACACTCACTCCTCTCCACTCTTTCCTCACCTGGCCCCTGGTGATCCTGGAGAGGAGCCCGTAGCGATGCCCGGTTTTGTTTCAATCCCGCGTGGGGGCCTGCTTTGCGGAGCGGCGGCGGCGCTGGCGTTGCTGGTCGGAGCACAGGGAGCCGCCCAGCGAGCGCCGGAACCGGCTGCTGCTCCCCCTCCGGTGGTGCTCTCGGTGCGCTCGCTCGGGCTCGGGGCGTTCGGGGCGGGGACGGTGGAATCCGAGGTTGGATCGGCGGCGCTGTCGCCCGATGCGCGGCGACTCTATGTGGGGCTGGCAGTTTCGCATCGCCTGGATCGGCGGAACCTGGCGGTGATCCCGCTCGATGCGCAGGCAAAGCCCTCCGGCCAGGCGCAGCGCTATCGAGATGGTGAATTGGCCCTGCCGGAGGGGGCCAATGCCACGGTCACCACGCTCCTGCCTGACCCGGTGCGCCGCAAGCTCTACCTGGGTGTTTCCCACACGGCCGCACAGCCGGTGGCGCTCTCCCGGTTGCTCACCGTGTGGGACCTGGATGCCGCCGGGACACCGATCGGCGCCCCCCGCTCCTACGAGTGCGGCAATCCGCAGCGTTCGCTCACGGCGCTGGCGCGGCATCCGCGGTTGGATCGGCTCTACCTGGTTGGGTGGGGCGGGCCCGCCGTGTATGTGCAGGATCTGAACCCGCAGGGGGAACCGGTGGGGCCCCCGCGCGCCTTTCCTGTGGGTGGCGCCGGCAAGTATGAGGTGGCGGTGAGTCCGGATGGTCGCCGGCTGTACCTGGGGGCCTATCCGGACCGGGTGGAAGTACTCGATCTCGATGCGCGCGGCTACCCGACCGGAGCTCCCCGGACGTTCGAAGCGGCGCCTCCCGATCCAAAGACATCCGACTACCTACGCTTCCAGTACACTCCGGAGGCGCTCTATGTGCGCCGTCCGGGTCCCGATGGGGAGCGTCTGGCAACCTGGCCGCTCGATGGGAATGGGTATCCGTTGGGCATGCCGCGCCTGGTCAGTGAGCAACCGATGCGTGTCGTCATCGCCGATCCGGAGCGGGGGCGGGTGTGGGGGCTGCGCGAACTTTCGGTCCGTGATGCGTTCACCGGCAAGATGGAGCCGGTCGGTGTGGAAGTGACGGCGGTGCGGGGCGGAACGGGGGCCCTGCCGGCGGGAACGCCCGCGTCTACGGTAGCCGGAGAGACCGGTGCGGCGGCTGCGGTGGCGGCGAATGGGCGGGTCGTGCTGCTCACGCGACCGGGAAAGCGCGCGGGAGCCCTCAACCGGAGCCGCGGCTACCGGGTGCGGGTCACGCTGCTGGAGGTGCGTCTGCGATCCGGCGGCACGCCGAACTCGGTGCCCGGGTGGTTGAAATTCGGAGACACGCTGCTCCCGCTGGGGGAACTGACGCGAGGCCGCCCGAGCGCCTGGGTAGAGCTGGACACCTACCTGAAGGGCCAGACGGCGCAGGTCCTGGCGCGGCTCTCCACCGTCGTGGCGCAGCCCTCGCTGGACGCCCGGACCCCGAATCTGCCGGTGCTGCTCCGGGTGCAGCTCGAGGTGGCCCGGGGCGAATCGGCGCCGGGGCGGGTGGTGAAAACACTGACCGAGAGTGTCCAGGGGGAGGGGATGATGCTCTTCTTCCCGGGGCTCGCATCCGGGAGTGAAGAGGAACAGACGGCGCAGATCGAACTCTTCAGTACCTCCGCCCAGCGCTATCGCCAGCGGGCACTGGCGGCGGCGATCCCTCCCGCGGAACGGCCCCGGCTCTTTCCCGTTTCCTGCACTCACCTGCTGGGAGGCCAGGGGCATGTGGGGCAGCTCAAGGCGCAGGCTGAGACGTTGGGCATGCTCGGCTTCAACACGGTGAACACCTACTGGTGGGGCGCCATCCCCCCGTCGGAGATAGACGGCATCCTGGACGGCGCCGGGCTGACTCGCCGGGCCCTCGCCGGCTATCGTCCGCCCTCGTACTTCGCCTTTGACCGCGACCTGATGAGCCCGGCGGCCCTGGATCGGTGGGCGGCCGCACAGGTCGCCAGTTTGGGTCCCGCGAGCGGGGGCGGACCCCGGGACTTTGTGCAGATGTTCCTATCGGATGAGCCGGCCTGGTACTACCCCGGCTGGATCACCGACGTGCGCCAGGATGCGGGACGCCTGGCGGCGTTTCGGGCGTTCCTGACCGAGAAGGGCCGGAAACCGGCCGACTTCGGTGCGGCGCGCTGGGATCAGGTCTTCCCCGGCCAGCTCAGCGCGGCTCGGGATCTGCCGGGTCGCCGCCTGCACTACTGGACCGCCCGCTTCTTCGCCGAATCGGCGGCGCGGGGGCACCGCCTGGCACGCGAGGCGTTGGAGCGGCAGGCGGGGCATCCGCTGCTCACGCCGGTCAACTGGAACAACTGGGTCAGCCGCTGGTATGTGCCCTCCCCCCACCGCTCGCTGGGGAACAACCCTTCCGTCGGTCCGGATACCGCGCAGGGAACGTTCGACTGGCTCCTCTCGGGCCGTCTGGATGCCCACTCTCCCTGGACCGAGGACTGGTTCCGCGATGCGCAGGCGCAGACCTGGTCCTTCTATGCCGACGCGCTGCGGTCGTCGGCACAGTTGGGGCGCCAGCAGTTCGGAGGGTACGTAATCGGCTCCACACTGGGAGACCACCCGGCGGGCGCCACGTACCGGATCCTCTCGCTGCTGGGACACGGCGCGAAGGCACTGGACGTGTACTCGTTCGGGCCCGAATGGCTCTTCGGGGGAAATTGCTGGTCGGAAACGGTGCAGGCATATCGCCCCATCGCCGAGGCACTCCGGTTGGTGGGCCGCTCCGAGCGCCTCCTCTATCCCGGGCGGCCGGCGCGGGGCAAGGTGGCCCTCTTCCTGCCCGGCAGCAGCGGCCTCTGGGATCCCGACGCCGAGTTCCCGCACTACTTCCAGGACCTCTGGCCGCTCCACTTCGCCCTCGTTCACGGCGGCTACACGGTGGACTTCGTGGACGAAACCGACCTGTTGGAAGGCGCGCTGGCGAAGCGCGGCTATACCACGCTGTTCCTCACCGGCCCAAACCTCCCGGTCGCCGCCGGCGAGGCGTTGGAGCAGTGGGTTGCCGGCGGCGGAACCCTGGTAGTCAGCCCCGGGGCGGGTACGGCGGATGAATACAACACCCCGGCGGATTCCCTCGCTTCCCTGCTCGGAGTGCGGCCCCGCCGCGCCGTGCGCGATGCCTCCCCCAACGAGACCGGCTGGTCCTACCAGCGTCCCAGCGGACGGCTCACCGGGCTCGACCGCGACTTCGGCGGGACGGGTCTCTCCGTCTATGGACCGCTGGCGCTGCTCCAACCCACCGGCGCAGAGACGCTTGCCTCCCTGGCGGACGGCCGGCCGGTGCTTACCCGGCGGCGCGCCGGCAAGGGGAGCGCTTACGCCTACGGGTTCTTTCCCGGCTGGCAATACTGGATCACGCCGGACCGATTAGGCGCCGGCCTCCCCCGTGATTGGGGCGCGCCCGAGCGCAAGCTGATCCTCACCCCCGTCCGCCTCGCGAATACTCCCCGCCCGGTGCTGGTGGACCGCGAGGGAGTGGAAGCCTGCCGCCTGGACTCCGCGGCCGGCACCGCCATCGTGCTGCTGAATTGGACGGATGTGCCGATCGAGTCGCTCACCGTGACCCTGCCGGAGGGCGGTCCCGAGTCGGTCACTTCCGCTCGCAGAAGCCCCGTGCGCGCCGAGAAACGGGGCGCTGCCCTGCGCATCACCCTGCCGCTCCGGGATGTGGATGTGCTGCTGATTGAAGGAAACCGGTGAGCGGCCCGCCCCATTCCCCTGGAGGGTAGATCGCGACCAGGGCTGAATCGGGGTCTTTGCTCTATCCGTAACTTTTTCCCGAGTGGCAGCGAAACGGATTGCAGGCGGAGTACGTCTAAGAATACGTTCGTCTCTTCCCTTCCACGGGACCGGCGGCGCCCGGGATGGCATCCCTTGCCCGACTGCGCCTGCTGCGTCCCGTTCGTTTCCGCTGCCCTTCTTCCCATGTCTGTCTGCGAAACCGATCGGCTTCAGGTGCTCCACGCCCTGGTGGTGCTCGCGCAACAAGGCGATCCTGAGTCTCGCAACCGGCTGTTCCATCAGTTCGAACGCTTCCTGGCGCAAGCGTTTGCGCGAGTGGCGTTTGCGGCTGATGAGCGCGGCGACCTGCTGGGTGAAGCGTTCGTCGTCTTCGATCAGATGCTCCGGGACTACTGCCCGGACCGCGGCGTACCCTTCGACGCTTACATCTTCGCCCTTGCTCCCCACCGGATCTACACACTGGCCCGCCGCTGGCACACAACAAGAATTCCAACTGTAGTATCGTGTCAAAGATCGGGGGAGGGCCGGGTTGGGACTTCCGTCGCCAGCGGGCCGCTGCGCCGGCGGCGGGCGCAAAGTTGACGGCCCGCGGCGGCGGAAGTATGATTCACTGAGCGTGTGGAACTCGCTGCCGCTC
>SXGS01183824.1_pt1 | contig 13808 bp, 10 predicted proteins | sample 3174681 | NCBI WGS metagenome assembly SXGS01 (sample SAMN11356861, study PRJNA531348) | freshwater metagenome | isolation source: freshwater sample F1-80 | place: China: Fuxian Lake, Yuxi | collected 2017-12-25
GCCCGCCTGCTCCTGGGCATGGAGGATCATCGCGCCGAGCAGCAACCCGCAGAGAATGGTCCGCAGATTCAAGACGGCCACAGATTGAAAAGGCCCATCTCCGGTCGTTATGAATCTGCGAGAACCGCTTGGAGCGAATGAGTGATTTTATGAGCGGAGGGTCAACGAGTTTGGAACTGGCGGCTTCATGCGTGGCTCCAGAAATGGCGGCTGCGGGGTCCGGCAGCAGATGCCCGGAGAATCGCCAGTGCGAGATAGTGGAAGTGATTGGGGGCGGCAGCAGCACATCAACGCAAAATTTCACTGCGACTGGCTGGCTTGGCGCTTTCGAGCACCACCTTGCCGATGCGGGCCTGGCCGGGGGCTCCCAGCGTGAGGGTCGCCTGCTTGCCGCCACGCACGCGGATCGCGCCCGCAGTTCCTTGGAACGAAACGTTGCCATCGGCGGTCGTGAAGGTTTCAGGCACCGGAGCTTGGAGGGCCTTGGGGTCAAATTTTTGCGCATCGCCCGAGCAGACCCACCAAATGGCCTTGTCCCAGCCGCGGGCCAGTTGGTTGCCCAACGACTCGCCGCGCAGGAGTGACTCGCGCAGGTTCCACTGTTTGCCCGCGGCATCCTTCACGGTCATCTCGGTGAGCGTGGTGTCCCACCAGTTGGCGTTCTCGCCCTCGCCCGCGAGAATGACCAGGCGCAGCAGATCGCCCTTGGCCACGGGGGCGTTTTCGGCGCGGAGCACGAGATTCGTGCCGCCGTTGGCGAGCGCACCCCGCGCGAGCACGGTCGCACCGTGCCGCAACTCGGCGAGGATGCCGTTGCCGCCGCCGTTGTTTCCGTCGTGCAGGCGGGCCTCGACGGTGACGGTCCCCGCCACGGGGCTTTGCCACACGGCCGTCACGGGATTCGTTGGCCCGGGATGGACGGCGATCGAGGCGGCGGGTATGGCGAGGGTGCGATCGACCATCGCGTTCTTGGTCGGGTTCACAGTGAGGGTCAGTTGCGGGTCGCCCGACATGGACAGGAGGGTGATGCCGTCCTTCGTCGCGAGGTCGCGCAGGGGTTCCAGGGTCTTGCCGTTGCCGACCGGTTTGGGCGGCGCGTCCGGCGCAACGAGGACATAGTCAATGCCGGCGGGGGATTTCACCGCGGCGATGCGTCCATCTGCGAACCATGTGACGGTGGGCGGCGGCTCCTGCTTGAGCCGCGGATAAAGGAGCGCGGCCAGCGTGCCTCGCGGCGGCAGCGTCGCCACCAGCGCCGTCTGGCGGGTCTCAGTTGGGCCTTCTTTGCCATCGCGCCGGCCCGACCCCTTTTGGACGGTGGCCTCGGTCGTCATCGCCAGCCGGCTGGGCTGGTGCAGGAAGATGTCCAAATCCACGTCGTCCTCGCCCTCGATGGTCGCGCCGCGCTCGTGCAATGCGATGCTCTTCGTGGTCAGCCACAGCCGCCATGTCGCGCGCTCCGGTGCGTCATGGGTGTCCCGCAGCAGGAAGAAATTCGGCCCGAGCGGGTCGGCATCCTTGACGAGGGCGATTTGCCGCCGCCACGCGCCTTTGCGGCCGGCGACGTAGTCGAGCGCCGTTGCCGGGGCGAAGGCCTCGATTTTCATGAGCGCATCCGCGCCGAGCGCCGGCGAAGTCACCTGGCTGTGCCACTGCGCGGCGTGCCGCCCGATGTAGCCGAAGTCATCCGCGAGCAGGCGGCCCTTGCCCCACAACACAATGCTCCCGGAGTCGTAGTCGTAATGGTCGTGGTTGGCACCGGCGATGAGGTGGAGGTAAGTCTCGCGGTCGGTCCCGAAGGAATTGCGGAGCACGACGCCGGTGTTGCGAAACCACTCGCTCCCGTAAGCCGGGGCTTTCGGAGCGACGCCGTGGGATTTCAATAGGCCGTGGTAACCGGCGAAGGTGCCGAACGGGCCGAAAAGCCCGATGCCGGGCGACCCATGCTCCTCGCACATCCACTGCATCTGCGCGGCAAAGGCGGGATCGCGCTGCTTCCACAGTCCGGCGACGATGCCGAACATGCCGGTCCCCTCGCCCATGTAGGTGTTCCCGATCGGGGGATAGTGGCGGAATCCCCCGGTGCGCCGGTCGCGCGGGGTCGAGATTTTTGCCAGCCACTCCATCGCCTTGCGGGCGCGCGGATCGTAAACGTGGTCGCCAAAGCCCGCACGGGACGCCATCATGAACGCTCCGAGCATGTGATCCAGCGCGACCATTGCGTAGTGCGGCGCCTCCAGCCAGCCGCCGTCCTCGTCGGACCACGCCTGCAACTGGTGCCGCAGTTCCCCCAACCCGCGCTCCGCCCACTGCTTCGCCCGCGGATGCGAAGGAATGATCGCGGCCAGCGCCGTCTGATACAGCGCCACGGTGGTGGTCATGTTCGGATTGGCGGCAAATCCCCGCGCGGGGGACCAGTAATCATCCCGCGTGACGGTGTAGCCGAGGAAGGCCAGTTGGGCGAAGGTCCGCCGCCGCTGCTCCGGCGTGAGGGCATCGGTCCCCAGCACGGCATCGGTCAGGTTGATGGCGGGCAGCAGGAGCACCGAGAGCATGTGCGGCGCCACGCCGAGCGTGACGCGGGTGTCCTGTTCCAGCAGATCCTTCTCCACGATCTGCTGGAGCCATTCCCGGCTTTTCTGCGCCAGGGCGCGGCCCAGTGCGGGATCCTGCGAGGCGAAGTAGGCCAGCAACGGCGCCTGGATGTTGTATTTGTCGATCGGTTGGTCCGAGGTCCAGCGCCGCACCTCCGCGGGGTCATTCTTCAATCCGTTGCGGATCGCCGCCAAGTCCTGCTTCCCCACGAAGAGACGCGGATGATTCGCAAGGTCTCCCGGCCATTCGAGCACGTAGTCCTTCACCTCCTCGAGCGGGAAATCGCCATGCTTGATCAGATACTTCTGAGGCAAAGGGGCCATCCGGCTCTCCTTGCCGGCGAGCGGGGCCACCGACTCCGCCAGCGGCGGGGTGCCCAGCATCCAGCGGCGGGCGCCACCGCCCAGCGGCAATTGCAGCGCCACCATGCCCGCCTCGGCCGTGGCTGGAACGAGCGGGCTCAACTGCGGGGCCTTCCCCTTCCAATCCGGATCGCGCCACTGGCTGGGACGCAGCGCGCCCACCATCAGGAGATCATTATCCTGCCCGCCGGGCACCGCAGAAGACGGAGTGTAAAGGGCGAACCAATTGCCTTGCCGCACATTCACAAACCAGCGCAGCCAGGGCTCCAACGCAAAAGCCGGCCCCGGTGAAACCGGCCAAGAATCGAGCTTGCCCATTTGATTCATCCCGTGGCGATGCAACAAGTGGCTCGGCCGAAACGCCTCGCCGCCCAGCGGCAGCCGCATGGTGCCCCCCGCCGGGGCGTCAAAATTCTCGTCCACCAAGATGACCGGCTCGCGGTTCAACACCCGGAAGGTCAGCTTCCAAGTTCCCTGGTCGGCAAACGTGACGTGACACACCGCCTCCGCAAACACCGGGCCACGGGCGACCAATTCCACACGATAGCCGGTCACTTCCGCCCCGCCCTGCAACGTGGCCCCGCCGGTCCATTTTCCGGAACGGAGCCGGATGCCGCCGATCGGAGCCGCTCCGCCCTGCAGCTTCTTCCGCAGCGCAATGGCGACGTGCGAGTTCCCCAGCCGCAGCACATCCTTGTCGTCCTCGACTTGCAAATCCGAGGCGGGCGGCGCTCCGCCGGCGACCAGCCGGTAGGCTTGCGTGGCCTCGGGCAGCAGCGTCACCTGAAAGGCAACCCGTGGCTTCCCGGCCAGTTCAAACACCTGGCCGGCCACCGACTCGCCGCCCGGGCCCGTGAGCCGGGCTCGGCCTTGGAATTGCCCGGCCTGCGCGGCACTGATGGGAAAGGTGACCAGTTCATTGGTCCACCCGCGCCCCAGATGCTCGCGCACGACAAAATCCTCCGCCGCCCACGCCTCCGAGGAGCCGGCCACCAGCCCAAGCGCCGCCAACGATGCGCGAAGCAGGCGCAGCAGCTTTCCCCCGTGGCTCCGGCGCGTCATCGGAACAGCCCGACTGGAAATCGCCGGTGCCAGCCGACTCGGCACCTCGAAGCGCGAGGCGCGTGAGGGGCCGCATGGCAGCGATGGTTTCGAGGAGTGAGATCCCAATTCCATGCGGTAAAGTTTAACAGGTTTTGGAACAGCCGGCTCTCCGTGAGCTTGTGAATCAGCGCGGGGACGCCGCTACTTCTCTACGCGGCAAACGAGCGGATCCAGCGCGGGGGGGGCGTCAAAGCTCAGTGGGCGACTCATGTTCTGAAAAACGAACTGCTGCGCAAGTTTATTCATCAGCAGCGGCAAGACGGCGGCGAGTTTTTGCAACTCGGGGATGCCGGCGAAACTGATAGGAATTTGCTTTCTGGACGCTCCGCGGTTCATTTGCTGGCTCTTTTTGCGGTCCTCTTTCTTCCCACAGCCTATGCCATCTCCAAGCCGCGCATCGTGCCACGTCAGCCGTGTTTCGGCAGACCGTGGATTTTCCCTGCGCGGCCTTTTCCCCCGCAGACGAGCGCGCCGGTGATACGCATCCGCTCGAACAGGCGCCGCGAAAGGATATGGTCGCCGAAGAGGCTTTTACCGAAGAGATGCATCCACCCGTTGCCCGCGACAAGGACCCGCGCCGGCCGCGCTTGATATCCGTAAACAACAAGCCAGTGCGCCGTGTCATCGCGCTTGTCGTGATCCACGCCGCAGATGACCGGGAAACCTTCGTCGATCGCGCGACAAAGGCGCGCGAAAGAGATGCGGTGGCGCAGGTGCTGCACGCCGACGCCGCTCTCGCTCAACGCCCGCGCGAGCCGGGGCGTGGTGGTGCCGCGCGCGGTGGCCGATCCGCAGCGTTCATAGAAACGGCGGAAACTGCGCCGCGCATCGAACGCCTCCACGACGGCCCATCCGGCGACCGCACCGCAACTGAAGTCGTCCACCTGCGAATAGCCCGTGAGGTCGAGCGTCACCGCGTCCCTCGGATGCGCCAGTCGGTCCGGCACACAGACGATGCCCGTGATTTTCGAGATGAGATCGGCGAAGCTCACGGGATTTTGGGGGCTGCTTTTGGTCAGCTAAACAAATTAGTAAGAAAAGATTTCTTCTCGTAGCGCCTTCGCCAGTTGGTTTCCCAAGAGAAATCATCGCCGTCCTTGCGGGCCTTGATCCACCGTCGAACGGCGAGGGTTTTCGGTTTCTTCGGATGCCAGAACGGATCAAATCCCGTGATATTTACACAAACAGTCGGATGGTCCTCGAAGTGCTTGTGAACCGCCGAGAATGCCCCCCTTTTGATATTATGGCGGGTTTCTCTATCTGTGTCATCCGCTACTAATTTCAGCAGCGCCTCAACAATCAACGCGTCGTTCTTCGTGGACGCGTCTCCATCGTGGAAAGGAATGGCTGCATAGCCCCTGATAGGTTTCGGAAATTTTCTCCCACCGTTTGCTGAAAAATGGTCGTGGAGTCTTTTTATAACGCTCCCCTCTCCTATGTAACTTGGAGCCACCTCGGCCTTGGCACACCAAATCACATAAACACCCTTATGCTCCAAAAACTCGGAAACATTAAGGTTTTCAAGCGAGTGGAAATGAGCCTCGAGCGTATACATAAGTGCCTTTTTGGGATTTGCTGTTCAGATAGAAACATGAATCCTGCCCCTCGGCAAGACTCACGGCTTCTTGGCGAGCTGTTCCTCCGCCACTTTGCGGAAGGCGCCCGCCGCCTTGGCGACCATCACGCAGAGCAGGCCGATGCTGCCCACGCCGATGATGACGACGTCTTCGCCGACCTCCACCTCGCTCTTTTGCACGAGGCCTTTCCACGCGCCCGACAACGGCTCGGTGAGCGCCGCAGCATCGAACGAAATCTGCTTCGGTTTGCGGAACAAGCAGCTCTCGGTGGTGAGCATGTATTGCGCAAACGCGCCGTTCCACACGTCGTCGGGCCCGTCGCCGCCGGTCGTGAGGGTGAAGCGCCGATCCATGGTCGCGGCGCAGAATCAGTGTGCCCGTTGGGCAGGACTTGTCATGCCACCTTCGATTAGTTCTCATAACTCCTGCGCACGATACAGGAATGAATCGGAACTGAGCAGCGACACAACGAGCGCCTTCATGCTGCCGCCGCTGGCGGTGTAGGCTTCGTTCGCTTCCTGGAGCGTCTTCGCGTCGCGGACGGTTTCGTTGCGGCCGAGGAAGAAGCGGAAGGCGTAGCGCACGAAGACTTCCTGCGTGCGCTTGGACTTGGCGAGGCGATGAATCAATTCGATGGGATTGGACACCGCTCCTTCGAGGCTCTTTTCGCTAAAGTCGAACACGGGACCGGTGGTGACGAGCGCTCCGGTGGTATCGACGGGGCCGTCGAGTTCCCGCAGGCGGAAGCGTCCGAACTGGTCGAAGCTCTCAAATGGCATGCCCAGTTGGTTCATCTGCTGATGGCATTTCCAGCAATAGGCATCGGTGCGGACGGTCTCGAGCCGGTCGCGCAGGGTGCGGGTCTGGTCGCGGCTGACGACGGCATCCACGGTGACGGGAACTTCGGGGACGGTGCCGCCGAGGAGGTGCTCCAAAATCCATTTGCCGCGGCGCACGGGGTCGTTGTCAAAATTGGTGGAATGGGCGATGAGCCAGGCGGGCTGGGTGAGAACGCCGGCGCGCTCCTCGGAGGAAAGCGTGACGGGGCCTTTCCGGTGCTTGAAGTCCGCCGGCAGGTTGTAGATGCGATGGGTGGGTGTTTGGTTGGACTGAGGCGCACGGGGTTCGATGAATGCCTGGTCGGTCATCAGCAGCGTGCGGAGCACATCCTTGTCCTCGCTGACGACGTGGGTGATGAGGCGCTCGGTTTCGCGCACCAACTGGTTGGGGCTGTAACCGCCGATCCCCTGCGGCACGTCTTTGAACACGCTGACCGCTTTTTTGTAATCGAAGTATTCGTCGAAAAACACCAACAACCGCGCGTTCGGGCGCGGGCCATCGAGGAGTTCCCGGACCAGGGCGGCGACCTCCTCGCGCGTGGCCAGTGATGGTTGCGGCTTGGCCCGCGCGGTCTGGATCGCCTGCGGCGGCTTGCCCTCGGCGAGCGTGTGCGTCAGCGCGGTGAGGATCTCGGGCTTGTTCAGCCGGCGGCGGCCGTGTTCGTCGAGCGGTCCGGCGCCGAGCTCCAGCCGGTAGATGGCCTCAGGTTTGAGCAGGGGAGCGGTGAGCGCGACGCGGCCACCCTGCAGTCGGCCGTATTTCGCGGACGCCTTGTCATAGAGTTGGCGCTGGCTGGCGAGTTCCTCCTCGCTCGGAGTCCGGTCGAGCGCCCATATAAATACCTGTTTCATGGCGGTGGCGAACTGTGCGGGCGTGGGTTCGCGCTCGGGATGCAGAATCGGAAACAAACCCGGCTGCGACGGCGAACCCGCGACGCTCTTCAGCTCGCCGTCGCGGAGTTCCACTTTGGTCCACGATTCGATGAGTTGCTGGGCGTTGCGCAGGACGATTTCGGTGGACGATTCGTCCACGGAGTAGATCGCGCTGTAGTCGGAGATCTGCTGACCCGGGACGAGTGAGAAAGGCTGGATGCTGTTGGCGAGCCGGTAGGCGGCGGGGCGCTGGCGCCAGACGCGGACCGGTGTGGCGGGCGCGGGATGCGGCTTCACGCCGAAGAGCCGTTCGTGCGGGAGAAAATTGCCGAAATTGGGCATATCGAGCTTGTGGTGGACGTGATGACCTCCTGCCCGCAGCGAATCTCCGATCCATGAGAGGAGCGTCTGCCGTTCCCCGGCAGTGGGCTTGCTGCTTTTCTTCGGCGGCATCTGGCCGAGTTCCAATTGCTCATGGATGGCCGTCCAGACCTCCGGCCTGGCATCCTTGAATCCCTTCAGCGATTCGAGCGACAGGCCGCCTTTCTTTTCGTCGTTGTCGTGACATTTGACGCAATACCGGTCGAGCAGCGCGGCGACATCCGCAGCGCGGACAGGCGCGAGCGGCGCGAGGATGACGAGGCAAAGCAGTGCGATTCTCATGGCAATCATTTGGTGCGCGGCTTTTGCACGGCGGTCGCCGCGTCGGGGACTTCGTGCAGGAGGGAGAGGCGGAACTTGCCGATCGTGGCGGCGTCCAGATGTTCCAGGTAAATGGTCAGCGGCGAGCCGGCAGCGGGTCCGTCGCCAGTGGAGATGGGATGCCGCCAACGGGCGCCGTCCGGGCCGTTCCGGGATGGCAGGGCGATCGTGAAAATCGCGGCCTGGTCTTTGCCGGTGCCTCCGCTGATGCCCCATCCGGTGTAGGGCTTGGGCACTCCGTCGGTGGCGTCCGCGATTCGCGTGCTGCCCTGTTGAAACGTGGCGGTCGTGTCGAGGATTCGCAGCGGCTTCGTCGCCTCCTTGGAGCCGGAAGATCCGAAGCGGACGCCAAACTCGCTCAGCAAGAAATAACCGCCACCGACCCGGCCTGGTCCGTTACCCGGGAGGCTGGGATCGGTGAGGGCTTCGAGTTTGATCGCCTTGGGCTCGATCCCGGCAGGCACCGTGGCCTTGAGCGTGTAGGTGTCCTTGGCGGGCTTGCCACTCACCAGCAGTGTGCCATCGGGCGAGATCGTCGCGGTGGCTCCCGCCTCGCTCTGGAACTCCGTGGGCACCAGCGGAGTCCATTTCTGCGAGATCGGAGCCGGCGGAGTGCTCGTTTTCTTGCGGAGGATGAAGCGGAGACCCACGCCGTTTTCCGGGATCACCGCCCAGGTGCGCATCGCCGAGCGGCAGTAGGCCGCGGTGCTGAGCCAGCTTCCACCTTTGGCGACCACGCCGACGTTGGGGTCCGGCTTCTCCGGAATCAGCCGTGCGGGATGGTATTGCGTGGAGGTCCACTCCGCCAGATTCCCGTGAATGTCATGCAGGCCCCAAGGGTTCGGCGGGAAACTGCCCACGAGCGCCATCGTCGCATGGCCATCACTCCACGTCTTGTGCGCGTAGGTGAAGATGCCAGACTGGCGGTCGCCGAAAAACCCCGCGCCTGGCTCCTTGGCCTTCGAACTCTTGGGGAACTCGCCAAAGGAATCGCTCTCCCGCAACGTGCGGTCCGCGAAGTTGCCATACTTTGCCAGTTCTGCGGGATCGTTCCCAAAGAAGTAGTCCGTGCTTGTTCCGGCACGCGCGGCGTATTCCCATTCAGCCTCGGTGGGCACATCGTAGCTCCAGCCTGCTGGCGCGGTCTTGTTGAGCTCGGCCAGATATTGCTCCACGTCTTTTGACTCATGAAGCTTGTTCAACGGATGAAGCTTGTGATCGCCGGTCGAGAGATAGACGCCCGGGCGCATCGTGAACATTTCGCGCCGCGTGAACTCATACTTCCCGATCCAGAAACCCTGGGGGATCTCGACATCCGCCTGAATCTCATCCTCTTCATGTGTGGACGAATCCGCCGGGCTGCCAATCGTGAACTTCCCCGGCGGACACCAGCAAAAAACCATGCCCCGCTCGCTGACCCATTCGTTTCCGGGCTTCCCGGCCGGCAGTTCCGTGGACGATGCCACGGCTTTCGATGCTGGCGCGGCGAGCGTGGAGAGATCGTCGAGCGTCGATTCCTTCGTGGCGCTGAGTTCGTTGAGCACCTGGTCGAGCGGTTGCGCTGAGTTCAGCGCTTCGCTGAACTTTTTCGCCAACGGGGAAATCCCCTCCGCCGCAGGCTCCAGCACCTCTCCCATTGGCGCAGCGAAAATGACCAGGCTCTCCGCTGCTGGTTTGCCGGGTTTGATCAGGCCCTTTGTCGCCGTCTTGTTCTGCCCGGGATGCGCATAACAGCCATCCACGATGAGGATGTGCCGCACACTGCCGCTGTCTTTGGCGAGTCCGCTCATCAGGCGCATCGCTCCTGTTTGCGAACTGGCGACGGCACTGGGACTGGCGGCACTGCCGTCGATGGGAAGCAGTGCATTGTCGGCCAGCGGATCGTCCGGCTTGCTGGTCGGCAGCGCGTAGCCGGAAAAATAAATGAGCGCCGTGCCGCGCGTCGGAACTGACCGGGCAAACGCCGCCACCGCCTCGTTCAGTTCCTTCGCGGTGAGGTTTTCCGCCTGCGTGACCGCGAAGCCCCGCTTCTTGAGCGCATCGCCCACCGCGCGAACATCCCGGGGCGGCGATGTGAGCGCTGCCTTCGGGTAGTTGCTGTTCCCGATCACCAACGCCGCGCGATGCTCCGCCCGGGCTGTCGCTGAGATCATTGCGATCAGCCCGCAGGAAAAGAGAAAGCGCTTCATGCCAGCACTGCGCTCAAGGGTCCCGCCTGCTCGATGGCGCCAATCAGCGACGTGTCTTTCGTGCCGAAATGATCGACCGGCGCACCCGCCGCGTGCAGCAGCGTCGTGTAAAGCATGCCGATGGTGGCGTGGCCTTTCGCGCCATATTTGGCGAAGTTGAGGAAGCGGTCGTTGGGCTTGAGCCGGCCGCCCAGATTCCCGAGCATCACCATCGGCCAGTCGAAACAGGAGGAATGATGATTCTCGGCGCTGTCGCTCAGGTAGAGGATCACCGTGTTGTCCATCATGGTCCCATTGCCCTCTGGCATCGCCTCCAGCTTGTCCACCAGGCCGGCCAGCAGCTCCATGTTGAACTGGCGGATCTTGATCGCCATCGCCTTGCCGTCGCTCACGGTTTGCCCCTCCTTGGGCCGCTCATTATACATGTGGCCGATCGAGTGATTGTCGATGTTGATGCCCAGGCCTTTCCAGACCGGATAGCTGGTGGCTCCGGAACTCAGCGTGACGGTGTTCGTCATGCCGGTGATCAAGGCGGTCGCGGCGATCTCGAAATGCGCTTCGAGTTGCTTGGTCTCCACGGTGCTGGCGTAAAGGTCGTCCCGTTTCGCCGGGATCTTCTTCGCGTCGATCTCCTTCAAGCGCGACTGCCGGCGGCCGATCGATGAAAAGGCGTCCGCAAACTGCCGCAGCTTTTCCGCCTCGGTTTTCGGGAGCTGGCTTTCGACGCGCTTGATGTCACCGGCCACGTGGTCCAGCAGCATTGCCTGAGATCCCACCTCCGCCTCCGTGTTGCCGCCGAGGATTTTGCCAAAGAGCATGTTGTAGGCGAGCACCGGGTCCTGATAATGCGGCACCTTCTGGTTCGGCCCCGAAGCCGAGCAGCACTAAAAAATGGTCTCCGGCCCGCCCTTCAACCCAAGCGCCAGATGCTGGAAGATGGCCGGATTCGCCTTCGCGACCGCGGCATCGATCGTGATGTCCTTCGCCCCCGCGCTCGCGGAGTAGGCGCCCAGCGCGCCGAAGCCGTTCGAGTGCCCGCCGCCACACACGCGGCCCGAAAGCCCCTGCAGCAGGGTGAGGCGCTTCTTGTGCCGCTCCAACGGCGCAATCGGCGCCGGCAGACTGTGCCCGGGAGCCGAGAGCCGCAGATCGACGATGGCGTCCTCGCCATTGCACTTACCCGTCTGCCCGCCTTTCGGATTCTGCATGTCCTTGCGCACGATGCCCACCGGCTGGATGTCATCCGGTGGCAGACCGTTGCCTTCGAGAAAAAAGACAAAGCGCATCGGCTTCACGCCGCGGCTCTCCGCTTCGAGGCGGGAAAGCAGCGGGGAGAGAAACGGCGCACTGGCCCCGAGCGAAAGCGATTTGAGAAACGAGCGTCGAGGAAGGCGGTTCGAGTTCATGGCCAAACAGTTACTGATAGGAATTTGCTTTCTGGACGCTCCGCGGTTCAGGGAGAATTGCTTTTGCGCCGGGTTCATTAATGGTTATTTTGCCCTTCCATGGTCGGGTGACAAGCCTCGTTTTCGTGACTTTTCAAGCTCGCGCCGGTTTTGCCGTGCGACCGCTACTCGCCGCCAGTAAACGGTCGGAAATCGCGCTGCCGGCGAACTGATAGTAATTTGCTTTCTGGACGCTCCGCGGTGCACCGCCCGAGAGGTCGAAGCCGGCCGGCAGGGTCAAAACTGGGGCCGGTAATACCTTCCCAAGCAGGCAGAGGATTGGGTGTCGACGGCCAGACCGCTCGTTCCGTCCTTCAGGCCGAAGTGCAGGGCCTGAAGTGTCGCCGCCTTGCGGTATTCTACATGACCGTCGGCCAGGACAAAGTTGCCACCTTGGGAATGATGGTAGCTGTAATTTTGCGTGCCGGGCGGCAGTCCGACGGTGGGGCTTTGGTTATCATGCCAATGGACGTATTCTCCGGCAGGCCCGCCAAAGGTCGCGGTCGTTGCCGGGCGCAATGCGGTGACGCTCACGAGCCGGATGGTCTCTTGGACAATGATGATTTCACTCGGGTTGGGGATTATTTCCAAGCGCTTGTTCATGACAACGGCGTTGGGCAAATAACTCGTGGCGCTAGTGGCGGTGGCATCGCTCGTATCTCCGGGCTTCCTGGCGTCTGGACACGAATAAACCTTGCTCGAGAAGGTCCGGTCCTCGCCTTGCAGATACGGGGCGATGAGTTTGAGACAGTTTGGGGCCGACGCCGGGTTCATGAAATCCGCGACCTGCGACGCCTGTGGAGGCAGTCTCTCGAAATCTCCCTCGTAAAGCATTAGGGCCAGTCCGACCTGGCGCAGGTTGCTGAGGCACTGCGTCTGTTTAGCTTTGGCCTTGCTCCTGGCCAACGCCGGCAGCAGCATGCTGGCCAGAATGCCGATGATGGCGATGACCACCAGAAGCTCGATAAGCGTGAAGCCAGCCATCCGGGTGGGGCGCGTGGATGAGGAAACGGAGTTGCGCGAGAGCGCTGTTTTCATTGTGGAATCGGGGTCAAGGTGCGTTTGTATTATTCCACTGAGAGATGATGGCTGGGTCCGTCGCGGAGACGAGTTGCCCGCGAGTTTTGCCTTCCACATGGCCGTCGCAGAAGAGGATGTTCGCGCGATTGCCGGAGTGTAGTTCGCCGGGATACTGGCGCAGCGCATACATGCCGATGAAGCCGCTCCAGTTCGCGTCGCCGCCAAACGCCGTGTCGTAGTTGCTGTCGCCCAGCGCGATCATGCTCGATGGCGCGCGCACCATGGCTTCGGAGGTCTGGCCGTAGGCAGGGTCGGTGCCTTCATAAACACCCAAGCCGGTATTGGGGTTGCGCCCAACGAACGCGCCCCAAACGTTGTAGCCGTAACTCAGGAAGCTGCTCCCGCCCGAGCGCAACCGCACTTCGTCCTGCGCGTAACCTCCGTAGGCTGGCAGTCCGCTTCCCATGGTCACCTTCCACTCAGCCTTCTCGTTGGCCTGAGGGCAGCGGAAAATCTTGGTGTTCATTGCCGATCCGGATTCCCTCCGCATCTGCGCGGGCCAAAGCCAAGTGGCTCCGTCGGCCATAATCCCCTGCGGGTAATACCCGCATTCCGAAACATAGAGCAAAATCCCCATGCCAATCTGTTTTTCGTTGTTCATGCAGGCGGTGGATTTGGCCTTGAGTTTACCTTGGGCCAACGCCGGCAACAGCATTGAGGCCAGAATGCCGATGATGGCGATGACCACCAGCAGCTCGATAAGCGTGAAGGCCAGGCGAAATGCGTGATTCTCACGCTGCCCCGGGGACTGATGGGGGGGGGTAATACGCATAATTTGTGCTCAATTATCGGTTTGTTGACACCCGAATGCATGACTTCAGCATATCCTAGGCCAATGCCTCTCTAATCTGCCTGAAGCTGATAGGAAATTGCTTTCTGGACTTCCCTTGGTGCGCTGCTCCTTTTTGCGGTCCTCTTTCTTCCCACAGCCTATGCCAGCTCCAAGCCGCGCATCGTGCCGGTGCTGGAGGCGAAGCGAGCGGTCTCGATGCCAAGGCGCTGCAGCATGCTCACATAGAGATTGGTAAGCGGGTAGTTCGAC
>SXGS01200302.1_pt1 | contig 13808 bp, 9 predicted proteins | sample 3174681 | NCBI WGS metagenome assembly SXGS01 (sample SAMN11356861, study PRJNA531348) | freshwater metagenome | isolation source: freshwater sample F1-80 | place: China: Fuxian Lake, Yuxi | collected 2017-12-25
CGTCCTCGAGGCTTGGCCCTTCGTCGAGGAGCACGACGTGTGGCGCGGCGAGGTCGAGCTCGCGAGCGCAGACGCGACTCTGCCGTGCCGCGCGCTCGGGGAAGATCGTGTCTGGCGCGAGCGGGCTGCCGTCGAGCCGCCGCACACGGCCTGGAATGGCTCTCCGAGTGACTGAAGGCGCCACTCTCGGTGCGCGGGGCCGGGCGCAGCGGCTGCGTCCGGCCTCGTCGTTCCTACTCCTCTGGATCGCGCGGTTTGCGGATGCTGCCGCGGAACTGCTCGAGGCGCCGCAGGGCCTCCTCGTCGAGTTCCTTGCCCCGGGCGAGCGGGTTGTCGCCCGGTCGTCGGGCCCCGCTCGGATCCTCGTCGCTGGCCTCGCGCGCGGATTCGCCCGGCTCGACGGGCGTGAAGGTCGCGGCGCGTTCGCCGACGCCCCCGAAGGTCTGCTCGCGCATCTGCTGCTGCATGCGGCGCATCCGCACGGCCCACAGCTCGCGCGAGCCGGCGAGCCACACGAACACGCCGACCGCGACGACCGACCATTGGCTCGACAGGAAGCCGAGCACGATCAGGCCGGCGGCGAAAAGCTTGCCGATGCCCGCCGCGATGCGCGTGGCGTTCAGCCAGTCCGTGAACACGCCGCAGAAGGCGCGGAACACGCGTCCGCCGTCCATGGGGAAGGCGGGCAGCAGGTTCGAGGCGCCCATGAACACGTTGATCAGGATGAAGTTGGCCAACAGGCCCGCCAGCGTTGCGGTCGCGTTGGGCGCGATGTCGCTCATGCTCGCGATGCCCGAGGCGAGCAGGAATGGCAGCGCCAGCGCGGCCAGCAGGAAGTTCACCGCCGGACCGGCGAGAGCCACGATGGCCTCGATCTTGGGGTTCTCCGGGATCTCGCGCATGCGCGCCATGCCGCCCAAGAACCACAGCGTGATGTCGAGGACCTCGATCTTGAAGTAGCGCGCCGCGAGCGTGTGCCCGAACTCGTGCAGGGTCACCAGCGTGAACAGGATCAGCAGGTTGATGACCGCGGCCAGCGGGTCGCCGGGCCACAGGGCCGCCGTGCCGATCACGAGCAGCACCCACGACAGGTCGATGCGCACCGTGGTCCCGAACACGCGGGCGATGGGGAAGGAACCGAACACGGTGTGCGGGGCTGGGGCTGGCGGGGAGTTCGCGACGAGACCGGAACGGCCCGGATCCACGGCAGGCGAGGGGAAAAGAAGCTAGGCTCCCCCTGCGCCGGTCGCAACCTGCTCCGGCGCAAACCTCGCCGTGGCAACCCTTTCGGACTCTCTGGAGGCTCCGCTCGCGCTGCAGATCGACCTGCGCGCGCTCGCCGGGGGTGCTTCCGTCGAGCCCCGGCCCTGGCCGGCGGGCATTCCGTGGCTCGCGCAGCTTGGACGCCTCGGCGGCGGGGCGCTCGGACTGGCGGAGCTTGCCCAGCGCGAACTTTGCGGCGATCCGGCGCCACTCGCCGTGTGCGTGGGGCAGCTCGTGCGGCGCGGGTTTCCGACCGCGGCGCGGGCCAGTGTCGCTTCACGCGCCCCTCTCACCGGGCTCTTCTCCGAGGGGCTCGTCGGCGGCTCGCTCGGCCGCACCTTGGCGCGTTCCATGACGGGCCTGTTCGTCGGCGGCTCGCTCACGGGCGTGGGCAACGTGCTCGTGATCGAGGAACATGGCTGCGCACGATTGCGTGTCTGGCCGGAGCTTGCCGGTCTCTCGCCGCGGGCGACGCACGCTGCGCTCATCGAGCGACTCGGACCCTGCGGCACGCTCTCGGTCGGCCTCGCCGGAGAGCGCGGTGTTCCGCTCGCGAGCCTCGCCTCCGGCGGCGAGCTGCCGCACTTCGTCGGTCGCGGAGGCCTCGGCGCCGTGCTGGGTCGTCTTGGCCTGAAGGCGATCGCCGTCTGCGGGATGGAAGTGCAGGACGAGCCGAACTCCGAGCTCAAGGTGCGTCTCGCGCGCTCGCCGCGATTGCTCGCGCGCGCCGCTGGCGGCACGCTCGAGCTGTTCGACGCGTTCGCGGTCCGTCCCGAGGCAGGCGAGCACGGCGCGGAGCTGGCGCGGCTCGGCGCAGAGGCGCGCGCGGCGCGCGCGAGCCGCCACGGCTGCGCGGGGTGTCCCACGCCTTGTGGCTGGGAGTTCGACACGCGCCGTGGTGCCAAGCAGTCGGCGCGCTTCGGTGCGAGTCACGCCCTCGCGTCCGCGCTCGGTTTCTCCGAGCTGGAGGACACGCTCGAGTTGTTGCGCGCCTGCGACGAGCTCGGGCTCGATGCCAAGGAGGTCGGCGCCACGCTCGCGCTCGTTCGCCCGCGGGACCTCGCCCATGCTCTCGCGCTCGTGCGCGAGTCGTGCGAGGGCCATGGTGATGGCGCGCGCCTCGCGCTGGGATCCGTGGCGCTCGCGCGCGAGCTCGGTGTCCCCACGCCGAGCGCCAAGGGCAACGCCGTCCGCGCCGACGCGAGCCTCGCCTCGCTGCTCGGCCAGTGCGTCTCCTCGCGCGGCGGCGATCCGATGCGCACCTTCCCGTTCCTCGCGGTCGACGGGGCCGACCTTTCCGCCTTCCGTGCCAGCACGGGACTCGACCTGCCCCCGGGTGCCGCCGATCCCGAGCTGCCCGCTGGCAAGGGCGAGCTAGTCGCCTGGCACGAAGACTGGGCCAACGCCCTCGACATGACGGGCTTCTGCGCCTTCTCGGGCGCGGCGCTGATCTCGGACGGGCTGTGCACGCCGGACGAACTTGCCCGGGACCTCGCGCCCGAGCTTGATGCGCGCACGTTTGGCCTGCTCGACGCGGGCGCGGCACTTTCGACGCTCCAGCGCTGGCTCAACGAGCGCTGGGGCGCCGCCGAAGCGAGCGACCTGCCCGACTGGGCCGCTGCGCGATTGCGCGCTCCCGGGGCCTGGGGCGCCTACGCGCGTCGTCGCGGGCTCGACGAGCGCTCGGGGCGACTCCTGCCCGAGCGCATCGCGAGCCTGCAGTCCCTCCGGCCGTGGCAGGTCGCGCCCCCGCCGAGCTCGGCGAGCGCGGCTGCGTCGGCGCCCGTGGAGCGCTCGCCTGGCCTCGTGCGCTTGCGGGTCGCCGGAGAGGCGCCGCGGCAGCTCACGCTCCCGCTGCCCGCGACCGTCGTCGATGTGCTCGCCGAACTGCGTCGCATCGAATCGCGCTGGAGTTCGCTGCGGCCCGCTGTGTACCGCGGCGGCAAAGCGCTCGGCGCGCAGGCGCTCGTGCACGCCGGCGACGAGCTCACCCTGCTGCTCGTCATCGCGGGCGGCTAGTCACTCGCAGGCGCGGGGCGCAACCTCCGCGGGCGCGGCGGCGTCGCCCGTCGAGTTCTCTGGCGACGGGCGTGCGCCGGAAGTTTCACCGCCTCGGCGTGCAATTGCCTTGCCGCGGCGCGGAGACTACAACCCTTGACACCTTGTTTCCGATCCTGATCCTCAAGACCGGAGCGCTCGGCGACGTCGTGCGGACGACGGCGCTGGTGCCGGGCCTTCGCAGCGCGCACTCGGACGCGCGTATCACGTGGGTGACCGCGCCGGGTGCGGTCGATCTCGTGCGGCTGCATCCCGGCGTCGCAGAGGTCGTGGCGCTCGACGCGCGCGCGGAGGCGAGCTGTGCTGCGGTGCGCACGCGCCTTTCGTCGACGCGCTGGGCTTGGGTGATCTCGCTCGACGATGAGGAGCCCCTGTGCGCGCTCGCCTCGGCGCTCGACGCCGAGCGGTTGTCCGGCGCCCACCACGACGCGATGCGCCGGCGCGTCTACACGCCCGATGTCGGCCCGTGGTTCGACATGGGCTTGCTCTCGATCCATGGCAAGGAGGAGGCCGACCGTCGCAAGATCGCCAACCGCCGCAGCCATCCCGAGATCCTGACCTCGATGCTCGGGCTGCCGATGGGCAAGCCGGAGCTGCACGTCGAGCCGCGGCACATCGAGGCGGCGCGCGCCTTTGCCGAGCGTCACGGACTGTGGGCCCACGGCCCCGTGGTCGGCCTCAACACGGGAGCCGGCGGCCGCTGGCGCTCCAAGATGCTGTCGGTGGAGCGGACGGTCGAGCTCGCCCTGCGCGTCCAACAGGCCCTCAGTGGCGCGGTGACGTTCATCCTGTTCGGCGGCGCCGACGAGCGCGAGCGCAACCAGCGGATCGTGGCCGCCTGCGAGGGGCGCGTGCGCCTCGTGGATGCGGGGGTCGAAAACGCGCTGCTCGACTTCGCGGCGCGCGTGGGCCTGAGCGACGTGCTCGTGACGAGCGACAGCCTTGCCCTGCACGTCGGGCTCGCTCGCGGAGTGCGCATCGTGAGCTTCTTCGCGCCGACGTCCGCCGCCGAGATCGAGCTCTACGACCTGGGCGAGAAGGTCGTCAGCACCGCTCCCGACTATTGCTCCTACAAGCCGGACGCTGACACCTCCTCGCTGACCCCCGAGCACATCGCCGACGCGACCCTGCGGCAGTTGGCCCTCGCCCCGAGCCGGAGGCCGCGATGAGCAAGGACAAGCTCTGGTGGCTGGCGAAGGTCCTCGAGGGGGTCGGAATGGTCGTAGTGCTGGTCGGCGTGTTCGTCTCCATGAGCGCCGGCTTCGAGGGGCGCGGCCTCGAGTCCATGGCCTACGAGTTCCAAGGCCTGTTCATCGGCGGGGGCCTGTTCCTGCTCGGGGTGCTCATTGAGCGCTCCATCGGCGCCCGCTGAGCCGGGCCATCGGCCGAAAGCCCATGAACTGGACGAATGTTCTGGATTGGCCGCCAGCCTTGACTCCCTCGGTACCCGAATTCGAGTCGAACTCCTATGATCGGGTGAAGGCGGGAACCCTGAGGTTTCGGCCTTCGTCCTCCCTGGCACCGATGGTCGACCCTCCGCGGACGCGCGCGAGACGACTGGCGGACCCACCCAAGCTCACGCGAGTTCTTCGAATGACCCTCTCTCGGCTTCTTGCCACCGCCGGCGCAGCCCTCGCCATGGCGTCCGTCTCGACCGCGCAGGTCGTGTTCACGAACGCAACGTCGCAGTTCCCCGCGAGCAACCGTGGCTTCACGGAAAACGTCGACTTCGGTGACGTCGATGGCGACGGCGACTTCGACGCGATCCTCGCGGAGGGTGGCGACCAAGGAAATGACCAGAACAACATCTGGATCAACCGCGGAGGCGAGCTGGGGGGCACGATCGGCTTCTTCGTGGATCGCACGAGCACGCAGTTCCCGGCGGTGCTCGACCAGAGCCGTGACATCGAGTTCGCCGACATCGACATGGACGGTGACCTCGACATCTACGTGTCGAACACGTCCCAGTTGTCGAACCAGTCCAACCGCTGGTGGGTGAACATGGGCGGGGCCCAAGGCGGCACCCAAGGCTTCTATCAGGACCAGAGCGCGGCACGCTGGGCGGGCCTCGGCGTGGCCGGACAGTCGTCGATCGCGGCTAACCAGATCCTGCCGACGACGGGCTTCATCGACTTCTCCTGCGACTGCGACTTCGGCGACCTCGACAACGACGGCGACCTCGACCTCGTGCACAGCTCGTACGGCGGCGCCTTCGGCGGCAACGTCCCGACGCGCCTGTTTCTGAACAACGGCGCCGGCGTCTTCGCCGAGTTCAATCCGTCGGGCTACCAGCTCACGGGTCAAACGATCGCCACCGGCAATCCGGGCCTGTGGTGCCAGGGCAACCAGTCGTCGAACACCTCGAACTCGACCGGCACGAATTGCGACGTGGCGAGCTCCGCGCTCGACATCGACGTCGGCGACATCGACGGCGACTATGACCTCGACCTGCTGCACGGTGCGCGCCAAGAAGTGCCGCGCATGTTCCGCAACCTGCTCTCGGGCACCACGCTCGCGTTCCGCGACGTGACGAGCGCTACCTTCCCGGCGGGCTACTCATCGGGCAACGGTCACTACGAGCAGGAGATGGGGGACTGCGACCTCGACGGCGACCTCGACATCTACGGCCTCAACTGGCAGGCGGCCATCCAGTTCAACGACGTCACCCTGCGCAACGACGGCGCGGGCACGTACTCGAACATTCAGGTCCTCTCGGGCTCGGGCGCCGACGACAACGAGGGTGACTTCCTCGACTATGACAACGACGGCGACCTCGACATCTACGTCGCCAACTTCTCTGGTCAGGACAAGCTCTACCGCAACAACTGGTCGGGGACCGGCAACTTCAGCCACACTGACGTCACGTCGAGCGCGATGCCCTCGGCGGGCAACACGGCGCTCGACGGCGACTGCGCCGACCTCGACGAGGACGGCGACACGGACGTGATGGTCTCCAACGACTCCGACCAGCCGGAGTACTACTTCAAGAACCTGCTCAATACGCTCGACACGCACATTCCGCGCATCCCGAACGTCGAGCAGGCTCTCGGGCGCACGGCCGGAACGCAACCGACCGTCGTGCGCGCGCAGGTCTACGACAACGCCTCGTACTACGTGACGTGGTACTACCCCGTCACGCTCGAATACCGCGTCGCACCGGCCCTCGCCTTCACGAGCGTCACCATGCGGGCGAGCCAGGGCCAGATCTGGCGCGGGCTCCTGCCCGGCAGCCTCGTCGGTCTCGTCGAGTACCGCGTCAAGGCCGTCGACCGCATGGGCAACGTTGGATACTCGGCGACCCGCAGCTTCACGGCCACCTGCCCCGCGGTCGCGTCGTACTGCACGGCTGGCACGACGACCAACGGCTGCAACGCGACGATCTCCTCGATCGGCACGCCGAGCTTGGCCGCGACCTCGGGCTTCACGCTCAACGTCAGCAACGTCGAGGGCCAGAAGCAGGGCCTGATCTTCTATGGCATCACCGGTCGAAACTCGGCCGCCTGGACGCCGAGCAGCTCGAGCTTCCTGTGCGTCAAGGCTCCGACGCAGCGCATGACGCCGCTCAACTCGGGCGGCGCCAACAACACGTGCACGGGCAGCTTCGCGATCGACTGGCGCAACTGGATGGCGACCCAGCCGACCGCCCTCGGCCAGCCGATGGGCTCCGGGCAGGTGTTCAATGGGCAGTGCTGGTTCCGCGATCCGTCCGCTCCCGGCACGACGAACCTGTCTCAGGGCCTCGAGTGGACACTGTGCCCCTGATAGACCGCTGAGCGACGGACGAATCGCGTCACCCTTCAGCCAGCGCACGGCCTTCGGCCGTGCTCGGGGGGTAAGCCCGGTTCGACGCCTACGGCGGAGAGTGTCGACGCTATGACGCTTCGGCGTCGTTGCGCGGCACCCCCGAGCAGGCGACGCCTGCGAGGCCTTCTCGGGAGACGCTGATGCGTCTCCCGAGCTTTTTCTGGCCGCAGGAGAGACAAGGCGGCGGCCAGCAACAGACAGGCTTCCGTCCGCGATCCGTCCGCTCCCGGCATGACGAACCTGTCGCAGGGCCTCGAGTGGACGCTGTGCACGTGAGCGGGTGCGATAGGCCGTGGCCGCGCGCGAGCGCGTCGCCGCGGCGCTATCTTCAAGGCGCTTGAACGCCTTTCGCTATGCCTCGTTCGCGGCGCGCGGGTTCGTGCGGCGTGGAGCGCCGCTGCACCTGACGTTGTTTGTCACGGGCCGCTGCAACTTGCGCTGTCGGCACTGCTTTCACTGGAAGGAAGTGGCCGAGGGCGTCGAGGGGCCGAGCGCTCTGGAGGTCGAGCGGCTGGCCGAGTCGGCGGCGCGCATGGGGCCGCTCCTGTGGGTCAGTTTCGGGGGCGGCGAGCCGTTCCTGCGGCGGGATCTCGCGGAACTCGCGCGTTCATTCGGCCGCCGCGGGCTGCGTCACCTCGCGATCCCGACCAACGGGCTCGTCGAGGATCGCCAGCGCGAGGTCGTCGAGCGGATACTGCTCGAGAATCCGGAGCTGTTCCTGTCGGTCGCCGTGTCCTTCGACGGGCCGGCGGAGATCCACGACGCGATCCGGCAGGTGCCGGGCGGGCACGAGCGCTCGAAGCGCAGCGTGCGCGCACTACAGCAACAACGGGAGCAGCTGCCCAAGGAGCTCGCGCGCAGGCTCGGCGTCGGCATCCTCGTCACCCTGACGCGCGAGAACGAGGCAAGCCTCTCGGCCCACCTCGAACAACTCGTGGACGAGCTTCGGCCGGACAACGCGACCCTGAACCTCGCGCGCGGGACCGCTCTCGACGAGAGCCTGCTGCGCGTGGATCTCGATCGCTATCGCGAGCTCGTCGAGACGAAGGCGCGCCTGCAGCGCGAGGGACGGCTGCCCTACTTCGACTTTCCGCTCGCGCGCCTCGCCGCGGCACGCGATCGCGTGATGTACGAGCATGTCGAGCGCGTGGCGCGCGGAGATCGGAGCGCGCACCTGCCGTGCACGGCCGGGACGCTGTCGGCCGTCATCTTCGAAACCGGGGCGGTGCACCCGTGCGAGATCCTCGGACGCGAGCTCGGCAACCTGCGCGAGCATGGATGGGACCTCGAACGTGTCTGGAAGTCGGCGGCGGCGGCGAGCCTGCGCGAGGACATCGAGCGCACGAAGTGCGCGTGCACATGGGAATGCGCGCAAGCCGACAACGTGCTGTTCGGGAAGCGTGCGTGGCCGCGGCTCGTGCAGGCAGTGGTGGCGGGCCCGTGAGCGCGCTGTGCGTCATCGTGCCGTGCCGCAACGAGGCGGCCGTGATTCGCCGCAAGCTCCGCAACCTCGCGCTGTGCGAGTGGCCGCGCACCCCAGCGCGCCATCGCGTGCTCGTGGTCGACGACGGAAGTGAGGATGGGACGGCCCTGACCGCACGGCAGGAAGCGGAACGGATCGCAGCAGCGCCGTTCACGCTCGAAGTGCTTGCGAATGCCGTGCGGCCCGGCAAGGCAGGCGCGCTGGAGACCGCTTTGCGGGCGACGGGCGAGGCGGATGAGCTGATCGTGCTCTCCGACGCCGATGTCGTGCTCTCCTCGCAGGCACTCATCGCGCTGGCGGCGGAGTTCGAGCGCGATGCTCGTGTCGGGATGGCGACGGGCTCTCAGGTGTTCGTGGAGTCGCTGGCAGACGATGGGACGATTGCGGGCGCCGAAGGCCGAGCGTTGGCAGCCGCGGGCAGCTTCTACGACCAAGCCTCGGCGTTCGTGCGCATGTTCGAGTCGCGCTTCGGACTCGTGTTCAGCATGCATGGACAGCTCATGGCGTGGCGACGTTCCCTGCGGCTCGTGCCGACGCCTGGCGTCGCCGCCGACGACCTCGACCTGATGTTGCAGGCTCGTGTGGCAGGCGCTCGTCTCGTGCGCTGTGGCGCAGCGAGGTTCTACGAGGTTCGGGCTCCACGCGGCGAGGCACGCGGCCAGCAGGCGATTCGCCGCGCGCGCGCCTATCACCAGTTCCTGCGGCACCCGCGCATCGGGGAGCTGCGTCGCTCGGGCTCTTGGCTCGCGCGCCGGCAAGCGAGCTTCTACCTGCAGGCGGGACGCGCGCGCGGTCCGTGGACGGTGATCGCGCTCGGGAGCATCTTCCTCGCGGGCTGGTACATGGGACCGGGGTCCGCGATGGCGGTCGCGGCGTTGAACGGGCTGCTCTTCCTGCCGGTCTGGATCCTGCTGCGCATCGTGCGGTCGCGCATGGAGATCGCGGAGGCGCTCGAGGCACGCTCGCCGATGGGGGAGCGCTGGGAGACAGCGCGCCGATGAGCGAGCGTCGCATCGGCTGGGGAGCCCTGCTCCTCGTGATCGCCCTCGCCTTCGGCCTGCGCAGCCTTGCGGTCGAGCAGCACGAGGCGCGGCATCCGCTGGCGCAACGGCCGGCGATCGACGAGGCGAGCTATGACAGCTGGGCACGCGAGATCGCGGGCGGCGAGCTGCTCGGGAGGGAGATCTTCTTCCAAGAGCCGCTCTATCCGTACGTGCTCGGAGGGGTGTATGCGCTCGCGGGCGACGAGCCAGCCGAGCAGCGCCGCGCCGCGCGTTGGCTGCAGGCTGGCTTGGGAGCGCTGGCGGCGGGCGTCGCCGCAGCGCTGGCCGCGAGGCTCTTTGGCACACGCGCCGGCTGGGTGGCGGGCCTGCTGGTGGCGCTGCACCGACCGTCGATCTGGTTTTCTTCGCTGCTGCTGAAGGAGAACCTGTTCGTGCTCGCGCTCGCTGCGCTCGCGCTCGGCATCGTGGCCACGCGCGCCAAGGAGACGGCCCCCGGGCGCTGGCTCGGACTGGGTGCGCTGGCCGCCGCCGGAGCGTTGCTGCGCGGCAACTTGCTCGTGCTCCTTCCCCTGCTCGCCCTCTGGCCCGTCGGACGAGCCGTTCTGCAGCGACGTTGGAATGCGCGCGTTCTCGCGGACTGCGCCGCATTCGTCGTCGGCGTGGCATTGGTGCTCCTGCCCGTCGCGCTGCGCAACCAGCATGTGGGCGGGCGGCTCGTGCTGTCGACGAGCGGCGCGGGCACGAACTTCTATGGGGGCAACAACCTCGACAATCCCTACGGGCTCGCGAAGGAGTTCGACTGGGTGCGAGGAACTCCGGAACACGAGGCCGGTGACTGGCGTCGCGAGGCGAGCCGTCGCGCGGGCCGCGAGCTCGATGCGACGGAATCGAGCGCGTTCTGGATGAGCGCGGCTCTCGACTCGATCGCAGACCATCCGCTCGAGCACATTCACATCCTGTGGAACAAGCTGCGGCTGACGCTCGGTAGCTACGAGGTGCCGGACAACCACTTCCTCGAGTGGGATGCGCGCTACCTGCCGGTGCTCGGCTGGCCGCTGCCTGGCTTTGCGCTGGTCGGCGCTCTAGGGCTGGCGGGTCTCGCTTCGCTGCTGCTCCTTCGCTCGCGCATGGGCTCCGAGGTCGATCTCGGGGGAGCGGCGGAAGTGGCTGCGCTGCTGGTGCTCTATGTCGCCACGGTCGTCCTGACCGTGACATCGGAGCGCATTCGGCTCCCGATCGTGCCGTTGCTCGCACCACTCGCGGCGGGCTTCCTGCTGCCGTGGTCCTCCGGCGGCTCGCGCTGGTTCACGACCTTCGCGAAGCTCGGAGTGCTGGGACTTGCCGCAGGAGCCGTGCTCGCACCGGTGATTCCGGCGACGGAACGCAGCGAGGATCTCGACGAACGCGACCACAACCTCGCCGTCGCGCTGGTGGAGGAGGGGGACGTCGACGAGGCCGCGCCCGTGGTGGAAGGGTTGCTTGCGCGGCGCGGAGACTCGCCGCGCGTGAAGCTCTTGGCGGCGGACCTCTCGTTCCGCCGCGCCCGGCGATCGCTCGACGGCCTGCCGCCGCGCTCGCGCGTGCCGGCGTCCGTGGGCGAAGACATCGAGCTTGCGCTGCGGCTGCTCGCGGGAGTCTCGAGGCGCGGCAACGCTCAAGAGCGCTATCGCGCGGACCTGCTCGCCGGCGCCATTCGGCAGTACTTGGGGCACTGGGAGCTCGCCGAGACTGGCTATCGTGCCGCGCGAGTGTTCGACGCCGAGAATCGTGACCTACGGCGGCGCCTCGCCGTCGTGGTCGCGGAACTTGGGATGAAATCGAACACGTCCGAGGAACGGTCGCGACGGCTCGACGAGGCCATCGGCTTGCTCGATGGTCTGCTCTCCGAGCAAAACGACGCCGAGCAGAACGACGCCGAGCAGAACGATGCCGAGTTGCGTGACCTGCGTGCGCGATTCACGAGCGCTCGCGACGCGAGGTGACCGTCCCGGTCGCTCCCTACCCAGCGTGCTCGAACTGCAGCGTGTAGAGCCGCGCGTAGATCCCGCCGCGTCGCAGGAGTTCGTCGTGAGTGCCGCTCTCGCGTAGCTGGCCACGGTGCATGACGAGAATCACATCGGCGCGACGCACCGTGGAGAGGCGGTGAGCGATCACGAGCGCGGAGCGCCCCTGAAGCAGATTCTCCTTCGCTTCCTCGATCTTGTGCTCGGTCTCCGAGTCAACGCTCGCGGTGGCTTCGTCCAGCACGACAAAGTGAGGATTTCCCGCCAGGGCTCGCGCGATGGCGAGCAACTGCCGTTCTCCTGTGGATAGCGTCGCGCCACGCTCGGCCACCGGTGCTTCCAGGCCGCCGGGCAGGCGCGCGATGACCTGCGAGGCTCGGCTCGCCTCGAGCGCACGCTGCAGGGAAGCCGCGCTCACGTCCGTGCGCTCCATGACCAGATTCTCGCGCACGGTTCCCGCGAACAAGAAGTCCTCCTGCAGCACCAGACCGAACTGCGCGCGCAGCGCAGAGAGGTCGAACTCGCGCAGGTCGACGCCGTCGATCGTGATCCGGCCCGCGCTAGGCTCGTAGAAGCGCAGCAGCAGGTTGACGAGCGTGGTCTTGCCAGCACCGGTGGCCCCGACGACCGCAACAGTCGCGCCCGGCGGGATTTCGAAGCTCACGTCCTGCAGCACGGGCGTTCCCGGCAGGTACTCGAAGCTCACGTTCTCGAAGCGCACGTGTCCGGCGCGTGGTGCAGGCAGCCGGGCGCGTTCGGGCGGAGGCGAGACGATCGCTGGCTGCGTGTCGAGCACCTGAAAGATGCGCTCCGAAGACGCGAAAGCCGACTGCAGAATGTTGTAGCGCTCGCCCAGTTCGCGCACGGGGTCCAGCAGCTTGTTGACGTAGAGCCAGAACTGGAAGAACAGGCCCACCTGCAGCGCGCCCGAGGCGATGTCGACGCCGCCGGCCCAGATCGTCGCGGCCTGAATGCCGTTGACGACGAGGTCGAGAGCTGGGAAGAACAGCGCGAACAGCAGGATCGTGCGGACGTTGGCGACGAGGTAGCGATCGAGGAACTCCGCGAAGCGCCCGCTGACGCGGTTCTCGCGCCGGAAGACCTGCACTACGCGCACGCCGGACAGCACCTCCTGCAGGTAGCCATTCAGCCGCGACAGGTGTCCCCGTACGTCGCGGTGCGCGTTGCGTGCTCCGCCACGGAACACGAGGCTGACGCCGACGAGCAACGGCATCAGCAGGGTGACGACGAGCGCGAGCTTCCACTGCAGCGCGAACAGCACGGCGAGCAGCACGGCGATGCGGATGAAGTCGAAGCCCAGCGTGACGAGGCCCGACGTGAACATCTCGTTCAGGTTCTCGATGTCGCTGGTGACGCGCGTTACGAGGGAGCCGGTCGGCCGCTTGTCGAACCACGCCAGCTCGAGTTTCTGGATATGTCGGAAGACCTTGGCGCGCAGGTCGGCGATCACGGTCTGGCCGGTGCGACCGAGGTGCGCGACCTCGAGATAGCGGAATCCAGCCATGAGCGCCGCACAGCCCAGATAGGCCGCCGCCCACAGCCACAGCTCGTTCATGCGCTCGCGCGAGACCGGCGCATCGGGCGTGACCGAGCGCTCGGCGATCGCGCCCATCACCGGACCGTCGATGGCGCGGCCGAGGATCCAAGGTCCGGCGAGCTCGAGGGCGAACAGCGCCGAGAGCACGAAGAATGTGCCGGCGAAGAGCTTCCAGTGTGGGCGAGCCTCGCGCGCGAGACGCAGCGCGAGCCGCGCATCCCACACTTTTCCGGCGACGAACTCCTCCGGAGATTCGTCGTCCTCGTCCGACCGCGGCCGCTTGGCCTTGACGCTTTCCTTCGTCACAGGCCTGCGAGCTCCTGCTGCGCCTGTTGGCGCTTCCAGGTGTCCGCGTACCAGCCCGGGAGCGCGCGCAGCTCGGCGTGGGTGCCGCGCTGGACGATGCGCCCCTCTTCGAGCACGACGATCTGGTTCGCGTGACGCACGGTAGAGAGCCGATGCGCGGCGAGGATCACCGTACGGCCATGGCTCGCGGACTTGAGGTTGTGGACGAGCTGCGCCTCGGTCTCGGTGTCGACGGCGCTGAGCGAATCGTCTAGTACGAGGACGCGTGGATCGCGAGCGAGCGCGCGCGCGATGCTCGTGCGCTGGCGCTGGCCGCCGGTGAGCGTCAC
>SXGS01216013.1_pt1 | contig 13801 bp, 12 predicted proteins | sample 3174681 | NCBI WGS metagenome assembly SXGS01 (sample SAMN11356861, study PRJNA531348) | freshwater metagenome | isolation source: freshwater sample F1-80 | place: China: Fuxian Lake, Yuxi | collected 2017-12-25
CCAGCAGCGCACGGCTCCGTCGAGCCGGATGGCAATGCTGTGGGAATAACCAGCTCCGATCGCGACGCACTGTCCGAGGTCGGATGGAATCGACAATTCGCCATTCCAGTTGAATCCCCAACCACGCACGGACCCGTCTAGCGTGAGAGCTAGCGTCTGGTAGTAGCCTGCCGCCACGCCGACACAAGGACCGAGGTCAGGGGGCACCGCACACTGCCCGTAAGCGCTCCACCCCCAACAGTTGACTGACCGATCTTCTCTAACTGCCACATAGTGCTGGGCGCCCGCTGCGACTTCGATGCACGGTCCTACACCTTCGGGAACGATGTTGTCACCGCCGCCGGGAATGCCTGGGTGCCAGCAACGCACCGTTCCGTTCTCCCTGATAGCAACGAACATTCCGCCCCCACCTATTGGACCGAGCCGGCGCACGAGACCGAGGTCGGACGGGACTGGAATGAATCCGCCGTTGTGCCAGACGATCACTTCACCGTTTCCCCGAAGAACTGCGACTGCGGAGCCCCCGCCAGCCACTTGCACCACTGCTTGAACAGGCTCTCCCGCAGGAGGGCCACTGCCCTGCCCCCACGCAACTACCCCGTCCCACGCAGGTGCAGTTGCAGCGGCAAGTCCGCACGTCCCCATGGCAATGACAAACTGAATCTTCATAGCGCTCTTGTCCCCATAGGCTCAGATAGTTCGGATCACGGAACACCTCAGATTGTAACAGCCCTGCATTGGCATCCAAACAAGTTCTCACTCCACCGCGAACCCGTGGCAAACTGGGAGCGTCACGCGAGTTCAGCCTGTATCGCTCTAGCTCCCCCGTCAAAGTTGGGTCAAAGTGGTCAGGCTGCTGCCACGAACTGATGCCATTGCATCGCGGAAACGGTCTTTTCAGCCCCAACGGCGTTTGACTGGGGGTCAAAAGGTCGTGGGTTCAAATCCCGCCAGCCCGACTTGAACCACGCGAAGTCAGCAATGGCTTCGCGTTGTTTTTTTCGGCGTTTCCATCGCTTTCGACTGCTGAACACTGCTGTGTGATTGGGCACCACGGGTGGTCGGGAGTGAACGCGAAATGCCATGCGGGGACATCGCTGCGTCAACGTTGCGTCAGATAGCGGAGCCGACAGTGAGCGCGCGCTCCCGCGGTCTTTCCTAGAGCGGTATCGATGGAAACCGCTGAAACCCCCTGTGAATCCGCTGTCGCGTTATCTTGCGGCAACCTCAGCTTGAACCTTGTCCTTCACCTCACTTCTCATTCTTGCGGAGCCTGTGTGCTGACACTCCAACTTCTCGCACTTTCTCTCGCAGCCCCAAGCATCACTGATGATCCGGAGCAGGCCGCGCCAGCGACACCTCCAGTTGTCGCAACGGAAGCGACGAACAGCGGCCCGACTCCCGACGAGATTCGGGCGATGATCAGCGAGTTCCATGCCTCGCTTGACAAGAAGTTTGAAGCCATCAAGCACCCAACAGAAGCAGAGCTGGACCAGATGCAGGCGGAAGTTGCTGCGGCCGCGGATGTCTTCTTCGCCGAGCACAACCTCATCCTCGAGAAGCTCGGCGACGCGCAACTCAAAGCACTTGAGCCCGTCATTTTCCAGTCTGCAAGGGCGTCCGCCACCATGATTGGTTTGCTCAGTGAGCGCACGAAGGCACCGACCGCTGATGGCTTCAAGGCTGCGGCAAAGGTCGCGATGTTTTCGTCGGTGCAGAAGAGTGATTCGTCGCCATCTTCGAACGCAATGGCACTCACGCTGCTGAGCCACCCGGGCTTCATCGCCGGCTTCGAGAGCAAAGAAGGCGGGGCGGTCTTGAGGCTGCTTGCCGACGCGACCACGGAGCAACTCGCGCCGCACGCCGCGACCATCGCCACGCTCGCCGCGCAGTTCAATCAAGACGCATCGATGGACCTCTTGCGCCTTTCGGACTCGTACTTGAAGGTGGCCGCGGTGGCACTACCCAAGGATCAGTTCGCGGCCATCCGCGCGGCGCTCCTTGCGTCTCTCAATGCGCAGCTCGCCAAGAGTGAGGGCCGCCGGAAAGCAGTGCTTTCGCGCATGCTGACGGAGCTCAACGGAGCGGCAGCGCGCGGCGAACTGGTGGGCTACCCAACGCCCACGCTCACCTGCGATTGGGTGAAGCGCGCCGACGGCACGACGCCGTGGAAGTCGTTGGCTGACCTCAAGGGCAAGGTCATCGTGCTCGATTTCTGGGCGACTTGGTGTGGTCCGTGCGTGGGAAGCTTCCCGAAGGTTGCAGCGTTGCGCGCCGCGTACTCGCCCGACCAAGTGGAGATCGTTGGCATCACCAGCATTCAGGGTGCAATCATGCATCAGAAGCGTGAACGCGTCGAGTGCAAGGGCGATGTTGCGAAGGAACAGGCCGAGATGCTCGAGTTCATGAAGGACATGGGTGTGACTTGGACCATTGCGATGACGGCGGAAGATGTGTTCAACCCAGAATTCGGAGTTCGCGATGTTCCGTTCGTTGTGATCATTGATCAGAGCGGCACGGTGAGTAAGGCGGGGTTGCGCCCAAATGATGACGCCGCGATTCGCGCGGCTGTGGATGAGTTGCTCGCGAAGGATCAGAAGGGCACCGCGACGCCGACGGCGAACAAGGGCTGAGACTGCCCGCAGCACGCAGAGAGAATCATGCGCCCGATGCAAGTCGATCCCGCGAACCCGGGGCCGAGGGACGCCGGCTGACGCAGCGGAGCAAGTAGCGCGAGCTCCGCACGAGCAAGGCAAGAGAAGGAACGCGAGCAGATGAAGAGGCGTTGGCCATCACGCTCCGCCGGCCAGGCGCTTACCCGTCGGGCGTCGTATTGCCTGCGCGAGGGTCACCCCAGCGATGCACCGCCGCGACATACGCTCGCACGGCTGCCGTCTCGGCGTCGCTGAACTTGCTCTCCTTGGCCATGCGCGGGAGGATTTCGTCCCACGCATTCATCGTGTGCGCGAGCACTCGCTCGGGCGCATGGCATGCCGCGCACTCAGTGATGTAGAGGAATCGACCGTGCGCAATCTCCGCGCGGTCTTCATCACACAACACCGTTGCCGAACTGGAGCTGCTCAGCCCACCGATGACAACCTCGGCGGGCGGTGCGAGTTCATCAGTCGTCATGCAGCCGGCATTCGCAAGCAACACAGTGAGCATGCAGACTGAAACGAATGCTCGTGAGCACATCACCGCTCGGCCGCCACAGTTCAAAAGTCCAAGCCGAAGATCATGCGCACCTGATAGTCAACCTCGCCGTCGTTGCTTGTCAGTTGTGCCATCGGCGTAATCGTGAGGTACCAGTCCGTCGTGCGAAAGGAGGCGTTCGGCCCCGCGTACAGATTGGCGGAATTCCAATTGCTCCACGAATCGCCCTCGATCTCCCATAGGAGTTCTGCGCCCAGAGACCAGCTCGGACTGAACTGGTAGCTCGCGCCGGCAGTCTGCTGGAGCTCGCCGACGACCTCGTTGTAGTCCGAACCCTCCCATTTCCCCTCAACGACACCGTTGTAGATGAACTCCCACGGGCCGACATTCTTCTGCAGCAGGATCTTGCCCTCGAGTTTGAAGATCTGCGGCCCGTAAGTCACTTCGCCGTAGAGCGCCGAGCCCAAGATGTCAGTGGTCGGGTCAGTGAGGTTATAGATGAGCTCGAATGCCGTGGATTGCCAAGTCGTGTCGGTATCACCTTGAGAGTGTTGGGTGCGCCAGTTGGAAAAATAGAAGCCGCCTTGCAGCTTGTCGGTGATGCCAAACTCGATTTCTTCGCGGAAGTTGAACTGATTGAACGAGGAGTTCGACTTCTTGTCAGTCTTCCAAGTGACCCACTGTTCGAACTCGACCTCTCCAGCCGCGAGCGTGGTGGCGTCGTAGCTGTAGGTGAACCGACGCTCCCCGGCCTGCGCGGAAACCGTACACAGCAGGAAGGCGAGAAGGGAGCCGGAAAGGACTCTGCGGATGCAAATCGGACTAGGTGTCATTTGGGGGTGTCTCGGCATGTTGGAAGTGGCTATGAACAATAGTTGAGACTGAGTCTCAACCTCAATTGAGGTCGGGAGGATACCGACCCGCTGTCGGCCTGTCAATCAAGGGTTCAGAGATCGACCTCGCAACACCTCGCTCGCGTCAGAAGGCGGCTCAGGTCTTCCCTTGGGTACACCCACCCCAGAGCGCGAAGTCATTGTTTGCGCGCGCCCAAGAGTTGAAGCACCGGGCGCAGAACTCCCCCTTGGTGACTTATCTCAGGGTCTGGAGGCCAAAACTGCTGCTCGGCCACTAGGCGCCGCAGTCGTGCGGTCTCCCTCTCTAGATCCTTCAACCCGCGCACGGCGTCACGGTCCATTTCACCGTAGTCGTCACGCCAGCCTGACAGGGTCACCTCGGAAACCCCAAGCGATCTCGCCACCCCGGCAATCGGCGTGCCCTTCGTGAGGGCATCGTCAGCCTGCCTCAGCTTCGCGACGACCTCCTCGGGACGGCGACGCTTCCTGTTCGAACGCTTCATCGGAGACTGCACTCGGCCCGTTTGGCCGCGAAAGTCTCTCATGGAGGGTGGACCTGTTCAGGACACCCCCGTCACGCGACACGCCCCTCAGGCAGTCTCACAAATGATGCTCTCCGCCGCCGCAATCGCCATTGTTACGGCGGCACATCCAGTCGCCTGCACGGTGATCGATTGTGCGGCGGATCCAGTCGCCGCGACAACTGCTTTCGCACCAGGCCGCAGTCCGTGTTCGGCGACAAAGGAGAGAAACGCTGGCCTCTGGTCCGCAATACGCGCCACGCGAACCCTCGAGCCCGGCGCGAAGGTCGCAAGCGCCGCGCCGCGCCCAACATGAGTTTTCCCGTCAGCGTCGGGGATCGGATCACCATGCGGATCGACGCACGGATGATGGAGGTGGATGGCGAGTGCCTCGAGCACGGCACTCGAAACAGCATGCTCCAATCGCTCGGCTTCCGCATGCACGATTGACCAGTCGAGTTTCAGGGTTTGGACGAGAAATGTCTCGATCAACCGATGACGACGCTGCACATCGATCGCCGCGCGATCGCCCTTCGCGGTCAGTCGCACGCCGCCGAACCGTTCATACTTGACCAGCTTCGCCGCAGCCATTCGCTTCACCATTGTTGAGGCCGTCCCGACGGTGACACCCGTCATGGTGGCGATGGATTTCATGCCCGCTTCGCCCGTAGGCGACTCGCGCGACAGCGAGTAGATCGCCTTCAGATAGTTCTCGATCGCCTCGCTTGCCATCTCGCTGCTCCTCACGGACAGGCTGTGCACAGGGCAGTTGACTCTAGTACCCACGGCTTGTAAGTTTGAACCGTCAAACTTTGTGGAGTCGACCGCCATGTCACTGCGTACCGTCCGTTCAAACTCATCCTACTGCATCCGCGCGAGTGCCTTCGTGCAGTGTGTTCTGCTCGCGTCCACCACCGGCGCATGGGGTTACGCGCAAGCTGAGCCAAAGGACGACAAATCGCAGTACACGCTGTTCAATCCAACTCCTCGCGAGTTGATGCGACCGATGAGTACAGACCGACCGGACACCACCGAGAGTCCCTACACAGTCGATGCGGGGCACTTTCAGCTCGAAATGTCCTTCGCGGACTACTGGTCCGACAATGGCAGCGGCGGCGTGCCAACTTCGAGCGGATTCTCAGCCGCGCCAATGCTGCTCAAGTTGGGCCTCCTCAACCAAGTGGACCTCCAATTCGGGTTCGATCCCTACATACGCGAGACATTGGGTGAGGGTCTCGGCATGAGTTCCACGACAGTCGAGGGCTTTGGGGACATCCTTGCGCGCCTCAAAGTGAATCTGTGGGGCAACGACGGTGGCGACACGGCCTTCGCCCTAATGCCATTCATCGAGTTCCCCAACCCGAATGGCGACCAGGGAACAGTCAGTGTCGGCGGCGGCCTCATCTCCGTCCTCGCTGTCGAGTTACCCCACGAGTTCCATTCGGCGTTCATGGTGGAGTTCGACTTCAATAGCAACGACATCAATAGCAATGCAATCGTTGTCCCGTACCTCGACACCCTTGTGCTTACGGCGACGGTGGGCCGAACGATCCTCGGCGACTTGGCTGGGTACATCGAGTACGCCGGCTTCATTGATCTTGACGGAACCGGTGCGTACCAAGGATATTTTGACACCGGCTTGACCTACGGACTTTCGCCTGACATTCAACTCGACTGCGGTGTACGGATCGGACTCACGGAAGCCGCCGTTGATCTTGGCATCTTTTCGGGGATCTCGGTGCGATTCTGATGCGTGGCACCGCTTTCAGACACCGCCCGGCCTTCAGGAGCAGCATGGGCGAATCCCACAATGCGCAATCGCTGCGCGCACTTGAGACCCAGTGAGCGGCCCCTCGTTGCATCCGTCGAGATGCCGGGCATGAGATATCGCCGTTGGAACCCTCCTCGTGGGGCAAGGCGCGCCGTGTAGGCCGCGCGTCCGCCAAGTCGTTCAGTGGAGCACTTGCGGGTCGAGGGTGTTGGCGTGGGAGTCGCGTGGTCCGCTCGCATCGTTCTTGGGAAGAAACGCTGCGTCGGGCGAACGGTGCCTTCCAGCGATGCGCTATCGCGCAAGCGATGCGCGCAAGTTGGCAATGAGCGGCGCGGGCTCTCTCGTGACCTGCGCCCAGGTCGCGCGCAGCATCGTCCATCCGTCGGCGGCAAGGGCATTCTGCCGCGCGCGATCACTCTCGAACGCGCGTCGATCCGAGTGCGAGGCCCAGCCGTCGATCTCGAGGCACACGCGCTCGCGCGGCCACGCGAAGTCGAGCTCGGCAATCACGCGACCCGATGTGGCGCGATGTTTGTAGTTGGCGGTCCACCCGCGGATGCCAGAACTCTTCAGGAGCGCGGCCATTCGCCGTTCGGCCTCGGAGTGGGTGCCGCCGGATGCGCGGTCGATCAGCCGTCGAATGATGCGAGCGCCCCTGCGGCCACGACCGAGCCGAGTCTTCGCCAATCCGCGCAGCATCCCGGCGTCAATCCAGCGGAGCTGCATCGCGTGATCGAGCAGGGACTGCGCCTCCGAGAAGGGCAGCACCGTGAACAGATCCATGAGGGTGTGGCCCAGCGTGCGAAGCGGAATCCCAGAGTGCCACAAGACAGAGTTCTTGTGGATGGGAGCGAGTCGCAGCACGCGTACACCGTCGACGCGTGGGGCATGGGGCGCAGGCACCACGGCGAGTCGCGGGAGACCGCGGACGCGCATGTTGGTGGGGCGCCAGACATCAAGAGCTGTCTGGCCCGACACCGCGCCGCCCGGAGGAAGTTGCAGCGCGATGGCCCATGCGTCCTGCAGCGCGGTACCGCGCGCGGCAGGCTGAGTCACGACCGTTCCGAAGTGCCATGTCCAGAGCCCGCGCGCGATGCGGCCTCGTTGGGTCTTGTGTGAAACGCCCTGCTGCCGCAGTTGTGCGCTCGTCACAACCCCTTGCTGACGCAGAGAGAGTTCGAGCAGTGCCGGCGGATCTCGCAGCGGACCCCCGCGGCGGGCCGCTGGACTTCCGTGGCCTGCGACGATTCCCACGGCCGTCAACCTAGCGCGGCGAGGTCGCGCTTTCGCGGAGTGAGCCCAAACCTCAGGGCGAACTATGGAGAGAACCGTCAGTTGCAGGGCCAGTTTCCTCCATTGAACGAGGTGGGTCACGCCTCGCAATCGGCAGTGTGGCGGTGAGTGTGGCGGTACTCGTGGCAGTAATCGCGGCAATGAGCCCTCTAGCGCCGCCGAATCCGACGGCGTGGGACTGGATGGACGGGACGACCGGGTATCTCGGTCGGGCGGGACTCCCGAACCAGGTTCACTGATCGACCGACGACTCCATCAGCCCCGGCGCCACACAGACGGTCTACCAGACTGACTCGTGCCTGTAGGGCTACTTCCACGGACGCTGCCGCGTGCAGATGCCCACCGCTCCGAGCATGTGCCAGAACCTGATCGGCGTGCGTCACGCGCGAGGTCGATGTGCAGCTCACATTCCTCTCCGTGGGTGAGGATGGCTCCGTGACCCAGCGCGTGGACGCGAGAGGTGTCATGCGCCGGCACCATGGCGAGATGAATGGCCACCAGGACGCTGCGATCATCGACACGAGTTCGATGCTGGGGCGCGTAGCCCGACGCGGCTCTGATGAATGGCCACTTGTACGGTACAAGTGGCAGGTTGCTTGGAGCGGCCCGGATGGACGGACACGCGACGCGAACGACCACGCGCCGCGAGGCGCGAACTCCATCCCCTCGCCGGTAAGTGGTCCCGACTCTGAGGTCGTTCTTGGGAAGAAACGGTGCGCTGGACGCGCCGATTCTTCTCAGGAACGAGCGCGACGCGGTCGACCCGGCGAACGAGAGGCGGGTTTTTCGCTTGCTCCGTCTATATTCGCAGCGCCGATGCGCACCGAGTTCCTGCCATTCTGCCGACCGTCGATCAGCGAGGCCGACATCGCCGCCGTGGCGGAGGTACTTCGCAGCGGGTGGATCACTTCTGGACCGCGGGTTCAGGACCTTGAGGCCGCCGTCGCATCGCGCTGCGGGGCTTCGGAAGCCGTCGCGGCAACTTCGGGCACCGCGCTGATGCACCTGACGCTGCTCGCCCTTGGCATCGGCCCCGGCGACGAGGTCATCACGCCATCAATGACCTGGGTCTCGACCCCCAACATGGTGGAACTCGTCGGTGCCACCAATGTGTTCGTCGATGTCGATCGTGACACGCTGCTCGTGAGCGCCGAGGCCATCGACGCGGCGATCACGCCGCGCACGCGCCTGGTGATCCCCGTCCACTACGCGGGCGCGCCAGTTGATCTCGATGCCATCTCCGCAGTCTGCGCGCGGCGCGGCGTCACGATGCTCGAGGACGCGGCGCACGCCATCGGCACGAGGTACAAGGGCCGCGAGATTGGCGCGGGCGGCAGCACGGCCACCATCTTCTCGCTGCATCCGATCAAGAACATCACTGCCGGCGAGGGCGGCATTCTGACAACTTCGAACGCCGAACTCGCCGCGAAGATTCGTCGACTGCGCTTCCACGGACTCGCCGTCGACGCGAACGAGCGGCGCCAGCAGGGACGATCTCCGCAAGCCGAAGTGCAGGAGCCCGGCTTCAAGCAGAACATGCCCGACATGAACGCGGTGCTCGCACTGCGCCAACTGCCGAGGCTCGACTCGTTCATCGCGCGCCGCGACGAGATCGCCGCGTCGTACCGGCGCGCACTCGCTGGGATCGACGGCATCACGCCCCTTGCCGATCCGCCGTGGCCGCACCGTCACGCGAGGCACCTCGTTGTCGTGCGCGTCGACGGGCAACGCTGCGGCATCGACCGACAGTCCTTCATGGACGGCCTCAAGTCCCGAAACATTGGCACCGGCATCCACTTCCTCGCCGCGCACACGCAGCGCTGGTACCGCGAGAACCGGCCGCACTGGGTGGGTCGCCTGCCCAACACCGAGTGGAACTCCGAGCGCATCTGCACGCTGCCGTGCTTCCCTGACATGACCGACGAGGATGTGGTCAGCGTCGTTGACGCGATCAAGGAGACGCTGTCTGCGGCGCGAACTGCCAGCACTGGCGCGCGCGCCGCAGTGGCTGCGGGACGACCATGACCGAACCCGCCAGCGTCAGCATCGTGATCCCTGTTTACAACGAGCGCGACAACATCGCCGCGCTCCTTGAACGCACCATGCGCGCCGCGCGCGCGCTCGGCCGGCCGTGGGAACTCGTGCTCGTCGACGACGGCAGCCGCGACGGTTCCACCGAGCTTCTCGCCCAGGCCGCGCGCGACCACGCTGGTGAAGTGAAGGCGCTCCTTCTCAACCGCAACTACGGACAGCACAACGCCATTCTCTGCGGCTTCGGCGCGGCGCAGGGGGACATCCTCGTCACGCTCGACGCGGATCTCCAGAACCCGCCCGAAGAAATCGGCGCGCTCGTCGCGAAGATCGACGAGGGCTTTGATGTTGTTGGCTCCGTGCGCCAGGACCGACAGGACGCGCTGTTTCGCAAGGTCTTCTCCGGGCTCATCAACTTGATGGTGCGCAAGTCGACCGGCGTCACGCTTCATGACTACGGTTGCATGCTGCGCGCGTATCGGCGACGCGTGGTCGATGCCATGCTGAGTTGCCGCGAGCGGCACACCTTCATTCCGGTGCTGGCGAACCTCTTCGCCAAGCGCGTCTGCGAGATCCCCGTCGGCCACGCCGAGCGCGCCAAGGGCGACAGCAAGTACTCGGTGCTCAAACTCGTCAACCTGCAGTTCGATCTCTTGACCTGTATGACCACCGCGCCCTTGCGCATGCTCTCATGGATCGGCGCGGCGATTTCCGCACTCTCGATCGGCTTCGGCGCGCTCTTACTGGCGCTGCGATTCGTGTACGGCCCCGAGTGGGCAGAGCACGGCGTTTTCACGCTGTTCGCCGTCGCGTTTTTCTTCATCGGCGCACAGTTCATCGCGCTCGGACTGATGGGCGAGTACATCGGCCGCATTCACGCCGATGTCCGGGAGCGGCCCCGCTACATCGTCGACCGCGTGGTGGGGGAGACGCTCGGCGACCGCCCGGGCGCGCGCAGCACGGTCACCATCCCGAACTAACCGAAGGAACTCCCATGCGAACCGTTGTTCTTGCCTACCACGAAATCGGCGCCGCGGCGCTCAAGGCGACGCTCGAAAGCGGCCTCGAGGTCGTGGCCGTCTTCACGCACATGGATGACCCGGCCGAGGGTGGGTGGTACGCGTCCGTCGCACGCATTGCGGCCGCGCGCGGCATTCCGGTGCATGCGCCCGAGCGCCTCGACCACCCGATCTGGGTCGACCGCATCAAGGCGATGCGCGCCGATCTTCTGCTCTCGTTCCACTATCGCAACATGGTGCCGTCGAATGTTCGTGCGCTGTTTCCCAAGGGCTGCGTGAACCTCCACTCGGCGCTGCTGCCGAAATTTCGCGGTCGCTGCCCGATCAACTGGGTGCTCGTCCACGGAGAGTCCGAAACCGGCGTCACGCTTCACCACATGGTGGACAAGGCCGACGCGGGCGACATCATCGCGCAGCGCCGAGTCGCCATCGACGATGACGACGACGCGCGAACTCTCACGGCGAAGGTCGCGACGGCCTCGGGCGAGTTGCTCAAGCAGACGCTGCCACTGATCGCCAGCGCCAAAGCTTCGCGAACGCCGCAGGATGAGTCAAAGGCATCGGTCATGGGACGGCGCACTCCCGCGGATGGTCAGATTGACTGGACGAAGGGTGCTGCCGAAGTCCGCAACCTCGTGCGCGCGGTCGCGCATCCGTGGCCGGGCGCGTTCACGCACGCGGGCGCGCGCAAGATCATGGTTTGGCGCGCGGCGCTTGCGAGTGGCAAGGGGCATCCGGGCGAGGTGCTCTCCGCCCAGCCGCTCGTCATCGCGTGCGGCAGCGGGGCCATCGAGATCGTCGAGGCGCAGGCGCAGGGTGGTGTGTGGACTAGCGGCGACCAGCTCGCGCGCGAAATGAACCTCGTGGCGCGCATGAGGCTCGGCGCGCGACCCTCCGCGCGGGCCAAGTCACGCACGAAAGTTCTCATTCTCGGCGTCAACGGCTTCATCGGCAGTCACCTTTCGGAGCGGCTCCTCGCCGAGGACGGCTACGAGGTGTATGGGATGGATCTCCAGTCGGACAACCTTGGCACGCTCACCGATCATCCTCGATTCCATTTCCTCGAGGGTGACATCGCGATCAATCGCGAGTGGGTCGAGTTCCATGTGCGCAAGTGCGATGTCGTGCTGCCGCTCGTGGCCATCGCGACGCCGATCGAGTATGTGCGTAACCCGCTGCGGGTGTTTGAACTCGACTTCGAGGAAAACCTCCGCGTCGTGCGTGACTGCGTGAAGTACGGCAAGCGGCTCGTGTTCCCGTCGACGAGCGAGGTGTACGGCATGTGCTCCGACGAGTGTTTCGACGAAGAGTCGAGCCCGCTCATCACAGGACCCATCAAGGCGCAGCGCTGGATCTACTCGGCGAGTAAGCAGCTTCTCGACCGCGTCATCTGGGCCTATGGCGCGCAGCGCGGGTTCAAGTTCAGCCTCTTCCGCCCGTTCAACTGGATCGGTCCGCGGCTGGATTCGTTGGACTCGGCGCGCATCGGCTCCTCGCGGGCCATCACGCAGCTCATCCTGAATCTCGTTGAGGGCACGCCCATTCTGCTTGTCGACGGCGGCGCGCAGAAGCGATGCTTCACCGATGTGGACGAGGGCATCGAGTGCCTCTTCCGTGTCATTGAGAACAAGGGCGGCTGCTGCGACGGCGGAATCTTCAACATCGGCCATCCCGACAACGAGGCTTCGATCAAGGAGCTCGCCGAGTGCCTCGTGAACGCCTTCGATCGGCACCCGCTGCGATCGTGCTACCCGCCGTTCGCTGGGTTTCAGGTCGTCGAGAGCACTTCGTACTACGGCAAGGGATACGAGGATGTGCAACACCGGCGCCCGAGCATCCGCAATGCCAAGACCACGCTCGGCTGGACGCCAACGATTGCAACGGCCGCGAGCGTCGAGCGCACACTCGACTGGTTCCTCCAGCAGCACGCTCGGGCAAATGGTCTTGCCGCACCCGCAGCGCCCAGGACAATGCCGGCGGCGCGCGCGGTCAAGGCGTAGCCCGCCTCTGCGCCAGTTCTCGGGAAGAAACGGCGAGTGCATCTCCTCGTTTCTTCCCGAGAAGGGGAGTTTCGCGCGCGGCGCGGGCGATCGTCGTGCGCAGGTTGGCGATGAGTGCCCCGGGCTCGCAAGTGACCTGCGTCCATGTCGCACGAAGCACCATCCAGCCGTCGGCGGCGAGAGCGTTTTGTCGCGCGCGATCGAGTTCGAAGGCTCGGCGGTCCGAGTGGTACGCCCATCCATCGATCTCCAAGCACACGCGCGCGCGCGGCCATGCGAAGTCGAGCTCCGCGATCACGCGGCCGGTTGAGGCGCGATGCTTGTAGTTCGCGATCCAGCCACGCAGACCCGACTTCCTGAGGAGCGCCGCCGTCCGCCGTTCGGCCTCCGAGTGACTCCCCTCTGAGGCGTGGCTCATGAGTTGCCGGATGGTGCGCGAACCGGTCCGGCCCTTGCCGAGCCGCGATGGCGCCAAGTCGTGGAGCGTGTCGGCGTCAATCCAGTGGAGCTGAAGCGCACGATCGAGGAGCGACTTTGCCCTCGTTGCGGACAATACGGTGAAGAGGTCCATGAGCGCATCGCCGAGCGTTCGCAGCGGAACGCCCCGATGCCACGCGACCGAATCTGGCAGAACCTCAGTTGGCCGCAGCACACGAACGCCTTGGATGTGGGGCCGAGTCGAGTGAGGGGCGATCGCAAGGCGTGGGAGGTCGCCCCAACCATCGGTGTGTGGACGCCAGAGGTCGAGCGCGGTCACGCCTGAGACCGCGCCGCCGGGCGGGAGTTGGAGCGCGATCGCGTAAGCGTCCTGGATCGCGGTGCCATTGGCGATTGGCCGAACCACGATCGCTCCAAGGTGCGCGACCCAGAGCCCTCGCGCGAGCCGGCCTCGCTGCGTGAATCGTGAGATGCCGTGCCCACGCAACTGCGCACGGGAGACCGCCCCGTGCTGTCGCCGACCGAGGGCGATGAGTGCGGAGGGGTCTCGCAATGGACCCGAGTGGTGCTGCGTTGGCTCAGTGGTTGGACGGGACGGCAAATGCACGGAGGGCGACCGTATCGCCGCATTCGTTGGTTGCCGCAGAATGCGCCGGCTTTTCTTTGCGTTCTCGGGAAGAAACGGCGAGTGCATCTACTCGTTTCTTCCCGAGAAGGAGGC
>SXGS01182370.1_pt1 | contig 13800 bp, 8 predicted proteins | sample 3174681 | NCBI WGS metagenome assembly SXGS01 (sample SAMN11356861, study PRJNA531348) | freshwater metagenome | isolation source: freshwater sample F1-80 | place: China: Fuxian Lake, Yuxi | collected 2017-12-25
AACTTCTCCGGCAACAACTTTCTGCTTGAAGACGCCACGCGAGATATAGAGCCACATGTCACGGGAGTAATCGAGAAGAATCGTATTGATGCGCATGAAGAGATGACTCAGCTCGGCGATGTCGTCATGGGGATTGATCTGAGTTGTATGACGAAGCGGGTCTAATCCAAGGGAACGAACGAAACGTGCACCGAACTTCGGCCAATCGGTATCTGGGTACGCTGCAGAGTGCGCCGAAAATGTACCGACAGCGCCGCCAAGCTTTCCCTGCATACGGAAGGTTTTCAGCTGTATCAATTGTCTCTCCAAGCGATCGGCATACACCATCATCTCCTTCCCTACCGTCGTGGGTGTTGCCGGCTGACCATGTGTAAGACTAAGCATGGGAATACGGCTCCAGCCCTTCCCCATGCGCAAAAGTCCGGCATGAATGGACTTAAGATCGGGGCGGAGCACTTCGCTCAGCGCACGGTGAATCAGGATGCCGTAGGAGAGATTATTGATGTCTTCGCTCGTGAGTGCGAAGTGCAGAAACTCCGCTGCGTTTTTCAGTCCTGCAATCTTTGCAAATTTTGCCTTCAGGTAATACTCCACCGCTTTCACATCATGCCGCGTCTTGGCTTCGATCTTCTTGATCTCGGCTACATCGCGATCACCGAAGCGATCGATAATGCTCATCAATGCTTTGCGCTGCGATGCATTGACCTTCTTGAGCTGGCGAACCTCGGGCACCTCACTCAATGCGATGAAATACCGAATCTCCACTTCCACACGCGCTTTCAGGAGTGCCTCCTCAGAGAAGAATGGTCGCAGCGCATCGACCGAAGATGCGTAACGGCCGTCGAGAGGAGAAAGTGCATGTTGCACGTCTCTAGTATACCAGAAAATGCCTACGTAGCCTTGGTTTCTTTGGCGTCCTTCGCAGGGCCCTTCCCCTCAAAATGAATGAGGAAATCCTCTACAGAAAGGGTCTCTTTTTCAAGCAGAATCACGCAGATCTCCTCGAGCTTCTTCTGGTGCTTTTTGAGCATCCCAAGGGCACGATCGTACTGCTCGTTGAGCGTGCGCTGGACGAAGGTATCGATCTGCTGTGCCTTTTCCTCGGAGTAATTACGCCCCATGGAAGGATCCGTACCAAGGAACATGGATCCTTGGCGCTCACCGTAGGTCACAGGACCAAGAGCACTATCGCCCATGCCGTAGCGCATAGCCATATTGCGAGCGATGTGTGATGCGCGCTCCAAGTCACTGCTTGCTCCTGTGGTGATTTCGGAGAAGATCAATGCTTCAGCGGCGCGCCCTCCAAGAAGTCCGCAGATCTCGTCGAGGAACTTGCTGCGACTCGTGGTGTACTGATCTTCCTGGGGAAGGAACCACGTAACGCCGAGTGCGGACCCGCGCGAGACAATGGAAATCTTATGAAGCGGATCGCTGGCGGGGCAGAGGTGCCCGACGATCGCGTGTCCAAGCTCGTGGTACGCCGTGATCTCCTTCTCGTGCTGCGTAAGCTTGCGCGAACGTCTCTCACCTCCAATAGTCACCTTCTCCACGGCATCATCAATGTCCGCTTGGCTGACTTCCTTGCGCTTGCGCTTCGCTGCAAAGATCGCACCTTCATTCATGACGTTTTCCAGATCAGCACCCGTGAGTCCGACAGTCTTTTTGGCAATCGCCGCTAGGTCGACATCCTTCGCAAGCTTCTTGTTGCGTCCGTGGACTTCGAGGATAAGACGGCGCGCCTCCAAATCAGGCTTGTCGAGGAAGACGCGACGGTCGAAGCGTCCTGGTCTCAAAAGTGCTACATCCAATACATCCGGCCGATTGGTCGCAGCCATCACGATGACGTTCGTCCCCTGCTCAAAACCATCCATCTCTGTGAGAATCTGGTTGAGCGTCTGCTCGCGTTCGTCATGACCTCCGCCGAATCCCGCACCACCACGCTGACGGCCAACGGCGTCGATCTCGTCGATGAAGATGATGCATGGCGCATTGCGCTTCGCACGCTGGAAGAGATCGCGGACGCGCGAGGCTCCCACGCCCACAAACATTTCGACAAATTCTGATCCGGCGATGGAGAAGAAGGGCACACCCGCTTCACCGGCAACCGCACGTGCCATCAGCGTCTTTCCCGTCCCCGGAGGGCCAACAAGCAGTACTCCGCGCGGAATCTTGGCACCGATGCTCACGTACTTCTTCGGGTTTTTCAGGAAATCGACTACCTCCACAAGATCCTCTTTGGCTTCAGCACAACCCGCCACATCTTTGAACCGCGTCTTTACTTGCCGTGTGTCTGCGATGCGCGCCTTGGATTTGCCAAAGGCCATCGCATTGCTCTGGCTGCGGGCAATCCCACGAAAGAGCCACACGACACCGGCGATCACCAGAAGGAAGAAGAGGAGATCGGGGAGGATCGCAAGGAAGAGATTTGTCGTCTCGCGATCTTCCACCTCTACAACTGTCGGATTATTGGGATCGTTCCAGTCAAGCTCGGAAATACTATCGCCATTCTCCTTATAAGACTGAATCACTGCTCCACTTTTGGTTACGGCAAATACTTTGTTGTCGCGAATAGTGATGCGCTCAAGATCTCCGGATGCGTACCCCTTGCTCACTTCAGACAGAGGTACGGTTTTGGCATCCTTGTACGGATCACCGAAACGATCGGGGGAAGATACCGAATACACGGAGAGAAAAAGCAGGCCCGCAAAAAGCAATGCGCTTAAGAGCCATTGCTGGCGGTTACGCTGCGGAGGTGCTGCGAGTGGAGACATGTGTGAAAGGAAGAATACCGATACGACGGCAAAATGAGAAGGAGGTCTCTGTCATCACTTTGAAGTACTTTGCTCTTTGCAATCACCATTGCTGGCTGGAGCAAAAACCTGACCATAGTGATTAATCCTCAACCCCTGTTGGAACGCGAAAATTTCTTCATGATACATGCTCATGAGCCGCGGCTGTGAACGCCAACGTACATAATCGTCTTCACCTTGCCTTACCCGAAGAAATTCCTCGAATTCGCTCATGGGGAAATTATACAGAAAGAGTCACGTAGCAGCAGAAATATGCATCATTTTGCTACAGCGAATACCTTCTCCATTTGGCCTATTTATGCTATAATTCTTAGATTTCTTCACACACACAAATACAGGCAAATTGGTCGTGGCAGCGCATCGAGCGCATGATGCTTGGCTTGTTTCTGCTCGGCAGAATCTTTGTCCTGCATAAGCGCTACGCTACCGTCATCGGGTTTGACCCTGGTGCGCAAATCGAGATGGTGAGCATACTCTCGTGGGCTACTCCCGATACACCAATCCGTGAATCATTTTATGGGTATCACCCCCCCCTTGGATTTCTCATTCCACGGCTACTGCATCTGGCCGGATTTTCCCCGGAAGTGAGCATTCAGCTTGTCTCCTTTGTCGCATCTCTCCTTGCATTCTTCTTTCTCAGAATGACACTGCGACACATCCGACTGCTTCACTCCCCCTCAGGAATCGCCTTTCTCTATATCACTTCGAGTATTCCGATCCAGATATCGGTGAGTACCAGTGTGAATCTCGATGTGCTCATTCTCGCAATGGGATCTGCCGTGCTCTGTGCTTCGGTACATCTGCTTTGGCCTTCCGAATCTTTCAAAGACCAGAAAAACCAGTGCCCGCTCCCCCTACGATTTGGCTGGAGCGACCCGGCGATCCGTGAGCGCCGCTGGAACGCAATCATCGCAGGTTGCGCGACAGTAACAGCAATTGCCTGTGCACTATTAACCAAATTTTCGGGCATTCTGCTGCTTGGTATTCCAGCCCTCGCAGCGTGGTCCCAACCTTTTGAACGCGGATGGTGGAAGCGCTGCTCCATGGGCGCAGTCGCCTGTATATGTGCGGTGGCCATCGCGTTTCCCTACTACTACGGACGGTACTACATACGTGAGGGTAGATTTATTCCGCTCAATACCGAGTGGACGGCGAAAGACGATATCGAACGATCGATTGTGAAGCGTGATGAGGCACCTGTGCGGTTTCTTGCACAGCTCTTCCAACCAACTGCGGTTCATGCCGCAGCGGGACCGACGCACACGGACTATGAAGTAAATCGCCTTTCAGACGCGTGGCGGGATCTCTGGATCCGCAACCAGTGGACCGGGGATACATCACCCAAAGCACTACGGGTAGGACTCCTGTACATGCACCTATTTCCCTGGCTGATCATTGCCGGAGGACTGTTCTTTTTAGAGCGCATACGGCGAAAAGCACCATGGACCCGTCTCGGGTGGATAGTGGTCTCCTTCTCCATACTGCAAGTACTCGCCCTCGTGCAGTACATCTACCGCATCCCGTTTGCAGGCTACGGACCGGCAAAAGGGCTCTACATCCTGCCGACCGTCTGGGGCATTGGGTACCTTGCAGTCTCAGCATTCCACGATGAGAGGCTCGTTCCTATGCGCTGGCGCAGACACATCCCCTTCATCGAGCGTGCGCTCGTTGGTGTGGTTGCCGTCTTTGTCGCCATCAACCATGCGATACCGGCATATTAGGAAGAGAAAAGAGAAGAGAGAAAAGAAAACATGATATGGAATATTTCTCTTTTCTCTTTTCTCTGTTCTCTTTACTCTCTATGTAATGTTTCGCATTCCTACAACCGACGATGGTAAACGCCTGTTGCTGCTTCTGGGACTGGTCACGGGCATCGGCTACTTCACCTACGTTCACGGCTTCAGCAATCCACCGGCATTTTTCTGGGACGAGAACTACCACATCGCCAGCGCACAAAAGTACCTCAATGGCGTGTACTTCATGGAACAGCATCCGCCGCTGGGAAAATTACTGATCGCTGCAGGTGAGGCGATTCTCAATCAAAACCCTCTCGACAACCAGTTCCTCGGTACGGACTACGGCACGCAAATCCCTGCAGGATTCTCGTTTACAGGCTACCGCTTCTTTCCAGTATTGCTTGCGTGGCTCACGGCACCACTGCTCTTCCTCGTTTTCCGCAAACTCACACGATCAGATCTCTTCGGTGCCCTCCTCTCCTCACTCTATCTTTTCGACAATGCACTCATCGTTCATCTGCGTGGAGCCATGCTGGAGCCAGCTCTCCTCTTCTTCTCCGTAGTGACAATCCTTGCATTCCTCCATCTTCGTGAAGAAGAAGATCCAAAGCGATTTAATGGTTTTGCTGCCCTCTTCGGCGCAGCATTCGGGTGTGTGCTCACGACAAAGGTAGTGGGACTGGTCCTCATCCTGCTCGTCCCCGCCCTACTCTGGCATATGCGAAAAAATCGCAATGCTCTTCAGCGGTTTACTGCAATTGGTGGAATGGCCTTTCTTGTAATCTACGTTGGCGTGTGGCAGACACATTTCGCTCTGGGAAAGACGATCAATGCTGAGCTTCCCGACCAGGGCTACTACCAGGCATCTGAAGCATACAAAGCGATCATGACTGCAGGTAAGCAGCACTCCCTACGATGGTTTCCTGTAATGCTCGGGGACTCGCTCGACTTCGTCGGTCACTACAACGGCGGCGTACCACGTCTCGATCTCTGCAAGAATGAGGAAAATGGAAGTCCGTGGTTTTTGTGGCCTGTGGGCGCAAGGTCCATCAACTATCGCTGGGAAACTCCCGATGGCGGACTCTATCAGTACCTCTATCTACAAGTGAATCCTGCAATCTGGTGGTCGGCGCTTTTGGGAATCATCGCGGCAATCGGTCTCCTCCTTGCGTCGTTTGTCTCTGATGCAAAATCGTCGCTTGTGGACAGGCCGCTCCTTCTCACCTTCATGGCACTCTACGGAGGATACATGACAGCAATTTCACAGATTCCCCGCGTCATGTATCTGTACCACTATTTCCTACCGCTCATCTTCAGCTTCTGCATATTCGCGCTCGTGATCATGGAGCTTCGGCGCATGGGACCGTTGGTACTTTCTGCAGCGCGCAGAACTGCTCTACTCCTCAGTCTTTGTATCATCATTTTTGTATCGTTTGAATTTTTCAGACCACTCAGTAACTATGAGCCGATCAGCGACGGTGCCTTTACAAAGAGGGCTCTGCTGGACGTCTGGGAACTGCACTGCACCAACTGCCCACGATTCAGTCCGTTCGTACAAGTCCCCTACAACGGAGGACAGTAAACAGTTGCAAGGAGTACCAACATATATGGAGAGAATATATTTTCGTTTTTGAAACTGACCGTAATGCCATAGAGTATGACGGATGCCAAAGAAGACCACGACAAAAAAGTACTCGCCAAAGTGGAGAGGTTTCCTCACGGGATTGCTCCTCACGGCAATACTATTTTTTGGCCTGATGCTCCGCCTATCCCTGTCTCCTATGGAGGGATACGGATTCGATGTGTCCGTGAATCAAAAATGGTCCAAAAGCGCTGTGGAGCTGGGCCTTGGCGCATCGTACACACAGCAACTGGAAGACAATATGCTCCCAAACTATCCACCTGTCGCCCTTGCGATCTTTGCAACGACAGGATGGCTCTACCGCACAATGGTTTCGCCGGACTTCGACATTGCATCACCTGTCTACGACACATGGATCAAGCTTCCGGCGATCATCGCTGATCTCCTCACCGCAATCGCACTCTGGGCAATTCTTAGAAAGCGCCACTCACGCATCGCTATGATTGCTGCTGCTGTCTACACACTGCATCCGACTGTGTGGTACAACTCAGCAGTATGGGGGCAGAACGATGCGCTCTATACCCTTCCTCTACTTTTGGGGCTTTGGGCCTATAGCAGTCGACAGATGGTGATCTCTGGCTTGCTCCTGACGCTCGCGGTGCTAACAAAATTTCAGGCAATCGCCGCATTCCCTCTTCTTCTACTCTGTCTCCTGCGACCACGGGATACACTGAAAATGATTGCCGGAGGGTGCATTGCTCTTGGGGCAGTCGCAATTCCTTTTGCCATCGGCGGAGGCCTCAGCGATATCATCAAGGTCTATCAATCCGCCGTGGGATACTATCCCCAGGTTTCTCTGGGTGCCTACAATTTCTGGTGGAGTCTCCTTGGAGATACTGCATGGTCACTCGATGACACCGCACTGCTCCTTGGTGCCATGAGCTACCGGACTGCAGGGTTTCTCCTTTTCACTTCGGCATGCGCATGGGTCATCACGGCACCACCCCTTCTGAAAAAAGGACCTGTGCCGGTGCAGGATATTCTCCTGGGTGCGGCACTCCTGTGTTTCGCATTTTTCCTCTTCCCAACTCAGATTCACGAACGGTATCTCTTCCCATTCTTCGCCCTAGCGCTTCCTGCGGCACTGCGTCACCGGTCCGCATTTGCCATCTACGCCATCATTTCCATGGGGGGACTTTTCAACCTTCTCGGCGTCCTTCCATGGGGACAATGGGATCGCTCCATCTTCAGCACGTTCTTCACCATCGACACGGCCATCGCAACGACACTGACAATTCTCTGGGTGGTGATGACCATCCAGTTCAACCGTGAGCAGAAAGGATCTCGCGCTGTATCATCGTAACGACCTCCAGAGCATCCATAACTCCTTGAACATCTTCAGGATAACCGTCGGACTCGCGCCCGTTTGCGTGCCGCGTGTCCGCGGATAATGCCCCACATCCACCTGCTGCCACTGCACACCCGCGCGCCGTGCACGCGCGAAAAGCTCCGCAGTGAACAGTGCTCCCGTTGCATGCAGCGGGCGGACACGGAGCCAGAGATCTCTTCGATAGATCTTCATGGCACAGTTCACATCGCGCACCCAGACTCCGAGAACAACCCATGCAAGAAATCCAAAACACTTTGCATTGATCTTGCGCATGAAGGGGTCGGCACGGTGGCGACGACGGCCGACCACCAGTGGTGATGTACCTGAAACGGCGATCAGTTTCTCGAAATCCTCAGGATGGAACTGGCCGTCACTATCCATGAAACCAACCCATTCTGTGGTCGCTGCATCGCAACCAGAGCGAACTGCTGCACCATACCCTCTGTTGCGCTCATGCGTGACAATGCGCAAATTTGCATATGTTTTCTCAAGATCCTGGAGTACCGCACCCGTCCGATCCATAGATCCATCATTCACCGCGATGATTTCCCCTTCTATACCCTGTGTACGCATCCATGTGTCCAAATCAGCAATGGTGGATGGCAGATTCGCCTCCTCGTTGAAGCAAGGCAACGCTATAGAAAGTTGCATGATGTGAGCATATCGAGATCCGTCTCAGGATTCTAGAAGTGATTTGATGATATTTGTATAGAGAAATACAGGCTCCGGAGAGTCTGTATTTTTCCTCAATGAGGTACTGCCTCGTTCCTAATAAATGCGAACTGTCGCACTCGAAGGTGTAATCAGCTCTGCTCCATTTGTAGGAGCGCTGAGAAAGACATTCACGGATTCATCGCCATCGGCCTCCGCATCGTACAACATGGGAATCATAAAGCTCTTCTGAGACTCCCCTGCCTCAAACGTCAGCGTGCCCGATACAGCGGTGTAATCCTTTCCGGCAGAAGCGGTGCCATTGCTCGTCGAATACTGCACAGTCACTTTTCCACGTGATCCCCCCGTACGCTGTACCAGTATCTCTACCTTACCCTGCGACTCGAAACCATCGTAGGAGGACTTGGAAAACTTCAGAGAACCGGATCCAAATGTCGCTGCCTCATCATCGAACAGTACGACATTTGCCGCCCCCGGAGAGATGGTTACTCCTCCGGTTGGGTTGCTGAGCACCAGCTTGAAATTTTTGTTGCCACCAATACTCGAGTTGGCTGCCACGGTCACAGTGAATGTTTTTGTTGCCTCTCCTGCTGCAAAGCTTACGGTTCCACTCGTTGATGTGTAATCCGAACTAGACTTCGCAGTCCCGTCGGCCGTTGCATACTGAACTGTTACCGCTCCAGCGGTTCCTCCCGTACGTACGAGCGTGACATTCAGAGTACCACCTGCATCAGCAATGGAATACTCCGCTGCGCCAAAGCCCACTGCAGGCGCGACACTGCTGCTACTGGCGCCGACAGAAGTGGCACTCGAAACTACCGTCTCATCATCAATAATTTTTACTTCGGCTGTGGAAGGAGTCCCGATGCTCGCATTGTTTGTAGGAGTACGCAGAACGATCTTCAGAGATTCCGTTCCTTCTGTCAGGGCATCATTTTTTAGCTTGATTGTGAATGTCGTACTCGTCGCCTTGCCCTGGAATGTGAGCACTGCTGTCGCAATCTCAAAATCATCGGTCGTTGCTGTACCTGCTTCCAGAGCGTACTCCACTGTGACTGTCCCCTGATTGCCACCCGTTCGCACGACACTGATATTGGCTGTGCCATCCTTCTCATTGACGGTGAATACCGGCGTGGTGAAGCGGATGGTTCCGTACGGATTCAGTCCAGTAGAAGTTGCAGTGGATGATGAAGAAGACGAGGAAGAAGATGTTGAGGTAGAGGAAGTGGACTGCTCCTCAGATGACGAGCTTTTAGACGAACGTGAGCTTCTTGAAGAACTGCTGGAAGCTATAACCTCACCCGCAAGATCTGCACGCAGACGCTCAAACATCACAGCAAGTTGCCCGCGCGTAACGTATTCATCCGGTCCGAATCTGCCATCTGCATAACCCTTGATGATCCCCTTTTGAAACATTACGCCAATGGCATTGTCATAGTAGGAACCCGCTTGGACATCGCGAAAGACGCTACTACCGCTGATGTTTGCAGCAGTGACAGTTACTCCGGTTCCGAGAACAGCTCCAACAGCAACACACAGAATATGAGAAATGCGAATCTTCAACATAATAGAGGGGAGGAATGCGGTGCATGGTAGAACAAGAATCATGGATTTTCCATTGCCACTGCTGGAAGCGCAGGTGCAAATACTAGGGGCACACAATTACCGAAAGCCGGCTGCTCGCGCCTGTTCCTCTGAAAAGAAGTAGATACGATTTGCAGGAGTGAGGCCCTGCGCCGGGAAAGAGCCAACCGGATAAAACCTCTTTCCTTTTTTGGATGCGACAAAGAGTGCACCAGCAGGAATATCGACAGTTCGCACATCGGTGCGTAGTACGGAAGCGGGTACCAGAAATGCACCACTGGCATTGGGAACAACAAGTTCATCGCCGATGAAGAAGCGAACATCGCCGCGCACATATCCGGCAATCTTTCCATCACGCACTCCCTCCAGAACGAGGGTACAGACTGCAGGACGGGTATCGGGAACTAAAGCCAAAGGCTTGGCGAATGCAGGAGAAGCCCATGCATTGCTCCAAAGTATTGTGAGCGCAAGCGACGCCACGAGAATGCCGACAACAATGATACGCATACAAGAAGCGTGCTCTGCGAAACAATCTGAAGCGATATCCCTCTATCTCTTGTTAGATGCATACACGGGAAATATCGCTCTTAGAAAACGAAATACTGGTTCCACCGCCACAAAGAACACTATGGCTTCGCCGAAGCGGGTGCTGGCGCAGGAGCAGCAGGCTCCAGCTGCACAGGTACAACATCGAGGATGATATTTTTGTCAGGATCGTACAGGATTGCACGATCCGTAGTGACGACGAGATGATCGCCGTTCTCCGCTTTATTGTAGAAAGGATTCTTCTTCCGAAGCTCTTCCACATTCACGATGGTCGCGACCGTGGGCTCAACCTCAGTGGAAATCGCCATGTGCTCCTGTACACGCTTAATCACTTTTTTTGCAGCCTCCCTGTTCTGGCTGTTATTACCCTGCAGCTGCTCCAAGCGAATCGTGAGCTGCTCAAGCTGCTTTTGGGCTTCCTGGCGGCGCGTTTCAAGAGTGACAACGAGAGCAATAAGAGCGATAACGAATGTGAAGGAGAGGAGCTTGCGCATAAATGCTGGAGAACGCGGAATAAAAAAACCGCACTCAGCCTACGAAATCCGTAGAATTAGGGCAAGTTGTCAGCACTTGTGCATTATTGGTTCAATGACGGGGTATTATTGTGATTCTGCAGCAGGCTGACTCACTGGAACAGAAACATCTTGCACAGGAGCAGGCGGAATTTCTGTCGTGACTTCGGTACTTGCTTCAAAATCCTCGACTGGCATTTCCTCTACTTGCCGCTCTCCAGAAACACCTTCTTGCACTTCAGGCTGGATTTCTTCGGCTATGGGTTCGAGCGCATCCGCGGCGGATGATGCTTCACTACTTTGTGAAGATGTAGTTGATTCTATTTCCTGCTGCATTGCAGAGCGAACACTCTCTGCTGAACTCTGAGAAACATCAGACACCGGAGATGTGTCCTCCTCTTCTGTCTCTACAGAAGATTCCTGCATGACTGCCTCAAATCCTTCGGGGAGGGTAAGCGCTGGAGTGAGATCTGGCCGCCATAGGAATTCAATAGTGAGATCGGGGTGCGTCCAGACATGTTCCGAATGGTAGCGGCCACAGCTGAAGGGCTGACCTTCACTATCCAGCTGCACCTGATTACGGATACAGGCATTCCAAACGGTGTTACTGGAGAGCGGATAGCCCGCTGCATCGACCGGGAAGGCAATACGGCGGATGGCAGATTCCGTTCCTTCCATGATCTGTACACCGTCGGCAACGAGTGCATGCCAGGAGAAGATGATCGGTGTACTTGCCGGCTCACGCACTTCGATGAGGAAGCCCGTCGCCGAAGTAGCGCGGATGCGATGCGATGCAAAGCTGTCGCTACTGACAGTGATTATGGGAATATTCTTTGGATCGAAGGCAGGATCGAAGGTGACTGTTACACCTGTGCCATTTTGAGCAATCAGAGCAAATCCGGCCTGATTGCCGCTCATCACCAAAGTGCCACTGAGTGTGAGCGATCCTGAGAGCGTGAGGTTTCCCTCGATGGAAACATCGCCTCGGAAGAGCGCCATACCCTCGATGGTAACGTCTCCGAGCACATACAGCGCATGCTGAACGGTGAGATCCGTGAGATCGAGAGTTGATCCGGAACCGATGGTGAAGAGGTTGCTGTCTGTGGAGTGTGCAAATACCTCTGGATCGTAGGCAATGCCATTGATGATGAGCTCACCTTCGATGACGGTACGACCACGTAATGTGGTACCGGAGGAAAATTCCGTAGCGGCAGCATGTGTCTGCGGCTGCGATTGCAAATCCGTCACGTCAGAGGAAAGTGAAAGCAATGCACCGGAAATTCTGCTGACAACGGATTCTAGTGTGGAGAACTCTTCCAATCCAATGTCTGACGTATGGTCGGAAGCAAGGCCCAAGCGCGCCACAATCTCCTCCACTTTCGAACGTAGGTCGAATGCGGAAAGTTGCGAACGGAATTCGCCGGCAACCGCAGATTCAAGATCCAGACCTGCCATAGCATCGTTCACCATAAGCTGCACTTCGTCAGCAATCTCCATGGTGGCAATCGTTTCCATGATCTTGTCTTCGACAGCGTCCACCGTTAGAGAAGAATTGCTGCGGGCAACGAGAACATTGATGGTGCCTTCTCCGGATGCCAGTGCTTCGAGGGCAACACCAACGGTGGGCTCCCCTGCCCTAGCTTTGCGTGCATAGCCGGGGATGGAGGCTGCGGTGAGAGCGTCACCGGAGTGGATGATGGCACCACTTTCGACAATGACCTTGGCAGGGAGCTGACCGATGAGTCCGATGAGAGCGTAGCCAGGAGGGATGATGCCATCGGCACCACCAATGCTATTACCGATGAATGCTGGGTTGGTGGAAACAATGCCCATGATGTTGCTGTCGCCATCACGTGCACAGCGCTTCACTGCATTATTGCGGGTGATGTCGATGCAGACGATCTCGCCAGCTTTGAGAGGAAGGGCCCCATGGAGTGATCCGCTGTCATAGAACCACTCGGCGTAGTCGGCTCCAGCACTGCTGTAGGGCTGGTCGGAGAATGTGGCACCGGAAGCGTTGATGCGGAAGACGCGGTTATCCACGCTTGTGGCATTGGATTTGATCAGGAACACCGTGCGTGCACCGGTACCGGTTTCCGTATCGATGAGGAGCGAAGGCCTGTTCACATTCGATCCGCTCGTTGTAATGAGAAACTGAGCATCTGTTCTGAGAGTACTACCGGATGTGCGGTACAGGTTCGTATCAAAGACGCCCTGATATCCAAAGAGAATGCTCGGGGCGAGAGCCTGCCGACCGTATCTGTCCTGTGTGTAACTCTCGAGAGCGAGAATGGAGGCACCGGAGGAGTACAGATATGCACCGGTCTGGTACTTGGCAGCAAGGACAGAAATCGCACCGGACCCTCGTTTGATGAGCGATTCCACAATAAGGTTGCCGGAGGAGGAAAGGGTGTCCATTGCGAAGAGTGTTCTACCGGATGCCGTTCCGATAATTTCCAACTCTGTATCAGGAGCTGTGGTCAGAATACCTATGCGATTATTCAAAGCATCGATGGAGAGCGTGTTCGTATCGAAGGAGAGACCGTTTGTGCCACCGGAGAGGACGAAGTTCGTGTCATTAGCGAAAGTCCAGGTAGCTGAGTTGATGGTGACGGCATCGCTGGAGGCGTCACCGATGGTGAGGGTTCCTCCATCGAACTGGGCGTTGCCGTCGATCTCGAGAGTGTTAAGGACATAGAGATCATCGGAGAACTCGAAGCGGTCAGCGGTATTGGCAAATGTCAGAGTTTCGGGGGAGCCATCACTGCCAAAGGTAAGGACGGCGTCTGCTGCTCCGTTATCGGAGTTGATGGTGAGATTGGACTTTGTGGAAATAGTTCCATCCACAAGCAGTGTTCCTGAGCCGAGAATTTTGTCAGCACCGTAGAGAATGCGACCAGAGGAGGTACCGAGGATTTCGAGGGAGGTGCCGGAGAAGGAGGGAGAGAGAGCGAGGAAGCCGGAGGCG
>SXGS01185890.1_pt1 | contig 13800 bp, 16 predicted proteins | sample 3174681 | NCBI WGS metagenome assembly SXGS01 (sample SAMN11356861, study PRJNA531348) | freshwater metagenome | isolation source: freshwater sample F1-80 | place: China: Fuxian Lake, Yuxi | collected 2017-12-25
AGGCTCCTCACCAACAGGTCCGAAACATGCGCGCAGATCCCTGTCCCGCTCTTCAGCCGAAGGTCGCCACGAACTGTTCAAGATTTACTACACCCCAATGCGGACTCCTTGAAACCCATTGGGGTGGTAACACCGTTCGTGGGACCCTACTCTGCCGACATCGTTGCTACTGAAGCGTCATCCAACGCCAAGGTCGTCATCGAGAACCAACTTGAAAGGACTAACCATGATCACCTAGGAAAAGTCCTGACCTATGCCTCTGGTCTGGAGGCCCAAATCCTCATCTGGATTGCCAAGAAGTTCACCGAGGAGCATCGGCAGACCTTCGACTACCTCAACGAGTGCACGTCGGGCCGCCTCAGGCTATATGGGGTGGAGATAGAGGCACTACGGATTGGTGACTCCATCCCAGCGCCTCATTTCAAATTGGTTTCCAGCCCCAACGATTACGTTGCCGCCACCCACAACGCAGATACGAGCCTTTCCGATACCAAATCACTCTACCTAAGATTTTGGACGGCCTTTCGCGACTACTGCCGTGCCGAGGGGGAGACATTCAGCCTCCAAGCGCCGAGGCCACAGCAGTGGTACACAGTAGGCATCGGCCGGAGCGGGTTCAGTCTGAGCCTGACCGTCAGTACGATGTACAATCGGCTGGGATGTGAGCTATACCTGCGAGGTCCTACCGCGAAGCAGGCCTTCAAGCGGCTCAAGGAACAACAAACTGATATTGAGGCCAGCCTTGGCTCGATCGATTGGCAGGAGCTTCCCGAAGGCCAAGATTGTCGAGTCGTGGATTACTTAAAAGATTTCAACCCCGGCAACCAAGTGGACTGGGAACGAGGATTCCGCTGGCTCAAGAAGCGCGCTGATGAGTTCCGAAACACTTTTGGCCCACGCGTCCGGGGGCTGTCGCTGGATACTGAGGAATAGTCGGGCTTTTGGTACCCAATCACCACGGCGCTTCTGTGCATCCTCGAAATTGCCACGCGCCCCCGTGGATTGCTAATCCCATGAAGAGGTTCACGATGAATCGATCAAGGTGACCGATGAGAACTCGCCCATATAAACTGGTTTCCATTTCTGAGACCCTTGGCTAGTGTTACTTTATGCCAAGAATCGAGCATTCTGTGCCCGGTCAGACCCACAACTCGTTGTCGCGTCGTAGAGCCCGACAGGTGAGGGTGATGCAGTATGTACGCGACGTCGAAGTGGCTTCGATCGCCCTTCAACTCCGACGAGAGCGGCGAGGACTGGAACGGCTCTTGAGCGATGCGATGAAGAAATCGGACATTGCTGCGGTGGCCTCGCTCCATTCCTGTCTCCACAAAACCCGAGATCAACTTTTGAGGCTAGCCCAGGTTCCGAATGCGCCATCGGGAGGGCGAACCAATGGACGTCGGTGCCAACCCGTTTTGGACATTGATCCCACAACGTTCGATTTGGTGGTTCCGGACACCGTGGAGGAAAGTCCCTCGTGAGGTATTTGCGAGTCCAATTGTGCAGCTCTTCTTTAATAGCGTTTGTCAGAGATTGACAGCGGTTGGCAGCCTAACCGCGCCAAATACCCGGCATTAGGAGTGAGTGTACCGCTGATTCATCGGCTCAGGAAGACCGACATGCCCAGACTAGGACTTGCGCTCGGCAGCCAGCTTACTGCAAGCGTCTAACTTAGTATTTGCCAAGCATTGATGATCGCCTTCCCACTCACCGACGGAACTCGTTGGTCTGCCGAGAGGCGCAGCTTCAAACGTATGACCACTGATGCCATGAAGCGGGCTGACGTGGCTGCGATTTCAACGGTTCACGCCTGCCTGCACAAGACGTGGGGGCAATTGATGCGTTTGGCCCAAGTTCCGAACGTGCCGACATCGCGAGGGATCCAAAACGCGAAAAATGGGAACGACTTCGATGTGACCTTGATGGATTGCATTTCCGACTCCGAATTGGCCGAGTATTCACCAGCTTTAGTCGAGGCGGTCAACGTCGGATTCGGGATTCACCACGACACCTGAGAGAGAGTTCCCATTGAATGAACCTAAAAATGAGCGAGCGCGGCCAATGGACGTCGCGGCTTTACACACATTCGACGCGGTGTGGAGGTCGTGGAGGGGTCGGTTTGAGATAAAAGCAACACTCTGGCCAATGGTACCAGCGCGAGTGGAGGGGTGGAAGCCTCCAAACGACATCTTATGTAGAGAAAGTGTATGTGTATTAGGTAAAGGTACTGCCCGGAGAGTTCCACAATTCCACAACCCTTGGTATCATTGATCAAAGTGTTGCTTTTAGCCTTCACTGGTGGTCTCCACGCCTCCACACCCCGGCGACGGTATGCTGAATACCTCGGCCACGAGGTCCGCTAGGATTGCGATTTCAAAAGCGGCTCGGTTCGCGCTGATGAAGTCCTCTTCTGCTGGCGTGGCGTTTCTAAAACAATAGCCTCCCTTCAGCCACTGAAATTCAACGCGGCCTTCGCTGGCGACTTGCATCCACCCCCCTCCCTCTAACCGCACGACGCCGCTACCGCGAGCGATTGCTAGCAGGATCCGGCTGCGTTCAAGAGGGTTCATTCCATTCCGTTGATCGCGATGCGGCTGTGGTAGGTGCCAGTGGCGGAGTTTCCGGTGGCAATTCTTCGGGACGGGACGATGCCATGATCTGCCATTCGTTATGCGCCCTGGTGCGGAAAAGCTTAAAGCGCTCCGGCACTGAGCGCGACAGTCGGCCAATGTAGGTGGCGCACGCATTTCTGAACTTCAGGAGGTGTCCTAGTTCCGAGCTGCGGGGCGAGTTACGCAGCTCTCGTTCCAATGCCGCGCTAGTTCCTCTCCACGTTTTGCGAGTTCCGTTTCCGAAAATCGCGTCGTCGATCAGTTCAAGGAGGTGCGCTTCGGGTGCCATGGCAGAAAGTGCTGCGGTGAGAATTGGATGCTGATACGCGCGCACCCCGCACCTTGGATCAACCCATTCAGTTGGCACCTCAACACGATCGATTTGGTACGCCAAACCCGCCAACTCTTCGTCAGCCAACTGCCTCAACCACTCCATTTCAGTCATTTGAGGCGGGACTGGGCGCGGGACGTATTCACATTTTAGAAGCATCAGCTTATCTAGCAGTGACTCGTCGAGTGGCGGGAGCACGAGGAGGTTTTCGGGTTCATCATTGATCGAAATTGAGAGTGCCCACCGAGGGGCGATACTTAGGGCAGCCCGGCCTTTTGCGTGCGCGGATTGGAGTTCTGCGAACAGCATAGTTTTGATTGCCGAACCAATTGCACGGCGGGAATGGTAATCTGTCTTTGGCGCGTCGTCTTCGATGGCTAGGTGTTCCATGCCAATCAGGTCTGAGTTGAATTCAGTACCACCACTCATGAATCGCCACGGTTTGCCGCACCGCCCGCCCAAAAGCCTTGTGATGAGACTTTGCAGATAGCTTTTGCAGCACCCGGGCGGCCCTACCAATGCGAGGGCCTGTCCCGGCCGCCACCTATTCTCGAAAATGGCCTTCCGTCTGAATTTCAACCAGCACAGTAGCCGCCGATATTGCTGGTCACCGAGCATATTCATGAGCAGAAGCTGTAACCTTTCACATGCAGTGTCTGTTCCAGCCAGAGGCGTAGCGTCTGAAGTCACTAGGATCCGGTTTCCGCAAATCACATGGACACCGATGGGCATCCCGGCAACTGCCCCTGCGAATATGACGTTCTCCTCGATTTGTAAACGCATTAGCTCTGCGTCCAACCCGTTCAGGCCAAATTCAACTTTACAGTTTTCGAAACCTGAATGTTTCAACAGACGCTTTGCGCCTTCCTCGTTGATCCGTATGTACTGCTGATGCGCGTCCCGTGTCCACCAAGAGCATGCACCGGAATCATAGAGTATCTCGTTTTTGCAAGTTTCAAAGCTGTTGTCCTTTGCTTCTCCGCAGTCCGACTTCAGTCTGTCCCCACTCTCAACCACTCGATCTATACCGTGTTCGTTGACCGTGCTCGTTTTATAGGGATGCGTGCTTGGTTTCTTCTGAGTTGAGGTGCATGTGCGGCTTAGGCACCCTGGTGCGCCACGCCAACCGGCGTCTTTGGCCATTTTGAACAGCGTGGCAATACTGACGCCTCCATTGGGTTTCATTCCATCCCAAGTGCGCCGTTGATCTGCCTCGTCGTACTTCTTCGATCCGGCACTCCATTCGCACCAAACCTCGTATCCTCGTTCACCCCAGTGCAAAGAGTGGAGTGCGGCACCAACTTTCCACCAGTCCGTCCGGTCCTCGCACGAAATATAATGTAGGGCGCTTTGAATTCTTTCTTCCTCCCGTGCGATGGCGCGAGGGTTTTGCGTGGCGGTTCGATGGACGTTTGGCTTGCTGCTTCGTGTGCTGGTGGAATTCCCGGTCTCGTTGGGCGCGGTGTTGATGACACCTGCCACCGGAGGGGCACCACTAATCTTCTTGTTGAGCACCAGCTTGAGCAGCCATGCCGGGAAAGGCGCAGGTTCCATCTTATTCACAAGTGCGTAGGTTCCGTTCTCGATTTGACTTGGAGGAACTATGACATAGCCGCCGTCTCCTCTTATATCGAGTCCAGAGCCGGGATGGTCTGTATTGCACGCAACCTCTCTGTCCGGCCATCGAAAGACAAGGTGTCTACCGCCTCGCGGCGTCCTCCATGCCAGCGTCTCCGGCAGCGTTTCACCCTGCTCGGACTGGAGCTCGCGTAGGGTAGCTTCGCCATTTTTTCCCTTCTTGAGGTCCATGTCCACGTCGAGGACAACCCATTGGGAGCGTCTTCCGGTAGGTACTCCTATCGCCGCGTCTGGATATTGTTTCCACCAGGCTCTGATCTGCACTTCGTCTGTGGTGGCGTCTATAAAACCGCGGTTGGTGAGTGGGGACTTTGCCTTCCTTGGCTTCTTACCAGGCCCCATATCCTCAGTTCTGTGTCGGCACGGGAATACTGGCAAACCTTTACTGGCATAACTTAGCGCCGCTTCGAGAATCGTGCTCACAAATTCAGCTCCTCGCCGCGCTCAACTCGCATTTCGGCTTTGAACTGTTTGAGCGCCGCGCGCGCCGCCTTCGCGGCGAGGCAGTTCACGCGAGTTCTCGGATCCACAGCTACCGCGAAGGATAAGCCGTTGTCGGCTGGGTTTGAGTAGCCGCAATGGCATATCACAAAGCCGATGTCGTTTTCCAGAATCTGGACGACGGATCTGCCTGTTGCCTCATGTTGTTCTCGCGCCGTCCGTTGCAACTCGGTGAGTTTGTCTCCAAGAAGGAGCTGAAGGAATATGCGAGAGGCAGGACAGTCGTTGTCCGTGCCGGTATTCAGAATGGAGCCATCCGCTTTCGGGCTGGTTTTCATGGCGACTTTGGTTGGCGCCGGAACCATCGTGGTCTAGGCTGCGCGGTTTTAGTAGCACAGCGCGTCGCGACGGAATCCCGGCGCGTTGTTTATTGATTTGCCTCCCGCTCACATCGCTCGACGAAATCGAGGATGCTTCGAAGATGAAACAGCCGGACGCCCCGAATAGCACCGGGTTCCCGGATGCTCACGGAACGAATCCGACCTTTGGCCGCTAACTCATAAAGTTTTGGGCGAGTGAATCCGGAATATTTTTCGGGACCACGAATTGGGCCTCGGATCCAAATGGGTAGTCCATTGGCTTGGTCTGCGACTATCTGCGCGACTTTCGATTCCGCGCAAATTTCACCCTTAAGTCTCTTGCCGAGGGTGGTTGCCGGCGAACTGTGAACGTTTTTCAAGCTCCCAACGTCCAGCAATGTCAGTGAAAAAGACCGGACACTTAGGCGGATTTTCTCATTTCGCGGTTCGGTACTGAAAAAGCCAGAACAATGATTTGTCCCGCACGTGGGCTACAATTTGTAGCCGAACTTTCCGATCGGTTTTGCTGTAAAGGCCGAAATCCCTGCTGATTTCCGCGCTTGACCATCCGGCCGAGACTAGCCGCGACACCATGGGGCGGAGCCGTTCTATGGGAAGTGCGGTGCCCCAGCCCATCCCCCTATCGAATGTTCGCGGGTGAAGACAAGGTCCGATGGTCCGGGATGGTCGCGGGTTTGGGTTGGCTGCATCCCCACCCCAAACTGGCTTGAGGTGCCGTCCTCCTCCATCACGAGCGTGCTCAATTTGGGCAATCCAGCGAGAGCGGCGGGTGCCAGGCTTCAGGTTGAGTCGGCGACGGATCTTCCCAAGAGTCCCTTCATCGAGTCCACTTTTCGGCCGGATTCCCAGCCAGTCGATCAGATCATTCAAAGCCCTGTCCGAGCAGATCGCCAAAGGCAGTCGGTCGGGAAGTTGGGTGGGGCCGACGATCCAAAAGCGAACGAAGTTGTATCGAATGGCGACGTCGGTGAATTCTCTGTTCTTTGTTTCGCTGAAATATTTATCACCGGCTAGGCCGCTGCGGAGGAGTTGGTCAAGAATCAGCCGCTTTCCGCGCCAGGGCCCCTTTCCCATCCTTAACTGCAATTCAGCCCGTTCAGCAGACTCCGCGGCAGCTGTGAAACAGCGTGCGGCGTCTCCAATCGGTCCCCATGACCCAAGGGCGCGCCAACGAAGTGGCGCCGGAGCGTCTAAGAATTCTGCCTCGACTGTTCGGCAAATGTCTTCTGGAAAGCATCTTCGGAGGAAATCGCCAATCCACCAATTGGTCTGCCTCAGGTCGAGGATGGGCCATTCATGCAACCAACGCCTGTCGGGGGCTATCTCGTTCACCGCTTGCAGAGTCTAACAACGTTGAGGGTTGTCAACGACGTCTCTATTTGTTCGACGTTTTGGATGGTGAGACTCGAGCGTGTCCACAGTTAATGTCATCTTGGCTTGCAAGGAAACCGAGCGCGCCTGGCACGTAGACGGTTGGGTCGTCTGCCCCAGACATCCTGTGAAAGGGATTGCACCGGATTCAACTGCTCGATGGGTTCAGGCGATTGGAAGACTTGAGGGCACCGCCGGGGAACCGATTGAATCAATGAAGTGCCTTCGATGTCTTGTTTCTCACCACGTCGGGCAACAAGTCTGCGGCTCGTCGGAGTGATGCCGTCTCGATGTGCGTGTAGTTCGCGCTGATTGCTGGCGAGTCGTGGCCAATGAATTCGCGGGCGACCGCATCACTAACGCCGGCATTCTTCAGGAGGCTGGTCGCGGTGTGGCGGAGTGCGTGGAACGAAAGCTCCGCTTGCTCGTGCCGGACGCTGCTCCCTTCGCCGGTCTCTCGGTATTTCCGCGCCTTCGCCAATCCAGCCGCCACGAGGATCCCGTGAAACTGCTTCGACATCCGCCCTTTGTGGCCCGACGCCGCGTAGGTCATGGCGGCGGTCGGGAACAGGGGTGACTGCGGGTCCTCGTCAGCCGGTAGTGTCTCGATGAACCGCACGAGGGGCGCTGCGAGCGGCAGAATCTGTCGCCGACCGGTCTTGTTGGTGACGAGGCGCAGTTCTCCTCGCTGCAAGTCGAGATTGTTCCAAGTTAACTGCGCGATGTCTCCGAGCCGCTGGCCGGTGTAGAGTCCGAAAAGGATCATACCGCGCCACTCATTGTCTGCGACTTCAAGGATTCGCCCCAGTTCTTCGAGCGTGAACGCGCGACGCTTTGATTCCCCCTTTCGCTTTAGAAGGGTCACCCGTTCTGCCGGGTTTTCGTCAATCAGTCCGTCCCGTCGGGCTTGGTTGAAGGCGGCGCGGAGGATTTTCAGGCTCGTGTTGACTGTATTCGCGGAAACCCGTTTCGAGTATTCGTCTCGGAATGCGGCAACCTCACGGTGGGTCACGTGGGTAATCTGCCCAGCGGTCTTCGACCCAAGCGCTGCGAGGAAATGCCCCACCACGATGCCGTATCGCTGGTGGGTCTTTTCACCTGCCTCAATCTCTTTCCGTTTCAGCCACGAGGCAAAGAAGTCTTTAGCGGTTGAACTGGGAAGTTGGTCGGAGTTTGCGAGCGCATAAATGTCCGCGATGACTTTTCGAGCCTGCGCCTCGATGAAACGGCCACTGCGGGCGGCGGTAGCTGAATCCTCAAATTGGTTGGCGATCCGCTGGGCTTCACGCCTGTCTGTGCTCTTGGTGCTGCGTTGGGTTCGGGCACCGTCGGGGAGGCTGAAGCACGCGATCCAATACGGGGAGTTGGGGAGTCGTCGCAACGAGGCCATAATTATTACAACAGAAGTTACAACGTTTACCTGTGTCAGGCAAGTTCAATAATGTCAGTTTCGTTAGAAATGTGCTGTATTTCGAGATTGAATTTGAATCGTGAGTTCAAATCTCACCGCCCCGACCATCTCTCCCTCAAAGACTTACGATGTTTGAGGTTTGGGCGGAGCAACCGGGGTGGCGAACCTCCATGAGCTCGACACTGCCTTGGCGTGCTCCTGCGTGAACGCTTCGCCCAAAATGGTGCTGCAATTTGAATTGCCCGATCTGCCTTCTCTAGATGCCGAGCGTGACGGCAAGAGGATGAAACTCCCTCGAGTTGTTTCGATCCGTCTCACCCGATCTCTGAATCAGAAAGTGCGACTGCGAGCCCTGTTGGAAACGTGGCATGGTCTGGCGCTTCACACCGACCGAAATTGGAAGCCCTGGACCTTGGAAAGCTGTTGAGCACACCGGCTTTCGTTCAGGTCATGTACGAGCACAAACCCGATGGTAAGACCTCCGCCAATATCGCCAATCTGATGCCAGTATCAAAAGGTACATCGAAGCCAGTAGCCACCTCGCCAACAACGTTGTTCAGTGTGGACCAACTGGAAGCCCCACAGGATTTGGAGGAAGCCAAGTTGGTGCCTTGGATTGCGGAATTGGTGAAGACCAATCGCGAATACGAATGCTTATTGGCTCGTTCAACCACAAAAATGCCAGCATCTCCGGTAGCTGCATCACTGGGGTACCAGTCGGTGACGCCACAGCCGAGGACGACGAGCCGTTCTGAACCTTTCAATTCTTTAGTGTCTTACCACCAACGACACTGGCCGTGCCCATCTTTGTTGGGCACAACGTCGAGTGCGACGTCTGTTTCCTGTTTCAACGGTGCGTTGTGCTCGGGATTCGTACGCCGATTCCGCTCTCCCCCGAGAAGGTGCGTACCGCTTGCACCATGCAGACATGGGCGGCCCGTTGGAATAGGGACAAGTGGCCATCACTGGACGAACTCTGCCGTTTGAGCACCATGTGTTGATGACGCAGCGCCAGGACTTCGAGGGCGAGATGGTGACGGCGTCGGAAAAACGACGGAGGGTATGTCTGAAAGATCCAGAGAGTGGAAAACATTACTCTCTCAGCCTGATTGCAAATCTCCGCCAAACATGCCTCCGCCCGATAGACTTTCTGCCACCTCAAGGCTGGTGGGTGAGACTGCGACTTAGGGAGTCAAGCGGCGGCGCAAGCCGATGATGCCCGCGCATGAGGCCAAGAACAGCGCCAACGTGCCGCCGACATCGGGTATGGGGTGGCCATTTCCGGGCGTGGGTCCGGCGGTGTGCATCGCGCCGGCCGGGTGCACCTCTTGGATGGGGCCCGGCCAGAAGTCCTGGAGAATGTCCGCACCGTTGAGCATGTGGTTGACTCCGTCGATCAGGAGGGCTCCGGGTGGCGCCTCGTGGCTCCACAGCGCGCCCTGGTTGCTCAGTTGCAGGTTGTCGGCCATCAGGATCGGCCCAGTGAGCCCGCCCAGCCGAACGTCGAAGAACACGTCGAAGAACGAACTGAACGTGCCGTGTGGGTTGCCCTCGGGCCCGAAGTCGATGGTCATTCGCCCCGGGCTCCCGGGACCGCCCCGGACACTCTGGAGCGTGATGTAGTGCGTCGCCAGCCCGCCGCCCAAGTCGATTGGCGCGACGCTCTTTAACTGGAGCGCGACCAGTTCGATCGGGATCGCTTCACTGGGTGCGTGCGCATCCGTCTTACGTTCCACGATGGTATCGGTCAACCCCGTGGGTTCCGGGCCACCACCGAAGTCATAGCTCCCAAGCGGGACGCCCATCCAGGGACGCCCGAGGAAGACCGTTCCGCCCGCGTCGGTTTGCAGCAGGTCCCAGCCCGCATGCACCGTGCCGGTAGCTCGCACCGGCGGTGCGAGGCTGAGTCCGGCCAGCACCACTCCCAGCAGCGCCGCCGTTTTCAAGTGTTTTCCGCTCATAGCAAGTTTCCGTTCAGCTCGTTCGCTGCGAGGGCTTACTTGACCCAGGCAGACTGAGTTGCATACGGCGCGGGCCACTCGCCACTACGGTCGGGACCACATCGGTCCCGGCTGGGGCGGGTCAGTTTGGGCCCGACAGCCTGGAAGAAAATTAGCAAGAAACGTTCCAGAAAGCTGACGCAGTTGAGACATAATATTTAAAGCATTGGACATCAATTTGTTACGCATTAGAGTCGGTTTCCTTGCCTCCGGAGTCGCCATTCAAAAGTGTTCAATCCGCCGACGCTTTGGAGGCCTGCATGGCGCGCATCTCTAATCATTTTAATTAGTAACTCTATTCAATGCAAGCACTTGCGCCACCGCTTGTTACCTGCACGCCAGGCTGTAAGCTTTCCTGACAGCCTTACACTTGCCTGGGATGCCGACGGGCGAGGCGGCGGCGGACTGGAGCGGATGCGCGGTTCGGTGCTGTTCCGGTTGGTGTTGGGGCCGATGGGAGCCGCCGTAGTGTCCGAAAACTCGAACGAGGTTGATTTCATGCGGCTTCGCGACAGTAGTCGTTGAGCTGGCCACCCAGTCTTGACCGACACTCTATTGGGCCACTTTCTGGAAGAGGGTTAAACTCCGCTCGGATGATTGTGTTGTCCAGTGCCTGATGATTTGTCTCGGTGTGATAATGAGAAGGGTGTCCGGTGTGACGATGCTCGCGAATTGCAAAGGCCTTTTCTGCCGATGGGTTTGCCTCTGACAGCGAGGCGTCGCCGTTGATCGTCGGTGAATCGAGGTGGCTTACCGAGCTGCTCGTTTAGAACACGGATTTCCTCCCGGAGCTACTCGATCACCAACTGCTGCTGTCGATTCATCAAACCGGCGACACAAACCAGGAGGAACGTGAGCGGATTCACGACGAAAGGATCACTCGATCAATCGAGAATTAGCAATCCGTCTCCGATTCCTTGCCAAGGATGCCGCTTGCACAGGCCGTTCATTTGCAATGAATTTCGGTCCGTTTGAGTTTTCGGACACTACGGGTTACCTAATGGTCGGCGAAGCGGCTATTCCCTACGCTGACGCCGCGCAACGGCTCGGTCTCGAGGAAGGGGCGATGCGCGGCGCGGTGCACCGCCTTCGTAAACGCTACCGAGAATTGCTACGCCAGGAGATCGCGGAAACATTGGAAGACCCCGCCCAGGTCCCTGATGAATTGCGCGCCCTGCAATCCGCGTTGGCGGGTTGAACTTCCACGGGCCCGCCGAGCATCCCGAACTTGTCGGCCAAACGAAAGGAGATACTCATGACGATGCTCGTTTGCGCGAAATCAATCCCGGAAAAAGGGGCGCATCTTTGCCGTCCTGGTTGATGCCTTACGTGTTGTTTGTGCCGCTGTCGGTCAGATGGTTGGGGGACTTTCCTCTGCCATCGCGAGCGCGTCGTTGGAGGCAATGGTGCCCTGGCCTTTGGCGTCGCGCTGCTTACGCGAATAGACGTTCACCGTGATCTTGATAAGCAGGGTGTAGATCATCAAACCCAGCGCCCAGATGCCGGCGGTGACTTTCCATTCAGTAATGCTCGGGCGGTATTCAACGATCTCGTGCAACGCGCTGGGCACGAAGGCTGGGATGATCATGCCCATGCCCTTTTCGATCCACAGGCCGGCGAAGGCAAGGATACAGGCGGTGTTCAGGATCCACGGGCGGCGGTTCACGCCTCTAACCATGAAGAGTCCGACGGCGATCACCGTGGCGGCGACGGAACTCCAGATCCATGGGACGAGTTCGTTGTGCCCGTGGAGGCCGAAGTAGAGATACTTCGCCGCGCTGGTGTGGCTGCCGCCGGTGTAGAATTCGACGAAGAGTTCCGACGCGACCATGAGCAGACTGATGAGGATAGTGATGCGGATGATGCCCACCAGGGTGCGGATGGCGCCTTCACCAAACATGCGGCCGGTCTGGTGCCGGATGATCTGTATGGCGACGATGAGAAACGCCGGGCCGCTGACAAAGGCGCTGGCAAGAAAGCGTGGGGCGAGCAGCGCGGTGTTCCAGAACGGCCGGCCGCCAAGACCGCAGTAGAGAAACGCGGTGACGGTATGGATGCTGATTGCCCAGATGATGCTGATGAAGACGAACGGCACATACATCTTCGCCTCGGGCTTTTGGCCGCGGAAGCGCTTGTAGAGCAGGTAGCCGCAAATGTGCACGTTGATGAACAGGTAGCCGTTCAGCACGATTACGTCCCAAGTGAGCATGGAGACGGGAAAATTGAATTTTCCCAGCCCGGGAATCATGTGCCAGAAACGGTCAGGTCGGCCGAGATCGCACACGACGAACATGATGCACATGATGATGGACGCAATGGCGAGCAGTTCACCCACGATCACGATGTCGTGCATGTCCTCGTCGTGATAGAGATAGGCCGGTATGACCATCATCACACCGCCGGCGGCCAGGCCGACGAGGAAGGTGAAATTGGCAATGTAGAGGCCACACGAGACGTGGTCGCTCATGGCGGTGACGGCCATGCCGTCGCGCACCTGAATGGCCCACGCATTAGCGCCGACGAGAAAGACGGCGGTGAGTAGCGTCATCAAGACATAGAATTTCCATCCACCCTCGATGGACTGGTTGAACGCGGACCATCCAAAGTGGACATACTGCCGCCACTCCGGCACGGGCTTCACGGCGGGCACAGGCGCGGTGTTGCTGCCGGCGGGATTACTCATCGAAGAAGTAAAAGAATTGAGGTTTCAGGCCGAGTTCCTCTTTGAGGATGAAGGTGCGCTTGTTTTGCAGCACCCAGCGGATTTCGGAATTGGGGTCGTTGAGATTGCCAAAGACGCGGGCGCCCGTCGGGCATGCTTCGAGGCATGCGGGCAAGCGCCCATTGCGCGTGCGGTGCAGGCAGAAGGTGCATTTCTCCATCACGCCCTGCGGACGAATGCGGTTGCTGAGGTAGCTCTGGTCCGGGTTGATTTCCGCTGTGGGGATTTCCGGCTTCTGCCAGTTGAACCGCCTCGCATGATAGGGGCACGCCGCCTCGCAGTAGCGGCAGCCGATGCACCAGTTGTAGTCCACCACCACGATGCCGTCCTTTTCCTTCCAGGTCGCCTCGACCGGGCAGACATCCACGCACGGCGGGTGCTCGCACTGCTGGCACTGCACGGGCATGTAGTATTTGTCCGGCTGCGGCACGGGGTGATCGTAGTGCACGTTACCCTTCTCGAAATCCATCGAGCCCTTGGTCATCTCGAATACGCGGATGTAGCTCTGGTGCGAGGGGTGGTCGTGGTTGTTTTCAACGTGGCAGGCCTCGGCACATTTCCGGCAGCCGTTGCAAATGGAAAGGTTGAGCGCGTAGCCGAATTTAACACCCTCCATGGGCTTCGGGTCGCTGAGGGTCACATTCGCGCCGTATTTTTCCTTCGCCTCTTTGGTCAGACGTTCGAGGATAACGGCAATCTCCTCCTGGGTCAGCTCCTTATAGTGCTTCTGGAGGAACTCATCCATCGAAGTCTGCGATGGCGCTAAGCGAAATGAAGCCGCCCGTGCTATGAGGAATGGAGCCACTTGGGAGCAGGATTGGGGGCGTGTTCCTTTATTCCCGGGGGCGAATGGATGCTGAGAGGGGGGTGGAAGAGAAAAAAATCCTTGTTCCA
>SXGS01246740.1_pt1 | contig 13797 bp, 11 predicted proteins | sample 3174681 | NCBI WGS metagenome assembly SXGS01 (sample SAMN11356861, study PRJNA531348) | freshwater metagenome | isolation source: freshwater sample F1-80 | place: China: Fuxian Lake, Yuxi | collected 2017-12-25
AAGCAAATTCGCTGGATCAAATCGCAGCGATGCGGCCGGAGATAGGTCCCCTAAATGACTCTCTGCCGGGAGTTAGCGCTGCCCTCGCCGAAGCCGGTGTCCGCCTCGTGCTCGTTGAGCGTCCCGAGGACCTGAGCATCCGCCACTTTGCTGGTGGCGGATTTTTCCAGTTTTGGGAGCGGCTGCGGAAGACACTTGTCACTTAGTCCACCTAGCAAACTTCTTTTGCGGAAAGACAGCTTCTGGGCACTAAGCTTCGCGGCATTCATAGGCTGTAGAAAGGGTGCAGGCGGCAGTGCGGCGTAGCAATCCTGCGCTGCAGTAATGGCACACGCGGCGCAGCGTGAGTAGGCAGGGTCCAGCTGTTGGCAGAGCGCTCTGAATGGCTAGGACTGCTGATGCCGTTTCGTATAGTAAACGCAACTTTCTTTGGTTACGCGGCCCATATCTCAGCTATTATCAAAAAAAGTGACACTAGTGGTCTATAGACAAGAGATGATGGCGGGTGAATTCATGCGCAAAGTTGCACTTTCATTTCTCTTGAGTTGGGTGTATCATGTAGGGGTGCAAGATAGATTGTATTTCCTATCCATCAGGAGACAAAGATCTTGAAGTCACACCAACTCAAAGCGCTGCTTGAAGGCTGCTATGTCACGATTCCGACGCCGTTTTCCGACACGGACGGTCTGCCGGTAAATGAACCAGCGTTGCGCGCCTATGTAAGGTTTCTGGTCGATTCAGGGCTGAACGCTGACAATGCAACATTTTTGGCAGGCGGTGCTGCAGGCGACTTTTCCACCATGAGTTTTGATGAGCGTGAACGAGTGGCATCGATCGTCATTGACGAGGCGGCGGGCCGGGTCCCAATTGCCATGGGAGCCCAAACCACAAGCACCTTAGAACTGGTAAAACTCGCAAAGACCGCGAAAAGTCTCGGAGCGAAATTCATTCAGGTATCTAGCCCATTTTATTTCACACATACGGAAGGCGATTTTGAAGCGCATGTCTGCGCGGCAGCAGAGGCAGAGCCCGAATTGGGGATCATCATATACAACACATTCTGGACGAGCCAGAATTTGTCCTTTGGAATGGTCGAGCGGCTCGCAAAAATCCCCAACATCGTGGGCTTGAAATGGGCGACGCCTCGAACTGACGCCATGGAGTTTGAGGATGTAACATCCCATTTCTCTCATCGGTTCACGATCATTGACAACAACCTCTTTTTCGCCCATTCCTCAATGCCTGCTCTGGGTGCCAAGGCGTTTGAGGTCCATAACTGCAATTTCTGGCCGGAGTGGGGCATCAAGCTCGTCAAAGAGGTTCGTGCGGCGAACTATACTGAAATTGCCCGCATGCTCGTGGCAGAAGCCATGCCTTTCTACAAACTGTGGGTCGATATTGAAAAAAACTACACGAGCGGCGATGGCTATCTCGACAAGCTTTGTATGGAACTCGTCGGCCTGCCGTCAAGCCGGTGCCGTCCGCCAACCCGCGATGTTCGCGAACTCTACCGAGATGCAGCGTTCGCAATGCTCAGAAAGATCGGCGCCCCGGGGGTAAAAGGAAAAAACTGACACTCGCAGCACCTGAACTCCGAAGTTCACTTCTTCTATAAAAGCATGAAGCAGGTATGGCCCGATAGATGGCGCACCTGCACCCACCGTCGTCGGGTAGCAGGGTGCTGCCGTCCAGCAACCAAAAGGGCGAAAAAACTTGGAAAACGAGACGACATTATAGGCGGGGACGGCAATATCCATTTCCGTTGCAATGTGCACAAATGTGCGATAAAGTTATTCAATTGGTGACGCTGGCTGAGCGCTTTGCCATTCCGTGGCACATCTCAATTTGGCGTGCGAATCCGTCATGAACATATTTGTCTGTGTTAGCCTCACTCCTGAGCAGACTTTCCGGATGCATGAAGCCTTACCGGGGCAGAGCCTACATTTGCATCCTGCCTTGGAGCCCCATCCCATGGCCCGAGACGCTTTTTGCAGGTGCCAAGTTGTATTTGGAAATCCACCTCCGGGCTGGATCGCCGAAAGCCCGTCTCTGCGCTGGGTTCAGCTCGAGTCTGTTGGCTTCGGTGAGTATGCCGATTTGGATTGGAAAGTGCTCACTACGCGACTGCAGATGACAAACTTGGCTGGTTTCTTCTCGGAGCCCGTGGCCGAAACGATTCTAGCGGGTATTCTCTCTCACTATCGAGGAGTCGGGCGCCTTTCTAATCTTCAGGCTAATCACAAATGGTTGGGGGATGCACTGCGCCCATTGCTGAAAACTCTTTACGGCGCGCAAATCGTCCTGTTTGGAAAAGGCAATATCAACCAGCGCTTAGCGAAGCTGCTTACCCCCTTTAATTGCGATATCCAGAGTTTTGGTCGTAACTGGGAGCATTCGGAACTTCAGAGTGCCTTGGCAAAGGCTGATATCGTCGTGTGCACCGTGCCAGATAGCCCGTCCACGCACGGTGTGTTTGATCGCAATCTTTTTGGTAGTATAAAGCATGGTGGTCTCTTTTTGAACTTTGGTCGCGGATCGCTCATCGATGAGGCGGCATTGGCGGATGCTTTGGAAAGCAGCCGTTTGTCCGGCGCTGTTATTGATGTTACACAGGTAGAACCATTGCCTCCCGCTCACCGCTTTTGGACGTCTCCCAACTTGCTGCTCACTCAACATTGCGGCGGCGGAACCGCAGACGAGATTGATCGCAAGATTGATTTTTTCCTTGCTAATTTGGACCGCCAACAGCGCCAGGAGCCACTTCACAGCGTTGTCAATTTCGAGAAGGTTGAGTAGTGCTAAATATTGAGAAAGTCAGATGCATTCTGCTTAGTTCACCCTATGCGGATGCCGATGATCCGGAGATTAAGGAATGCTTTCCAAATGGGCCGAAACGCACCATTGGCATGGTCGAAATCACGCTCGATAATGGCGTAACCGGGTTGGGAGAAGGCTATCTCGCGGTCTTCGCGCCTTTCGTTTTCAAGTCCATCGTTGAGCTGTGCACGCCACAAGTCTTGGGCAAGGATGGATTTAATATTGACCGGCGTGTGAAAGATCTGAGAAGTTTGTGCGATTACTGGTCATTGCAAGGCGCTGCACGTCACGTAATCAGCGCCTTCGAAATCGCTTTTCAGGACGCAAAAGGCAAAAGCCTCGGAAAGCCAGTTTACGAGCTCCTTGGAGGTGCCAAGGCGGAGTCAATCCAGATTTATGGTAGCGGCGGCTGTTGCGACGCTAAGCATCAGTTCCTTCGCGAACTTGATCTCCTGGAGTCAAAGGGAATTGAACTCTACAAAATCCGCTCGGTAAAGCGGGATATCCACCGGACTGCCTGGATCCTCGAAGAAGCGCACAAACGGGGCATCAAGATCGGTATTGACATGTGCCAAAATCTCGCGGACCCGCCACAAGCCGTGGAAGATGTGGTCGAGTTCGTAGATTTAGTTCGCGCCGTAAGCAAGCGCCCCATCTTGTTTCTGGAAGAGGCAATCGGCCCCGAGAGCCCGGAAGGGTTCAAGGGGTTACGCCGCCGGATCGACATTCCGGTCTATGGCGGCGAGATTATCACAACGCCGAAAGAAATGATCCGGCGGATGAAGGATGGTGTCTATGATGGCGTACAGCCTGATGCATCGGTCGTTGGCGGCATTTCAGCCGTGATGGACATTTTCGAAGCGGCAAAAGCAACCGACACGCGTGTCATTGTTCACGCTTGGGGCGGGGCTGCCGCGATCATGGCAAGCTACCATGCGGCGTTCGCAGGTGGCGGCGATCTCGTCGAATTCCCCATGCTTGAATTCCCTCTGGGTGCCGAGATGATGGCCGATCAAGGCTGTATCGACCGCGGCCGTTTGTTGCTGCCAACGGCGCCCGGCATCGGAGTGACCCTCACACCTGAAATGGAGGCCCGGTACCCGTTTGATGAAAGCGCCGTCTATTCCTGCGCATTGATCGACTTTGGCCCGCCACCAGATGAATATTGGCGACAATAGGCGTACTATTCCCAAAAGCTCGGCCATGCGGGTCACTGCACAGGTTCCTCAAAGCCCAGCCCTTTCCTACAACATAATTGGAAAAGCCGTGAATGCGCAGGATAGAAAATTCACCGACCCGTTGATTGCGATACGTCACATAAATGATACGATGAGTGGCAAAGACTGCTGTTACGCCAACACTATTCTTGCCAGCGAAGGTCGGACCTACAATCAGAACCAGTCTTCCCCTCACAGCAACCGGCTTCCTTCGCGCCATACGCGGCGCACAACAGGAACGCTACCTCGCAGACTGATTTGAACCTGATCGGCGGGCTTGGTCAATTCATTCACGCCGCGGTCATCAAGCCCGGCGGCGGCGGCAGGCCGCAGCGGCGGGTTTTTTTGTGAACCGCCTTGGCGCGACGCTGAACGCACACGTGCATTTGCATTTGTGCATGCTGGACGGGGTGGTGGCGCAGGTCCGCAGGGGCTGGTGTTTCGCAGGGCGCGGGTGGATGAAGCATGTGTGGCCCGGGTGCAGGCGGCGGTGCGGCAGCGGGTGCTGGGGCTGTTTGAGTGGCGCGGGTTGCTGAGCTGGGAGATGGCAGGGGTAATGCAGTGGTGGGAGCACAGGGGCGGATTTTCAGTGCATGCGGGCGAGCGGGTGGCAGCGCGGGATAGCGCCGGGCGCGAGCGGCTGCTGCGTTATCGAAGTTTGATCAGACGTGGGGTTGGTAATCCTGCGCTGCAGTAATGACACATGCGGCGCAGCGTGAGTAGGCGTGGTCCAACCGCTTGCACAGCGCACTGAATGTTTATGGATGCCAATGCTGTTTTGCATAAATAGTTCAATTTGATTTGGTGATGCGGTTCATACCTCGGTAATTATCAAAAAAGTGACATAAGGGGTCAACGGTCATGAGATGATGCGGGAGGGATAAATCCGGTGCAAAGTCTGAATTGACCTTCTCATGAAAAAAGTTTATCATTCCGACGGGCAAACAAGCTCAAACTTTCTATCCGTCTTGGTGTCCATGGCGGCAGTGTTGGTGCTGGATTTGCCTGACGTGATGTACTTCTTGCTAAAGCAGAGGCTCTGCATTACGACGTTTGTCGTTGGGCGACGTGAAGTTGTGAGGTGGTGGAGATAACGAGCTTGAACAAGCTTTTACGCGACAAGTTGCTGATCGGTGGGGTCTGGGTCGAAGCCGCCGGCGGAGAGCGGTTCGACACAGTCGATCCGTCGACCGAGCAGGTGATCACGTCGGTTCCGCGCGGGCGGGCGGTAGATGTGGCGGCGGCGGTGGCGGCGGCCGAGGCGGCGCGGCACGGGCCGTGGGCGGCGCTGACGCCGTTCGAGCGCGGGCGGCTGCTGTTCCGGCTGGCCGACCTGATCGACGACCGCCGCGACGAGCTAGCTGAACTGGAACGGCTTGACGTAGGCAAGCCGGTGAGCGAAGCCCTCGGCGACGTGTGTGGGGTGGCCAACTGCTTTCGCTACAACGCGGGGGCGGCGGACAAAATGGAGGGCGCGACCATCCCGCTAGGCACTGACTTCGTGGACTACACTGTGGTGGAGCCGCTGGGAGTGACGGCACATATCGTGCCGTGGAACTATCCGCTGGGCATGGCCGTGCGGTCGCTGGCGCCAGCGCTAGCGGCAGGCTGCACGGCGGTGTTGAAGCCTGCCGAGCAGTCGCCACTGACGGCACTTGCGCTGGGGCAGGTGTGCCTAGATGCTGGGTTGCCGCCCGGCGTCGTGAACGTGGTGACGGGCTTTGGCGAGGAGGCGGGTGAGCCGCTGGTGCGCCATCCGCTGGTGCGCGGTGTCACCTTCACCGGATCGGTTGCCACAGGGCGGCGCGTCTATCAGGCCGCGGCCGAGGGAATCAAGCCGGTGGTGCTGGAACTGGGTGGCAAGAACCCAATGATCGTGCTGGACGACGCCGACATCGACCGCGCCACGACCGATGCGATGGACGCGAGTTTTGGCAACACCGGGCAGGTGTGCTCATCGGCCTCGATTTACCTGCTACACCGCTCGGTACATGACCGCTTCCTCGAAGCGCTGGCCGCGAAGGCGGCCCGGCTAACCGTCGGCCCGCCCGAAACCGACCCGGGGATCGGTCCGCTGGCCTCGCGCGAGCAGTACGACAAGGTCATGGGCTACATCGCGCAGGGTCTGCGGGACGGAGCGCGGCTTCGGTTCGGTGGTGGGCGCCCGGCAGGGCTGAACTCCGGGTTCTATGTGGAGCCTACCCTGTTCGACACGGTCGATCAGACGCTGTCGATCGCCACGGACGAGATCTTCGGCCCTGTCGCCGTAGCCCATGTCTTCGACAGCGAGGATGAGGCGGTGCGGCTGGCCAACCGGCTGGAGACCGGATTGGTGGCGGGCGTTTACAGCCGCGACATCAGCCGCGCGCTGTCGCTGACGCGGCGACTGGACTTCGGGTCGGTCTGGGTGAACGGCTGGTTTATCGGCGGTCTGCAAGCCCCTACTGGGGGCGCCAAGCAGAGCGGCATCGGCCGCGAGCGCGGCCTGCCTGGCATCCGCAACTATCTGACAATCAAGAACATTGGCATCCGCCTGTAAGGGCGGCAACAGAACGGGGTACGGGTTACCAATCCTGTGCCCCTTTGAAAAAGGAGAAACTAAGATGAATCCAATCAAGAACATAACCCACCACGTGATGGTCAAGCACCCCGTTCATTGCGTGAATCAGGTTATGACCCGCGTCCTGCGCAGCGGCGAGTTGGTCGCGGTGTACAACGAGGAGCGATATCCGTTCCACCACGACAGCGGTCGCACCATGATGACCAGGTCGCAAGATGGCGGTCAGACATGGAGCGGGCCTACAGTCGTGTTGGACTGGTCCGACACCATGGGCAACTGGGACTGCGGCATCTGCGAGACGCGCGACGGCACGCTGATCGTGAATTTCACGCTGACCGGATTCTTCAAGCGCGGCCAGAAGACGCTGCAGCCATCGTGGTCCCCCGGACCAGTAACCAAGGAATGGGGCGACTGGAGTTCGGCCTACAAGACGCAAGGATGGCTGGGCACCTTTGTCATCAAGTCGAAGGACGGTGGCAGGACATGGTCGCAGATGATCCCGGTGAACGTGCGCCCGCTGAAGCATGGCGGCTGCCGGGTGGGCTGCTGGGAGATGCCGGACGGGGCGCTGCTGATGGGGCTTTACGGTCGCATCTGCGGCTACGGAGAGGAGGGCGAGGGCGAGACCACGAGGTCGGCGCTAATGAAGTCCGAGGATGGCGGCAACAACTGGGAATACTTCTCGACTCTAGCCTATGACCCAGCGAACATCATTGACTACGAGGAGCCGGGGCTGGTGCGGCTGCAGGACGGGCGTTTGGTCTGCTTCATGCGAACGCATGTAAACCCGTCGAGTGATGCCAAGAACATGGTGATGGTGATTTCGGACGATGACGGGTTTTCCTGGACGCCGCCGAAGTGGACCAACATATGGGGCTTTCCGCCAGAGCTGATCGCGCTGCAAGATGGTCGCTACCTAATGATCTATGGCTATCGCAAGCGGCCCTACGGCACGCGGGGGATCATTTCGGAAGATGGCGTGGTCTGGGACGTAAAGAATGAGTTCATCATCCGCGAGGGCGGGCTGCCTGGGCAGTCGGATGCGCCCAAGCCAGTATCGAGCCTAGGGTCGCGCAGCGAGTTCCAGCTGAAGGGACATGCCTCGGGGCACATCAACTTGGACCACCCCGGCATTTACCAGCATATCGGCTATCCCAGCGTTGTGCAGAACCCCGATGGCTCGATTGCCGCGTCCTATCACGAATGGTCTGATGATCCGGCGCCGCTGCAATACGTGCGCACGACCCGTTTCGAGCTTGCCTGACTGTTGCGGTGCGGGCTGGGCAATCCCAGTAATTATCAAAAAAGTGACAGAAGTAGTCAATAGCAATGAGCTTATGGGAGGTGGTGTCCTGCAGATACATGTACTTGACGTTCTTAACATTTACTTGTAATATTACGAGATGCAAGAAGAATTGAAGTCCCGTGGAGGTAGAGTTCCAAATGTGTTAACGTCTGGAAAGTGATGTATCATCGTGCATCTTGCACCTTTTGAAACATAAAGCACCCACGTGAATTTCATTTATCGTGCTGTAAAAGAAAAAAGGACTGCTGGAGGAGGTGCCTGACCAAACCATAAAAAATTATCACTGTCAGTGAACGTTTGTCTGAAAATTTATTTTATTTAATACTGGAGAATATATGGCACCTAAAAAGTTATCGCGTCGAGATTTTCTTAAGGCGGCTGGTGTAGCACCTGCAGGAGCTGCACTTGCAGCCTGCGCACCGGCTGCCACCTCAGCTCCTGCTTCAATCGCCACAGGAGCTCCACCGGTCTTGAAGCCAATTGAACTGGTTCATTGGAGCTGGTTGACTGCCTCGGATGGTGAGGTTTGGCAAAAAATGATCGATGCCTTTAATGGAGCTAACAAGGATATACAGATAAGGATGGAAGTCATTCCTGATTCCGAGTTCAAGCAGAAGGTGTTGGCTACCGTGGCTGCCGGTCTGGCGCCTGATTTCGGCTGGAATACTGGCGGTTTGCAGGCCAGCTGGGCAAATGATGGTGTCATCGTTCCACTCGAGAACCTTGCCAAGAAAGTTGGTTTGGATCTTACCGATTTCAGTGAGGCATCCATCAAGACGTCCCGCGTTCCCAGGATGAGCAATGATCTGTTCATGATCCCGATGGATGCCATGTGCGAAGCCATGGAAATCAATACCGACCACGCCAAAGCTGCAGGCCTAGATACTGCTAACCCGCCCAAAACTGGTGATGAACTTCTTGATTGGGCCAAAGCCATGACGCAAATGAAGGATGGCAAAGTCGACCGCTCCGGTATTATGATGACGGGTGCGGGTGTCCAGCCTACTGTTACTTGGGGTATGGTTGCTGAACAGATGGGTTTTAAGCGCGCGTCTGATGATCTCAAGACTGCCTGCATCAACCCAGATAAGGGCAAAGAAGCTATGCAGTGGGTGCTCGACCTATTTGACAAACACCAAGTATCCACCCGGGATGTCACCGACCGCTACAAAGCATTTGGAAATGGACAGGGCTCCATCTTCTGGACCGGTCCGTGGACCATTAATGGGTACGTCACTCAGGGTTTGCCGTTTATTTCCGCTCCCATGTCCAACATCGGTGGAAAATTAGTCACATACTACGAGTTGGGCGGGCTCGAAGTCTATGCCCAGAAAGATACTGGTCGCCAGGAAGCCACTATGCAGGCGATAAAGTGGCTCTCTGATAATAGCTTTCCGTGGACCACCAAAGGCCGAGGCGCTTCGCCTCGGAACTCTATCACAGCCATGCCCGATTACAAAACCGCTGGTTCCGATTGGAGCGTCCGTGGAGCTTTTGTGGAGAGCATGACTTTTGCAACTATCGCCCCGGTGCCTGTTCTTGCGGCGGACGATTTCGAGATTTATGCGGGTTCGAATTTCTTGGCTACTGAAGTGGCTTCCGTGATTGCTGGGCAGAAGACCATAGACCAGTTCATGACGAGCCTGCAGGAAAAGTGGCAAAAGGGCTTGGACGCCGGATAAAAATATCCTCGCTGTAGCTGGGCAGGAAAATTTCTCTTCTGCCCAGCTTTCCCCTCGGTAAGGCTTTCAACTCGAGGTGCGCCAATAGAAATGGCAATTTTAAATTCAAGATTGGGCGATTTAGCCCATGGTCGCTGGAACGGCAAATTGATTCAATGGTCGGCATATCTCTTTGTCCTTCCGTTCTTGGTACCGTTCCTGTGGATGACGGTTGGCGCGATTTTATTCGGGGCTTACGTAGCGTTCACAAAGTGGGGGATTGTCGGTTCGCCCGTGTGGGTGGGGCTTCAAAACTTTCGAGATGTCTTTGAAGATGAACAGGTCTGGATTGCGTTTGCGAACACCCTAAGATACGCGCTTATCATCGTACCAAGCGTGGTAACCCTCGGCCTAGTGTTCGCTGTCTTTGTTAACCAGCGCTGGCCTGGCTATGTGTTCGCTCGCACGGCTTTTTATGTTCCTAATGTTGTTTCTGCCACGGTGATTGGCCTCGTCTGGGTCTGGATGCTCGATACCAAGTACGGCATCATTAATCAGTACTTGGGCATCTCTATCCCATGGCTGACCAGCCCAGCTTGGTCACTGTACGGGGTCAGCCTGGCTTCCATCTGGTGGGATACCGGTCTGCCCTTTGTTCTGTTTCTGGCGGCGCTCCAGGAAGTGGATCGTGAGCAAAAAGAGGTCGCCGCGCTGGATGGCGCGAACAGTTTCCAGATTTTTTGGTACGTGGTCGTTCCCAACATCCGTCCTACTATTAGCATGGTCATCACCTTGCAAATTATCGCGACCATGAGGATTTTCAGCCAGGTGTTGGTAATGACGAATGGCGGGCCAGCCAACGCCTCGCTCTCGGTCATTTATTACATCTACCGCTTTGGTATTGCTCAGAACCATCTCGGTTTTGCCTCAGCCCTTTCGCTTTTGTTATCCATCTTTATCCTACTCATCACCGTTGTGCAGCGTAAGTTCATCTGGGAGCGAGAGTAACATGTTGATAATTATGAAGAGGTTTCTTCGCGCTCGGAACATGAAGTTTGCCGATATCCCGAATTTCATCCTCGGTATGTTGTTTGCCATCGTTTGGGTCGCTCCCTTCATTTGGATGGCCAGCACCTCATTTAAACCAGTCAAGGATGTAATGACGCCCTATGTGGAGTGGTTTCCGCGCACATGGGTGCTGGATAACTACCTGAAGGTGTTCCAGTCGCCTGTGGCAATGTGGGCACTCAACAGTCTGATTGTGGCAATAACTGCCACAGCCTTTGGCGTGGGACTTGGCGCGATGGCAGGCTACGGGTTGGCGCGATTGCACTTCCCTGGTCGGAATGCCATCTTTAGCCTGCTACTTGGCTCGCTGATGATCCCCTCCGAAACGTTCATCATTCCGCTGTTCATCGCCTTTCTCAAAATTCGCTTGATTGACTCCTACCTTGCTATCGTCCTTCCATCTATCGCAAGCGTAATCAGCGTGTATATCTTCCGCCAGTTCTTTATAAGTCTTCCACAGGAACTAGAGGACGCGGCTGAAATTGATGGCGCTAACCGCTTCCAAGCTTTTGTCATGGTTGCCTTGCCTTTGGCGCGTGCCCCGGCCATCGCCACCACCATCCTGTTATTCACATCCAACTGGAATGCCTTCCTGTGGCCTCTGTTGATAGTATTCACTGGCAAAATGAAAACCATGCCGGTAGGGCTGGCGCAGTATGCCCCTGTTATCGGCACGAACACCCAGATTGAAGGATTTGGCCCGGCAATGGCCGGCGTAACCCTGCTAACAATTCCCAGCGTATTGATCTTCGTACTCTTACAGAATTTTTTTATCGAAGGCGTGACCCGCACCGGCATCAAAGGCTGATGACTAAAGATTCAACCATGACGACGCTGAAAAGTATTGGCCATCATTCCATCTACAAATCCCCGTTTGCTTATTGCGCTCACCCGCATATCGCTGTTTTATCTGATGGCGAGTGGGTGGCGGTGTTTAACCAGGTTACCCGGCGGCCATTCATCCTACATCCACCCAGTGACCCGCATTATTACAATGTGCTAATTCGTTCCAAAGACGAAGGCCGCACCTGGAATTCGCCGCGCGTTGTCCCCGGTTATGACTGGCATGGGGTGGAATGTGCTGGATTAACCATATTGAACAATGGGGTTTTGCTCCTGAATCAATGGCGGTTTAAGTGGTATCCGCTTGAAATGGCGCGCAAACTGGCAAAAACAGAAAATATTCTCTTTCTGGAGGATGCTGAATTGTTCATGAGCGGGGAGTTGCCGGGCGTGATTGACATTCCTCCTGACCCGGCGGAGGCTGTGCCTTGGGCGCGTGGTGGGGGCGGTACCTATGTTCATCGTTCTACGGATGGAGGTCGAACTTGGGGAGGCACTTCCCAAGTTGCAACTACGCCTTATTCGGGCGGGTACGGGATGCGAGGCGGTGTCCAACTCTCGAATGCTGAAATCCTGCTGCCGTTGTGTAATATTCCCGAGTACGAGGTAATTTTTTTGGTGCGTTCTAGCGATAGCGGTCTGTCCTGGACTGCCCCCATTGAAGCCGCGCGCACATCTGGCAAGAAATTCGAGGAGCCTGCCCTGCTTGCCTTTGATGACAAGCACCTGCTTATGCTACTGCGTGAAAACAATAGCCACCACCTGCACAGCGTTCGCTCTATGGATGGCGGCTGTACCTGGTCTGAGCCAGAACAAACCGATATCCTTGGCTACCCGGCGCATTTGCTCCGCTTGCCAGACGGCCGTGTGCTTTGCACGTATGGCTATCGTTTTCCGCCCTTTGGCATTCGGGCGGTCATCTCAACAGACCAAGGCCGCACTTGGGACATAAAAAACCCTCTCGTTTTGCGGGATGATTTCGCCAACAAGGATTTGGGCTACCCTTCAACAATTATGGCGCGGGACGGCGGCTTGTTCACCATCTACTATGGCCAGGATGCCGACGGCGTCACCGCTATCTGGGGCACACGCTTCACGCTGTAAGCCTAGCCTATTACGCTCACTGTAACTGGCTTTCCGAATGCCGATCCAGTATTTGGCTTGACTGTTTTCGCGCGCAGTACAAATGCTCCGATGGCAAAACTCAGTAAAAACGATGCAAATATGGTAGACGTGGAGTAAACGGTAGAGTCAAATATTGTCTGGAGCAATCTCGACCGCACTACCCCTTAGATCATAGCGGTTGCGACGGATAATCCAAAGACCACTGAAAGCAAAATCGCATATGATTTTTTCATTGAATAAATGCGGGGCAACCAAACTGACTGGAAGGACTAGCGTAAATTTAACGCTTTTGGATCAATTTGGGATTTGTGGTCGGGTTGCAGTGGGCAGGAAATGCCATTTTTTGGCTTCATACTGGGTTTGAGAATTGGGCCTGCCCTCCATCTAAGGCTTGTACCTTTTCTACCGGCGAAGTTGTGGCTGTGATGCGGTATTTTTCCGTTTCTTCTTTCTGACCAGTGTTTTGGTGGAATTACCGCTCTGAGACTGCTGCCGCAACTGCAGTTTGATCAGACATTGGGATGGTAATCCTGCGCTGCAGGAATGGCACACGCGGCGCAGCGTGACAAGGCGTGGTCTAGCTGCTGGCGGAGCGCACTGAATGTTTAGGGCTGTCAATGCTAACCTGCAGAAGTTCTGTAATTTCCGCCTGTTGTGCTGAGCGTACCTCTCCGAACGGCATACAAAAGTGATCATTGACCATTAGATAATGGCGGGGCGGAGGTTAGTGCAGAGTTGGACTTGACCACTGCGGGGCCAGCGCTTACCATCTGCCCGTGCAGGAGGGCTTGAATGTCCTGGCCGTTATGAAACGCATCGCAGTGGTGACGGGGGCGGCTCGAGGCTTGGGGCTGGCGATTTCAAAAGCGCTGTTGGCGCAAGGCTGTGAAGTAGTCGGGGTTGATTTGGACCAGAAACGCTTAGAGCAAACCTCATCCGAGCTTGGCGCGAATTTCACCGCCAAAATAGCGGATATTTCCAACGCCGACGAAGTTGTACGGGTTTTTGCCGAACTCCCGCACCTCGACATCCTGGTCAACAACGCCGGAACCTGCTTTATGAACGATTTTTTGGATATTTCGCCTGAGGAGTTTAGAAAGCAAATGGCGATTAACTTCGACTCGGCCTTCTTCTGCTGCCAGCAGGCCATACCCAAGATGCTGTCGCGCCCCGGCATCAAAAAAATCGTGAACATCTCGA